>Ga0315314_1000151_pt1 | contig 90886 bp, 78 predicted proteins | sample TDP9_MG_FD_203631 | JGI IMG/M metagenome (GOLD analysis project Ga0315314, IMG submission 203631) | Freshwater sediment microbial communities from Lake Towuti, South Sulawesi, Indonesia - TDP9 | ecosystem: Environmental > Aquatic > Freshwater > Lake > Sediment | place: Indonesia: South Sulawesi...
CGGCTTATCAGCCGGAAGTAAAAGTTTATCAATATCCAGCTGTTTGGCTCTTTCAGAGCCAAGTAAAAGTAGACTGATCCAACAGCGATCGGTAGCTAAAATCGTTAACTTAACTATATGAGGAGCACTATTATGTGTAAGAAACTTGTGGTGAGCTTATCAAATCCATTGATTTATTTAGTTTCTTTTGTTCTGGTGTTGGGTCTGGCTAATAACGCTTTTGCTGAGATTCCCAGGGATCCGAATCTGGTTCTATACTATTCCTTTGAAGATGTCGGCAAGATTGTCCCCGACGAATCAGGTAAAGGCCACCATGGTGCTGTGTTCGGCGATGTCTCAAAAGTTCCCAGCGGCATTAAGTACTATGGAGCTGCCAAATTCGAGGGCAGGCGTGGGCCGACAGGCTATAGTTATCTCGATCTGAACGGCCCTGGTTTTCCTGACCAAGATAAACCAAAATCTGCCATTACACTTGCCGTCTGGGTAAAATGTCAGAACACAGGCGATCATCATGCTACATTGAGTACCAGATCAAGTCCAGCTGCCAACAACACATGGATTATTCACGCTGAGATCCGCAGTGGGGGCAATTTTAGATGGCTGCTGCGTGCTTATAACCCGAGTACTAACACGACTACTACAATCTTTGATATGCAGGCCGGTACCGTAAAGTGGGATGAATGGCTGCACTATACAGGAACATACGACAAAACAACCGGCAAGGCGATCCTGTATATCGATGGCCAGGTAATCAGAGAGCAAAATATCACAAATCCTCCAAATATAGCCACTGAGTGGGGGGCGGGTGCTCGCCTGGGATACAACATTGACAACGCAAGGCCGTTCACGGGCATTATGGATGAGTTCTACCTGTTCACGCGGGCGCTTTCACAGGCTGAAATAAACGATTTGCTTTTGTCTGAGGGTTTACCATCTGAAAAGGCCTCTCATCCCAACCCGGGAAATGGCTCTGAGCTCCAGACCACATCGGCGGTCCTTGAGTGGTTGCCGGGTGTTTACGCGGCCTCACACGATGTGTATTTCGGCACAGTTGAAGCAGCCGTGACCAACGGCGACCCCGGCACGTTCAAGGTTAATCAGACAGCTTCAACCTTTGACCCAGGACCTCTGCAGATGGGAACAACTTATTACTGGCGGATCGATGAGGTGAATAACTTAAATCCGGCCAGCCCGTGGAAGGGTGATACCTGGAGCTTTTCGATTGTACCCTTGACCGCCTGGAAGCCCAATCCACCTGATGGCGCCAAGTTTATCGACCCAAATGCGGACCTTAGCTGGAGCCCAGGTTCCGGTGCAGTTAATCACTATGTGTACTTCGGTGACAATTTTGACACTGTGAATAATGCCGCTGGTGCGCCGCCTCAGACACAAACAACATACGACCCTGGCACCCTTGGATTCGATAAGGTTTATTACTGGAGGGTCGATGAGTCCAATGGCTCAGTGACGCATAAGGGCAACGTCTGGCACTTTACAACTATGCGCTCCGGCAGCGGCATCAAAGGGCAATATTACAAAGATAGGGAATTGCAAACTCTTGTATTGACCCGTGTAGACCCTGGAATCAACTTTAACTGGGGCTCTGCTGCACCGCATCCGACAGTCCCCGCTGATAACTTCTCCGTCAGATGGACCGGCGAGCTGGAGGTGCCATTCACATCCGCCTGGACTTTCACCACCAACTGTGATGATGGTGTGCGTCTGTGGGTAAATGACGAGCTTATAATTAACGGCTGGGGTCAGCAGTCAGGCGTTGAATGGACTGGAACAATTAACCTTACCGAAGGTCAGAGATACAGCATAATAATGGAGTACTATGAGATTACTGGCGATGCGCGTGCGATACTATACTGGAATAGTCCATACTGGCTGAGTCCATATCAGCCAAAGCAGATTATTCCGCAGGGTGCATTTTCGCCGCCGCTAAGAGCCGGAAATCCAAAGCCAGCCAATGGTGCTACAGATGTTAAGGACACAACCACTCTTAGCTGGGTAAAAGGAGATACGGCTGATAAGCACGACGTGTACTTTGGTACTGACCAGGCCGCTGTGGAAGGCGCCACTACCGCAACGGCCGGCATCTATCGAGGCCGACAAGCTCTGGATGCTACCACATACACTCCTGCTGAGGCTCCGCTTGAATGGGGTAAGATCTATTACTGGCGGATTGATGAGGTCGAGGCTGATGGTGTCACCATACACAAAGGCAACCTCTGGAGCTTTACCGTAGGCGAATTTCTTGCCGTGGATGATATGGAGTCCTACAATGCCCAGAATAGTATATGGTACACGTGGAAAGACGGGTATGGATATACTGAACCTGCACCTGGGGACCATGGCAATGGGTCTGGCTCGATGGTGGACACCGATTCGAGCATAAAACATGGCGATGCGAACTCGCTGAAGTGTATGTACGACAACACCGGTACCTTTAAGAATATCTTTGGCGAAACGGTCCCTGCCTATTATTCAGAGGTTATACGAACATTTGATACGCCACAGGACTGGACGAGCCACGGCGTTAAAACGCTAACAGTTTGGTTCAGAGGTAGCGCGAGCAACACCGCTGCGCGGCTGTATGTGGCTGTAGAAGATATTGCCAGCAATGCGGTGGTGGTTGCCAACGATAATCCCAATGCAGCGCTTTTAACCGATTGGACGGAATGGAATGTTTCGCTGCAGAACTTCAGTGGCGTGAACCTGACCAGTGTCAGGAAGCTAACTCTTAGGGTCGGTGACAAGAATAGCACGCAGGCTGGTGGTACAGGTACGGTGTACTTTGACGATATTCGGCTGTATCCACCACCACCGCCGCCAGCGCCACCCGGTGGGTGGACTTACACCTACGCCGGTGATGCCGCGGTTTCCGGTCCTGCCAACAGCTTCGATTCCCTTGATGGCACGTGGGACCACAATAATGGCTCGGATTCATGGGATGGCTCAGCCCTCGGCGCTGGCATGCCTGGCGGTGTTTCTGCGTTAGATGGATTTCTCCGCCTGCAGGACCCCGGAGACCCCAGAGACTATGCTATGCCCGACCCGAGCAATCGCAAGGTCTACTTTGGCCACAGCATCACAAACGAGATTGGGGCGGCTGTAGATGCCATCCTTGACACTGGAGCGACTGTCTCATTCCGTGCTCGTGTTGCAACTGAGCCTCCACTGGATAACCTGCATCCTGATGGCGGCGCCGGGATTGCTGCTTGGCCGGCAGGCGGTGATGGGTATCTGGGCCACGATGGCGGCAAGGGTAGCTTCGGCATCCGCCAGCTTACGGGTGACAAGATCATTTCGTTCTCTCTTGCTCTTGCGTCCGACTCTGCTTTTCTTGCAGGCAAGAACGGGCTGGTGCTGAACAGCCTTAACGGGACCAGCCCTTCGGGCTCAGTTGATGCTGTACAGAGCGAGGGGACGCTCAACATCCTGGAGCTTGACCCGACGGTGTGGCACGAGTTCTGGATAACTATTGAGGCGGATGTGTCAGCGACAGGCACACACCTGGTTAAGGTCTATCTGGATGGGTCGTCGGTGTCGAATGATTTCATTGTTACCGCCGGCAACGGCAACGACTATAACGACAGCTATATTGCTATGGGTCTTGGCTCTACAGCGCAGAGCGGATCCATCGATATAGACTATTTCTCGTATAAGCCAGGGGTTTTTGCTCCGGGCCAATAGCCGGAACAGCAACCATAGCCGGCATTTAGGCGGGACTAAAATTGCGTATCGGGGCCTATGCTGAAGGAAGTGTAAAACGTAAAACGAAAAATGCAAAATTGTAGGAATCAGGGTTCAGGGGTCGGGGGTCAGCAAAAAACTGATCTCTGAATCCCGGTCCCTTAATCTTGAAGTTTTTCGTTTTTAGCTTTTAGTTTTCGGCGCTCGGTTTCCTGCGATTACCGCGTAAGCTGCATATTTAGCTGCTGGATTAAATTAGATTGACCAGAAACGGTTAATCTGCGATCATATCCGGCCAAAATCCCGCGCAAAACGCGAAACAAAACCCCCAGTGAAACTGGGGGCTAAATATTTAGCCCCGCTTTGCGGGAACCCATTGCGGGGTTTGAAATGCTAAACGGTAAAAAACCTTGATTTTTATTGGAACCTTTTAAGCTAATATTGGTCTAATTAAGGAAGAAAGCTTTGCGCTGCGAAATGGCAAATATCAACATCGCCGATGCCATGCTGGTTGAGCGGTGCAGGCGGGGCGATTCTGCGGCTATGGAAAGGCTCATCCTGAAGTATCAGAATCGCATCTACAACGTTATATTAAAAATATGTGCAAATCCTGATGATGCTGCGGAACTTACGCAGGATACATTTGTCAAAGTAATAGAGAATATAGATAGGTTCGAGAGCAAAAGCAGTTTTTATACCTGGGCTTTTAGGATAGCCGTTAATCTGACTTTAAATTACTGCCAGAGAAACGCCAAGCTGGGTCTTAGATCGCTGGATGCCCCCGATCAAGTCGGCGGTGATTACGAATATAGCACCAATGCAACACAGACGTTGAAGGAGCTTCTCAGTGATGATAGCTCTCCTGACCCAGCAATGGTGGCTCAGAATAAAGAACTGTGTGAAATCACCATTCAATCGTTAATGAAATTGGACGATGCGCAAAGAACAGTGATTATCTTGCGGGATATCGAGGGCATGAATTACGCTCAGATTGCAGATGTATTGGAGATAAATTTAGGCACGGTTAGAAGCCGATTGAGCAGAGCCAGAGGAAGGCTACGCGAGATTATGGAGGCTATTTTGTAATGAACCGGTCAGACCAAAATGTCGATGAATTGCTGAACAGCTTTATTGATGGGGAGCTGACGGCCAGCCAGCAGGCTGAAGTTGGCCGGCTGATAGCACATGATGCACAAATTGCACGACGGTTGCAGCAGCTTCAAAAGACTAAAATGCTGGTTAGCTCTTTACCTGGTGCCAAGGCTCCGGCTGATATAGTTGCGCAGGTGAAATCTTCATTAGAGGCAAAGAGAATACTGGCTCAGCAGCCAGTTTTCTCGAAGCGTGAAGGGACAAGACAATTGCTTGTTCGCAGGGTCTTGGCTGCTGCCGCTATGATCGCACTGGCGGCTATTTTGTCAGGCGTAATTTATACCATTGTTGCTCCTGGAAATATCCCCGACAGGCTGGCTGAGAAAGTCGTAGTGGTAAAACCCACGCCAGGTTCAACTACGGGGGCTGGATTTAGTGGCAGACTCAAATTGAAGACAGGTGCTTTGGTCGCCGTTGATGGATTTATTAATAGGGTCGTTGACGAAAACGGCCTTTCAGATTTCGTTAGTGTAGAACGCCAGCCCGGCCAAAGCCTATATTCACTTAGCTGCAGCCGGCAGGGCTTAAACTTACTTTTAGCTGATTTGCAAAGTATCTGGCAGAAGTGCGGTTCGGCAACGTTAGTCGTAGATACCGAACAGTTCGGCGAGCCGGTGATGATTGATGCAATTACTGCCGAACAGATTGCTGAAATTATCAATCAGGATAGTCCCCAAAGGACTATCGAAGTGGCAAAGGATTTTGCTGTATTAAATAATATGGCTGAGCTTATGCCGGGTAAGCAAATTCTAACTGCTATCGATGATAAAAAGGCCAATTTGATAACCCCGCCCAAGCCGGTCTTTACGGAGTACCCGAAAAAGACTAAGAAAGCAGCCAGCCAGCCCGATGACAAACCAGAGGTAAGCCTGACGATCGTGGTTATAGGTAGCGAATAATAGATTGCTGATTTTGGCCCCTGTGCTTTCTTGCCCCTGCCTTCGCAGGGGTGAACTTGTCCCCACTTCAAGCAAATTACTGACCTAATAAAGTGAAATAATTCTGGTTTACTGCTTGCGCAGGAATGACGATCTTATGCTGATTTCTTTTTCTCCTTTGTGCCAGTCTCGGCTTTTTCGCTGGATTTTGTATCTTTCTTCTCGGTGTCTTTACTGGTTGGGCTTTTCTCTTTCTCAGCGGCTTTTTTGTAGCTTTCGCTTCGGTAGTCGGTAGCGTAAAAGCCCGGGCCTTTGAAGATTACTCCTGCTCCGACGCCAATAAGCCGTCTTACGCTTGCTTTACCGCACTTCGGACATCTACGGATTGGCCTGGCGGTTATGCTTTGGAACTGCTCAAACTCGTATCCACAACTTTCACAAGTATATTCGTAAGTTGGCATAACTGGTATCCCGTATTGCGTATTGCGTCGTGCGTATATCGTATTTCTTAATACGCATCACGCGTCACGCACGACGCATGACGGTTATCACTGCGTATCGGTTGTCTCGTCCTCGATTTTCTCTGTGTTTTGCTCTGGTGGTTGTATTTTTTCTATCGGCAGCTTATTGACAATTACTCTGCTGGGCCGAATGACGCGTCCGTTGAGTTTGTATCCTTTTTGAACTTCTTCCAGCACAAGATTATCTTCCTGCTCCGTCTGGGCTTTTTGAAGCATAGATTCGTGCAAAGCCGGGTCGAACTTTTCGCCCAGTGCCTTTATCGGCTCGACGCCGTGTAATTTCAAGATATCGAGCATTTGGTCGTAGATTATCCGCACTCCTTTGATAATAGCCTCAGTGTTTTTACTGTCATGCGCATTTCGCAGCGTTCGCTCAAAATTATCCAGAGCCGGCAGCAGCGATTTTATTATCTTTTCCTTCGCGTATGCAATAGTGTCGTCTATTTGTTTGGGGACTCGCTTTTGGAAATTTATGTAGTCGGCGCTGACCCGCTGCAATTTTCCAAAAAGCTCGTCCTTTTCCTTCTGCAAATCATTTAACTGCTGCCGGAGTTCGTCCAGCTCATTCTTCTTTGGCTCAGCTTCTTTTTGCTCTTTTGGTTTTTCTTTTCCTTTGTCTTTCATCAGGAGCTACCAAAATGTTTTTTCAGTTTCTCGAAAAAGCTTTTTGCTTTAGGAGAAACGGTCGTATTTTCGGTTTTAGCGAATTCTCTTAGCAGTTCTTCTTGTTGTGCATTTAGTCTGGTTGGAGTTTCGATGGTTATTTGCACGAGCTGGTCGCCGGTTCTGCCTGTCCGTATATCCGGCAGGCCTTGGCCTCTGATCCTAAAGATGCTGCCATACTGGGTGCCTGGGGGGATTTTTAACTGTCTGGTACCGTCCAGGCTCGGCACATCGATAGTGGCTCCCAGAGCAGCCTGCGTGAAGCTTATGGGGACAACGGCGATAAGATCGTTTCCATCACGCTGTAGAAATTCGTGCGGCTTTATTCTCACATAGCAATACAGGTCACCGTATGGGCCGCCAGTTCGCCCCGGCTCACCTTCGCCAGCTACCCTTATGCCCTGCCCTTCGTGGACACCGGCTGGGAGCTTGATACTGACCGTTCTTTTTCTGGGTACCTTGCCGGTGCCTTTACATTTTTTACACGGGTCGGTAATGACTTGTCCGCTGCCTCTGCATTGCGGGCAGGTCGAGACCATTTGAAAGAAGCCGCCGCCTCTTGCGACCTGGCCGCTACCGCCACAAGTAATGCACCGGCCCGGTTGGCTTCCTGGCGCAGAGCCAGTTCCGCTGCACTGCGAGCATGTATCCTGGCGGGTAAATTCAATCGTCTTTTCAGTGCCGTTAGCTATGTCGTTAAGGGTTAGCTCGACGCTGGTTTCCAGGTCGTACCCGCGTACGGGTCCTGCTCGCCGGGTTGCCCTTGGCCTTCGGGCACCGAAGATGTCGGCGAAGAAATCGTCGAAGCCGAAGATATCTTCAAAGATGCTGCCGATATCCTGCCACTTCATGTGCGTGTAGTCACGCATTCCTACTCCGCGCAGCCCTTCATGCCCGAATTGGTCGTAACGACCGCGTTTTTCAGCATCGCTCAGGACTTCGTATGCCTCGGCGCATTCCTTGAACTTAGCCTCCGCCTCTTTATCGCCGGGATTCTTATCGGGATGATATTTCATGGCCATACGGCGATATGCGCGTTTTATCTCGTCTGCTGAAGCATTTTTGCTCACTCCCAACGTTTCATAATAGTCCCGTTTGGCCATAATCTCGTATTGCGTCGTGCGTATCGCGTATTGCGTTAAAGTTTCTTTAGTAAATTTGAAATCATCCGACAAATATGGTCCAGCTTTTCAAGTAATACAGCTTCTGTGTCTTGTTCCATATACTTTAACTCTTTTGCTATTGTTATCTGTGTTTCCAGTTCCGCGCAACTCCCTAACGATACATACAAAAATTGCTTATACTCTCTGTTATGGTATCGTCTAAAACCCTCTGCTACGTTAGAAGGTATGGAAATTGCTGATCGCCTCATTTGGCTCACTAAGCTGTACATTTCCTGTTTTGGAAATTTCTCCGTCGATTTATATATGTCTTTGACTAATTCGATGCCTTTTTTCCAAATGTCCAAGTCCCTATATCTTTTTATTCCCATAATGATTTGTCCCCTTACGCGGTACGCAATACGCAATACGCGATACGAAATTTATCTTACTGCGCCAGGTATTGGCTGTTTTTCTTCCTCTTTTTCCTCTTTATACTCGGTCACTAATACGTTGGTAGTCAGCATCAGACCTGCCACCGAGGCGGCCATTTGCAATGCGGTCCTGGCAACCTTAGCCGGGTCGATAATCCCAGCTTTGAACATGTCTACAAACTGGCCGGTATTGGCATCGTAGCCGATATTCTTGTTTTTTTGCAGTTTCTCGAGAAGTTGAGCTACTATTACATCGCCCTGGTCGCCGGAGTTGTTGGCAATCTGCATGGTCGGCGCTCTTAGGGCCTTGCAGACGATGTCGAAGCCGATCTTTTCGTCGCCTTTGGCCTTTGCTCTGGCTTTTTCCACCTCGGATATGGCACGCAGAAATATGATTCCGCCTCCCGGCACAACGCCTTCTTCGGTTGCTGCTCTTGTGGCGTGAAGTGCATCTTCCAGCAGGTCCTTGTGCTCCTTCATTTCCGTCTCGGTTGCGGCGCCGGCTTTGATGACGGCGACACCGCCGGTCAGTTTTGCCAGCCTCTCCTGCAACTTTTCGCGGTCATAGTCGCTGGTTGTTTTTTCGATTTGGCTGCGGATTTGGTCGCAACGGGTGGTAATGTCTTTCTTTTTGCCAGCCCCTTCAATTATGGTGGTGGTGTCCTTGTCCACAACGATCTTTTTGGCCTGGCCTAATTGCGAAAGCTCAAGCTTTTCCAGCTTTATTCCCAGGTCCTCGCTAATTACCTGTCCGGCTGTGGCGATACCTATATCGGCTAACATAGCTTTTCTGCGGTCGCCGAAGCCAGGTGCCTTGACAGCGCAGACCCTTAATATGCCTTGCAGGCGGTTGATAACCAGTGCTGCCAGTGCTTCTCCCTCCACGTCTTCTGTGATGATCAACAGCGGCTTTGCGACCTGAGCAATTTTTTCCAGCAGCGGGATAATCTCGCGGACGTTGGATATTTTCTTTTCGTGCAGCAGGATATAGACGTCCTCAAGAATGGCTTCCTGGGTCTCGGCATTGGTCATAAAGTATGGAGATATATAGCCCTTATCGAACTGCATGCCCTCGACTACGTTCAACTCATTTTCCATACCTTTGCCTTCTTCGACCTCGATGACGCCTTCTTTGCCGACCTTGTCGATTGCTTCAGCTAAGATTTCGCCGACTTTTGGGTTGTTGTTTGCACTGATTGTTGCCACCTTTGCAATGTCATCGTGGCCCTTTATGGGGACACTGGCTGAGTCAATGAACCCGGCGATAATCTCGGTGGCCTTGCCGATTCCCCGCTGCAGGGCCATTGGATTTGCGCCGGCTGTTACATGCTTTAGGCCTTCGGTATAGATTGCCTCTGCCAGCACAACCGAAGTTGTTGTGCCGTCGCCGACAACATCGGAGGTTTTGCTGGCGGCCTCGTTGACCATCTTTGCGCCCATATTCTTGAAAGGCTCCGGCAGCTCAATCTCTTTGCTGACAGAGACCCCGTCCTTTGTTATTTTCGGAGAGCCCCAGCTTTTGTGCAGAATTACGTTCCTGCCGGTTGGTCCGAGAGTGACCTTAACTGCTGCAGCCAGTTCCTTCAGGCCGTCCTTAAGCTCAGTTCTTGCTATATCGTCAAACATCAATTGCTTTGCCATTTTTGTTCCCTCTAAAACATTTTTGGTAACTGGTTAAATGGTAACTGGTAATTACCAATTACCAATTACCAATTACCAATTTCCAATTACCAATTACCAATCACCGGATTTACTTTTCTACTATTCCCAATAGGTCACTTTCCCTTAGAATTACGTATTTTTCTCCTTCGATTTCGATTTCGTTTCTAATGTATTTGCCGTAGATTACCTCGTCATTTTTCTTTACAGATAGTTTGCTTCGTTTGCCATCATCAAGCAGTTTGCCTGGGCCGGTAGCTATTACTTTACCGATCTGTGGTTTTTCTTTCGCCGTATCGGGCAGGAATATGCCGCCGGCTGTTTTTTCTTTAGCTTCTGACTGTTTTATTACAACTCTGTCATCCAGCGGTCTGAGTTTCATATTTCGCTCCTTATCAATTCTGGATTCTTTTTTCAATTATTATTTGGTTTCAAACGCTAATACATATCCATATCTTCTTCGCCGTACCCGCCATGCGGTCCGCCTGGGCCCATAGGCATTTTTTCCTTTTCCTTTGGCTTTTCGGTGACCAGGCAGCCGGTCGTTAGAAGCAGGCCGGCTACACTTACCGCGTTTTGCAGCGCGATTCGCGTTACCTTTGCCGGGTCGATGACGCCAGCTTCAAGCAGGTCTTCGCATTTGTCTGTGTCGGCGTTGTAACCAAAGCCGCCTTTGCCTTCTGAAACTTTATTGACCATGAGATTTGCCGTTGCGCCGGCATTAGCAGCGATGTAATAGCAGGGCATAGTAAGAGCCTTTGCCAATATATCTGCACCGATTTGTTCATCGCCTTGGAGTTTCAATTGTTTGACTGTATCGATACAGCGGATGAGCGCCACCCCTCCGCCGGGCACAATGCCTTCTTCGATGGCTGCACGGGTAGCGTGCAGGGCATCCTCGAGCCGAGCCTTTCTTTCTTTCATTTCTGTTTCACTGGCCGCCCCGACATTGATTTGAGCGACGCCGCCGGTCAGTTTTGCAAGCCTCTCCTGCAGTTTTTCGCGGTCATAATCACTGGTGGTGATTTCTATTTCATCTTTAATTTGCTTGATTCTGCCGCTGATGGCTTCTTCGCTGCCAGCCCCTTCAATGATGATGGTATTGTCATTGTCAATGGTTACTTTCTTGGCCTGGCCGAGCTGCTTGGCGCTGATGCTGTCTAACTCGATTCCCAGGTCTTTGAAGATCGGCTCTGCGCCTGTCAGCACTGCTATATCCTGCAGCATCGCTTTTCTACGGTCTCCGTAGCCTGGGGCCTTGACTGCTGCGACCTGCAGGACGCCTTTTAGCTTGTTAACCACCAGCGTCGCCAATGCCTCGCTCTCGACGTCCTCTGCGATGATGAGCAAGGGACGCCTGCTTTTGGCAACCTTTTCCAGCAGCGGCACGAGCTTGGTTACACTGCTGATCTTTTCCTCGTGGACAAGGATATATGGCTTTTCCAGCTCGCAGACCATATTCTCGACGTCGGTTACGAAATGTGGCGAAAGATAGCCACGGTCAAACTGCATGCCCTCGACAAACTCGACAGATGTCTCGAAGCTTTTGCCTTCTTCGACGGTAATAACGCCGTCTTTGCCCACCCGTTGGAAGGCTTCAGCCATAATCTTTCCAATTTCGGCATCATTATTAGCTGATATTGATGCGACATTGATTATGTCGGTAGCCGAAGTTATGTCGACGGGTTTGGCAAGAGTGGCCAGCTTATCGGTTACCGCCTTGCAGGCCTTGTGCAGGCCGCGGGCCAGGGCCATAACGTCAGCACCTGCTGCAATGTTTTTGTAAGCCTCTTTATATATTGCCTCTGCCAAGACGGTAGCGGTGGTTGTGCCGTCGCCGGCTACTTTTGAGGTTTTGCTTGCAGCTTCCTTTACCAATTTAGCGCCGAGATTTTCGTTTTTGTCGTGCAGTTCGATTTCTTCAGCCACTGTTACGCCGTCTTTAGTTACGGTTGGACCGCCCCAGCTTTTATCAAGGACGGCGTTTCGGCCTCTGGGGCCAAGGGTTGGTTTGACCGCTGCGGCCAGTTTTTCCACGCCGGCCAGCAGCGAAGCTCGTGCGTCAGATTCAAATGCCAATTGTTTAACTGCCATAATTGCTTCTCTCCTATTAATGAAAGGGTTAAATCGTTAATATTGCGTACAGTTTACATTAAAACTGCAAAAAATATACCAGGTTCTGTGCAGGTAGGAAACCATTTTGTCTTTTTTGCTCTTAACTGCTTTTAGCAAAAGAAATTATGTAATATAAAAATTGACAGCATGTTAAGTTTAGCTGTATCTTTACAAGAAACAGATGCCAATTTTGGTATAATAAAGACAGTGATTACGCCAAGTTGACAGACAAAGGATTGGTGGTTGGTAATTGGTAATTGGTAATTACCAGTTACCATTTAACCAGTTACCACGGTGTTTCTTGCTTGCAGATGTTCTTTTTGCTAAAATAACAGTGTTGTAGGTTAGCTGAAAGTTATGTTGCAAGCTAACTTGGAGGTGAAAGTATGGAGCACAATCGTTTGATATTGACCATACCTATTGTCAATTGCATTTTGCTCACGCCCCTTGGGAGTATGGCACCAAAGATTACGTTTGAGTAAGAAGGAAAAAACTTATCATGCGTGTACGAAGAGGTTTTACCTTAATAGAGCTTTTGGTGGTAATTGCTATAATCGCATTGTTGATGTCGATATTGATGCCGGCTCTGAAGCGAGTGAGAGAGCAAGCCAGAACGGTAGGGTGCATGGCGAACCTAAAGCAGTGGGGTCTGGTCTGTACAGTGTATGCGCAAGACAATAACGGCAAACTCTGGTCCGGCATCGGTGAAAAGGGCTGGTGGTGGCCTTTGCAGCTTGAAGAACGGCTTAAGGATTGGAAACAGAATAAAACGTGGTTCTGCCCGACCGCCAAGAAACCTATAGTTGACGAAAATCGTGTTGTTGCACCCACGCTTAATATCTTCAACGCCTGGGGAATCTATAAAAATCCCTACGAAGGGTATGAGGCGGGTCCGAACGGCATAGCCGGAAGCTACAGTCTTAATGCTCATTTTCTTACCAGGCCGCTCACTTCTGAACAAAGGCGCGCGACTGCCTGGAGAACAATTAATGTCGCTGGCGCAAACAATGTGCCGCTGTTCATAGACGCCTTGCGTTTCGATCTGTGGCCATACGAGAATAATACGCCTGCCCAGTACGAGTTCGCTGCCTGGACGGACAACGATATGTCCAGGTGCTGCATTAATCGACATGATGGGTTCGTAGGCTGCGAATTCGCGGATTTCTCCGCACGAAAGGTCGGCCTAAAGGAGTTGTGGACACTGAAGTGGCACAAGACATTTAACACCGCGGGTTCCTGGACTCAAGCCGGCGGTGTCCAGCCGGGCGATTGGCCGGAATGGATTAGACCTTTGAAAGACTACTGAAAAAGAGGCAGCATTATGTGTAAACGCAGAGGCTTTACTCTGATAGAACTCCTGGTGGTAATTGCCATTATCGCGATCCTAATGGCGATATTGATGCCGGCACTACAACGAGCGAGGGAGCAAGGCAAGCGTGCGGTATGTCTGAACAATCTCAAGCAACTGGCACTTGCATGGATTGTCTATGCAGATGACAACGATGATAAGCTCGTCAACGGTGCGGCAGGTTACAGCAATGTGCAAACGTCCTGGGGAGATCACCTAAATGAGCAGGCCTGGGTAGGCAGATGCTGGCACAGCAACTACCAGCAAGGCGAACAATTGCCGATCGACCAACAAATTAAGGGGATCAAGGAAGGCGCTCTTTGGCCATACTGCAAGGATGTAAAGCTCTACAGGTGCCCGACCGGCCTTCGCGGAGAGATGTTACATTATGCCATAATGTTCTCCATGAACGCCGTTCGCCATGCAGAAGTTGTGGGAGTACCTGGCGCGTTTATAAAGAGGAGGAGCGAGATTCACGATCCAGCACCGGCCTACAGACTTGTTTTTATTGACGAAGGCTGGGTAACGCCTGACGCCTTTGCGGTTCATTTTAAGGATGAAAAGTGGTGGGACGACCCGCCTGTCCGGCATGGTGATGGCGCCACGGTCTCCTTTGCGGATGGACACAGTGAACACTGGAAGTGGAAGGGTATCGAAACGATACAGCGGGGCAGGGCCGCCAGCCGGACTCATCCAGCCAGCCACTGGTCACCTCAAACCCCCGACGACAAAGAGGATTTACACCGGATGCAGAGGGGCTGCTGGGGAAGATTAGGATATTAGAACCAAGGCACCCCATTCTGCGTATTTTATACGTGGTTCTGTAGCGCTTTTGAACTAAAAATCGTTATGGTAAAGGGGAAGAAATAATTATGAAAAAGAGTATTACAATTGTCGGGATAGCTTGTGTTTTGCTTATTGTGGCATTGTCTATTGGTGCAGCACCAGCCGATCCCAAAGACATATCAGCCGAGATTGCAGAGCTTCGGAAAGAGGTGCTTTCACTTCAAGAACGAGTCAAAGCATTGGAAAAGCGTCTTGATAATGCCGCTATAATCGTCCCCAAATCTTGGCCGTGGAAAGGTGACTTGCGATTATTCGATGCACCTCGCCAATACGCACCGGTACCAAAAGGATGGCAGAAACGGCAGTTTAATGGAATAACATATTACGTAATTCCCATCGACCAAAATTCTGACTGTCCGAGCAACAATGATTGAATCCTTATGAACGGCGTACCGACTGTGACAGGGGCATGCGAGATTGTTTTGTCCGAAGGCTTCATGGAAGAAAGTTTAAGAAGAGCCAAGCAATATTCCAAGCGTCAAATCCAATTAACAATTTTGCAGCTATTTCTGACAGTGGCATATCTACTGATTATGCTTTTCTTCGATGCATCATTATCCTTAAAATATATGGTCGCAGGCTGGAGCCAGAATTTCTATCTGCAGGTCGGCCTTTATTTCATTTTTTTCGCCGGTATCTACTATCTATTATTTGCCGGACTTGATTTTTATAGCGGCTTCATACTTGAGCACAAGTTTTTGCTATCCAACCAAACAGTGCTTGGCTGGCTAAAAAAGAGCATAAAAAAGGGCCTATTGGCCTTGGTCATGCTTCTGGTGGCAGCAGAGGCGCTATACTTTTTTCTCAAGCATTTTCCAAATAGTTGGTGGCTGCTGGCAACGGCGGCATGGCTGTTGATTACTATCGTGCTTGGTAAGATTACGCCGGTCTTAATAATACCTTTATTTTATAAATGCAGCCCATTAGCCAACAATGTACTCAAGGGAAGATTGCTTAGCTTAAGCAATGAGTGTGGCATGGCCGTCAAAGATGTCTTTGAGATTCGGTTAAGCAAAGAAACCCAAAAGGCGAACGCCGCCGTCGCCGGATTTGGAAAAGGAAGACGAATACTTTTGGGCGATACTCTGCTAAAGAACTATTCGGATGAAGAAATTGAGGCCGTATTTGCTCATGAGCTGGGCCATATTCGTTTGTGGCACACCTGGAAAATCCTGGGCTTCGGGACAGCGGTTTCTCTGGCTTGTTTTTATCTAACTTATTTGTTATTCGAGGCAGGTATAGGTTTATTTGGTTTTGACCATATTTACAACATCGCTGCGTTTCCTCTGCTGGCACTGATTCTTATGGTATTAGGATTATTCCTTATGCCGGTGCAGAATGGATACATGCGGCTTTTAGAAAAGCAGGCTGATATGTTCGCTCTGGGTCATATACAAAACAAGGAGGATTTTGCCTCTGCTATTACAAAATTAGCTGCTCAGAATTTAGCTGACCCTTCGCCAAGTAAATTGGTAGAATTGTTGTTATATACACATCCACCTATCTCCAGGCGATTGCGTTATGCCAGAGGAAAAGAAGAAAACCCGCAATAGCGATAAGCAAGTAAGGGCCTTGGTTAGAGAGTTCAGCGAGCCTTTCTCATCCGCGTTAGGAATTAATTTGCAGCGCCGTAAGGCGTCCTGTGGACAAGGTAAAGAAGAGGAAATATTCAAGTGGTTTTTAGCCTCGGTCCTGCAGGTCGTCGTGCGTCCCCTCGACTTCGCTCGGGACAGGCGTGCGTAATGCGTCGTTCGTGCTACGCAATACGCAATACGCATTACGCAATACGATACAATGGCCGGTAACGACCAATATTTTCCTGAGGGAGTTGCGAACCGTCTGGGAAAAAGCAGACCCTGAGCCGTTGGGTTTAGTGAGGCAGCAAGCAGCCAAGCTCGGAATAGACCTGAGCAAGTTCAAAAGAAAAGACCCGAAAATTTGTGAAATTAGAGGCTGCACTAATAAGAAGCTGCAAGCAGAAAAAGCGCTGATTGTACGCGGCAAATATTGTAAAATGGGTTGAGTTTGCCAAAGGATTGATAGAGATGGAGTACGAAGTTTTATATCGGCTGTCTTATTTTTTGCTAAACGATCAGGAGAGTATAATATGTCTATCCGGGAAGAGCCGACTCGGCGTGATTTTTTGAGGAAAATTGCTGTGGCAGCCGTAGGCGCCAAGTTGGCTTTGCACAGCCACGCCGGCGCTCAAGAAAAGGGCGAGCGGCCGACCCCCGATCGAATCGGGGGCAGTGGCGTCACGGTGCTTAACCCGCAGAACCGTGTGCCGGTCAGCCTTATTATCGATGACTCGACTTGTCTGGTAAACCTGGCGCACTTCGGCATTCCACAATTCCACGAAGTCTTTCCCCAGCGCTACAAACAGGACTGGAAGAGCTTGCCTCGTGAGATACCCGATGCCTTCATTCGCAAGTTTGGCCAGTGGTGTCGCGAGCACAAAGTAAAGGGCAAATACAGTGTTGTTCCTTACCCAGCTTTGGTGGGCTGGCTGGACCGTGAAATGCCCGGCTGGTCTAAACAAGAGCTTGATGAGAGCATTAAGCTGGTACGGGAGTTTATGATGCCGGACTGGGATATTCACCCTGAGATGGTCACGCACACCAGAGTCATCAACACGAAAACCGGCCGGCCGTATCCTGAGATAAGCGAGCGATTTATGGAGAACTGGGGATGGTCGGTCGGCAAATCGGTCGACGAGTTGGCCGATTATATGAGCTATGCTTTGCGAATTCTCAAAAACGTGGGTTTGGACTGTGAAGGCATTACTACTCCAGGCGGCTTTGGAAATCGTGTGCTGCCAGAGCTTGCCCAGGCCACGCTTCAGTCGTGTCGCGACGTGTTCAAGGCGGAAATTCCGCACTATTTTCGGCATGTCTATTCTGATGGCGACCAGAGTGTCGCGCCGCAAGTTGAGTATGCTTCCAGTTTGGCGGGGCCCGATCCGAAGTGTGTCGTGTCTATTATCGGCTGCACAGGTGATTGGTTCGGCGGCTGGGATGGGCTGTCACCAGGTTCAGTTGACAAGTTCATTACTGATGACCTCAAAGGCGGCCGATTACCACAGGTGATCGACAAAGGTGAGCCGGCGATACTCGTTTGCCATTGGCCTGGTATATATTTCAACGGCCAAGAAATTGGCTTCAATATTTTCAAGGAGGTCGTCGGTCGGCTTCACGCCAAGTACGACAATTTGATATGGATGAAACTTAGCGAGATTGCTCGATACTGGGCGGCAAAGGAACTGACACGAATCGAGCGGCAAGGCCAGTTAGTCACGTTCAACGCTCCATTCGCTGCAACACGATTTACCGTACAGATTCAGACCAATATGCCAACCGTTCCCAAGTTGACGATCAATGGAAATTCTATCCAACTACGGCAGGTAAAAGGGCTGCTGCAACTGGAAAGCGGGATGTGTCACGTAGATGGGCAGAAAGTAATCGTTTGCTTCGACCTGCCGAAAGGCAAATCGACTCTGCAAGTAGGACAGGCGAGCTTTGAGAAGGAGTCGTGATTAAATGACATTGTAGGCTCGTTTAACTTCGTCAGCTATAATCTGAAGCCCTTTAGCAACCGTAACTTTATCTTGTGCATAATTTATACGGATACATTCATTCTTGTGCTGCCATTGCTCTTTGAGTCCCGGGAAAAAATAGTGCCCAGGGACAACAAGTACTCCTCTTTTTTTGAGGCGCTGGTAAAGTTCAGCGTTTGTAATGGGTAGGCCTCGCAGCCATAGCCACAAGAAGAACGCGCCTTCGGGCTTGTGTATGTGAAAATCAATTCCGTCCAACTGCACCAGCAGTTGTTCTACAGCCTCGTTTGCCTTTGTCTGATAGAAAGGCTTAATTATATCTCGGCTCAGACAAATAATCTGGCCGCTGCGGACCAGGTCGGTTGCTATCGCTGCCCCTATGCCGCCTGGGGCAAGACTCATAACGGCGCTCGCCTGCGAAACCATAGCAATAATTTCTTCGTTGGCGATGACAATTCCCGTACGTGTTGCCGGCAGGCCGAGTTTAGAAAGACTCATACACACAACGGTATGTTCGTTCCAGAAGGGTTTGGCCTCTGTAAAAATGATATTTGGAAACGGTGTGCCGTAGGCATTATCGATAATCAAAGGAATATTGTTCGCCCCGGCGAGTTCGCTAAGTTTTTCGACTTCGCAGTCCGTTAAAACGTTGCCTGTGGGATTGGTAGGCCGTGACACGCAAATAGCACCAATTTCATCGGTGATATTAAGCTGGTCAAAGTTAACATAATATTTGAAGATATGGTCGCTGATATGCTGTATCTGCGGCTTGTTGGCTACGAACAAATCGTCTGTTAGACCGACATCACAGTATCCAATATATTCGGGAGCAAGTGGAAACAGGATCTTTTTGTTAGCTCCGCCCTCAAAAGTGCCGGCGAAAAGATTGAAAAGGATAAAAAACGCCGACTGGCTGCCATTTGTTAGAGCGATGTTTTTCGATTGTATGGGCCAACCAAATTCGTTATGGAGCAAGTTGGAAAACGCCTCGATAAATTCCTTATTGCCTTGAGGCGGGTCGTAATTTCCGATGACCCGCTCGAATTCGCCCTTGTTCTCGAGAAGTCTCAACATGCTCTGGCGAAAGTACTGCTGGACCTTGGGAATGTGGGCCGGATTTCCTCCACCGAGCATCAGAATATCCTTGCTTTCTGTTAGGGCATTGCCCAAATCGTCCATCAGTTGGCCGATGCCGGAGACAGTAGCGATTTTATTACCAAATTTGGATACTTTCACCATTTCGATTGCTTAAGTAGAGTGTGCTCTGCACAGCATTTAGAAATTGGTGGGCACTCGTCTCGGCGAAGCGCCGAGCCGTAGCCGGACAGCCCACCCTACCAAGGTCTTAACGAATGCTAAATCGGAGCTTTGCATTTTGATTCTATTTATCCACCCTGGTGTATTGTGTCAATTTCTTTTTCCTTTTCTATTGATTTATCCAAAGAATATCCCACGTTTAGCTGCCATAAAAGTTGACAGTATCCTGGCGAGATTGTTAAAATGTAAAAAGCTTAAAATTTGGCGCCTGTAGCTCAATTGGATAGAGCGTCGGTCTACGGAACCGGCGGTTAGAGGTTCGAGTCCTCTCAGGCGCGTTTTTCATCTGTGCTATCCAACGATGAACAATTTACTATTTTCTATTTTCAATTTACTATTTTCTATTTACAATTGCAAAATAGTAAATAGTCAATAATAAATCGTAAATTGGTCTGGTTTGAGCAGAAAAGAAAGGAGGACTGGGGTGATGAACTGGAAATTAGTTCTTGTGCTTTTGATTGTGCTGGCTTGTTCGCTCGCTATGACCAGTTGTAACAGCCATGCCAAGGAAAAAGCCGAGCTGGAAGGTAAACTGGCCGAGATGCAGGCTGCTTTAATAGAGACCGAGGGTGAAAGGGACACCTTAAAAGAAGATGTAAGCAGGCTGAAGGAGTCACTTGACGAGGCTGAGTCTAAACTGGCCGATGTTACACAGGCTCGCGATGATCTGGCCGAGCGGGTAAAAGAATTCGCTAAGTCGATCGAGCAGCTACGTAAGCAAGTCGATGCACTTACTGCGTCGCGGGACGCGGCACTGGCCGAGGCAAGAAACGCACAAGCGAAGATCAACAAACTTACAACTCAGTTGCAAAAGCAGTTAGAGGAGGTCGGTGGGCTTCGAGACCAGGTTGAGATGATACGGTCGGCTGTTGAGGACCTGCTGACAAAGCTCAAGGGGCTATTAGGTCCCTAATTTTAATTTTCAATTTTCGTTTTGTTTTTTGGGGAGCGGCCCTGCTATCTTGCAAGAGCCGCTTTTTTTAGTGCCACAGGCAAGATGAAAGGCGACCAAAACCCTAATATTTACTTGCCGCCGCAGGATTTTTCAGTACAATGACGGCACAAATTGTTCAGGCGGAAAGGTTAACTGCTTATGAACATGAAAAAGAAGAACCGAACCGATTACCAATTGACAATTTCCGATTGCCGATTGAAAATCGAAAATCGAAAATTGAAAATTGGAAATCGAAAATCGGCAATTATTTTGCTTGTATGTATCTTCTCGGTGGCGACAGCTCAGCCCCCGTTCTTGCTCCCCGCTTCTGCGGGGACAAGTTTACCCCTGCGAAGGCAGGGGCAAGAAAGCACGGGGGCACAAGAGCAACTCGTCTCGGCGGAGCGAGCCGCAGCCGGACAGGCTAAGCATATCTTGGACGCTACGGGTGTCAGAGGTGGTCTCATCATCCACATCGGCTGCGGTGATGGAAAGCTCACGGCTGCGTTGCACGCCAATGACAGTTACTTGGTGCATGGACTGGATGCAGGTGCAGACAACATTGAGAAAGCCCGCAAGCATATCCGCTCTCTCGGTCTGGAAGGCCCGGTGTCGGTCGACCGGCTGATAGGCGACTGCCTTCCATATACTGATAATCTTGTTAATCTGATAGTATCGCAGGACCTGGGCCAGGTTTCTATGGACGAGGTGATGCGGGTGCTGTGCCCACGTGGCGTAGCATATATCAAAAGGGGGGATACGTGGATGAAAAAGGTCAAGCTCTGGCCGAAGGAGATAGACGAATGGACGCATTATCTTCACGATGCAACTAACAATGCCGTGTCTAAGGATTCTGTCGTGGCGCCGCCGCATCACATCCAATGGGTTGGTGGCCCTGAATGGGCCAGGAGTCACGACCATCTGGCCAGTGTCAGCGTGGTGGTTTCGTCCGGCGGGCGGATTTTCTACATCGTTGACGAAGGGCCGATCGCTGCGGTCGCATTGCCAGCTGACTGGTTCCTCGTGGCAAGAGATGCATTCAACGGTGTAGTGCTATGGAAAAAGCCTATTGGACTATGGGAGGGACATCTTAGAGGCTTTCGCAGCGGCCCAGCCGAGCTATCCCGCAGACTGGTAGCCGTTGGTGAGCAGGTATTCGTGACCTTAGGTTACGGTAAGCCACTGACCGTCCTGGATGCTGCGACCGGTGAGGTTATTAGGACTTATCAGGGAACTGATGGGACCCTGGAGATTGTGTACGCAAATAATGTACTTTACCTGGTAACAGGCGAGATAGATGTGGCGGAACTCACAGGACGACGTGATGCTTCCCCTTCGCCCCGTCGAAAACGCTTAACGGCCCTTGAGGTCGACACCGGGGCCAAGCTCTGGGAAAAAGCTGATTCAGTAACAGATGAACTAATGCCTCTTACCCTGGCGGTGGCGGAGGGCAGAGTGTTTTTCCAGAATCCCGATGAGGTGGTGTGTCTCGATGCGCGAACTGGTGGCGAAAATTGGCGAGTGTCCCGCCCCATTATTAAGAACCGTTGGGGATGGTCAACGCCCACGCTGGTGGTTTACGAAGGCGTCGTTTTGTCAGCTGACCGAGCGGCTCGTAGCCAGTCAAAGGTCGGTGCTGATTCTAACAACGTGGAGTGGAACCCGAGCAGTCAAGGCGGCGAGGCCCCTCGCGGAGAGCTTATTGCATTTTCTGCCCAGACAGGCCAAGAATTATGGCGGTGTGATTGTCGCGAGACCTACAATGCCCCGGTGGATGTTCTTGTGACAGGTGGACTTGTGTGGACAGGAGACCTCGTGCAAGCAAAAGACCCGGGCATCACCTTGGCGCGTGATGTGATAACGGGCCAGGTCAAGAAAAATCGCCCACCGGACCACGATTTCTTTACGTTCGGTATGGGCCACCACCGCTGCTATCGTAATAAGGCGACAGAGAAATATCTTCTGCTTGGCCGCTCGGGAGTAGAGTTCGTTGATCTTGACTCGGGCCAAGCGATTGCGCATCACTTCATTCGCGGTACCTGCCAGTATGGGATATTCCCTGGTAATGGTCTGCTATACACACCACCCCATTCTTGTGCGTGCTTTATTGAGGCCAAGCTGAACGGCTTCAATGCACTGGCGCCGAAACGACAGAAGCCTGCCCTGAGCGAAGCCGAAGGGACAGAAGACAGAACTCAGACATCAGAGAAATTGGAGAAAGGCCCCGCTTATGGGCAAATCGACAATCGAAAATCGGAAATCGACAATGCCTCCTGGCCGACATATCGCCATGATATCGCCCGCAGTGGCTACACAAGCGAAAAGATACCTGCGAATCTGAAGAATATCTGGCAGACACAATTGTCAGGCCGATTGAGCAGTCCCGTAGCGGCAGAGGGAATGATCTTCGTAGCGTCCATCGACTCGCATACTGTCCACGCCCTCGATGCCGGCAGCGGCAAGCAACTATGGAGTTACACTACTGGTGGCCGGGCGGATAGCCCTCCTACGATCTATCAAGGTATGGCCCTATTTGGCTCGGCGGATGGCTATGTCTATTGTGTGCGCGCCGCAGACGGCAAGCTCGCATGGCGCTTTCGAGCCGCACCGCAGGACCGACGCATCGTGTCCTATGGACAATTAGAATCAGTTTGGCCAGTCCATGGCAGCGTGCTCGTACTGGGTGATATAGTATATTTTGCTGCAGGAAGGTCTTCCTATCTGGATGGCGGCATGTATCTTTATCGGCTTTCGCCGAGAACGGGCAAGGAGGCCTCTTCGACCAATATAAACAACCGCGATCCCCAAAGCGATCTGCCACCGCAGAATACTGCTCGAGGAGTCAATATGCCGGGCGCGCTGCCGGATGTGCTCTCCAGCGACGGCCAGTTCGTCTATATGCGGCACATGCGCTTTAATCGAGAGGGGGCTGAGCAGAAGCCGGACGTCCCTCATTTATTCAGTCCAGCCGGTTTTTTAGATGACTCCTGGTGGCATCGCACATACTGGCTCTACGGCACAGATATGAATAGCGGTTGGAGCGGCTGGCCAACTATGGGCAACCAGACCGCTGCTGGACAGCTATTAGTCCTTGATGAATCCTCTGCCTATGGCTTCGGACGGTTAAACCAATATGCTACGCACGGAAGTCATGTGGGCCTGCCAGAATCGCTAACTCCTTGGCCGCCACCGGACCGTGACAGCCGGGCAAGAGGAACTGTACACTACCGGCTTTTCGCCTGCTCAAAGCAGCCAGAGGTAATTGAGACGGTGCTAAACGAGGTCCAGGCAAAGACACAGACCCCAGCAAAGAAACGTCCAGCCACGAGAAAGGAGATCAAATGTCGGTGGTCGGAAACCGTAGGACTGTGGGTACGGGCTATGGTTCTCGCTGACAAGACCCTCTTTCTGGCTGGTCCACCTGATGTTTTCACTGACCAATCGAAACATCCCTCGTCACTCGTCCCCCCGCCTGCGCGGGGGCTAGCCTGTCCCCGCGAAAGCGGGGATGACTCGTCGGACGAAGGACGAAGGACGAAGGACGAGGGGATATTGTACGCCGTCTCGGCAGAGGATGGAAAAAAGCTGGCTGAATACAAGCTCGAATCACCACCTGTCTTCGATGGTATGATTGCAGCAAATGGGCGGCTATATATCTCAACCAGAGACGGGAGACTATTGTGTATGGGCGAAAACAAGTGAGGGAGTAATTATGCAAACATATAGAGAAAAGATAAGCGTAACTGCAGAGGTTATTCTGTTATTCGTGTTGTTAATCACCACACCTATCATTGGTGCAGAAGCCCAGCAAGCGCGGAAAATCTTGGACGTAACGGGCGTTAAGGGAGGCCTGGTTGTCCACATTGGTTGCGGAGATGGGAAGCTGACCGCTGCGCTTCGTGCAAATGATAGTTTCCTGGTTCATGGCCTCGATAGAGACGCCAAAAATGTCCAGACGGCACGCAAGTACATCTCCGCCCACGGCGGACTTGGTCTTTACGGTAAAATCTCGGTGGACCTGTGGAAGGGTAATGCTCTGCCGTACATCGACAATCTTGTCAATCTCGCCGTATCCGAAGACCTGGGCGGTGTTTCTATGGACGAAGTGATGCGGGTGCTTGCACCCAACGGCGTGGCATATATCAAGCAGGACGGCAGATGGACTAAGACGGTTAAGAAGCGACCCACAGAGATTGACGAATGGACGCATTACCTGTATGATGCAAGTAATAATGCCGTGTCACATGATACGGTTGTTGGCCCGCCCCGGCATTTTCAATGGATTGGAAGCCCGCGTTATTCACGTCACCATGACCATATGTCTGCCGCCAGCGCAATGGTATCGGCGGGCGGTCGGCTGTTCTACATCTTCGACCACGCCTCACCGATGGCGATCCAACTGTCCTCACAGTGGTCTTTGGTGGCGCGCGACGCGTTCAACGGCACCATCCTGTGGACACGCCCTATCGATACTTGGCATACGCAGATGTTTCGTCTCAAAAGTGGCCCAACACAGTTGACACGGCGATTGGTAGCGATTGGTGACCGGGTGTATGTGACACTGGGTTTGGAAGCCTCAGTTTCTGCCCTCGACGCGGTTACCGGCCAGACCATCCGAACCTACAGCGGAACTGAAAAAACCGAAGAAATTATTTTTTCCGATGGTACGCTGTTTCTGTTGGTCAATGATGAGCCTTTCCATCAGCCAGCCAATCCCCACGAGTATAATTATGACTTTGTTGAGGGGCCGCGCCGCATCCTGGCTGTGGATGCCGCAACCGGCAAGGTTCACTGGAACAAGCTGCAGGCCGGCGTCTTGCCTCTGACGCTCTGTGCAGACGCCAAGCGGGTGATCTTCCACGACGGCACGGGCGTCGTCTGCCTGGACCGTCAGACAGGCGAGCCATCGTGGCGCTCCCAGCCACTGGCGTGGCGCCAGCCTCTACCCACGAGTTTTGCTCCCACCCTGGTACTCTACGGCGACATGGTCCTATTCTCCGGTGGGGGCAAGGCCGATAAGGGAAACGCATTCAGGCCCGAAGGCAACACAATCTACGGCCTCTCGGCGGAGGACGGCAAGGTACTGTGGAGCGCCCCACATCCTCCGTCGGGTCACCGCACGGCACAGGACACCCTTGTTGTCGATGGCCTGGTCTGGACCCCTGCCATCGCCCAGGGCAGCGACTCTGGGGAGATGATTGGCCGCGACCCCCACACCGGCGAGGTCCGCAAACAGTTCCTGCCCGATGTCGAAACTCATTGGTTCCACCATCGTTGCTACCGGGCCAAGGCCACCGACAGATACATTCTGACATCGCGTACCGGCATCGAATTTGTCGATCCGCAGACCGAGCACTGGATTTGCAACCACTGGGTCCGTGGCGCCTGTCTGTACGGAATTATGCCCGCCAACGGTATGGTATATAACCCTCCACATCCCTGCGCGTGCTACCTCGAGGCCAAGCTCTACGGCTTTAATGCGCTAGCCCCGAAACAACAGAAGACCGAAGACAGAGGACAGAAGACAGAAGAAGAACGGCTACAGCGAGGACCCGCCTATGGCAAACTCGAAAATAGTAAATCGCAAATCGAAAATCACTCTGACTGGCCAACCTATCGTGCCAATCCCAGCCGAAACGGTTACATCAAAACTGGCGTTCGCACCGATCTAAAGCAGACGTGGCAGACCGACCTTGGTGGCCGACTGTCTAGTGTCGTGATTGCCGATGGCAAGGTCTTTGTAGCGTCGATCGACACGCACACCGTCTATACGCTGGATGCCGTGTCGGGCAAGAAGATTTGGAGCTACACCACTGGCGGCCGCGTCGATTCACCGCCGACGATATGGCAGGGCCGTGTCCTGTTCGGCTCGGCGGACGGCTACGTTTACTGCCTACGGGCTTCTGACGGTGCTCTTATCTGGCGTTTTCGCGCAGCACCGCTCGACCGCCGCATGGAGGCGTTCGAGCAGATTGAGTCAGTCTGGCCGGTGAATGGCAGTGTGCTTATCCGTGACGGCGAGCTGTGGTGCGTGGCCGGTCGGTCTATGTTCGTCGACGGCGGCCTGCGTCTGCTACGGCTGGAACCGAAGACCGGCCGCTTGATCGCAGAAACAGTCATGGACGACCGTGACCCACAAACCGGCCAGAACCTGCAGGTCCTCATTAAAACCCTCAATATGCCTGTCGCCCTTCCGGACGTGCTATCGAGCGATGACAAATATGTCTATATGCGCTCGCAGCGATTTGACCCCAATGGCAATCGCCAGGAAATCGAAGTCCCGACGCTGGATGTCTTGGCGCAACACGGTGAAGGCCCGCATCTATTCTGTCCGACGGGTTTTCTCGACGATGTGTGGTGGCACCGGTCTTACTGGCTGTATGGGCGTGTGTTCAAGTCTGGTGCTGGCGGCTATTACCAGGCTGGACGGGTCGCCCCCGCTGGTCGGCCGATGGTGTTCAACGAAACCATAGTGTACGGCTATGGGCGAAAACCTCAATACTACCGCTGGACTACGCCAATGGAATACCAACTATTTGCTACGGCCAAGCAGCCTGAGCGGGTCAGTCTAGCTGACCCAAACCAGACACAAGAGCCTGCTTCGGGTCAATCCGCCAAGGCGGAACAGAAGAAACAAGCCACTGCCAAGAAGAAGCAAGGGGCAGCCGGCAAGGCCCCGGAGTTCCGCATCGCCTTTGACTGGACAGCGGACGTTCCGGTTCTGGTTCGCGCGATGGTCCTGGCCGACAAAACACTGTTTATCGCCGGCCCGCCGGATGTAGTGAACGAAGAGCAGACACTTTCGACCTTCGGGGACTTTGCCACGCAGAAACAGCTTGCCCGGCAGGCCGGTGCACTCGAAGGCACCGAGGGGACGCTATTGTGGGCTGTATCGGCAACAGATGGCAAAAAACTATCCGAATATAAACTCGATAGCATTCCGGTGTTCGATGGCATGGCTGCAGCCAACGGACGGCTCTACCTTGCAATGAAAAACGGCCAAGTCTTGTGCCTCGGACAGAATTGGTAACTGGAAACTGGTAACTGGTAATTACCAATTACCAATCACCAATTACCAATGTCATGAAGCATTTTGACTACCTGCTTTATAACCATATCAGCTGCTTGAGGGGCAAAAGGACTGCTCTTGATCTCGTACCCGCCTTCTATGTATAGATGCTTGGGTGGCAGGTAACCAGCCGCACCGTTGCAGTGCGTAATCACAAACGTATATTTATAGGGGCAAGCAGCTTTGATTGCCATGCCGATTTCGGTCAGCACCTCACAGCCAATACCTACAAAAGCAATATCACCAAGGCGTGCAACTGTGATATTCAATGGCGTAGGCGGGCAATCCTTCGGTACGGTAACTTCATTCTTGGGTTTGCCTGGAAGCTGGAGCGTTATGAAACTGGTTTTTATTTCTCCGGGGCTTCCGATGTTTTCAATGTTGCGAAAAATATGCACTACTTCCTCACCTAACATGGTTCCCAGCAGTACCGGCTCCGGAATCCAGCCTGGTTCGGTGTTGATTGTAGGAAGCACCCTGAACCACGGGTTGATGTCGCCGGAGGCTCCTGTAAACGCAGGAGCAATTACATCTTCACCAAGGATTTTTTCTACGAACTGCTCGGCTAATCCTAAGACATCGCCACTAATAATATAGTTTTTAGCTCCCAAGCAGGTGGCGTGAGTGGCATAATCAAACGCTGCTGCAACGACTTTAGCCCTGCCACCTGTGGGCATATTAGCCCCGGCCACTGGCCGGGGTACCCCCGCCGAAAGGCGGGGGCTAAAAACCCCAGCACAGGTCTGGGGGCTAATCGTTGTGACTTTCATAACCAAAACTTCCTTATCTGTCGGACCATAGGGATTGCGTCCGAGTATTATCGAACTGTTGCCTAAACTATCGAATTTTAGCTCACGTCGATTATCACCGACTGGAGAATATCCGGAACCTACACCGATATGGACTGGGCACATGTTATCAAGCGCTTTGCGGATCGCTTCTATTAGCGTGCCTTTTAAGCTTTCTGTATATTCGAGATTATGCGGATGCCCTTTTTCCTTGTCTATGGTCAGGCTTGGCCCGGCATGTGTATGTATGCCGCTGAGAAAAAGTTCAGATGGCTCAAGCTTGAATTCATCTAAGATAATTTTTCGGAAATGCTCAGCGGTTCCGTTGGAAAAGCCTATCAGATCGGTCGAAACCAATACGAGCCGCCCTCCATTATTCTCAAATACAATAATCCTCACCGATAAGGGGTCGTGAACACCTTGCGATAATTCTGTACGACCGGCATAGCCTGCCATTTTAATGGGCTTTTTCGGCGTAATATCAATCTTTGCAGTACCGGCGAGCAAAACCTTTCCACTATCCTGGGCATACGTGGGCGAGATTGTAAGCAAAAGTTCAATAATAAGAATCGTGATCTGCCTGTGGCGGACTCCGAGTGAAAAGAAAGATATTTTTCTCATGGTAAGCCTCCTACTTCTGTATTCTGTATTCTGTCTTCTGTCTTCTGTCTTCGGACGGGGGCATCTTTGCAGTGATTTCCTCAAGAAACAGTCGAGCTTTTTTGGCCTCGGCGAGCGTTTGCTCCAGGCCTGCCCTGAGCGAAGCCGAAGGGTCTGGTGGATTAAGGCATTCGACGACCAGTGGACCATGAGTAAAGCCTCCTTTCTGGAGGCGAGCAAGAACTGCCGGAAAGTCTACCTCGCCCGTGCCTGGCGTCACTGACACGTCCTTGGGGTGTTTGTAATCTTTGATGCACATACCAACCACCAGCCCGTCTACGGTCGCAGCGTCGGCGACCGGGTTCAGTTCAGCATTGGAGTAGAAAAGGATGTTGCCTGGGTCGTACCAGATACGGAAGTTTTTGTGGCCGACCATCTCGACAGTCTTGCGACACTGAGGCCCTGTGGCATTAAGGCCGCCGTGTGGCTTGATGCCGATGCCGATGCCTTTTTGTGCAGCATAGTCGCAGCACTCGGCAATCGCCTTGTAATATACCTCGTAGATTTCCTTTTTGCCGGTTCCACCCATCAGCAGATTTTTACCGCCGCAGGCGGCGCAATTATCAATGAGTTTTCTAAGGCCCTCGATGCCTGCCTCAAGCGACTTGGCTACGGGGATGTCACCACCCCATACTGATACCGCGAAAAGCCCTCGTTTTTTTACCTCTTGGCCGACCTGCTCGGCCTCTTCGAGCGTGGTGGAGACTGAAATAACCGATCCGGTCTTGGATTTGGTGGTCATCAAGCCGACGTGCGTGAAACCAGCCTCGGCAATGGCATCGAGTGCGACGCTGTATTCGTACTTAGCCCACGGACGCGTATAGCAGCCGATCTGCCAGCCCGTCGTTCGTCGTTCGTCGCTCGTCGCTCGTCCCTCATCTTTCGTCCCTCGTCCGAGGATGGAAGATGGTCCCCGATCAAGTCGGGGATGGAAGATGGACCAAGTCGCGCCGAGCGCTGTAAGGCGTCCTGCGGACTTGGCCGTCTGGACTAAAAAACCTCGGCGGGAAATTTGCTCATTTCGCTCGTTCTTTCTTCTCATAAAGTACCTCTAAATCCGAAATTCGAATCCTTCGACTGCGCTCAGGACAAGTATCGAAATCCGACTTGTCGGACGAGTCCGAAACAAATTCAAATGATAAAAATTCAAAATCCCAAACATTTTGGTCATTTGGACATTTGAATTTCGATATTGTTTCGTGATTCGTGCTTCGGATTTCGTATTTCATACTGAACTATGATAGTGCCCTCGCAGTATTATCCTGGCCTAATCTCACGCTTGTCATGGTCATAAATCATTCGCTGGCCGGTATCATACGACCGCATCGCCATAATACAAGCCACCGACTGCTGGTAGCCGGCGTCGATGGAAGCGTTCGGCTCTTTACGGGTCCGTAAACACTGAAGCCAATCAAGGAAATGGTCGGGCCTGGGCACCTCTTCAACGGGATTCTTACCGCGGATCGGCCCCTTTTTCTGGCTATTTGCCCCTTCAGCCGTCAAGATCGGTGCGGTCCAGGTAACCATGTCCAGCACGCCCTGGTCACCGAATATTTTGAAGCTGTTTCCGCTGCCGTTACCGAAGTTCTGGGAGTAGCTGACCATAAAGCCCTCGGGATAAATCCACAGGGCCTGCACATGGTCGGGGCAGGTGAAGTTGTGCTCATCCTTCCAGGTGAACGTGCCACCCAGACAGACACAGTTGGTTGGGAACTTCGCGCCCGTTATATAGTGTACCAGGTCGATAAAATGGCTGCCCTGGCCTGGAATTGGCCCGTCGGAGAACTCCCTGTAACCATACCAGCCTGAGTAAAGCACCGGGTCGAACGGGCGATACGGCCGGTCCAACAGGAACTCTTTCCAATCCACGTCTTCTTCTTTGACGTCTTTGACGTACCGATACCAGTAGGGCTGCTCGCCATTGCGGCATTGCTCAATCCGCCCGACTTTGCCGAGGATGCCCGTTTTGTAAAGCTCTCGGCAACCGGTGAAGCTGGGAAGACTCCGCAACTGTGTGCCGATCTGCACAACGATGTTGGCCTTCTTGACGGCGTCATAGGCTGTTTTAAGACTATCAAGCGTCATCGCCAGCGGTTTTTCGCAGTAGGCGTCCTTGCCGGCTTTGGCGGCAGCCTCAAGGTGCGTGGTATGCTGGTGATCACACGAGGCAATCATAACAGCATCGACGTCTTTTAGGGCCAGCAAGTCGCGGTACGATGAGAACTGCCTCGCCTCGCGGCCATACCACTCTTTCACCTGAGCAGAGGCTTGCTCGCGACGGAGTCGCCAGGAGTCGCATACGGCTGTAATCTCGATGTTCTCGCTTCTATCGTGCTTGTGTATGCCTGGCATATGGTCGCCGAATCCTCGGCTGCCACAACCTATTATGCCGATGGAAATCCGATCATTGGCGCCAAGGATACGAGCGTAGCTTTTGGCAGAAAAGACCATAGCTGTGCCGCCAGCCGCAGCGGCCCCTTCGGCTACGCTCAGGGCATGCTTTAAGAACCTTCGACGAGAATAAGAGCTTTGCATTGTAGTTCCTCCCAAAATTAAGAAAGTGCCTAAAGTGCACTAAAGTGCCTAAAGTGGAAAAGTAATCCACAATTTTAGGCATTTTAGGCACTTTTAACTCCCGTAAGGGATGGCTTACGCCATTTAGTTCACTTTACGTATTGCTGGATTATACAAAATCAATCCTTGAACACATAGCTATTTTATTATTTACGATTTATTATTTACAATTTAATATTTTGGTAAGTGTTCACGGAAGAACCGCATTTTTGTCACTGCGAGCGAAGCAGTCTAATACCTCCAAAAGATTGAGATTGCTTCGGCCTAAAGGCCTCGCAATGACGTAAAAACGCAACATTTTTCTGCGTGAACGCTTACATATTTTGCAATTGTCAATAGTAAATAGAAGGAGTTTTGTGTGAATCGATACATTTGTATGCACGGCCACTTCTACCAGCCGCCCAGAGAAAACCCCTGGCTGGAAGCTGTTGAGCTGCAGGACGCAGCTTACCCGCATCACGACTGGAACGAAAAGATTACCCACGAATGCTACCGGCAAAATGCTGCATCGCGGATACTCGGACCCGATAGAAAGATCATCGATATAGTAAACAACTACGCGAAGATCAGTTTCGACTTCGGCCCGACACTACTGCATTGGCTCCAATTACAAGCTCCAGATGTATATGACAAAATTCTGGAAGCTGATAGAAAAAGTAAAGAGGTGTTTTCGGGACATGGCTGTGCTATCGCCGCGGCCTACAATCATATTATAATGCCTCTGGCTAATACCAGAGACAAACATACCCAAGTTATATGGGGGATACGGGACTTCCAGATGCGATTCAAAAGGCAACCAGAAGGAATGTGGCTGCCTGAAACGGCAGTGAACACCGAAACGCTGGAGGTACTGGCTGAACATGGAATTAAATTCACGATTCTTGCCCCTCGCCAGGCTAAAGCGGTTCGAAAGCTTGGAGCCTCGCGGTGGCAAAAGGTCGATGAAAACAGCTTAGATATAAAAATGCCGTACCTTTGCAACCTGCCTTCGGGCAGGAGCATTAGTTTATTCTTTTATCACGGACCGACATCGGCTGATGTTGCATACGGAGGCCTCTTACGTAACGGAGAGGCCTTTGCCGCCAGACTGATGGGAGCTTTCGACGAGGCGGCCCCCGCCACAGGTGCGGGGGCTAATCTGGTGCATATTGCCACTGACGGCGAATCCTTCGGCCACCATCACCGCTTTGGCGATATGGCTTTAGCATACTGTCTTCACCATATTGAAACTAACAAACTTGCTAAAATAACCGTCTACGGTGAGTTCTTGGATAAATTTCCACCCACACACGAGGTTGAAATCTGGGAAAATAGTTCCTGGAGTTGTACACACGGGGTGGAAAGATGGAAAGGTAACTGCGGCTGTTCCGTGGAGCAATCTCGCAGCGGACAGCAGCAATGGCGAGCGCCTTTACGCCGGGGGCTTGATTGGATCCGCGACAAAATGGCAGAGACTTACCAGATGCGGATGTCGCAATATTGCTCTGACCCCTGGTACGTTAGGAATCAATACATTACTGTAATAAATGATAGACCCCCCCAGAACGTGGATGGATTTATTAGAAATGCAGTCCCCGCTTCCGCGGGGATGGATTTTGGTGATAAAGTCATTTTTCTAAAACTTCTGGAAATGCAGCGTGATGCAATGTTGATGTACACAAGCTGTGGGTGGTTCTTCGACGATATCTGGGGGATTGAAACACTGCAGGTGATGCAATACGCAGCAAGGGCGATGCAGTTACATGAAGAAGTAGCGAACATAAATTTGCTAACTGAGTTTAAGGACATACTCAAAGAGGCTCCTGCTAATCTGAAAGGATTAAGCAACGGTAGCGAAGTCTATAAGGCTTATGTAGAGCCTGCTTGCATTGACCTTAATAGAGTAGGAGTCCATTTTGCGCTCAGTTCCATATTTGAAAAACACCCGCAGGGGGGAAAAAATATTTATTGTTACTCCGCTAATATGGAAGATTACGATCGAGCCGAAGCCGGGGTTCAAATACTGGCGACAGGCAGGGCGAATATTCAATCTGGCATAACCCTGGAAAAATACTCTGTCGAATTTGCCGTGCTGCATCTTGGCGATCATAACCTGATGGCAGCAATAACATCTGGTATGCCTGATGAAGATTTCCACCAAATGCGCCAAGAGCTTAGCCGTTCCTTTCGCAAAGGAGATGCTAATGAAGTGATGCGACAGATGAACATCCGGTTCGCCGGGAACAATTATTCGCTCTGGCACCTGTTCAAAGACCAGCAGCGACGGATACTATATGAGCTGCTTGAAAATACCTGGCAGGAAATAGAAAGCTCTTTTCGGCACATCTACGAGCACAATTACGCCATAATGCTTATGATTCGAGGTATGAATATGCCCTTACCGGAAGCCCTTTCCACCCCAGCAGAGTTTATCCTCAACCAAGATTTGTGCGGCGTCATTGCAGCCGATGAAACTTGTGGTGAGCCTGTCGAAGCCATTGACCTTGACCGTTTGCAGAGTCTCACTGATGAGGCTCTGAGGTTGTCACTTAAGCTCGACCAGAGGACTTTGCGGTTTGAGGCAAGTCATCGGATTAGTCGGCTTATGAGCCAGCTCAAAGAAAGCCCCGATAATGTTGAGCTATTGGCAGCGATTGAAAGGAGCCTTAGGATTTTGAGCAGCATAATTTCCGATATGGACCTTCAAGCTGCGCAGAATGTATTTTTTGCTGTCGGCAAGGAAAAATATCAGCAGAAGAAAAAACAAGCAGAAACCCAGGATAAAGATGCTGTACGATGGGTCGAACTTTTTGAAAGCCTATCACAGCATTTGGGCGTCGTAGTTCAGTGACCCTTCGACTCGCCCGCCGGAGGCGGGCAAGCTCAGGGCAGGCATTATGAAAAAAAGAGCAAGCGGAATACTACTGCATATTACATCATTGCCTTCGAAATACGGCATCGGTGATTTTGGCCCTGAAGCTTACAAATTTGCTGATTTTCTCAAGCGGACTAACCAAAATTACTGGCAGATATTGCCTCTGAATTACACCATCCCTTATGCCGCACACTCTCCCTATAGCTGCATCTCTGCCTTTGCGGGAAACCCGCTGCTTATAAGTCCGCAATTTCTGTACCATCGTGGGCTTCTGACAAAAAGTGACCCGCCGTGGCGGGTACCTGGTCTGCCCCAAGCCAGCGTCGACTTCGCCAAGGTAACCGCTTACAAAAGAAGATTGTTCCAAATCGCCTTCCAGCGGTTCAGAGATTCTGTGAAACCGCCTGACTTTGAACTTTTTTGTGCTCAGAATAGTTTCTGGCTGGATGACTTTGCAAGCTTCGTGGTTTTTCAGCGTCACTTTGGCAGGTCCGCCTTTGGCGGATGGAACGAATGGCCAACTGCTATAAGGGATAGAAATAAAAAAGCCCTTAAATCGATAAAAGGCCAACTCCAGCAAGAAATAGATCGGGAATTTTTTCTGCAATACATCTTCTACCAGCAGTGGTCCAATCTGAAGTGCTACTGTAACCAAAACGGCATCCAGATAATCGGTGATATCCCCATTTATGTGACTTTCGACAGCGCAGATGTCTGGTCCTACCCGGAGATTTTCAAGCTGAGTCGAACCAAGAAACCTCGATACGTCGCAGGCGTCCCGCCAGACTATTTTAGCCGATCAGGTCAGTTGTGGGGTAATCCCGTTTATGATTGGCAAAGATTGAAGGACAGCAACTATAGCTGGTGGATGCACCGGATAAAGCATAACCTTTCTTTGTTTGACCTGGTGCGTATAGATCATTTCCTGGGGTTCGTTGCGTATTGGCAAGTCCCTGCTAATCACAAGACTGCCCGACACGGCAAATGGGCAAAAGGCCCAAAAGAAGACTTCCTCAATGCGCTGTTAAAGCACGTCACTTCTACACGAATTATTGCCGAGGACCTTGGGCGTGTCACCGCTGAGACAAGAGATCTTATTGGTAAGTTTGGCTTTGCCTGCATGAGAGTATTGCAGTTTGGCTTCGATGGCGATGCCAAAAAGAATCCTCACATCCTGCACAACCACATAGAAAATTGTGTTGTCTATACCGGCACGCATGATAATAACACTATTAGAGGGTGGTTCGGCAAAGAAGCCGAACCCGAACAAAAGAAAAGGTTGTTTAACTATCTCGGACGCAAAGTATCGGCTAAGGAAATACACTGGCTTATGATTCGGCTGGCGATGAGTTCTGTCGCCAGAATTGCAATAATACCTATGCAGGACGTACTTGGTTTGGGTCGCGAGGCCCGAATGAACCGTCCAGCAACCGTCAGAGGTAACTGGCGATGGCGGCTGCGACCGGGACAGATAACAACTGCCGTTGCCCATAAATTGGGCGACCTGACCCGGCTTTACGGGAGGAATTGACAGATAATTCAGCGAGGCTAATGAGAGTGTTGGGATTCGAACCCAAGACCTACGGCTTAAAAGGCCGTTGCTCTACCGCCTGAGCTACACTCCCTAAACTGCTTCAACTTCGACAAACTCTTAATTACTTTATACATAACAGCTTGGTATTGCAAGTAATTTAAAGATGCCAAGCCAAGTTTCATAATTTTTATCAGATGGACCCTTTTTCTACTTCATCAAATATAAAAATTTCAGGCTGACCGACAACACCAGCATCAGCTTGCAGCTTGCGCAATTTGTCGGATTGCATAAACTCATGTAGTTTTTCCATATCTTTCCATTCATTGAGAAGCACAAATTTGTTTGGATCGTCGATGGCCCTTAGAAGCATATATGATTTTTCGCCAGCAGCTTTTCGAGCGGACCTGGATTCCTTGCTGCCAAAAGCAGACTTCCATGCGGCATAGTCCACAGCTTTATGTATGGCTAATGTATATGGCATAGTTCATGGCCTCCTTTCACAAATGGGTTAGATAATGTCCCATCATCATATTTATTACTGCATAAAATCTTATGTTAGCTGTCGATGAATGTCAATTTTTGTGGCCATTTTCTTTTGCAAATCCCGATGTACATCGGGGTTGACTTCGATGCTCATTGGGCTTAAAATTCTCAAGTTAAGCCCGTGAGATAACTCAAATCTCATGGGCTTAAGATAAGCCTATAAGGAGATGCGTATGGATTTAAAAGGCGTAGTTCTTGCTGGTGGCACAGGTTCTCGGCTTAAGCCGCTGACCAAGGTCACAAATAAACATCTGCTTCCTGTCGGACAAAAACCTATGATCTATTACCCCATCGAAAAATTGACCTCCATCGGCATTGAAGAAATTCTGGTCGTAACCGGCATCGAGCACATGGGCGGCGTAGTCAGCCTGCTGGGCTCAGGAAAAGACTTTGGCTGTCGATTTACATACAAGGTCCAGGATGAGGCAGGCGGAATTGCTCAGGCCTTAGCCCTGGCGGAAAACTTCGCGCACGACCACCGACTGGTTGTTATTCTCGGCGACAATATCTTTCAAGCAAGTCTTAAAGGTTACGCCGACCGGTTTGTCGCTCAGAAAACTGGTGCCAGAATACTTCTCAAGCAGGTGCCAAACCCGCAGCGTTTCGGCGTGGCAGAATTCTCCAACGGTAGAATTATTAATATCGAAGAAAAACCCGAAAAACCTAAATCGGACTACGTAGTAACCGGTATATACTTTTACGACCTTTCTGTGTTTGACATTATACGACGGCTTGTGCCCTCAGCTCGTGGTGAGCTTGAGATCACCCACGTCAACGACGCTTATATTAAGAAAGGCCAGTTGGCTTATGATATACTCGATGGCTGGTGGACGGACGCTGGAACGTTCGAGTCACTTACCAGAGCTAATGAATTGGTTGGGAAGGAGCCGCCGCAATGACGAAAAAACCTGTGTTGACAACGTTTATTGCCATTAGCCAACATATCAGAACAAAATGAATGTTAGAGAGACGAGCCTGAAGGGTGTGCTTGTATTGGAGCCAGATGTGTTCTCTGACGAGAGAGGATTCTTTTTAGAGACCTGGAACAGCGTGCGTTACGAAAACGCTGGTATCCCGGACACCTTTGTGCAGGACAATGTTTCATTTTCCAAAAAAGGAGTTCTACGCGGTTTACATTTTCAATACCCTCAATCACAAGGTAAACTGATTCAGGTTTTATTAGGCCAGGTTGTGGATGTTGTTGTCGATATTCGCGTAGGTTCTCCGACTTTTGGTCAGTGGGAAAGCTACATACTATCTGATGCAGACCATAGGCAGATATATATTCCGCCGGGTTTTGCTCATGGTTATTGTGTTACCAGTTCAACAGCGGTTTTTTCATACAAATGCACCGATTTCTATAATCCGGCGGCTGAAAGTGGCATTATTTGGAATGACCCTGACCTTAATATTGACTGGCCGATAAGAGAGCCCGTTTTATCGCCAAAAGACGCAGATTATCCTAGACTTAAAGACCTTCCACAGGACAAGCTGCCGCATTTCAGAGGTCTCTAATGGTAACTAATGATACAAGGATTACCATTCTGGGCGGCAAAGGAATGCTGGGCACAGACCTGGCTCAGACCTGCAAGCAGCGGGGCTTCGATGTTAAGATATTTGATTTGCCTGAATTTGATATAACCAACTTCAAGCAGCTAAAAAAAGTCCTCGATGCGGCGCAGATAATTATCAATTGTGCAGCTTATACCGATGTAGATAAGGCCGAGCGCGAAACCAAGCTGGCATATAAGGTCAACGCTGAGGCGGTAGGGCGGCTGGGCAATCTGGCAAAAAAGGCAGACCTGTGGCTGTTACACATCAGCACTGACTTTGTTTTCGATGGTAAACTTGATAGGCCATACGTTGAGACCGATCTGCCGAATCCTATAAATGAATATGGCCGAACTAAACTGGCTGGCGAAAAGCTTTTAGTTGAAAGTGGCTGTCGCCATTGTATAATGCGCATCCAGTGGACTTATGGCTTACACGGCAGCAATTTCGTGACCAAGCTAATCCAACGTGCGAAAGCTGACCAAACCTTAACGGTGGTCGATGACCAGGTTGGTTCACCAACGGCAACGGCCGAGGTTGCAAAAGTGATTTGCAAGCTGTTGCCAAGAGAACCGCAGGGCTTATTTCATTTTGCAAGTACCGGTTACGTCAGCCGATACGAGATGGCAAGGTTCATATTTAACGAGCTTTCAATGGATGTCAGCTTGTCGCCGTGCAAAACCCGTGATTACTTCACTGCTGCCGCCAGGCCTCTAAACAGCCGTTTCGATTGCAGCAAGATTATGGCGCAGCTTTCCGACCCCATTGAGTCTTGGCAGGGGCCGTTGGCGCGTTTTTTGAGACAGTTATGAGAAGGCTTCTGGTAACAGGTGGTGCAGGGTTTATAGGAAGCAATTTCGTGCGGATGGTGCTTTGCGAGCATCCTGACTATTTTGTAGTCAATCTGGATAAACTCACTTATGCCGGCAATCTTGAAAACCTTGCTGGTTTCTTGGAGCATCCTAACCATCGATTTATCAAGGGTGACATTTGCGATGGGCGGCTGATAGAACAAATCATCGATGAGCACCGAATAGATACGATTATCAATTTCGCTGCCGAAAGCCATGTGGACCGTTCGATCACTGAGCCGAAGGTTTTTATACAGACCAACGTTATCGGCACATTAACATTGCTCGAAGCCGCTCGCGATAAGAAGCTTTCGCGATTCATTCAGATTTCCACCGATGAAGTGTACGGCCAGTTGGGACCTGAGGGCAAATTTAGCGAACAGACACCACTGAGTCCAAATTCGCCGTATTCAGCCAGCAAGGCTGCCGCCGACTTGTTGGTCGCGGCTTTCGGCCACACCTGGGGCGTAAAATATAATATCACCAGGTGTTCAAACAACTATGGCCCATACCAGTTCCCGGAAAAATTGATCCCGCTTATGATTAACAATGCTATGAACGATAAAGAATTACCTGTTTATGGCGATGGCTTATATGTGCGGGATTGGCTATATGTATATGACCATTGCACCGCAATATGGCAGGTTTTGCAAAAGGCACCGCCGGGCAAAGTTTATAACATTGGCGGCTGTAATGAAAAGACAAATCTACAAGTTATCGATTTGATACTTAATCGCTTGGGTAAACCAAAGTCGCTAATTAGACATGTCACTGATAGACCTGGACATGATAGGCGTTACGCCATTGACGCAGGCAAGATAATAGCAGAGCTTGGCTGGCAGCCATCGGTTAATTTTGAAGAAGGTATTAACAAAACCATAGATTGGTATCTTCAAAATCAGAACTGGCTTAGCAACGTAATCTGCGGTGACTACCAGAAGTATTATGAAGCGATGTATGGAAACCGATAACTTAGTTGATTAGTGATTAGTTGATTAGTTAATTGGCTGCGTAGCAGCACCTAATTCGCTAATTCACTAATTAACTAATTCGCTAATTCACTAATGATTAAAGGCAAAGCGACTATATGTATAGTGAATTATAAAACATTAGACCTTACCCGGCTGTGTTTGCGGAGCGTTCGCAAGTTTACTAAATATCCGTATGAGGTTATTGTTGTTGATAATGATTCACGGGACGAATCGCTGGAGTATCTTAAACGCTTAGGTTGGATCCGTCTAATGGAGCGGTGTGACATGGCCAGTCCTGGCGGCGGCTATGCTCACGCAGCAGGCCTTGATCTTGGTCTGGCAAACTGCAATACCGAATTTTTTGTCTCGATGCACTCGGACGCCTTTGTCCAGAAAGAAAATTGGCTTACGGAACTTGTTAGTTACTTCGGCACCGATGAAAATATAGCCTGTGTTGGTTCCGGCAAGATCGAATTGATACCGAAATGGAGAATTCTTCTCAAATATACAACGGACTTTAGAACGCTCAAGCGCAAAGTCCTTCACGAGCAGGACCCTGTCGGCAAATTCCGCTACTACAATCGGACTATATGTTGCGTATATCGGACCGATATCTTACGCCGGGAAAACCTTTCATTTCTTATGGGCAGAGACAAAGGTCTGACCGGCGGTAAGAAACTGTATTTCGAGTTAGTTGACCGGGGCTATAAGACCGTTGAGCTGCCATCCTCTATAATGGGCCAATACATCGTACATCTTGCCCACGCTACACAGGCTATCAACCCGCAGGAATTTACTTTGCGCAAAAAAACAGTAAAAAAATACAATCGAATTATTGATAAAGTGATGTCACGTGCACTGGTTCAAAATATGCTTATGGATGAGTCGTTGGATCGGTAACAAGAACTTCTGGTAAACGCCGTGAGAGATTCCTGCGGTGCGGAGTCCTGGGTCCGAGATACTGTATTCTCTCACGGGGTAAAGCGTTCTTCGAGTATGCTAAAAAGATATGCAACATTTTTCTCAATGCTTCGCTCAATTGTTGATGTGGCGGTCATTAGCTGCGCTTGGGTCGGCGTTTACTACCTTCGATTTTATTCGGGGCTATTCAGTACCCCAAAAGGAATACCAGATTTCAGCAGACATCTAACTTTGGCACTGCCTGTAACATGTATCTGCTATTTAGGCTGCTTGCTCATAGGGCTTTATAAGCCTAAACGGATGCGGGGTATGTTTAGGCAACTTGCAGATACCATCAAGGCCAGTATCCTTGCTGGGCTGCTGCTTTTGGCATTTCTTTACTATCTTCAAAGTGAGCCTTATTCGCGGAAACTTTTGATACTTTTTATCTTTATGCTGTTTGGTGGGCTGGTTCTTTCACATCTATTTACCATGTCCATAATGCGATATTTGCGAGCCAAAGGCTATAATCTCCGCTATTATGCGGTAATAGGGGCAGGCAAAAAAGGCCAGCAGCTTGTTCGCGACATTGAGCAATCGGCCTGGTTGGGATTAAAATGTCGATTCTTTGTGGATAGTACCCCCCATCGTATTGGCACCGAATTGATGGGTGTGCCGGTATATGGCCCTATCGAAAATTTAATTGAATTGGTTAATCCTAAAGATGTAGATGAAATTTATCTTACCCTTAGCGGGGCGAAAGCTCAAGCAGCCTATCCGCTTTTGGAGCGTCTGCAGTGGGCAGGTCTTACCGTGCGCATCCTTCCGGATTGGGGAAATCTTACTTCAATAAGCCAGCCCACAGCGGTAACCATAGGTTCTCAGGTTCTTTTTTCGGCTGCAGATTCTCCCTTAGATGGTGTAAACGTGGTGCTAAAAGAATTCTTTGATCGTGCCGTTGCTTTCGTGCTGCTGATGACATTGGCTATTCCTATGGGGGTGATAGCGCTGCTAATAAAACTGAACACCAAAGGACCGGTTTTCTACAAACAAGCCAGAGTCGGGTTAGATCAGAAAGAATTCGAAATACTGAAGTTCCGCACTATGAGAACGGATGCAGAAGAAGAAAATGGCCCTTCGTGGGCAAAGTCAGACGATCCGAGATGTACATCCATCGGCAGATGGCTTCGCAGAACAAGTCTTGATGAGATACCTCAGCTTATAAATGTAGTAAAGGGCCAGATGAGTCTGGTTGGCCCCCGGCCGGAGCGACCAAACTTCGTAAAACAGTTCTCTGAAGAATACAAAAAGTATATGCTCAGGCATAAGCTAAAAGCTGGAATGACCGGATGGGCGCAAATACATGGCTTCCGCGGCGATACTTCTATAAGTAAAAGATTGCAGTACGATTTATATTATGTGAGAAACTGGTCTTTGGGACTGGATATATGGATTTTGCTGCGGACACCCTGGCACATTATAAAAGGCAAAAATGCGTATTAAAGGTGCGACTTTGCAATCCGATAAAAATCATGTCCGAAGCTCCGTCGAGGGAAAGGATATTACTTATCTTTTAATCCTGCTAACGGTCGCCTTGTGTATTGGTGTATATCTTATCGGTACGACTGTCCTTATCGCAAGAGATGGAACGGCCTTTATAGAATATGCCAAGAAACTTGGCTCTGATGCAATTGCTGCGATGGTGAGCGAATATCAACACCCGGGTTATCCTTTCTTGATTCTTATGGCACATCGAATGGCGAGAATAGCGCCTGGCAGCTCATCTATTTGGAGCTGGATTTATTCTGCGCAGTTTATCGCATTAACATTTAGACTGCTCACGGTAGCAGTGCTTTATTTTGCAGGTAAAAAAATTGTAGGGCCGAGACTTAGCTTTCTGGCTATCTTAATTCTTATTCTGCTGCCTAAGCCCGCTGGTTATGGAAGTGATGCTCTCAGTGATTGGCCATATCTTTTCTTTCTGGCAAGCGGTTTTTTGCTACTGATAACCGGAGCGATATATAAGAAATGGTGGCAGTTTGGTCTTGCGGGACTGGCTGCCGGCTCAGGATACCTTGTTCGGCCGGAATGTGCCCAGTTGGTTGTATTTGGTTCTTTGTGGACGGCCTTGCAGCTATTGGGGGCCAAGCGTATTATAACCAGAGGCAAAGCAGCACTTATGTTAGCCCTATTGCTTGTCGGTTTTTTAGTTCCAGCGGGACCATATATGAAATTAACAGGCTCGATATTTCCGAAAAAAAATGTTGGTCAATTTCGATTCTCGATTCTGGATTCTCGATTCTCGTCGAGTATCGAGCATCGAGTATCGAGCATCGAGCATCGAGTATCGAGTTTTGCCCCAAAAAATACTGCAAAGGCTTTCAGAGAATTGATTTCAGAAACTGGCGATACGCTGATATGGTTTTTTGGCCCGGCTTTGTTATTAGGCGCGTACAAGTATTTCAGACAGCAAGATTGGTATGAGCCACAGAAATTTTTTACCGCAGTTCTGGTTGCTTTGAATGTACCATTGATGATATGGCTGTTCTGCAAATACGGCTATATAAGTGGAAGGCATATCCTGCCATTAGTAGTTTTTACCATTTTCTTTGTGCCGGGCGGATTACAGGTATTAGGGAATTGGCTAAGTGCCATATTTTCTAAAACCCGATTAGAAAGCAATCGAGATTCGAATTTATGGTTTTTCATTTTGCTGATCGGCGGTTCAGCTTTGTGCGTTCCTAAATTGCTTACACCCTTACATGCCGACAAACGCAGTTATCGCGAGGCAGCCCGATGGCTCACAAGCCATACCGACCAGATTGATATTGTAGCGGTTCCTGATACTCGCATTAGTTTTTATGCACAGCGCCAAGGTCTAATGTGGATCGCCGGACAAATTCCCAAGCAGGCGCAATATGCTGTCAGGATATTTAAAGAAGGTGATGAGTTTACTGCCTCAGAACAGTTAGGAAAAGTAGAATACAGATATGTGGATAAGAAAAATGAAAAAGTCAGTCTCGTCATATATAGAAAGTCGCCGGAAAGAGAACCTTTTGGGTAGAAAGAATTATCTCTTTCTAACATTGATAATGGCGGTAACAGATTTCAAGATTAAATATGACAACTCCATCTTAGGATATTTTTGGAGTTTGCTTAAGCCGTTGCTGATGTTTGGCACTTTGTATCTCGTGTTTTCGGTATTCGTAAGATGGGAAGTTGAAAACTATAGGCTATATCTTCTCTTGGGCATTATCCTTTGGAACTTTTTGTCTGAAGTGACGCTCAATAGCATGGTCTTATTAGAAGGCAAGGCATTAATACTTAAAAAGATTTATTTTCCACGTTGGATCATCGTTATAGCATCCTCCCTCACATCCCTTCTTACTTTACTGCTCAATATCTGTGTTTTTTTTGTTTTCTTTATTGTCTCAGGCGCCCATTTTCAAACCAGAGGATTATACCTGGTTATTTATTTAGCTGAGCTTTACGTGCTTGTATTAGGTCTGGCTCTTTTGCTATGCGCGGTATTTCCGAAATTTCGGGATATTCATCACATCTGGGAGGTCTTTGTTCAGCTTGGTTTTTGGGCGACGCCGATTATATATCCGATTTCAATAGTGCCGAAAAAATATCACACGTTAATATTTATAAATCCCGTAGCAAGGATTATCCAGGGTTGTCGGCAATCGCTGATCGGACCGGGTAGCGAATTCTTAGGCTTTGCAAACCACATTATCATAATCTCCGTGGCAGCCTGTTTATTTGTGGTAGGTTTGGCAATGTATAATAAATTATCGCGCAGCTTTGCGGAGGTGCTATGATAGCTCTTGAAAATGTAACTAAAATATTTCGCCTGCCTCACGATAGAAGAGTTACCTTGCGCCAGAGGTTTGTCAACCTTTTGAGGAAAAACACTTATGAAGAGCTTTACGCACTACACGATATAAACCTGAAAGTTGCTGAGGGTGAGTTCTTAGGGATAATTGGCAAGAATGGCGCGGGTAAATCTACATTGCTAAAAGTTGTAGCCAGGGTGCTCGAACCAACATCAGGGACAGTATCCGTCATTGGAGCTGTAGCTCCTTTTCTTGAGCTGGGGGTGGGCTTTCAAGGAGAGCTTACGGTAAAAGACAACATTATTCTTTATGGCGCTCTGCTGGGAATGTCGCGACAAGAGATTGAGAGAAAGTATGACTGGATAATTGACTTTTCCGGTCTAGAAAGATTCATAGATGCGAAGTTGAAGAATTTGTCATCTGGGATGCAGGTTCGGCTGGGCTTTTCCATTACGGTAAGTGTTGAAAGCCCGATATTGTTGGTGGACGAAGTTTTAGCAGTAGGGGATATTGATTTTCAGCAGAAATGTTATGATTGCTTTGAAGACTTTAAAAAACATGGCCGAACAATTTTATTTGTTAGCCACGATTTAACTGCTGTTGAAAGATTTTGCGACAAAGTGGTCTTATTAGAAGATGGACAGATTAAGATGCAGGGAAAATCAGGCGCTGTTATATCCGAGTATAGGATAAATAAAGAACCAGCCAAGATTTGTAGTGAATGACGACTCAGTGAAATATATATTTCATCGGAAGTCACATGAAGCTTGAAAAAAATCACAGTGAATCGATTGGAAAACAAAAGCCGAATTCTCTACTACAAGAAGATGGAGAGAGATTTCTTCCCTGGATGGATGATCCCATAATCAACTACGAGCATTTGCACCGCTATAGGTTCGCAAAAGAATTTGTTAAGGGCAAAATAGTTCTTGATCTCGCTTGCGGCGAAGGATATGGAAGCTATATGCTTGCAGAGGAAGCTAATGAGGTTATTGGTGTTGATATAAGTGAATCCACGATAAAACATGCCAAAATAAAGTATGCAACAAATAATCTTAAATTCATTAAAAGCTCTATGCTGGAAATTGATATAGAAGGTGAAAACGTGTTTGATGTAATAATCTGTTTTGAAGCGTTAGAGCACGTAGAGGAACATGATAAGGTAATGGCAGAAATAAAAAGGATGCTTAAAAATGATGGAATATTTATTGTTTCTACGCCTAACAAATATAGTTATACCGATGAAGGGGATTATTGTAAAAATCCCTGGCACAAAAAGGAGCTTTATCTGGATGAGTTTGAAGCTTTACTCAAGAGTGCTTTTAAAAATGTTTTGATTTACGGCCAAAAAGTTTTTCCAACATCAAACGTTTTCCCCATTTCCAAAGTTGTTAGCAATACACAAGAATTAGCCATCGAAAAAATCGGAAGCGAATTTTCCTTTGTCTCACTTGATAAAAAGGACGCAAGATATTTTATAGCGGTCGCATCAGATTATTCAATAAAAGATTCAATAGGAAGTTCGTATATGGTGGATACATCAGAGTATCTATTCAAAAAAAATGTAGAACTTGAAAACCTTCAAAGGGAGCTTGAAGCGATTCATCGTTCACATGGCTGGAAGTTCCTAAGGTGTTACTATAAAATCAGGGATAAAATATTTCCGCCTGACATTTGGAGGGGAGCGTATGCCAGGGGTTTATTAAAAATGGTAAACAGAACGATAAAGGTATTATCGAAAGGTTATAACAGGTGAATGTTACCCTCATATATCCTGGCATTACCGATTGCGGTTTTAATTCGCTCAAAGGCAATGAAGGGTCATGGATAAACCACGGCCTGGCAATTCTTTCCTCGGTACTCAAGAATAAAGGCCATCGGGTGGATCTTATAGACCTGCGACGTCTTAAAGGGTGGAAACACTACCGCCGGGTGGTTGCTGACAAGACAAGTGAGGTTTTTGGAATTACTATGATGAGCGTGGACTATAATGCTTCTGTCATGAGTGCTCAAATCATCAAGGAACTAAAACCAACAGCCAAAATCTTCACAGGAGGACCCCATCCCTCAATTTGCCCTGAGGAGCTTGAAAATCTAATGTGTATCGACCACGTAGTCAGAGGTGAAGGAGAAATTACTTTTCCGAAATTGGTACAGGACGTATCTGACGGCAAGAATATACCGAAAATAATACAAGGTGAGCTTCTGGAAAATCTGGATGACTCGCCATGGGCAGATCGTGATCTGTTTGACAATCCAGAAGAGCCATTCGTACCTTTTCTAAAGCCCCCCTTCGTAACGCTTATTGCCGGCAGAGGATGCAGATACAATTGTAATTATTGTCAACCAGCCGAAAGAATAATGTTCGGCCCGAAAGTGCGTCGTCGTTCCGTTGACAATGTCATACAGGAATTGAAATATTTGTACGGGCGTTATCGTTTCAGTTCTTTTATGATCCACGATGATTGTCTCACGGAAGACCGGGGGTGGGTAATGGATTTTTGCAGCCAACTTAAAGCAGAGGGGTTCAACCAACCCTTTGCCGCACAATCAAGGGCGGACATAATTTGTAAAAATCGTGACATGATTGAGACACTTCGTGATGCAGGCTTGAAACTACTCATTATCGGCTTTGAGAGTGGTTCGGACCGTGTTCTAAAGTTTCTTCGCAAGGGTTGTACACGCCAGCAAAATCTTGAAGCAGCCCACATTTGCAAGGAATTAGGTATAAAGATATGGGCGAACTATATGCTTGGCTTACCGACTGAAACTAAAGAAGAGGTTCTTGAAACATTGTCTATGCTCAAGCAGATAAAGCCTTTTCATTGCTCGCCGGCCTTTTACACACCCCACCCTGGAAGCGATCTCTTTGAGATGGGCCAAAAAATGGGAATACATTTAATAACTTCTCACGATTCTTACAGGCGGAATACTTACGAGCCAAAGATTAAAGGGCCGGACTACAAGTTTCTCGCAAATATTCTTTCTAAATCCATTGCATTGGCAGAACAAACGTACCCAGGTGTTACTCTTTCTTTAAGGCTAAAGAGCAAATGTAAAGCAGTGATCGCCAGATGGCCAAGATTGTATCGTTTTCTTAAATATTTCAGGAGAAGATTCGCTTAATAAGAGCAAATTTATTTGGATGCCTAACGCCAAAGAGTTGAAGGCTTGAAATTTTTTTTGAAAGTTTATTTATAAAAGTTTTCATGTTCGCCAATGAGTCGTAAACCAAGCATTGATATTTTATTAGCAACCTATAATGGGCAGGAATATTTAGCAGAGCAAATAGATTCTATTCTTGCCCAATCAAATCAAGATTGGCAACTCTTAATCCGAGATGATGAATCATGTGATGATACTCTCAGTATTATAAAAGATTATCTGTCAAGATATTCCAGCAAAATAAAATTAATTGAAGATAATGATCTTCACCTCGGAGCAAAGCTTAACTTTCAACGCTTGTTAGAACACTCAACTGCGAAATATATCATGTTCTGCGACCAAGATGACGTTTGGTTAAACCAAAAAATCGAAGTTACGTTAAAGACCATGCAAGCGGCGGAGAAGAATTATCCTAACAAACCTATAATGGTGCACTCTGACTCGATTGTCGTAGATGCTAATTTAAAAAACATCGCAGACTCAAAGTGGGCTTATGAGAAGATTTGGCCTCGCAAAAATGATGATTTGAACAGGATAATGTCGCAGAACGTAGCAACCGGCTGCACGATAATGATTAACAAAAGAGCCAAGAACGTATCACTGCCCATTCCAAAAGATGCAATTATGCATGACTGGTGGATTGCTATCAAAGTTGCCAAACATGGCAAAATCGTCTATATTCCCGACAAGCTCGTTTTGTACAGACAACATCCTGGTAATTTAGTCGGGGCGAAAAAGGCACCAGAGATGAATATTCAGGGATTTTTGGAAATGTTACCTTCATTAAAGGAGAAAATCCTAAATCACTACAAAATGGTAAAAAAACATGACCCACATGCTAATTTTTACCTAACTTTGATAAAGAAGGTTTTACATAATATTAGCCAAAAATGTAGATAAATGTATGGGCTGAACTATCAATACTTGATATTTGAGCGATTTAGTGCTGGAAAGGTCATAGATGGTTGGCTTAGCATAGTTCAAAATGGAAAAGGTCAAAATACGAGATTAATGGATAAAGAAGCGATTACCGTAATCATCCCCACTTGCAGTGCAGGCCGAAGATTTGTTGACCTACTGGACAGTTTACAAAATCAAACCATAAAACCCACCCAAATTGTTGTTATTGACTCTGAATCCACTGACGGAACTGCCGGATTAGCTAAAAGGCCAAACTGCAAAGTAATAACAATCGATCGTCAAGAGTTTGACCACGGTAGTACGCGAAACTTTGGTATTGCTCAAACCGACAGTGAATTTATTATATTTCTCACTCAGGACGTGATCCCTGCTGACAAAAGCATGATCGCTGAGCTAATAAAACCTCTGCAGACAAACCCTAATATCGCTATATGTTATGGTCGTCAATTACCCCAGCCAGATGCGCGACCTTTGGAACGATTCTTTCGCGAGTTCAACTATCCACCACAAGCTATTCTAAAAACTAAGGACTCTATACCCGTTTTGGGGTTAAAAACATTTTTCTGCTCCAACTGCTGCTCAGCAATTCGTCGGTCCATTTTTAACAAAGTGGGTGGTTTTAAAAATAACGTGATTGTAAATGAGGATATGCTATTTGCTGCCAAAGCAATTAAAGCGGGCTATGCGGTTAACTACAATGCGCAAGCGAAGGTTTACCACAGCCATTCTTATTCATTGCCACAGATGTACAAACGTTATTTCAAAATTGGGAGATTTTTTGCAGACAATAAATGGCTCCTACAATACGCTGGACTTAAATACTATGGCGAGAACATCTTAAAATCTGGGATTATAACTTTCTGGAAAGAAAAAAAGCCACGTTATATTGTGGCTTTGCTCGCAGAATTAGCTATCAAAGCGATAGCTTACAAGCTCGGCTGGTATTACCAGTTACTGTTCCATCAAAAGAGGATTTAAAATATTTTTGCTCCGGCGCCTCATTTGTAGAGAGCATTAATTTCTGTCTCTGACAATATTTTGTTAAATATCATAACATTATCAATTGCACCATGTAACCTTTCTCCGCTTACTTTTTCTCCACTCGTTAAGCCACCAATTGTTACCGGCTTTGTGTTAGTTCGAGCTGGTGAATTTCCATTTCCCATCGTCCATCTGCCGCTTAATAAGTTATTATTGAGATAAAACTTGAGGCCGGCACCGCTGCCAAACGTATATGTCACAATGACATGATACCATTGTCCTGTAAGCAGATTAGTCTTAGAAGTGGTATAAATATGCCAGCGTGTTCCATCGTAGTAATAGAACTCTAACTGATTTTGGTTTGGTGCAGTCCCTGTTCTGAAAGCGTAATTGGCGGCGTTATCGTTCACAGCGCCTCGCTTAGCAACAATGGTTTGGTAATCTGGCAGACTGTTGAACCTTACCCAAGCTGAAATCGATACACTGCCAGTAATATTTAAGCTGCTGGCATTGCCGCAGTCGATATAATCGCTTACGCCATTGAAGTTTAAAGCGCTATCGATTTTGCCTGGAGTGCTTAAAGTGGAGGTATTTCGCCTGGCGGTGCCATGGTTGCCTCTGCCGCTGCTATCCAGAACAGTGGTATTAGCTGTATTATCATCCATCTTCCAATGGGCGACTAAACCGTCGCTGAACACCTCAAAGCGATAGTCACTTTCGCTATACTTGCCTGCCAAGACATCGATGTTTTCAGGATTATTAGTATCGTACCAACGTTCGCAGAAAAGCTTAGCGTTCCATATCCCTGGGCTTAGCTCAATAGGGTCTGAGCCTGTGGCATCGACAGGTGCTTCAATGTCTATGCGTTCTCCAGTAGAGTCCTGTTTTTCCAGACGTAGAGCAATTGAAGTGGCGTTTGCATCCTTACAAGGCTCCCATGTAAATGCCACGGGCGAAGTTGTTCTGCTATTATGCTTTGGAAAAATCAATACCGGTTTCTGCGTAGGTTGCATGATGGTATTAGAGGTGTTCGGAATACCGAACCAAGCTGTAGTTTGGCCCTGGCTGCCGTCTTTATAATGCACTGTGATTGTATAGGTGCCCTCGCCGTAGTTTTTTAGCGCATCGCTGCGGGTAAATTTACCTTCGTACCTCCAGTACTCTCTGCCGCCTACTGGTTGGATATATAGTTCTTTAATCTCTGCTTCTGACAACGCTCTGTTAAATATCATGACATCATCAATTGCACCATGTAACCTTTCCCCGCTTACTCCTGCTCCACTTGTTAAGCCACCAATTGTTACCGGCTTTGTGTTAATTCGAACTGGTGAATTTCCGTTTCCCATCGTCCATCTGCCGCTTAATAAGTTATTATCGAGATAAAACTTGATGCCGGCACCGCTACCAAACGTATATGTCACAATGACATGATACCATTGTCCTGTAAGCAGATTAGCCTTAGAAGTGGTATAAATATGCCAAACTATTCCATCGTGATAATAGAACTCTAACTGATTTTGATTTGGTGCAGTCCCTGTTCTGAAGGCGTAATTGGCAGTTTTGTCAGGTTCAGTACCTCGTTTAGTAACGATGGTTTGGTAATTTGGCAGACTGTTGAACCTTACCCAAGCTGAGACCGATATACTGCTGGTAATATCCAAGCTGCTGGCATTGCCGCAGTTGATGTAGTCACTGCTGCCATTGAAGGTTAAAGCACTGCCGATTTTGCCTAAAGTGCTTAGAGCGGAGGTATTTCGCCTGGCGGTGCCGTGATTACTTCTGCCGCTGCTGTCTAGGACGGTGGTATTAGCTGCATTGTCATCCATTGTCCAATGACCAACTAAACCGGCAGTAGAAGGACTTTCTGAGGGCATCGTTTCCAGTGCATAATGCCAGGTATGGATGTTGCCTGATTGCGCATGAGTAAGACTGGGAATCTGGAAGGTACCGCCTGCAGGCGTTAGAAACTCCACATGACTAATGGTATTGTCGGTTTCAAGCCCCAAACGGAAGTCATACGTTGTGTCGTTAGGTACGTTAGGATCGTTATAGTTCCAGCCGTTACTTATTTCAATCCCAAAGACGTGATATGGAACATTCGGTATGGAAGTGGCCTGCCATGTTCCAGTATCAACGAATGGAAGGATGTTTGGTGGAAACAGCTTAATCACATAACTACCCCATGCGTTATCATTAAAGACTGTTCCATTAACATCCAGTATACAGGGTAGGTCAGTGATTTGTCCCTCTACCCAAATGGTTGCCAAACCGGTGTAAAGAAAGTCCAAGTGATTGTTCGCAGGACTGAAGGAATATGTTCCTGAAGGGTGTATTCTCAAGCCTGTGTTGGTCTTGACATTCAATTCCCACTTGCTTTCCGTAGTGTAATCTTCTCGCATGATCCAGTTATTTATGGTCCCGGAAGTGCCGTAGCTGGTGCTGTTAAATGTTCCCCTCCACGTCCCAAAGGGCCCCTCAGAGGGTGGCACTATCCCTTTTGTAGTTATTGAAATATTATCGAATGCCCGCCCATTCTTAGGCCAGGAAGAATCACCATATTGCTGAAATTTGATACGGAAATCTGAGTTGTAGCTGATACCGGTTGATTGAATCGCAGCATCCAGGTCAAATGACTGTTGTTGGAAATCTGAGGTCAGATTGGTCAAAAGATACCAGTTAGTACCATCAGCGCTGATTAGAATCCCATCACCATTGGCATGATTTTTGAAACTTGATGGCAGGCTGTTATTTTCGTCAGGGCTGGAGAAATGGTCCAAAGTTAGTATTACTCCGCTTTGTCTGCTCAGATCAAGGTGCAGTATGGCTTCATTTAACGAATAAGCAGAGCCATCCACCATATCATCCATGCGAAGCTGGCCATTCACGACTTGAATGCGACCCTCATTAGTAGAATAATATTCCCATCCTTGTAACCTGTCAGGTTTACCTGATGTGAAATTCTGACCGTAGGGAGCAACAGGTGGTATCAGAGTTCTACTATCGAAGTGAACCCAAATCTTCCACTGCTCAATTTCTCCTTCATCTGGCCTGGCATAATCCGCGGCACAAAGATACCACTTTCTGTTTGCTGGCAAGCCGTTCCACGTAGTTATTCCCGTTTCCTTCTCATAAATGTCATCTGCGTGTCCCCCCTCCTGGTCCCAGAGGACATAATCCTGCCATTCGCCGTTGTGCTCGGTCGTTAACCAGACCCTCAGGTCACCTGCCCAGTTATGGTCTATCCAGTATTCGACATCTACGCTCGTAATAACGGCGTTAGCCGGTGCTCCTATAAGATCGATTTCCCACGTTGCTATGTTGTCATCAAGGCCGCCAGCGTCTGGAATTGTTCTGCTGAAATCGTGAGCATAGCTGAAGAGTGTGCCAGGCTCGGCTGGAGCGTTAATTGGAAAAAAGATCAAGGCCAGCGTAGAGATAACGATAAACCTTGACAGGTTTGAAAGTGATAAGTGGGTATTAGCTGCCAGCCAATGTATCATCGTTTTTTTACCTCCTCCTCCTTTGAGGTCAAGATATTAGGTCAGTTCAGCGACCTCCGAAATGGCATAAGTGTCGCTTTATCGCTAACATGCACTGCCAACTGCCTTTGCTTTCTAAAGATAAGCAAACCGAACCCTCAAAACAAGCAAGTCATTGGTTTCCTGCCTATCACCAGGAGCTGATCACTCGTAGACTTATCGACCCCCAAGCTGCTCATGGAATATTACTGCCTGAAACGCTCCTCCTAATTTTTCCTTTAACCCGGGCCGATTGTAAGTAATATTACAATTTAGCATCTTTGAGCGTCAAAAGGAAAATTCACCTTTGCGCAAAGAATTTTATTCCTCCAGCATTTTTCGGCTATTATATACGTTTATTATAGTTAATCGTGCGTTATGTGTCAAGCAAATTCCGCATTTTGTTGTTCTTTTCCTCTACTTTTCGGACTTTTTCTTCATAAATGGGGCGGCACAATAGTCTTAAAACCCTTTTTTTGCGTTTTGCGCAATAAGCAAGGGTCTTAGAGCAATTTTCGATCTATTCTGTGTGCTGTGTCAAGAAACCAGCTGGAATTCCTGACACATCCTTCGGTTTTGAATTGTGGGCAAAGGACGCGAAGCGGCGGTAGCCAAAGGTTCGACCTAATGTTGAATAATTGCGTTTCGCAAAGCAATTTATTAATGAAATCCTCCTACAAAACTGGGGATGACTTAGCTGGAATTCATCTTGCAAAGAAGCGACAGAAAAGTACAATTTAGCTCTTGATAAAGTTACGGCGGTAAATACAACGCATGGCACTTTAGCTGACAAATTATTCGGCCAATTAAGATATGAAAAAACTGATAAGTAACATTGTATTTACCAAAAATCGTCCTTTGCAGTTGGACGCCTATCTGGGGAGTCTATACAGATATTTTCCTGCAGAGCTTATTCAAACATATATCATTTATAAGATTGAGCGGTTTGAAGAAGAATACCAGCAGCTTTTCCAAAAATATTCAGATTGCATAGTGATAAAAGAAAAGGATTTTCATAGTGATTTTTTGAAGATTTTAAGTCAGATCAATACAAAGTATATTCTATTTGGCGTCGATGATGTAGTCTATTTTGACTCGGTCGATTTTGAGGTAATTGATGAGACATTTGACAGGTTTTCTAAAGATATTTTCGGCTTCTCGCTTCGATTCAGCCCGTCCAGCATCCAGGTCGGCAACGACCCCGTTAGTGAAACTGTCATTGCCGGACAGCCCGTTTACAGCATAAACTGGACACAAGGTCGAACGCCAACTACCCGTTATCCATTTGAACTTTGCGCTACCATTTACCCTGCGGTGCTGGTCAAAAATATAATAAATAATATGATGAACAACAATATATTAGCTAAAAGATTGTTTTCGCCGAATTCTATTCTAATAAGGGCGTTAGGCAAGATGATCTCGACCCGCTCCATTCTCAAATCATTCGGATTTTTTTTCAGTCCTAATACTCTGGAATCCTGGAGCTGTCGTTGGTGCCAGAACCAGAGCGACCAGTTACCTAATTTTCTTTTCTTTCAAAAACAGTGTGCCGCCGCCATACAGGTAAATATGGTTAACACCTCGATGCTACGTAATGAATTCTATGAGTATAGTGAATATGCTATTGAAGTGTTGGCAAATAAATACAAGCAGGGCTACAGGTTTGACATCGACAACCTAACAAGAAATAAACCGACATCTATCCACTGCGGACCAGAATATTTTAAGCTGGTCCGAAACAACGCATTATGCGCTACAAAGACCGAGAGGAATTAACAGGGATGTCAAGTGCATTTAGCAGATGGAAAAGACCGCTACGCAAAGGAAAACCTCTTCGTGCTTTATTAGAATACCCAAGGTACATAAAAGATATGCGTAAATATAGCAAGATGGACGGTGCAGAGCACATTAAAGTGGCCGACACTTATCCATGTTTATTCGATAGAACGCCAAGAACAAGTGTCGATAGCCATTATTTTTACCAACATCTGTGGGCCTTCAAAAAAATACATTCCTTGAATCCTGGACTGCATGTTGATATTGGCTCAAGCGTAGATTTTGTAAGCCTGCTCAGTGCGATTACAGAAGTCCATTTTGTTGACGTTCGTCCTTTAGACGCCTGTAATATAGAAAACCTCAAGAGCATAAAAGCAAGCATATTGGATTTACCATATAAGGATAATTCGCTCGAGTCGGTATCCTGCCTGCATGTTGCTGAGCACGTTGGTCTTGGCAGATATGGTGACCCTTTAGACCCGCTCGGCACAAAAAAGGCAGCAAATGAGCTAACAAGATGTCTGGCTAAAGGCGGCAATCTTTTCTTTTCCTTACCTGTGGGCAAACCCCGAGTTTGTTTCAATGCCCATAGAATTCATTCCCCAAAGCAGATTATTGAGTACTTCAAAAACCTCAAGTTAGTTGAACTATCGGGTACGGATGATAGCAAAAGATTCATTGAGAATATAGATATCAGCACTTTAGAAAACGCAAAATACGCCTGTGGGATGTTCTGGTTTAGTAAAGAATAGCTAAAAAGATGCAAATCTATTCGAGACTAAAACAGTATTACAAATATCGACGTAACTGGAGAAAATTGCGTTCCAAGCGGCGCAACATTAACAAGAGTAAGCGGTTAGCTGAAGAATTAAATTTCTATTCTCAGCTGGTAAAAAAGGATGACCTTTGTTTCGATATCGGAGCCAACGTTGGAGAAAAGACCCGTTTGTTTCTACAGTTAGGGGCTATAGTTGTTGCCGTCGAACCTCAGGAAAGCTGCTGGCGTGTTCTAAAGCGAAGATTTAAGAATGAGAGGGTTTTTATAGAACCTGTTGCGCTTGATAGCAGTAACGGTGGTAGAACAATCTTTACTGATACGTCTGGCACTCTCGCTACTATGTCACAAGATTGGATTGACACCGTTAGGCAAAGTGGGCGATTTGCAGGGCATAGATGGGCTGATAGAATAACAGTGCAGACGGCTACTTTGGATGCCCTGATAGAAAAGTATGGCAGACCGGTTTTTTGCAAGATAGATGTTGAAGGAGCGGAATTTGAAGTTTTGAAAGGTCTTTCGCAACCTATCGGTACTATTTCTATCGAATTTGTGTCTGAACGGCTTGATGCTTCAATAAAATGTATAGACTTTCTATCCATGCTTGGAAAGGCACAGTTCAATTACTGTCTGGGCGGCTCAGTGGATTTCGCCTTGCCGGTTTGGGTTGACTCTTATCAAATAAAATCCATATTAACAGCAATGGATAACAATATAGAAAATTACGGAGACTTATATATTCGTTTCCGTAGAGAGTAATATGGTAATTGACAAGAGAAGATCAATCTTCAGGTTTAATTCATATAACCGTCATCGATGGATGGCTAAAATGGCAAGAACCATCCCTGCAGGCTCAGATGTCTTGGATGCAGGAGCAGGGACCGGCCCTTATCGCGAATTTTTTTCCCATTGCAATTACAAAGCGCAGGATTTCTGCAGAACCCCAAGTAGTTTAGGCAAATATACACAGATGGATTACATTTGTGACATCATAAATATTCCTGTGCCGGATGGATCTTTCGATGTCATCATTTGTAGTGAGGTATTAGAACATGTGCCGGAGCCAATCAAGGTTATCAAAGAATTTTCACGAATTTTAAGGCCCCGGGGGCGATTGTTTCTGACCGCTCCTCTGGGCTGTGGGATTCATCAGGAACCTTACATCTTCTATGGAGGCTTTAGTCCATTCTGGTACCAGCGGTTTTTGCCCGAGTTTGGTTTTGAAGAAATAAGAGTTCTGCCCAATCAGGGTTTTTTCAAATTTTACGCTCAGGAGTCACGGCGATTTGTAAAATATTTATTTCCTAAAGATATGAGCAAACCTCTTAAAATATTGACCTTTCCACTTAGGGTCATTTTGGGTTTATGGTTTCGTAAAATCATACCGGTCTTCTGCCATTATTTGGATAAATTTGATAAGGATAAAAGCTTTACAGTTGGATATTTTGTGGAGGCCTCCAAAAAAAGATAATCACTTTTCAAAACCTATCTTTTGAGGGGCAAATGCAAAAAGCCAAACGCATATTTGTAATAGCGGATTTTAAGGACGAAAAGCCGCAGTCAGTCTTTGTGGACGAACGGCGAATCGTCAAAGGCCTTATTCGTCTTGGCCACGATGTACAGCAATTCAGCCATAGAAACATAGTTATGCTGTGCAGTCCATTGCCCAACAAGAGCTTTGCGTTGCGCTTTGCTGGTAAAAGGGCTAACAAGATTCTATTGAAGCAGCTCAAATACTACTATCCGGATATAGTCCTGGCTCTTACCATGAAATACCTCGACCCAGAAACTATCCTGGCGATGCGCCAGCAGGCTCCTAACGCGGTATTTGTCGGCAGAGATGGCGACCCTTTTCCGGAAAACTTTCCCATTCGCATAGCAACAGCAAAGAAAATGGATATAGTAATAATGCCCAGTGCAGGCCGATTTCTAAAAGTTTATAAAGATGCCGGCGTTAAATGTTGCGCATTTATACCTTTTTGTTGCGACCCGGATATCCAGCACAAATATGAAGTTCAGGATAAGTGGAAGGTTGACATTGTCTTTACAGGAAAAGCCGAACACACTAAACTCAACCGTAATGATGAGAGATACAACATAGTCAAAAAATTGTCCAATATGCCTAATGCCAAACTATACGGCTGCTTCAGCCGACCCAGAACCGAGGGAATTGACTGCTTTTATGCCCTTAGTGGTGCCAAAATTGGTTTAAGTATAAATATAGCAAATGATGTTTGGCTTTACCACTCCGATAGATTTATAAATATCCCAGCCTGTGGCACATTTGAGCTTGCAAAAAGAGCCCCTGGCTACGAGCTATTGTTCGAAGACGGGGTGCACCTGAAGTATTTTGATAATGCTGACGAATTTTTTGAATTAGCTGACTGGTATCTAAAACACGAGCAGCAGCGGGAAAAAATCGCAATGGCAGGAATGAAAAGGGCTCACAGCGAGTTTAACTGCGAAAGGATTGCCAAGCTTATGCTTGACCTGATTGAAAAGGGCACATATCAGGCCGAGTGGGCAGAAATTTTATAGCTAATGAATCTGCTTATTTTAAGTAATAATCCCAGCCGAGCAAGCTTTAGACAAAGGATTGGAGTCTATCTCGATGCTTTGCGTTCAAACGGCATAAATCCTGAAGTTGTAAAACTGCCCAGAGGCTCCTTGGCACGTTGGAAACTTTTTAAGAGAGCGGCGGATTTCGACGGCGTTTTCCTACATAAAAAAAGATTGAATTTCTTCGACGCTTTCTGGTTACATCGATACAGTAAAAAAATAATCTACGATTTCGACGATACTGTAATGTATAGTCCCAAAAATCCTGAGCGTAACAGTCTCTCCCACTTTATACCTTTTCGCAGAACAGTTAAACTGGCCGATATGATTATCGCAGGCAATTCGTACCTTGCTGAACATGCGCGGAAATTCAATCCCAACGTTAGAATTCTCCCTACCGGTTTGGATACCGAGACTTACAAGGTGCAAGCCGGTCTAAAAAACAACGATAAAATTCGTCTGGTCTGGATAGGCGGTAAAAGTACGCTGTGCTACCTTGCAGAAATCGAGCCTGCTCTTGAAGAAATCGGCTCGCGGTTTGATAATGTTATTTTAAGGATAATATGCGACGATTTTCTTAACCTGCAAAACATACCGGTGGAAAAATATCTATGGTCTGAGGACACTGAGGCTGCTGATTTGGCAACGTGCGATATTGGACTGGCACCATTGCCAGATAATCGATTTACAAGGGGTAAATGCGGCTTCAAGATTCTACAATACGCCTCTGCCGGTTTGCCTGTGATTGCCTCGCCGGTTGGATTAAACATCGATTACATTCGGCAGGGGGGAGGCTGTCTCGCTGATGGGGCTTCTGACTGGATTGATAAGATGAGTCTATTGATAAGCGATTCCCAATTAAGAAGGCAGATGGGACAGAAAAGCAGGGCAAATGTTGCGCAATTCGACGCAAGAGTACTTGGACGTTTACTTATCGGGCTTATTAAAGCATGCATTGAAAGTGGGTAGAGTTGCCGATGGAATCTCTAATAAAAATTGATTTGGAGAAAATAATAAATGGTCCCGAACCTGTGATTATTGAATTGGGCTGTGGCCCCCAAAAAAAGGAAGGAAGAATTGGAATCGATGCAATTGATTTGCCAAATGTGGACATAGTGGCTGACATAGAGCAAGGTTTGCCATTTCTACCAGACGATTCGGTCGATCAGATTCACTGCAGAAGTGTTTTTGAACACATAGAAAATTTTGAGAATTTAATGCGAGAGATTGTTAGAGTCTTAAAAAAGGATGGTAGAGCATACATTTTTGTGCCACATTTTTCAAATCCATATTACTACTCAGACTACACACACAAAAGGCCTTTTGGCTTATATACTTTTTATTATTTTGTAAACACAGAACACCAGCTAAAAAGGAAAGTTCCCAATTTTTATACAGATGTGAGGATAAATATCATTTCCCAACGACTTTTGTTTAGGTCTCCCTTCTGGGTTTCACATCAAATCAAAAAAATCTTTGGTTTTGTGTTAAATTGCCACCGGTCGCTACAAGAGTTCTATGAGGAAAAACTTTGCTATATTTTCCCATGTTATGGCATCGAGGTAGTTTTTACTGCAGGAAAGTGACAAACTGCAAAGTTCGCTGTGTCCTTTGCTTTTCTGATCTTATATATCCAAATCCAATTATGCACTTTCATCCCGTCAAGGTCTGTTAGGACAGGGCCGGCCTCAGAAATTATAATATTGGAGTGCTTCAAGTCGCCGTGACTGATACGATATTTTCCTATTCTTTCAAGCAGTTCTGCAATCTGCTGAGTCACTGTTGAACGCTTCTGCTCGTTTGTCTTGCTGTCCCGCAGAAAATCGTACAGTTTTCGTCCCTCGACATACTCGGTTACCAGATAAGACTGCCATAAAAGAAATCCTTTGCGTTTTTCAATATAAGCTAAGGGCTTTGGTGTAGGTATTTGCAGCATCCTGAGCCAATGCGCGTGCAGCCACCCTTGTCGTGCACGAGACTTCTTTATAGTATGACGCAGCGAATGAAAAATTCCTTTATGATTATATCGTTTGACCACCACGTCTTTGCCATTGAAGCTCAAGCGAGAAACGTAGCTGGTATTACCATTTTTGAGAATCTGGCCTTTATCCATTAACGCATCAATTTGTCCTACAAAATCAAGAGGCTCAGCCCCCCGGCAAAACTCTCTGTCAAACACCGCAATTGAATTTCGAATTTTCAGTCGAAGGTGTCTCTTAGTTGTTCGCAGACATTTTTTCAAACCATACTTGACACCTCTTTTTCTGTTCGCGGCAAGTTGTTTTTGGAAAAACGTCTCATCTGACTTTTCAAAACGCCAGCCGCGGGCTTCAAAATACTCCTGACAAAGTCGTGTAATAGAGTCCGTGTCACTCTCGGGTAACGAGCGCGCCAACAGCGCTAATTGAGAAATGCTCCTGTTTCTTGTTATCTCTCGTGGAAACAAGCGTATCTGAGCTGGGTCGAGCGCAAACAGCTCGCCCTTCTGCCATAGGAAATTGCCCAAGTGCAGGTCTTTCTGCAAAACCCCACTTTTGTGTTGTCTTGCTAATTCTTTGCAGACCAGAACCAGCAAATCAAGCTTACCGGTCTTGTCTGTCGTCTTATTAAAAACATCCAGAGCTGTTGATGAATCAGCTATTTTCTCCGCCACTATAGCCCATTGGCCATCTTCTGTTTTTCCATAAAATAAAGGGGCAGGCGAACTGACCTGCCTTCTGGCCAGCTCGCTCAATCCTCGCCACTCCCGTTTAAGGTGACGCTTTGCACTGATGTAGTGCGAGAACACTTTGACTACAACGCTTCTGTCGCCCCAGTTAGCCTCATAGACCTGGCGTCTGCCAGGAATAACCCGCAAAAGAGCGGTGCAGGACAAGATTTCTGCTCGTTTTTCCGGCCAAACACGTTTGATTAAGAGTTGAAATGGGAATTTAGTCATAACCTAAACAACGAACAACGAACTTTGTTACTTAGCGTCCCAGAATAGCTATACCCAATTGATTGGCAAGTTTTATGGTCTGGGATTTGTCTATAATTATGGTTTTGTCTGCTTCCACCACCAGGCATCTGCCTCCATTTTCGGCTAAGCTTGTAATAGTATCCGGCCCTATGCACGGCACATCAAATCGCATATCCTGACCTGGCTTGGAGGTCTTGATTAGCGTCCAGCCTCCCGACTTACAAAACTGGCCCGCTCGTTTAACCATCTCGGCAGTACCTTCTATCGCCTCAACGGCGAGCACCTGTTTTTCTTTTACTGCTATCGCTTGGCCTATGTCCAGCTCGGTGAGCTTTTTAACTATTTGCCAGCCGAATTCAATATCGCCTAAGACTTGCGAGCTGGGTTGATGTGTCGTCATTAAGCCGGCTGTGGCTAAGTGCTCTTTGCAGTACATGGTGGAATTCTCCAGTATTATTCCGCCGCTTGCTAACTCGTCAGCTATAGCGCATAAGACCGAATCATCTAACTTGTCTTTGCCCCGCAGCCGCCAGTAATATATTCGAAAGGCCCGCCAATCCGGCAGGTATCGCAGGATTCGCCAAGGCGTAAAAAGTCGCCATTTGGCGACCCGGCCGACCATAATCGCTCTACTTACCCTGTGCCTTTTTAATCGCCGTATCCAGCCTCCAGGCCGGGCAATTGCCACTCTGTAAAATACATCAACTTCGTTGGCTAAGCCCTGTTCTGCATTACCCGCTAAACCGACGCAAATTACTCTTAAACCTGCCCTTCTGGCGCCAGTGGCTACTAAAAAGGGCAATCGACCTGCTCCGGCGATCAAACCAAGCACATCTGGCGCCTCATATGCGATTTGCGATTTGCGATTTTCAATTTGCAATTTGGTCCTGTGTCTTATGGTTCGCGTAAAGGATTACAGTTCATGATTCTGCCTGGGTGGATTTTCAAGATCGGACTCTGAAGGCGAAGTAAGCTGCTCAACTTGATTTTGAAGGTTGCGAATATTTTGCCGCATCTCAGGCAGGTATTGTATCATGCTGTAGGCGCGCTTGCCCTGGTTTGCCTCGATGGCAGGCGACCCTAATACTACTTGCCCGTCTGGAATGTTGTTAACCACACCAGCTTGAGCAGCGATTGTAACGTTGTTTCCGATATTGATATGGCCCACAATACCGACCTGGCCTCCCACTACGCAATGATGTCCGAGGGTGGTCGAGCCGGCAATTCCTACCTGGGCTACAAGTAAACAATATGGGCCGATTTTGGTGCCGTGTCCTATGGTAACTAGATCTCCCAGTTTGCTGCCTTGGCCTATAACCGTATCGCCGAGTGTGCCTCGTTCTATGCCACAGCAGGCGCCGATTTCCACATCATCTTCTATGATTACTCCACCAATCTGTGGTATCTTGTGATGTATGCCCTTATAGCTTGCATAACCGAAGCCATCTTCTCCAATGGTCGTATTGGCATTTATAATTACGCGATTGCCTATTTTGCACCCATCATAAATAGTAACATTGGGATATATAATACTGTCATTGCCGATTTGCACGCCTTGTCCGATGTACACGTTGGGATAGATTATGCAGCCGTCTCCGATCTTGGCCTGGTCAGCTATGGTCACAAAATCATGAATGTGACAGTCTATACCCACTTTAGCACTATCTGAGATTGAAGCCCGCTGGCTAACACCCACCTTTTTGTGTTTGCGATGGCCGTGCAAAAGCACCATGACCTGCATAAAGGCATAGTAAGGATCTTCAGCTATCAAAAGAGGGACTGAGCTATCGGTGGTCTCTTTGTCCACAATTACGGCACTTGCCTTGGTCGTGCGTAGCTGCTTTTGATATTTGCGGTTGACCAAGAAGCTGATATCGCCTTCGCGTGCCCGCCCTAATGTCGAGGCGGACTTGATGACTATGTTTGGGTCGCCGCAAATCCGGCCGCCTACATACTCTGCTAATTCTCCCAAAGTTTTTGTCGGCATATAAAGCCTCTATGAGGAGTCTTTCGCATCCACTATCGCCAATTCTATTTTCTCTATTATAATTATAATAGAAGATTCAACGTGGTCAACCCTGTAGATTAAGCTTAGCATTATGCCAACAAAGCCGCCAGAAGCTCCTTTTGTAAGGTTGCCGAGGGCTCTTGGGCGAAAGTTGCGGTACTATTGACAAATACTGTTACAGCCGGCCCAACTGGTCTATATACCGCAGGATTAGTCGGGCCGAAAACCGCCAATGTCCTGACTCCTAATCCGGCTGCTAAGTGCGTAATGCCACTGTCATTACCGACAAATCCATCCGCACAGCTCAAAAGCTCCAGCACCTGTGTCAAAGACAAATCCGTCAGACATATCGCAACACTATTTATATCCTTAATTCTCTCGCTACTAAGTCTGTCCAGCTCAGCCGGTCCCAACAAAAATATTACTTCAACACCTTTTGAGCTGATTTCTTTGGCCACAGCCAAAAAATTATCTAAGTGCCAGCATTTATTCAGTCCGCCGCTACCTGGCTGGATGACTACCAGCCCCCGACTCGATCGGGGGTCAAAATCTATTTCTTTCAATAGTTCCTTGCCTCTTTCTTTATCCGCATCGGTCGCTTTTATCAGGATATCATTTGCCCCAACGCTCCAATGCTCCAGAGACAAACCACTCTGTTCGATTAACTGCTGGGTGTAAAATTCGGTTAAATGCTGACCGAAGTCTTGGGGTGGCTTCATCGATAATGTTATAACTTCGGCGCTATGGCTGCAATTGGCGGTGAAAATCAGGTTTTGTTCAAAGTTGCTGTTTGGCTCACCCAAAAATGTCACAATCCAGGCATAGTCGGCAAAGATGCTTATCAAAGGGTCTCTATCTACAAGGTCAAAGTTCTTTGGTTCAACAAATAGCCGATGTAAATCTGTCAAATCTATGGAGCGAATGACATCGATGCAGGTTCTGCCCGGTAAGATGCCAATGTATTCGGTATGCCCAAGGATATCGACCCCGCCCAATCGCAGAGAATCTTTCATAAACTTAGCTAAGGGCAAAGTTAATACACAATCGCCAATCGCCCCTGGTTGCAATATTAGTCCTCGCTGCGATTCCCACACCACTTGTGCTATCTTTTTTCGCAGCAGGCTTACAATGTCATCGTTCACCGGCATAACCAAAACCTGATTTAAGCAGCAACGCAGCGGCAGTTGAGCTATCCACGCCGCCACTAAGTGCAACTAAAACTTTCGTACTATTGCCCATCATTTTGCTTTATATAATAAGGGTTAAAATAGCTGCAATCAGCCGCACGATAACGACCTCCGCGTAAAACTTATAATCTTGTCGAGATAATCAGTATACATTATTACCACGATAATATCAATAAACAGAAGTCAGAAAACAGAGGTCCGAAGTCAGTCTTCTGTCTTCCGTTCTCAGTCTTGCGTCCTCTTTTTGATAGCATCGAGCAGGTCTTTGGAAACCTCCACACCCAGTTTTTCGGCGATATTTATGTGCTTGGCCGCTAAATCATACTTTTTTAACTTATAAAATCCAAAGGCAAGTCCATAATGTGCGTCGCCCATTTTCGGCTCAATCTTGACCGCTTCAAGGTATTCAGTCACCGCTTGCTTGTAATCGGCCTTATTGGAATAGGCCGCTCCAAGATTATAATGAACCCCACCATCATCAGGCTTTATCCGAACAGCCTTATTGTACTGCTGGATAGCTGCGTCATAGTTTTGCTTTCCGAAATATGCATTTCCCAGGTTTACCAGGGCAGCCAACATATTGGGCTTAATAGCCAGAGCTTCTTTGTACGCTCGGATTTCATCGTCCACCAGACCCAATTTGTTGTAGCAGATAGCCAAACCATAATGGGCCTCAGCTAAATTCTGCTTAGTTGTCAAGGCCATTTTGTATTCAAGTATCGCGGCACCATAATCATCCATCTGGTAATGAATCTCGCCCAATTGGATAAATAAGCTGGCGTTTTTGGGCGCGAGACTCATTGCTCGCTTCAAATGGGCTATCGCCTGCGCAAATCTTTTCTGTCTGCTATAAGCTATAGCCAGGTTCTGGTATGCATCTATGAAATTCGGATCCAACTGAAGCGCTTCAGTATATTTAGAAATCGCGTCATCCAGCCAGTCCTGCCTAAGGTATGCATTGCCCAGGTTGTTATAGGTCTTGGCGTCATTAGGATTGATTTGCAGAGACATCTGGTATTGGTATATTGCATCGTCTATTTGCCCTTTCTGCAGGTAAATATTACCCAGATTCGCCCTGGCCTCAGCTAACGTTGGATTTATCTGTACCGCTCTTTCAAGGGCCAGCCACGCAGCTTCTATATTACTTACATCGCTGTAAGCATTGCCGAGATTGTTAAAAAGACAACCCAGCGTCTGAATCTTATTGAGGTTCTTCATGTAAATACTGTTCTGGTCGCTTTTGTCCGCCGTAGGCGGATTGAACTTATCGGTGTAGTGTTTATCAAGGGCGTTATCGCCTCTATTGGTTGTTTCGATGTTCCATTTTGTCTGCCCATCATCATATCGGACAAAAAAGTGTCCCGGAACCACAACTCCGTACATAGGCATACCCAGCCGCTCGGCTAATGAAAGATAAAGAATTGAAAGACTCAGGCAATATCCTCGTTTATTATCCAGCACCGAGTGCAAGAACAAATCATTCGGATTCTTTATCTCTGAAACCGCTCTGAATTTTAACTGGTCAAACAAATATTTATTTATAACAGGGATCGCCTTGTAGTCCGGCTTAAGCCGCTTTTCCACCAGCTTTTTCTGAATTTCTATAGCCATCTCATCCAGCATTGACAGGTACTTGCGACCATGCACCATATCGCTCCACTGCTCCGAGACAATCAAAGCAGCGGTAGCTAAATCAACTTCATCCTCCGGCAGCCGCAGCACCTCTTCAATTGACCTTATGTATAGTCCTCTTTTGCCTTCATTAGCCAACCGCTTGTATTGGCCAAAAGACGCCTGCGGCGAAAGAATCACAACACAAATTGTTGCCAGAAAAATCTTTTTCATTGTTGCATAATTTAAATTCTCTGATTATTTTATTCAACGTAATTTTAATCCCAGGGAGCAATATGATGGGCGCCAAACATAGTATTATCGACGATATCTTATTTCTGCCATTCCTCAAGTATTGCGTATCTCGCCGTAATCTGTGCGGACTGCTATTGATGCTCGGCATCAGCTTGCTGGCGGGTTGTCAGGGTCCTCGCGAAACCGCCAGGTTACAGGCCGTTCCCGAAATTAGCCTCTTCGACGGCAAAACTTTGGGTCGGTGGAAAATTACGGATTTCGGCGGCCAGGGAGACGTCTACGTCAAGGATGGTTCCATCTTCCTTGAAATGGGCAACGACCTGACCGGCGTCACCTGGGCTGGTCCGGTAGTCCGAATGAATTATGAAATCAGCCTTGAAGCAATGCGGGTCAAAGGAACAGACTTTTTCTGTGGCCTGACCTTTCCGGTAGATGCCAACTGCTGCTCGTTAATACTCGGCGGCTGGGGCGGGCCGGTCTGCGGATTATCCAGCCTCAATTACTATGATGCGTCCGACAACGAGACCACCAAGATCATTGACTTTCAGAAACTGCGATGGTACCGCGTCCGGGTACGCGTAACGCCGGGCAGGATAGAAGCCTGGCTGGACGAGGAAAAAATAGTAGATGTGGAGACAACCGGCCGCGTCATCGACACCCGAGTGGAGGTTGATCCATCTAAACCGCTGGGCATCGCCACCTGGCAGACGACCGGAGCAATCCGCAACATCCAATTGCGAAGTCCGCCTATGGCGGACTAAATATTTAGCCCCACGTTTTACGTGGGGTTTTAACTGGCTAAATCTCTGCTGCGATGCCCACCGCCCGGCGTTTAAATAGGTCTATTTTCATCCACCTGTTACTGTTAAATCTCCAGCGGTTGGCCAATCCTTCAACAATGATACTAATCGTAGCGGCTATCCATGGCCCTATGGGCCCCAGTGACGGGAGCAACTTAACTATAAGCACACCGCCAATTCCTAATACCACCATTGCTGTCACCGCCGAGATAATCGCCAGCCACACCGTATCACCTGCCCCGCGCAAAGAGCCACCGTAGATAATCCGTGCAGCGTGAAAAACCTGATATATGGCGGCACAGATCAAGATATTAACTCCGATCTGCTTTACTTTGGCGTCGGAAGACCAGAAAGCCATCAGGGCGTCTCTGAACAAGATGAAACACAGTCCCACCAGTCCCATATAAACCAATGTCGCTCTCAAGCAAACACTGGTTTGTTTAGCTGCCAGATTTTTTTTGCCCTGGCCGATTGCCTTGCCCACCGCGGCGGTCAAGGCCGTCGCTATCCCCACAATGGGCATAATCGAGAAGCTGGTGTACGACAGTACCGCGCTGGTCGCCGCCAGCGCTTCCTTACCATTAACCTTCCCCACCAACCCGGACAGAATTACTCCCCACATGGCTACATTTACCATCAGGCCTAACCCTGCGGGAAGTCCGACTTTGAGCAAATCGTACACCTTGCTGAAATCTATATTTAAGGTTCGCCTTGACTTAAAAGTTGCATGTATGTTGTCGCTCAAAAACACAACTAAATTTATGATAGTGGCGATACCTATTCCGATAAACGTCCCCCAGCCGGCACCGGCAATTCCCATCTGCGGGAACCCAAACTTCCCAAAAATCAGTAAATAGTTGGCTATCACGTTGATCACCTGCCCACATAGCGATGCATACAAGATAATAATCGGTCGATGTATGCCCATAAAGAACTGACTGCTGGCATAGTTAACAATCGCCAGCAAATGAGCGTAAAGCATGATTCTAAAGTATATTACTTCCAAAGCGGCAACTTCAGCCGGCTGTCCCATCGTTGCGAATATCCACGGTGCCGCTGGCCACATAATCGCCAGCACAACCGCGAAATAAACAAAGCCCAAATATACCACCTGCCAGAAATAATTTGAGCAGTCGGATTTTGCACCTCTACCCAAACTCTGACTTACAAACGTATTAAGTATAGTAAATGCTCCTATGACAAAGCTGGTGGGTAAAAAACTTACAAACTGTGCCGGCAAAATAGCTGCCAAAGCCGTTGTTCCCAGCCGAGAAACCATATATCTATCTACGAATTGCATAACAGTGAACGATATGGTCGCTACTACCATCGGTATTGCTAACTTGAGCATATGCCGAAGCTGCGTCTCGTCCGCTGCGTTTTCAATTTCGAATGTTTCGTTGTCACTCATTGGCTATAATTTAATTTGTTTAGATTCAGTTTTCGCAGTAGTGTATCAACTGGCATACCCAAAACCTGTATACGTTTAACCGGGCTGGTACTGCCAGAGATTATACTAACTGCATTTTTTTTCACACCTAATTTTTGGGATAGAAAGTCGGTTAAGCACCGATTGGCTTGTCCTTTTTCCGGAGCCGCTACAACTTTAATTTTTAACATATCGCCGAGCAGGCCGCATATCCTCGTGGGAGAGCTGCTGCCAGGCACGATTTTTACTCTAAAGATAACTCCATTATCAACTTTTTGAATAGGTAGAGTAGTCATTGATTAGAAAGTAGCTATCGAGATGAATACAGGCTTAATCAATGTTTTCTCGCAGATTAGCGCCGATTGCCGACTGCACGTACTTTTCTATCTGCTCAGCGAGTTCACCCAATGATGCTATTTGGAAATCTTCATAATGGCCAGGTACAAACTCGCCGTCCAGCGCCTTTTTGGAGATTCTAAGGCGTATAATAGAAGGCTCAACCCGGCCTTGGCGGGACGTACTAAAATCGCTATCTTTGTGCTCGGTAAGCTCTACCCGCCAGTCTTCGCTGATAAAAACCAGGCATTTGCCGGTAAAAACCGCCGTCGGAAAATAGTCACGTAATAACTTAAGAGTTTCCATTCTCGATCCTTGATCCTCGATTCTCGATGCTCGACTAGTATCGAGTATCTACTATCGAGCATCTAATATACCTCAAAATGACAGCAAACACTGCCAGATGTACATGTAGCCCAGCGCGTCGATGTCTTCCCAGACCTTCCTAACGAGCTTTTGATCTCCCGAAATCGTGGGCAGCTCTTTCTTTTTCTCTTCCCAGGGGATGCAAACGCTCGGAGGTCTCTTTGTTTTTTGCTGTTTTTTCATATTCAGTAGGCTCCATATTCGCGGGTGAATTCGGTCATCGCTTTAATATTTTCCACCTTGGCGTCATCCTGGACAATGGCGCTGGCATCCATAATGTAGCCGCCGTCCCCGGCCACGCCGTCGATTACTTTCTTGCAATATTGCCGTACCTCATCCTGCGTGCCTGTTGACAACAGCCAATTGGGGATACCGCCGCTTATGCAGAATTTGTCTCCGAGCACCTTATGAACCTTAAAGATGTCACCCTGATCTACGTGATAAACGATTGACTTCTCTGGCAGCTCTGCAAATGATTTCAAGTGCGCATCCCAATTACCCTCGGCGTAGAATAGCACCTGATGACCTTGTGCCCAGATTTCTTCGATTATTGGCTTTAGTGTTGGCCAGTAAAACCTATTGAAATGCCCCATCGAGAAAAATGGCACACATCCACGATGCATCCAGAATCCGATGGGCACGTTCTTGTTTGGGTCTGCACCTCCAATCGCTATGTGCGTCAGGTGTGGCATCAAAGCCTCGCAGGCAGCGAGCACTTTGTCCGGCTGCTTCATTACATCTGTGACAAGGCCAAGATAGCCCCGCAGCTTATCGGCTATGATGTCAAACGGCGCCTTGAGAATCCCGGAGATAGCTGAGACGGTTCCTGACTCGGTTCGAAGCAATTCGTTCTGCTTTCCGAAGGCGTTAAAGTAGCTCAGCATCGCCATCCCGCCTTTCAGGAAGGACAGGTTATTGCGATACGATGTCTGCTCGCTCATAGCGCTGACATCAGAGGAGACGCGTGGAAGCCAAACGTTGAATAAAAACCCGGTTGGATCTTCGATAAGCTGGTCGTATTCATCCGGCTTCATAAAAGCGTTTTCTTCAGGTGGCTCGATGTACTGAAAGCCGATATTCGGCGAAATGTCAATGCCGGGGACTCCATAGTACTTCAGCCCGATAGCCTGTGTTAGTCCCGTCCACACATAAACCATGTTAGCAACTACCGCATCCCAGTCGAAGTCGGCTGCGCACTTGCGGGCCGCTGCAAATGCCTTTTCGTAGTCATGTGTCACTTCCTGGCAGGTGTATCCAGCGTATTTAGCTGTGAATTCGGCAACGAATGGCCGAATCGGAATCATATCCGGCTTCTCATTCCGCATCGCGGTAACGTAGCGTTTCAAACGCTCCTGGTAAAGCTTTTCCATGTTTTTTGCCACGGTGCTATCTCCTATTTGCCGATCTTTGTGAGTACATGATACGCACAAAATACTGCAATTTTCTTAAAACATCAACTACAATTTTGACTGGAGAATGCTTTGTGAATAAATGCTTCACAAAAGGATATCAGGACAACAGAAGATCAGGGTGCAGAATATCAGTGAATCAGGATATCAGAAAAAAGAGGCGACACTTTATTTATTTTCCTGATACCCTAATAACCTGATAACCACTGCCTGATAACCTGTTAACCTGGTAACCTTTCCTTCGACAGTATCAAGCACAAGTGGATACGAATTTTGTGGCAGATCCTATTGACATGCCCGAAGTACAATGTCATAATCTTTGAAATAAGCAAGTACGATCCTGATGTTGCTAGTGCCCGATACGGTTGCGCGACATGACAGAGAAAGAGAGTAACTTCTTATGCAGGCAGAAACAGTCTGTGTTTCGCGTTTTTTAGAGACCTTATGAAGACTGTTGCATGACAGCACATATGAGAGATCTATCACCACCATTCAAATTCGATGTGTCCAAGTTTCTCGCCAAAGCACGTCGCCACCTCAAGAAACGAGTTGACGGTGTCACGATTAATATGCCCTTCGTGAGTTTCACGGTTCGACCGGAAGATGTTGAGCAAAAAGCCGCACGAGAGATCGTCATCCGGCTGGCGGACAAACGTGTACTTAATGCGTTCGAGTGTTGCGACAACTGCGTTGAACAAGCTCTCGCCTCTCTTCAGGACATTCGGTCGCTCCTTGTGGACAAGCAGGTTGAACTTGCCGGCCTGAGTGACGGGGGCCTTTACTTTATTCTCGAGTTGATGCTTGAAGGAATTCGGCAGTTTTTCACGTTTGAGCAGAAACTTCGCACAATTAATCCAGAATTCCCCGGCGACTTGCACACTCGTTTGTGCAGGCATGACCTTCGGCCGTACTTCGCTGCTTTGGAGATGCTTCGTGGGCACTTGTATCGCTGTCTCGCTCAGGCCGCGGTCATTGCAGACACCAAGATTCCAAAGATCGCGCCCCACATGCGGTACGAAAACCCTTGGCAGCTTGAGGCATACATGCAGACTATGCCCGAAACCGGAGAGCAGGAGCAGTCAATAGATTCGGACGAGGGAATGAAGGACGAACTATGACGTCCGGCGTATATCTCGACGAACCCTATGCCAACGCCCTTATCGTGATGGCCTTCAATGAGGGCTATGTCCGTGCCTACTCGGATGGGAAGTCTGATTACGAGAGGGGTTTCATCGCCAGGTTCTCGGATCCGAATAAGGCGCGAGTAGCCTTGCACTACCTTGTACTTCGCGAGCAAGTTCTGATACACCCTTATTTTGACAACTTTGATGTAGGGCCCCTGATCAATGATGGTGTCTTTTCGGTGCCGGACCTTGGTCCTTGCTTCGAGACCAGACGGCAGTGGCACTGGGATGAGATTGAGAAGAATGGCATTGCGTACCCCGTACTCTCGATCTTGGCGAGTGATGGTTTTCCCATCACCGGTGAGGATCTGCAGCGAAGTATCGAGGATGGCCTACTTGATGGCTACTTGGAGCGAATCGACCGGTATTACCAGGCTGAGGCTGCAATCCTCGTGAGTGGCGAAAACGCTCAGCGCAGGAAGGATTTGGAGGACGCCAAGACGCAACTCGCCCGAAGAACACCCATTTTCTCTGCTCTGAATCGAGTGTCAAAGATTGTGAAGGCTAGCGAACTCGCACACGGCACCGCGGTATGGGATTGCCCGACTGGCAAAGCAGAAAACCCTACCGGAGGAAACAAAGGTCCTGAGTTGGTTGTTGCTGGCATTGTCATGAATGGATTGAATCGGATTCGTGTGCGATCCTTCTCTGATGCTCTCGAGCTCCGAGGCCATCCCGCAATCCAAGAGTTCAGACAGGAGTTCGACGGAATTCTGGCGATGTTCAGGAAAGGAGAACTGGACGGCGTAGCCATCAAGAAGAGAATCACCAGGGCGAACAGGGCTCTACAGCTATCGAAACTGGCTGATGTAGCAGGATCAGTTCTTACCATTATTGGGATTCCAGCAATTGCGTGGAACCCAGCCAGTATCGGCGTAACAATAGCCGGGGCGGCCACGCTAGTAGGAGCTTCTGCTGCACGGTGTCATTTTAAATGGGCGCTGTTGTCGAATACATGGAGCACCCGATGACTTCGCCCAACAAACGGCTGCACCGGACGCGCGATGACCGTGCGCTGCTGCGCCTTGATGTTCTATGTGAGAGATGCGCCAGGTCGTTGGCCATCCCCAACTTTGCGCGACCGAGGATCAATATGAATCCTCTTGCGGCACTTCGATAGTCTGGGCGGATTGGCCTGTCCGTTCGAGTCTGCAAACAATCGCACCTTTACTTTGTAGGCCGTATGCCTGCAAGCTGGCCTGGTCGTCGGTTGGCAGAAGCACAGTAAATTTGCCATCTGACAGTTCCACCTCCAATGCGTAACCGCCGTCGATTTTCTCCAGCCGGGTTTCTTTTGGTACCTGTGTTTCAGCCCGATGCGGACGATAAAGCGTTACGAACTCCAGTTGTGTTTTTTTCTCGGCCGTTTTTGCAGTCAGGTGCCACTCACGAACCTTAATGCGTGGCCGAGGGTTAGGGTCGTACTGGTTGGTCTGCTCGAAGGTCAGACCCGTCGGCATAAGAAAATTGATGTCACACACTACATCGTCATTTTTAATCTGGATATTGTGCTGGTCTTTTACATCGATTTTGTTGACGGCGTGCAGCCAGTATTCGTATGTAGAAGATTCTTTGGCCAGGAGTCGGTCATATACAATCAGTAGCTCCGGCTTAACAAAAATGATGGAGCGGGTGAAACGCTCAAGCGATGGCTCGTAAGCCTTTCCTGCCTCGCCGACAACAATATCTATTGAAGATGTAGTCTTGAAAGCAGCAATTCTGCCCTGAGCCTTTTCAGTGCGCCTGCTTTGGTCGTGCCCGTTGACGGTGATATTGTTGACCGAGCGTGTGCTCCAGACCCAATTACGGTGGTGCTCACTTCCGTAGAGGTCATAGTGGCCGCTTCGGACCAGCAGTCGCTGACCATACGCCCAGAGTACAAACGAATTGTTCGCCTCGTTGCCGTGAGATTGAGTTCCAAATGGGCTGGACTTAAAGACAACTTGCACGTCCTCTTTCGCATCCTTGAGTGTCGTATTGAGGTAGGCCTGTCCGGTGCCTCTAAAGAGCTTGGATGTGGGCAGGTCGTCGGGCGGCTTGGGCTGCACCGGAGGCTGTGTGCCGCGAATAAAACCTATGTAGCCTGTCGTTTGCTTCGGGCCACCCATCTGCTCAACGTACCATTGCCAGTGTCCATTGCGGGCCTGGGCGGCAAGATGGCTCATTAGTGGCACATTCGCCGAAGCGTCTCTGCGGTTGGCCCCATCGCCAAAGCCTCCATCGGCCTTGCCCGGCGGCATCAAATACATCGGATAATAGCCGACCTTGGCGAAATACGGCTTGTCGTAGGCGTCGATATTCATTGCCTCTCGCATAACATCTACCCAGTAGGTGAATCGGCTGATGTAACTGCTCCAGTAACTTGAGCCTTCGTGCCAGCCGCCATCTTCGTCGCTCCAGACCGGATAAACATTGAAAAAGACATTTGCTGCGAACCAGACCCAGTCATCGGCACCTTCAATTTCGCCTAAAAACGCAATGCCGGCCTCGCCCAGCTTATGCCATGCACGATTGGAATGGCTTGAATACGGCTGCCAGAGGTGACGAGGGCAAAGATGCTGATACATCTCATCACCGCGAATCTTCATAACGTCCCGGCAGATTTTCTTTTCCTGCTCGCTCAGCAGGTCATTTACAAAGGTGTATGTGCGGGCAAAATAATAAGCATATGGCATACCTGCCTCGTCGTTATAGCGATAGTTCGTGCTGCCCTTGGGGTCCCATTTGGCACATTCCAGCAAAATTCGTTTGGCCTCGAGGCCATATTTTTCTTGACCACCAAGTAATCGCGTAAAGGCCAAAGTCGCGGCACTATTGAGCGCTCTAATTGTATATTCGCGGTTGCCCCACCACATCTCGCGCCATTCTTCGCTTTTTTGTGCCATATCCACCGGATATTTTGGCGGCTCTTTTGTCGAAGGCGGATTGGCCAGAATTTCTTCACACTCTTGTACGAGTTTGTTATATTCATTCTTCATTTTGCCACGTGCCAACTCTCGCAGGCGCCCGAGGTGCTCAGGACGCATAAATAACCGTGGATGCGTTTTCGGTATGCGGGAAATCAACTCATCGCGGGGAGGTAATGGCATAGCCACCGCATCGGAGGTAATGGTAAATGTTCGTGGCTGGCTCCAGTTGGTGAATTGGCTTTTTTGGTCTTTTCCTCGATAACGCCAGGTGTAAGTGCCCGATTTGAAAGTCCGGGGCGGACAATGCACATTAAACTCTATATTTTTCGCTTGGTATTCAATCGTGTTGAAGTTTGCGTCGCGGGCGCATTCGATTTCCCAGGTCAGATTCTTTTGAGGCCGCCAACTAAAACTCGGCGGATTGACCTGTGAGACTGTACCATCGGCAGGGCGGTAGCCCCATTCACTCGGTTCGGCAGGCCGTTCGTCCAGCTTGAGCATCGTTTGCCCAGCAAGAACTGATACAGTCAAAAGTAAAACTACCGGACCAGCCATCTTAATCTCTGTTTTCATGGTTATTACTCCGAAAGTGAGCCGACCAATTCTTTAATACTCGCAATGCCTTTGCGAGCACAATATTTTTTTATGCCTTCAATAATTTTTATCGCACATCCCGGCTCGATGAAATTTGCGGTGCCGATACCAACCGCTGTCGCCCCCGCAATAATGAATTCAATCGCATCCGAAGCTGTCTTGATTCCTCCCATGCCCAGAATTGGTATCCCACGGTTTTTTGTTACCTCGTTATAAACTTTATTAACCAAATATACCGCTATCGGCTTTATTGCCGGCCCCGATAGTCCGCCGGTCTTATTTGCAAGTACGAGCTTGCGAGTTTCAATGTCGATGACCATCGCTGTAAATGTATTTATCAAGCTAAGTGCGTTCGCACCTGCGTCAATCGCAGCACGAGCAATTACGCTGATGTCGGTGACGGTAGGGGAGAGCTTGACCATTAAAATCTTGCTACCGGCTGCCTGTTTCACCGCTGAGGTAATCTCTGTCACAAGCTGCGGGTCTTTGCCGAAAGTAATTCCGCCTTTCTCGACATTAGGACAGCTAATATTCAGCTCAAACCCAGCTATTGTTCGCTCTGTCGCCAGGTGCTGCGCCACCGCCACATATTCGCCAACGGTCTCGCCTGCAATATTTACAAAAACCGGCACAGTAAGTTTTTCAATAATCGGTAGTTTTTCTTCGATGAATTTATCTAATCCGATGTTTGCTAATCCTATCGCATTAAGCATTCCGGCATCAGTCTCGACAATTCTCGGCGTGGGATGGCCTTTTCTCGGTTTAGCAGTGATGCTCTTGGTAACGAATCCGCCGAGCTGGTTTATATCCATAAAATCACTTAGCTCATCGGCATATCCGCACGTGCCCGAAGCGGTAAATACCGGATTAGCTAACCTTAATCCCGCAAATTCAACTGAAATATCTGTATTTTCCGCCATTTTTTAATTGTAAACTTTCTTTCTTTTAAATAAACCAACGAGCCACTTCATCAAATTCCTTTTTACAGTTTTCCGAATCTTGCGTAATGATTGGCCCAAATGCTTTATCCAAAAAGGATTTCGTTATGCATAAGTAGCCTGAGTACGTTACATCAACCAATTTCATCAAAAGTTCAGACGCAATGCCAGGTGTGTTTTGTAAAATCCGTATACCCATGACTGATCCGTGCGCTAGATGAGACCAAAGAAAATATAGTTTTAGCGCATCTTCACTTTCGTATTTTTTAATAAGGCCTGTATAGCCTCCTTGTTTGGCACACCACTTGTCTCACTTGTAATTTTCAACATTCTCAACCCCTTGTGAAGCAAGAATATTTTCATAGAGTGCTTTTTTATTATTATCAATGCTATTTTCAAATTTTCTCAGGTAGTTAGCTTTTGCGTGTTTCTCGAATTCTAAGAACTTCTAACAAAATGAGATTGCTTCGCTTCGCTCGCAATGACATTGTGTTGTAGTCATTGCGAGGAGCGTAGCGACGAAGCAATCTCACTATCCATACAGAACAAAAACATTCATTTTGTTAGAGGCTCTAAATAGTTTTTTGCTAAATCTTCGTCTAACATAATTGCCAATATGGAAGCATCATACTCAAGACAGCAGCGTGCAATTACGCATAGGTCAGGAAAAAATTGAGGCTTACATAAGCGTTTTAAGGTTCGAATTGAGATGGTGTATCTCGCCCACACGTAGTAAGAGGCTTCTATTTGATTATCGGTATTTCCAACACATCGCTTATCCAAATATGTAATCCATTTACCCAAGAATTTTTCGAGTTTGCTATAGGAATCCAGAAATTTCTGTATTGTTGATGTCATGTATTCTCTCTTGCTCTAATCTTGTTATTTCTTGTTTTTTCTGGACACATGTCCTTTCGCCTCAGAGAGAAATCCGATTCGAGATTTTGGTTTCGAATCAGCCATCACCATTTTAGAAAGTACATTGAATATTAGTTTGAACTGTTCTTCATATCTTCGTTCCGTTGATTCGATTTTTCGGCGCAATGCTGCATTGGTTGCCAAGATCTCGCGCAGCTTAACAAATGTCCTCATAATTGCGATATTAACTGCGATAGCCCGATTACTACGCAGAACACTCGACAGCATCGCCACACCTTGTTCAGTGAATGCATAAGGTGGGTATCTTCGCCCGCCCCAACTTGAGGTGCCAAAATGGCGCCTCAAGTTTTCAAATTCTTGCATATTTAAACGAAACATGAAATCTTCTGGAAATCGCTCGTTGTTCCTGCGCACCGCTCTGGTAAGGGCTTTGGTTTCGACCCCATATAGCTCAGCTAAATCTTTGTCCAGAATGACCTTATGACCTCTGATAAGCAAAATGCTCCTATATATCCGTTCAGTTGGTACTATTGAGGCGCTATTCTCAGGCATATATCATTCCCATGTAAATCTTTTTTTCCCGTCAGCTTGAAGTGCCAAAATGGAACCTCAAGTTTATCCTGTTATCCTATCTGAAATAAATTCGTGTTCATTCGTGGTTAAAAAACTACTTCTCTGCTGTCAAAAACAGGGCCATCCTCGCAACATAGTTTGTAAATAGTTTCATTTGAATCATCCACTTTGCATTCTACTACGCAGCTCTGGCAAACGCCGAAGCCGCAGGCCATCAGCCGTTCCATACTAATCTGACAATCAATGTTTTTATCTCTGGCAATTTCAGTTAGCCGCGATAGCATTGCCTCCGGCCCACAGCCGTAGATAATAATGCTACCTCGGGCTAAGCTGTGCTGATCAAGCCAGTCTAAAAGGCAGTTAGTTGCCGGCCCGGCAAAGCCGGCTGAGCCGTCATCGGTCGCCACCTGCGATTTTATGCCAAACTTGGCAAACTCCGGCAGTACAAAGCCTAATTGCTGCGAAATCTCATCCAGCCGGCTCTCAAAAGGCAACTCCTTTGCCGTCTTGGCACCGGCAATAACGATTGTCTCAATATCAGAATGATCAGCCGTAAGAGCCTTTGCCAGATGCTGCAGCGGCGGGGCACCCATTCCGCCGGCAATTAAAAGGGCGGTTTTTTTGCCCTGCGGCACCCAGAATCCGTTTCCCAATGGCCCAATTATGCTAATCGAATCGCCCGTAGTTAAAGTCGGCATTCGCAAAGTGGCCGGCCCAACAATACCATATAAAAGCTCAGCTACGGTTTTATCTTTCTGCACAGATGTCTCCGTGAAGCTAAAGGGCCTACGCAGCAGAATTTGACGTCTGGATGCATCAGCTAAATCTTCTGGGATACTAACCGGCGATGGCAGGGCGGTAGTGGAAAGGTCCAGCTGGGCAAACTGTCCCGGCTTAAACTTGCTAAAGGCTTTTGCCCCAGAGCCTGAAAACTCCAGTTTCAGTTTATAAAAACGCTCTCCGATTTGCTTGTTGGAGGAAACGACGGCACTAAAAAGGCCTCTTTCAACTGAATTAATTTGCGTTGTGGTCATATACTTTGACGCCCTCTACTACTTTGCAGACGTGGACTGCATATTTGCCGGCAAACTCAGGCCGACTACGCGGATAGGCGGTATCGACAGCTTGTTTGACCGCCTTAACACTCTCGGCTCGCACCAACGCACCGGATGCTCCCTTATCACCGCCGCCTAACATTCGTTCTCCCAGAACGCCAGGGACACCCCGCATAATGTCACACATAGTCTCGAGCTGGGGCCCTGAGATTTTGTAGTCGTCCCGTAGGCCGATACCATCCTGTCTGAATATCTGCCCGACAGTTTCAATGTCACCAGCCTTCCAGGCATCGAGCATTTTGTAAAAGCGTTTCTGTGCGTTAAAGATGTATTTTAGCCGGTCGCACAGGTCAGGCTGACTTTTGCCGAACCGATCCAGAATCTTGCTGTACGTTGCATCGTCTTTGACGTCCGCAAGGCAAGATACATCGAAACCAGCTTTTTGCAGAATCGAAACAAGCTTTTCACATTCTGCTCTTCGGATAGCGTATGTTGATTTTTCCAGACCCGGCCGCTCAGTGCCAGTATCCAGCACAACGATTCTAAAATCAATTGCCCCTTTGCCAATCGGAACATATTCAATCGAACGGTCTTTTGGGTTATAGTATGTCCCCATCCCCTCACGGGAAAACAGGATCATGGTCTGGTCGAGCTTGCCGCATGGCGAACCGATATAGTCGTTCTCCACTGCCTGAGCCAGATCAACGATTGTCATCTTGTTTTCAATCTCAATAGAATTAGCGTCACAAAGTGACAGAATTAGATTCAAGCTAAGCGAAGCGGACCTGCTCATTCCTCCGCCTGGAATATTGCCATATAAAACTCCGTCTATTCCATATTTGAGCTTGTATCCTTCCCGCTCCAGGATAAAATCGACGCCATACGGAAACCGTCCCCAGGTATCTGTTATATCGGGTGACTTTGGCTGCGGGACATTGTCGATTTCGAACTCAATTACACCATCGTCCGGAAAGTTCCCGCTAAAGAGCCTTACCTTGTCAGTACCGTTTGGCTTGTACGCCAGCCAGATGAATCGGTCGGTCCCGACGCCGAACAGCTCCGTGCCGTTGTAATCGCCGTGCTCGACACCTAAGCAGAATCGGCTGGACGTTCGCCGGATTTTGCCTCCGGCTATATTTAAACCGTTTTCCTTCGCCAGTTGCTTAAGCACATTGAAAGCCTGCTTGTCATTTGTAACATTCACAATTACGCTTCTTATTTTGCCAATCCAATCGGGCTGAATAATACGTACAGAATAAGGGTTAGAATCACTACCACGACTCCGGCAATTTTGGCTCCATTAGAGGAACGAAGGTCAAGATTAGATTGTTTCTTGAATTCTATTGGCTGGGCTAATGGTTTAACCGCTGTGATGATAGCCATAATCAGAAGGCAAAGGCCGAAACAGATAGCCATGCGGTTAAGGAATTGAATGTCCGGAAGGATTTTGTAGCGGCCACCCAAATACATACCACCATAAGCGATGATATTGGTTAATAGACCAATGACACCAGCCGATGGCGGAGCCTTACGCACTACTAAGCCGAAAATGAAGACCGCCAATATGCCGGGGGAAATAAGGCCTTGACTTTCCTGAATGATAGTAAAGATGCTGTTGCTTATCTTAGGATTGCCCAATTGAGGGGCGAGGAAGACCGCGACACCTGTGAACAATACGACGCATATTCGGCCTAATAAAACGACGGCTTTCTGCGTAGCGTTCGGATTGATATACTTCTTAAAAACATCCATCGCGAATATTGTAGAGCCGGCATTAAGCATGGCAGCGAGTGAGCTGACGATGGCACCCAATAGAGCCGCAAGTACAAATCCCACTGCGCCAGTTTTTTGTGGCAGAACGTTGCTGAGCAGTTGTCCCAGAGCCGTGTCGTATTTATAGGCGATAAATTTCTCGGTTATGATATTAGCCTTAGCGATACCGGCTGCATCTAAAACAGACTTGTTATAAGATTCCAGCTCGGCAGCAAGTTCCGGAAAAACATTTTTCCAAGCCTTATCATCGGACTGGAAAATAGTGTAGGTCGCAACCGACAGGCTATCGAGCTTGCCTTGTGTAAGAGGAAGAACAAAAGGATTTCTTGCCTTGACGGCTTTTAATGCTGCCTCATCCGGATATACAGCGAGCATGAACTTGCCTCTCGGCCAGCCGGTGATGGTCTGTTCGCCCGGCGATTGAACTACCTCGACAAGTTTTGTATTTGCCTTGGCCTTGGTGTATTTGGCAATCACAATCGCATTATCGTTGACCGATTGATTCTGCATATCTTTGGCAAAGAGGTTGAAGGCGATAATGCCCGGAATCACAATGACAAATGGAATCAGCAGCTTCAGGAATGCCGCGTAGACAATGCCCTTTTGTCCCTGGGCAAGTGACGCCGACCCTAAAATTCTCTGGGTGATGTACTGGTTTAAACCCCAATAGTAGAAATTAGGAATCCAAAGACCCAGAAGTAGTGCGGTCCAAGGTAACACCTTATCATCCTTGGGCAAAAACATGCTCATTCGCACCTTGTTCAGCTCCACAAAACGCTCAATCGCTCCGCTGCCGCCAGCCAAAGGCACAATCTCGACGGCTCCTGTCGAGACATTTGCTATTTTGGCAGCTTCGGTGGCACTGCCCAGCATCTTAAAGGCAAAATACATAATTACGCCGCCACCGAGGATCAAAGCGCTTCCCTGAATCAAATCCGCCCATGCACAGGCTTTTAAGCCACCGGCTGCCACGTAAATCATTGCAATAATGCCGATGACCAAAGACGCAGTCACAAGCGATACATCATAGCCCATTTTTCCCGCCATCGTGCTGATTGTTAGAGCACCGGAATAGGTTACAGAAGCGAGCAAAAGCATATAAATAAAAAGCGTTGCGACAGCCATAATTGTCCTGGCAGTAGCATTGTAGCGGTATTCGAGGAACTCCGGCATAGTATATATACCTACTCGCAGAAAATACGGTACAAAGGCAAAACCTATCACGACAAGTGTTATCGCAGCCATCCATTCATAGCTTGCAATGGCCACGCCGACGTGGCTTGCCGCGTTGCCGCTCATGCCGACAAACTGCTCGGACGAAATATTAGCTGCGATAAGCGAAAAGCCGATCAGCCACCAATTCAGACCACGACCTGCCAAGAAATAGTCCTCGCCTGTTTTCTCATGCCGGCTTTTCAGCAAACCCGTTGCAACCACGGCAACGACAAATCCAACGAAAACCAGAATGTCTAGGATACTTATTTCCATAGCGAAACCTTTGCCATTTCTTTATCTTACAGTATCTACCCTATGTTACGAGAAGGCATACTATTATAGTCGCAAAGATAATTGCTGCAACGAAATTTAGTCCCCTCAACTCCGAAGTGCTTCAAGTGTCTCTATAACCACGGGGATATGAGTATATGCAGGGCCACCGCCCATCATCACCGCTACGGAAGCGGCCTCAAGAATCTGCTCTTTCGTGGCACCTGCATCGAGACTTTTTTGTACATGTGCCCTGATACATGGCACACAGCGCTGAGCCACGCCGATGCCAAGAGCTACAAGCTCCTTCTCTCGCAGCGTTAGTGCTCCATCTTTCATAATTTTGCCGAACATTGTCGCAAAACCATTGACAGTGTCGGGGGCCTGCTCTTTCATTTTCGCCACGTCATTTTTGAAGTTCTCGAAAAATTCTTTAGCTTCACCTGTCATGATTAACCTCTTTAATTTGAGTTTTTTGTTTAGCCGTCGCCGGCATTTATCCTTCGTAGTATTTACGAAGAAGGACGGCGACAGAATATTCTCATAAAAGCTTCACTTAACGCCTGTGCTATATCGGTAGCCATCAAGCTGACTTGGCCGATCTTTTCTGCCGCGATGTCACCTGCTAAGCCATGGATGTAAACGCCCAGAACCGCAGCGTCAAAGTTGGCTAAGCCCTGGCCAATGAGCGCAGTTATCACACCGGTTAGGACGTCGCCTGAGCCAGCTGTAGCCATGCCAGGATTGCCGGTTTTATTGATGTAAATTTTTTGGCTGTCAGTAACAACTGTCCCTGCACCTTTTAAAACAACGACAGTTTTTGTATGCTGGGCAAATTGTGCTGCTTGCTGCTGACGCTCTGCTGGCAATTCGTCTCTAAAAAGACCTGACCACAATCTTTTCATCTCTCCCGGATGAGGTGTCAATACGACCTCTGCTTTCAGTCTACTCGGCCAATCTTTTATTTTGCTGAGGTTATTTAATCCGTCCCCATCTATAACGAGCCGAATATTTTGTTCGATTAGTATTTGAGCGATCGACTGTAAACCTGCTGTGAAACCCACGCCCGGTCCGAAGGCCACGACGTCGTTGTTGGCAATCGCATCAAGAATAGTGCCGATTGCTTTTGAACTTATTTTGCCGGAATTATCCTCAGACAATGGAATCGTAGTATAAGAAGGCTCTATTGATGCGACTATTGGCAGGGCACTTTTAGCTGTTGCTACTCGCACCAGGCCTGCTCCTGCCCGAAGCGCAGCTCGGCCCGCAAGAGCGGCAGCGCCGCTCATGCCCACGCTGCCGGCGATAATAAGTACCTTGCCGAAATCGCCTTTGTGGGCGTCCACTGCCCGCTGCTTTAGTTTCGGTATCGTTTCTATTATCTGCATACAAGCCCATTAACGACGAATGTCATTCCCGCAAAAGCGGGAATCCACTGCTACGATACATAAATGGATACCCGCCCATTCGGCTGCGCTCAGGGCAAGCCTGCGCGGGTATGACACAATGAGTAGGCCAATTTGAGTATATTACAGATAATGAAGGTTATGGTCAATAAAAGATTTGATAAGCAGATAAGAAGGTTTATAATAGAGAAATAAAGTGAAGAATTTATTTGGATCAGTTGAAATGGAGATAATAAATAAAAATGACATATAAAGATAAAGTAGCAGCAATCACAAAGCAATTCAGACAAGCAGTCGAAAATAAATATAACATAATTGAGATGAAATTGTTCGGCTCTTACGCACGTGGCGATTATTCAAAGGCATCCGATATTGATTTAATGGTAAGACTGCCCAAAGTAGATAGAAGCATTGAAGAAGACTTGTTTAATATTGCTTATGATTTAGAGTTAGAATACGATTGTGTTATCGATTGTTTGGTTCTTCCACAAAATTTTAATAATATCATGATTTACCAGAACATTCAGAAAGAAGGAATCGCGATTTGAATAAAGAAGAAAAACAAACTATTGTAAAATATCGATTAGAACGGGCAAATGAGTCCATAAAAGCGGCTCAATTATTGTTCGAGAATAAACTATTCACCCCTGCAATGAATAGGATTTATTATTCCATGTTCTATTCGGTTCAGGCATTACTTGTTCTTAATGAAAAAGCTTTTTCTAAACATGGTCAGGTGAAAGCATATTTCAATAAGGAATTTATAAAATCCGGGATTTTCCCCAAAGAGTTTGGCAAGCTTTTTAATATTGTCTTTGAGTACCGACAAAAATTTGATTACGTTGACCTGCTTATACCTGAAGAAGGATTGATTTCAGATTATATCCTCGAAGCCAAAAAATTTATTGATAAGATTTCATCTTATCTTAATGATGAGCTTGAAGGTTTATAATAATGTTTGTTCCGCAAGCGTCTTATACGGAATCATATAATACATAGTTGGGCTTCATAAATTTAATGACGAGGCTTACAATGGGAAGAATACGTCAAATGATCAACGTCAATGGACGAGAATGCTGGACATTATTTGATACAGGTGCTCGCAATACTTATGTTGTTCCCTCAGTTTCCTCATTATTGACAACTTCAAAAATCAAAAAGCCGTTTCGCTCTGCGATAGGTGGCCAGGTTAAAGAAACAACCCAAACAGCACTTTTAGAGGCTGAAATAGAAGGACGACGAATATCCACCCACGCGATGGTTATCGATGAAATTGGAAATGATGAAAATGGAGTCCCAATTGAAATTCTTTTTGGTGCATTGGCGATGCAACAGTGGGGTATAAGGCTGATTCCTGAACAAGAGAAATTAGACCTGTCACATTATCCAGAAGAATTTGTCGAATTCTAAATCTTGATAGGAATAATTAAAAGCCTACAAATCGTTGCAGCGGACAGTGGTTCGCAGCCCGGTTGATTCTTTGTGAGCCATTCTGGATGTGGGTCTTATGTGGAAACGATATAATACATATTTTGAACACTCGGCTGAGAACGGAAATTGGAGAAGATAAAATGAACTGGGCTTCTATTGTGCTTGGTTTCCTTACAGTGCTTGGTGTTGTCGGTACCTTCTATTTTGGTATGAAGGCTCGCTCACTTCATCGCGAGATACGACGCTTTCACTGGGACGATATTGAACAAGCCGCCCCTCAACTTCTCAAGCGAACTCTGAAACATTTCAGAGCGGACGCTGTTATTACAATGAGTGGCCCAGGTGCTATTGTGGCGAATCTCGCAGTCCGAGGAATAAATCGAGAGCTACCCGTTCTGACCATCCAAGCGAAGCACCCGAGGTCCCCGGATTTCAACACGGATTTGGGCAATGTTGTGGACGTCCAAACATCTCGATGGATTTATTACGTTCCAGAATTTCTTCTTCGACATGCGGATCAACGACTAATCATTATGGATGATTGCACCATTACCGGAGATACGTTACGCCAGATTGTCAAGCTATTCGTAGATCGCGGCTTCGATAGGAAGAATATCCGCACTTGTGTTTTGGTAACCACACAATTAGCACTCGACGCTAACCAAGCCCCAGACATGTACGGCTACTTGGTACCAGACTCGAACTTCTACATGCCTTGGGGTCGAGCGCTCGGATGGGGTTATGATGAGTTATGTACGGTTTAAGCAAGTTCCAACTTGACATTCTGCTGCCGCGAATCTACCGAGAGTTAGCCTTATCGTTCGACCGCGGAGATAAAGCATGATCGGCGCCATAGCAGGTGACATAATCGGATCAGTATACGAACACCACCAGATCAAGACAAAAGACTTTCCCCTTTTTCATCCTCAGTGTCACTTCACAGACGATTCCATTCTCACCATTGCTATTGCTAAGGCTATACTTGAAGATCATGACTACCTTAATACAGTACGGGAAATGGGACGTAAGTACCCTGACGCTGGATATGGCGGCTTTTTCATCCGTTGGCTTCATTCGACCAATCCGAAACCCTACAATAGTTGGGGCAACGGCTCTGCCATGCGCGTCAGTCCTGTCGGCTTTGCCTTCGGTGAGACTTACACAGTCCTCCAAGAAGCTAGACGCACAGCGGAGATATCGCACAATCACCCTGAGGGCGTGAAGGGAGCACAATCGACCGCGTTGGCTGTATTCTTGGCTAGGACTACGCAAGATAAAGCTCTGGTCAGGAGAGAAGTAGTTGATCGATTCGGATACGATCTCGATCGCACCGTGGAAGAAATAAGACCTTCTTATGAGTTTGATGCTTCATGCCAAGGTACAGTTCCAGAGGCCATAATTTCTTTTCTTGACTCCACCTCGTATGAAGATGCGATCCGTAACGCGATCTCCTTAGGAGGCGACAGCGATACCCTGGCCTGCATAACTGGAGGCATTGCAGAAGCATACTATAAGGAGCTTCCTCTCGCCATATTACGCGAGGTCAAGACAAGGCTTGATCCTGACCTCTGGAACACTACGAAAAGTTTCTACAGAAATTACGGGATGAGGAATATTGTCGAACAACTGTATGCACTCGACGGGGAATAGCATGTTGATCTTGCCATTGCTCGCGTCATGACCGACGTTAGCGGCTTTCCCCAAAACTCGTCAGGGCGTAGTTTTTGAATCTGCAGTACGGCGTCTGTTGTTTCCTGTCTCCTGTATTCTGTCTCCTGTTTTCTAAATTCTTTCTTCTATTTTTCTGTTGATTAAAGTCGCCGTAACGGCTGCGGAGAAGCCGTTGTCGATGTTGACCACGGTGACGCCGGAGGTTGTTTGGGTAAGGTCAGGAACTGCTCGGCTGACCAATTCCCACAAAATCCCACTCTTAAAATCCTTGCCTGTATTGCACTATATAAGTATATACGCATATACTTATATACTTTCGCCGCATCAGTCGGCTGAATCTTTGTTTGGCGCTTTAGTACTTAGGATTTTTTACTTCCTTCTTTTATTTTCCTATTTATCAGCGTTGCCGTCACGGCTGCGGAAAAGCCATTGTCGATATTAACGACGGTAACGCCGGAGGCGCAGCTATTGAGCATAGTCAAAAGCGCCGACAGTCCCTTAAAACAAGAGCCATAGCCAACACTTGTCGGTACGGCGATGACTGGGCAACTGACTAGACCACCCACCACGCTGGCAAGTGCCCCTTCCATCCCAGCTACGACAATAATGACATTAGCTTTTTGCAATTTTGGCAGATGTCCAAACAATCTATGTAGTCCCGCTACGCCGACGTCGCAAATCAGTTCGGTTCTCTGGCCCATAATCTCGGCGGTAACCTTTGCTTCCGTGGCAACCGGCAAATCGGCTGTTCCGGCTGTCACTATCGGCAAGACAGTTTTGGAGCGAGGCATCTTTTTTTGTTCGAGTACGATTGCTCTGGCTAATTTTTCGTAACGAGCTTTTGGAAATTTCTTTGTTTCAACCAGAGCCTGGAATACATGCAGTTCGGCTCTTGTTGCTAAGACATTATTGCCTTTTGCAGCGAGGCTATCGAAGATTTTGATTATTTGCTCGGTAGTCTTGCCAGGACAGTAGATAACCTCCGGAAAGCCCCGGCGGATTTGACGGTGATGGTCAACGCGGGCAAAACCCAAGTCCTCAAACGGCAAGTGCCGAAGCTTCTCTATCGCCTCGTCAATACCAATTTTACCGGCCTTAACCTGCTTCAATAATTTTTTTAACTGTTCAGCCTGAATATTTTATCCCTCGTCTTATCGCTCCCTCACGGTCGCGGCTCTGTTTTCTTTCGTCCTTCGTCCATCGTCTATCACCCTGCGTATCACGTCAAAACTATATAAGTATATGCGTATATACTTATATACTATATTTTCCTCTCCAGTCCCTTTTCCATCCCTTAGGGACTGCTAAGGATGGATCTTTCTCTTTCATTCTTCGTCTATCGGCCTTTGCCCTGCGACTATTCATGAATTACAATCCTGTTGCTTTTGGTTCCAGCATTAAATCTGCGAAAAGTTTGGCCTTAAATTTATGATAGCCTAAAGAGGCTACCATAACCGCATTGTCCGTGCAATATTGTTTTGGCGCGACCAGCAATTTTCTTTGCGGGATAGCACTATCGCACATATTTTGTAGTGATTCTCGCAGAGCACTATTGGCAGCAACGCCGCCGCCGAGCAGAACGGTCTTTGCACCGATTTTTTTAGCGGCTCGCTGTGTTTTTTTTACCAGCACATCGATGACCGCCGCCTGAAATGATGCTGCGATGTCAGCTATTTCTTGCTCGCTCATTGAATCGACCTTGTTTTCGCCTTTCATATCCTGGCCGCGGCAATAATATAACACGGCTGTTTTAATACCGCTGAAGGAAAAATCCAGCGAATCTCGACCAAGCATTGAGCGTGGGAATCTGATTGCGTTTGGATTTCCTTTTTTTGCTGCTTTTTCGATGCTCGGCCCGCCAGGGTAGGGCAATTTCAGGATATTTGCAACTTTATCGAAGGCCTCACCTGCTGCATCGTCGATAGTAGAGCCTAAAAGTTTAAGCTCCAAAGCAGATTTGCACTCGTACAGGCAGGTATGTCCCCCTGATACAATGAGAGCAACAGCCGGCAATTCTAAATCTTCTTCTGCTAACATGGCCGATTGCAAATGAGCGTGCAAATGATTGATTGCTATTAACGGCTTATCCCATGCCAAGCTGAGGGTCTTGGCAGCGGTGACGCCGACGACCAAAGCAATGGTCAAGCCGGGCTGATTTGCAACGGCTACGGCATCAATATCATCTTTGCTGGTCTTGGCTCGTTCCATTGCTTCAGCTATGACCTGGTATATTTTTTCGATATGTGCACGAGAGGCAACCTCCGGGACGACGCCGCCGTATCTTTCGTGCAGTTCGGTTTGCGAGGCTATTACAGAGGATTTGACAGTTCGGCCATCAGCCACTACCGCCGCCGCAGTCTCGTCACAACTGGTCTCAATGCCCAGAACATTTATGGTTTTTTCCTGCATAAGTGCAGATATTAGCAAAAGGAAGATGAGAAGTAAATGATGTGCGATTAAAACCTTTGGCTTGGGTTACGGTCTGCGAGCGAGGGATTTACCTTGCCTACTTCCGCGAGGCTAGCGTGAGTTTATCACGCTAGATGTCAATAACATCTAACGAATTGCGTCACCCATGAAGATACGGCGGGCAAGACCAACAAACAAACGGCGGGCAAGCCACGTCTTTCAACAGAACCGATGAATTTAATTTGCTCCACCTTACTTTTCAAGTAATCTCATTCGGTAACGATTTAAGGCGGTGCGTGTTTGCATTAGGTCGTCTTCTGCTTCATAAAGACTCAACCTCTCTCTAATTATAGGTCCCTTCCAACCTAAATCTCCCCACTCTGCTGGCCATTGCCAATAGTTTGCTTTCTCAAATGCCTTCCAAGTATCACTTTGTGTACTGTGCCATGTATTGATTAATCGTAGAAGCTCTTTCTCCCTGAATTCTAAAACCTTTACAAATTCATCCAAAGATAAAATATAAATAACGTCATGGTGATGATCTCCTTTTTCCAGTTTTTGATTATATCGCTCGGCTGAATCTCGATAAATGTCATAGTTATAATCTAATTCTGGCAGACTTGCTACAACTGCAGACCAAAAATAATATTTGCGTACATCGGAAGACAGATGTCTGTGCATGTGCCATAGACCATGACCTTCAAAGTCTCGTTCCATTTCGAGTACTTTTCTTTTGTAATGCAACTGCGCTACAAGGGAAGCACCAATACTAATGGAGCGAAACTTGACATCATCAGCAACTTCTGCACCATGAACTATTCTGTTTGATATTCCTACGAAAATTCTCAAATTTTCTGAAAAATCAGGTTCCAATATCTTCAACTTTACGAGTTCATCAATATGCCTTTCGATGCTCCATCCTTTTATGCTATCATGGTCTAAGGTAATCCAAGATAATCTAAACAGTTCCTTTTCTATATCAATTCGCATCTGGGCAGTTGCAAGTTGAGGATCATTAAGTCTAATTTGTGAAGTTTCTACAAAAGGTATAGATGTATCAATTTTTTCAATATTCTTCCCTTTTTGTTCAACTTTCTCTTCCAACCTTGCGACTTCTACATCCATTTGGCCACCTGGATATTTCAGTGTCGCTTTTTTTATTACATATCTTCTTATCTCCTTACGAAAAAGTAAGATAAGGGTCAACACAATCGTCGGCCAGATGAGACTAACGATAAATTCAGAGATTACCTTAAACCATTCCATATATCACTTAACCCAAAAACGTTATTATATTACTAAGCCGTGATAAAAAAAGCTAATTGATTTGGAAAACCATCAGGATAAAAAACCGCTTGAGAGACTACTTGCTAGACAAATTCTTTTAGGATTGATGGTGTTTCCAATAATCATGAACTCGCTGCAATTCGTTGATGAAAAAAAGAACATCGTTTTTCTGGTTGTAGATCCCAAGCTCTTTCGCAAGAGTAAAGAAGCCCGGCCCGGGAATATTGTTCTCTTTATGAATAACTACGGATGATAGCATAGGGCGTCCGTTCTTATGTTCATACGTAGATATTTCACCTAAAATTTGAGCAATCCTATTCCGGTCTTCTTGTTTTGACATATCAAGATTTGCTAGAGGGGCTATTTCCGAATATGTAATTATATCCCCAGTCCGGGCTATTGCTTTGAGCTTGTCGTAGATTTGCTGATGCATCTATATTCCCCCTTGCGTAACTATGTATTAATTAGATTCCACAAAAGACGCTTTTTGAAAAATCTAATCGCATTTTTTTGCAGCCTTGCCGTTTTTGACCTCCAAAGATTTTACGTATTACGTCAAAGTTCTTTGTTAATTGTTCGTTGTTCGTCGATAAACAATTAACTCTGGACTACGAACCAATTACCATTTAACCAGTTACCATTTACCAATTATTCGTGTCGTTCAAATGCTAAAATTCCGCTGTTTTGAGTATTATTGCAAGGATTGGCGGGAAAAGCAAGAAAAATATCCCTGCAAGGCGGGGAAAATCCTAAGCACTAAGAAACTATCTCAAAACGCATAATTTTGCCGATAAACCATCTGTGGACCTTAATTGAAAGGAGTCGCAGATGGCTAAGAAAAGAAAGAAACTTAAAATATTGCCAACGATTTGGCAGGTACCAGA
>Ga0315314_1000152_pt1 | contig 89545 bp, 82 predicted proteins | sample TDP9_MG_FD_203631 | JGI IMG/M metagenome (GOLD analysis project Ga0315314, IMG submission 203631) | Freshwater sediment microbial communities from Lake Towuti, South Sulawesi, Indonesia - TDP9 | ecosystem: Environmental > Aquatic > Freshwater > Lake > Sediment | place: Indonesia: South Sulawesi...
CAGCCAACATTTCTCTGCCTAGGTACTCGCTGCGGAAGTGGGCGGTTAAGGAGTCTATGACTATGAGACGTATGTTGTTTTCCTTCACAACCTTGTCTGCATTCTCCAGAAGGAACATCTGGTGATCCGAGGTGTAAGCTTCTGCGAATACAATTCGTTTGATTACGTCCTCAGGGTTCAACCCAATGTGTTGAGCCATTTGAACGATGCGTTCGGTTCGAAACGTGTTTTCAGTGTCAATGTATAATGCGCTTCCGTTTAGTCCACCGCGTTCTGCGGGCAGTTGCACATTGACGCACATTTGGTGGCAGAGTTGGCTTTTGCCGCTTCCATATTCGCCATAAAACTCTGTTATGGTCTGTGTTTCCAAGCCTCCTGCTAGTACTTCGTCTATGGCTTTGCTGCCTGTTGTGAGGCGCATGACTGTTTGACGCATTTTCATCAGTTCATCGGCGCGCACGAAAGTGAGAGACATGGTGGATCTGGCGGCGCGTATAACGTCCAGAGCTTTTTTCTCGCTTATGCCTGCGGGTTCGAGTTCTTTGATGGCTGCGGTTGCCACGGATTCTACTGTGTTGAAGCCGAGTTCACGAAGTTTCTGCGCTGTGGCTGGTCCAACGCCTGGCAGGTCTTCAAGTCGTTCATACTTCTCTTTTGCGGATTGTTCCTCCTCTTGTTCTTCAACAACCATGACAACGTGCCTCTTTGCAGGCGTCGAGTCATTGCAGATAGAGAGTCAGCGTATATTTAAGTTACACGAAAGACTGGATAGAGATTGCTCGGAGTGCTGGCTGAAAATACTATTAAGAAGACCAGCAGAATCTGAAACGGCAGAGTTTTCTCAGCGAATCTGAGTTCCTATGCTGTCTGCTCATTTGCCATTTTAAGCGTAAAGTTTAAGGGTTGTATGAACGCTGTTGACTACAATGCTTTCGAAAAATGTTGGGGTTATTGTTTGAGCGCTGGAGAAACCATTGATGAACGCAAAGCTCAGATCCTGATAAGCTTGCGAGGTTACAAGCTAGTTAGCAAGAAAAAGTATAAAGACGGTAGCAGCTTCTTGGTGAAAACAGGAGAAGGCAAAAAGCTGCTGATTTACTGTCTGCCTACCCAAGGCACCGTCGGCGTCCAAGCTATGAATCAAGTCAGAAAGGTTATGAAGGAACAGAACGTGGAAAGAGGCGTTCTCGTCACTGGTGGACGCTTAACTCAAGCTGCTAAGCAACATGCCAAGGGAAGTTCTAAAAGACCCCCAGTAGAGCTTATTCCACGGATTTTTCCGTCGTTCAACATTTTTGGTCATGTGCTTGTGCCTAAGCATGAGATTGTTGCAGCTGACGATCGTGAGAAGCTGTTGAACGAGTATCGTGTGCAGCCGTATCAGTTGCCGAGGCTTAAGGCTTCGGATCCTGGTGCAAAAGCTATTGGAGCCAAACCAGGCGACATCGTGCGCATAATCAGGGATAGTCCAACTGCTGGAAAGTACACTAGCTACAGGTACGTGGTTGAAGGTTAGAAGGAGGGATGCATAGGTGATTAACGCGTACATCTTGGGGAAGGTGCAAGCGGGATCGGAACAGGAGGTTCTCATGGCGGTGAAGAATGTTAGGCATTTGAAGAAGGCTAGTCTTACTTATGGGGTCTACGACATGTGCATTGAGGGCGAGTTCAAGACTATGGAAGAACTGGACGATTTCGTATTGAACGTTATTCGGAAGATTCCTGGCATCAAGGAAACCGTCACCTTAATAGCATCGAAGACTGTTTTCGCGCAGCCTGGGCAGGCTTTGTCGTTCGGCTGAGCCTTGCTTTAACATTTTTCTGTTCGTTGTGGTCTCTGGTAATTTACGAATGCTGATGCTCAGGGATAGTGATGTTGGTGCAGAGCTATGAGGTATAAGTCAGCGGTTTTGGCTGTGATCTTTGTTTGCGCTGTGGCGGGCAGTGTCCTTTTTATCTATTGGCTCAGAAATCAGCCTTCTCCGGTAACTGAGTCCGAGTACACGGTTGAGGTGGCTTTTCCCAACCTTTCATTTGATCGTCCAATTGGAATCTACAATGCTGGCGATAGCTCAGATCGGCTTTTTGTAGTTGAGCAGAGCGGTGTGATCTACGTTTTCGAGAATCAGAAAAACACGACTGCTGCAACTGTTTTTCTCGACATCCGCGAACTGGTCGACTCTCAGGGGTTTGAGGAAGGGTTGCTGGGTTTAGCTTTTCATCCGAACTTTGAGCATAACGGCTTTTTCTACGTGGACTACACGGCGAGTGATCCAAGACGAACTGTGATCGCACGATATTCGGTTCTTACTGACGATCCCAACAGAGCCGATAAAGCCAGCGCGCATGTGCTCTTGGAGATTGCCCAGCCCTACAGCAATCATAATGGCGGTCAGTTGGCGTTTGGACCTGATGGCTTCCTCTACATCGCTTTAGGCGACGGCGGCTCTGCTGGCGACCCCCATGGCAATGGACAGAACCGTACAACCCTGTTGGGCAAGATTCTACGCATTGATGTTGACCGAACGTCGATGGGCCTCAACTATGGGATTCCAAGCGACAATCCCTTTGCTGGGAATGCGCTGGGATTTCGTGAGGAGATCTATGCGTACGGCTTTCGTAATCCTTGGCGGTTCAGCTTTGATTTCGAATCGGGCTGGCTTTGGGCTGCAGACGTGGGACAGAATAGTGTTGAAGAAGTCGACATTGTGAACAAAGGCGCGAACTATGGCTGGAACATCATGGAGGGCGACATTTGCTTCAACCCGAGTTCAGGCTGTAATCAAACAGGCTTAACGTTGCCAACATGGTCTTACAACCACACTTTAGGGTCTTCTGTGACCGGCGGCTTCGTGTACCGTGGCTCTGAGCATCCTGAGCTTATGGGCTCGTACATATACGGCGATTTCGGCTCTGGACGAATCTGGGCGCTTCGATACGACGGCGCGAACGCTCCCGTGAACACTGAGTTGTTGGACTCGAATCTCAGTATTCCCTCATTCGGCGTTGATGAACAGAATGAACTGTACATCTGCGATTATGATGGCGGAATCTACAAGCTTGTGAAGTCTCAGTGACTAGAGAAAAAAGGGGAGGGTTCACGGGAAGTTTAGACTGAGTTATTCTTTGGCTATCATGATTTCTGTGGCTTTTATCACGGCTTCGACGTTGTCGCCTGGTTTTATTTTTAGGTCGTCGACGGCTTCCCGTGAAATGAGCGCTGTGATAACTGCTGGCGTGTTTACTTCGACTTTGACTTTGGCGATTATGTCGCCCTTTTCAACGGTTTTGACTTTTCCTTTCAGTCTGTTTCGTGCGCTTATTTTCAAGGCTGCTGCCACCCAGTATTCTCTGTCCTCTAAGACCTCGCCAACGTAGGCTTCGACTCTTTTGTATTCCTTAAGTAGGGCTTCGCCTAGGCTGGTTAGCTGGGCTCCACCTCCGCCTTTTGTGCCGCCTTTGTGTGTTTCGACTATGGGTTGGGTTAGGGTTTTTTGCAGTTTGGCTAGGTAGTTCCAGACGTATCGGTAGGACATGCCTGTTTTCTGCGCGGCTTTGGATATCGACTGCTCAGCGCGTATGGCGTTCAAAATATCTGCTCCGCCCTTTCCTAGTAAAGGCTGACCTTTGAATTCAAGCCACACTTTGGCTGTGGTTTTGTGTTTTTTTGGCGAGGTCATCAAGGCTTGGTTATGGGTACTGTGAGCTTATAAGTAGTGGACATTTCTGGGGCTGCGGGAAGACAAATTTCAAAAGAAGAAGTGAACAATCGCTTAGCGCCTTCTTCTTCCTGTTGTGAAGAGTGACAGCATCATTTTGTGGCGTGTGTGGTTTCGAATTCTGGTGTCAGCATGAAGCAGCGCTTTTCATGTGTCATTGACTTTGGCTAGGGAATAGTAATAATGACTTCTTTGTGTTGATTGTGAGCTCTTCCATGGGCTTTTTTGGCTTTTTTCTGTGTCGTTTATGGTAAACCTTTTTATCGGAGATCAGTGTTGAATGGTGTTGTCACATTAACCATGTAGTTAACGAAGCTTTTGAAAGCCTTTGGGAAACGCATGAAGATTTTTGTGACAGGAGATATCGAGAATATGCTAGTACAGTACTTTACAGATTTGCCCTTGAGCGCTGAAACTATGAAGGGCATTGAGGAACTTGGGTACGACAGTCTTTTTCCTATTCAGGCTCAAGCGATCACTCCGTTGCTTGAAGGCAAGGATGTTGTTGGGCAGGCGCAGACTGGAACAGGGAAAACTGCGGCTTTTGGTGTTCCGATGATTGAACGAATAGATGCACAGCGCAGGGCAGTTCAAGGTTTGGTTTTGGTGCCCACTCGTGAACTCGCTGTTCAAGTTGCGGATCATATTGGCCGCTTTGCTAGGTACACAAAGCTGAAAGTGTTCCCAGTCTACGGCGGGGAAGCAATTGAGAGGCAGATACGTGCGTTGAGAGGCGGTATCCACATTGTTGTAGGTACGCCTGGTCGCGTCATCGATCTGCTTGATCGACGCATTCTGGATTTGACTTCAGTGAGGGTCGTTGTTCTGGACGAGGCGGATAGGATGCTTGATATGGGTTTCATAGACGATATTGAACACATACTGGGAAAAGTGCCGTCTGATAGGCAGACCAGTCTTTTTTCGGCCACGATTGATGCCTCCGTTAAGAGAATATGTGGCAGGTACCTGAAGAATCCAGAAATGATTCTTGTGAGCAAGGATGAAATCGCTCTTACGCAGATGAGCCAGTATTATATGGTTGTGAATCCTCGTAACAAGCTTGAAACCTTGTGCAGCATTTTGGATGAGAACCACATAGGTCGAGCAATAGTTTTTTGTAATAGGCGTACAGATACGAGCGTTCTTGCTGATGAGCTGAGGGACAGAGGCTATGATGCTAGGGCGCTTCACGCCGGTTACAACCAGGCTCAAAGAGACATCGTGATCAATTCTTTCAGAAGAGGCGAGCTGAGGCTGCTTGTTGCGACCGATGTTGCTGCCAGAGGCCTGGATATTCAGGGAATAACCCACATAGTGAACTATGATGTTCCGTTGGACGCCTTGGTGTATTTCCACAGGATCGGTCGAACCGCAAGAATGGGAGGCGAAGGAACAGCCATTACCCTTGTGAGCTATGGAGAGTTAACCGACCTAAATAACATTAAAGCGTTGACTAAGACAACGATAGAGGAGATGACGTGACCTTCAAGATAGTCTTGGGGATCAATGGATAGGTTTAAGTGAGATAGACCAGTAATGAGAGCGTGCAAAAAAGCGTCTTTTGCGCTAAACAGTGCAAGGAGTTGAAATATAAGAATGTACAAGAGAGAAATGCACAAGGCAGTTTGTGCTGACTGTGGGCAGGAATGTGAAGTTCCTTTCAAGCCCGATGGCAGCAGACCTGTTTACTGCCGAGAGTGTTATTCTAAGCGAAGACCCCCGAGAAGATACTAAAGCTCATGAACCTATCTCTTTGTTTCAACGTCCCTTTCTTTTTTGGACCACTAATCACAATAAGGAGAATGTACACTCTAGCTTGAGGTTAGGGCTAAAATAATGCCAAGAGATCCAGTTTGCGGCGCAGTTCTTGACGATAAATCAGCTAAATTCAAGATTACTTACGACGGTGAGACCTATCATTTTTGCAGCGTGACCTGCAAGAAGAGATTCAAGAGGCATCCGTCGAAGTACGCGAAATGAGGATTCAAGTGATGGAAACTGCTCTGGCGAAAAAGGGTAGGATAGCGTTGCGAAGCAAGACGTCACCCGCTGAATATCTCGCCTTTCTCTCAGCCAAGTATGATGTTGATGCTGATGTGTTTTTCAATGCGTTGGTTTCAGCTGGCGAAAATCGCAGATCAACTTGTGGCAACCTTTCTATAGAATGCCGAGACAAGCAAAAAGACAGGCTGGTTCTTCTGATTACAACGGGTTCGAGGGTTGTTGCGCAATTTCCTGTTCTTGAGGAGTTTCTGTTGAGGCAAGGTAATCCAATCAAGGATGTTGAGAGTTTTGATCTGCTTTATAGGCATGAGACCGGGAAGGGTAGAGGGTCTGAACTGCTTCCGATTAGAGATTTGCGGGTTGGGATGAAGGGGGTGAACCTGAAAGCTGAGGTCGTGGATATCACGAAGCCGACGTTTGTGGTTACGAGGTTTGGTAATCATGCTAGTGTTGCTAATGCGTTGATATCGGATGAAACTGGGAAGATTAAGTTGTGTTTGTGGAACGAGCAGATAAAGCAGGTGTCTGTTGGAGACTTGGTTCAGATTGAGAACGCACGGATATCCACGTTCAGAGGCGAAAAGCAATTGAGAATCGGGAAGAATGGCACAGTCCGTGTCGCCCAAGACGTAGTTGCAAACTAAATTCTGCTTTTACAGCAAACATCTTGGATGTTGGAAGCGGTTTCTGTTTCAGATGTTATTAACTCCCGCTTAGAATAGGTAATAACACCGAGCTGGCTTTCATCAGAAGTAGTCATCAGCCCCGCGTGTACTCTGACTACTACTTCTTTTAGTGCATGTTAAGGGTTTTATGTTTGTGATTTGCATATGTGCCAACGTAAGAGGGTGCTCCTGGATGAGGAAGCCGCTTTGGGTGCCTTCAAAAGAACGCGTTGAGCAGGCTAACGTGACTAGATTCATCGACCTTATTAACAAGAGGCATGGACTCAAGATCAGTTCATACAATGGGTTGTACAAGTGGTCTGTTGAATCTATTCCAGATTTTTGGGCGGCAATGTGGGACTTCGCAGACATTAAGGCTTCGCGCGGGCATGATCGTGTTGTTGATGATTTAAGTCGTTTTCCTGGTGCCCGATGGTTTGTTGGCAGTCGGTTGAATTTTGCTGAAAACCTGTTGCGCTACAGGGATGATCATCTAGCATTTATTTTCCGCGGTGAGATGGCGAAGACAGCTAGGATGACATATGCCGAGTTGTATCGTGTTGTAGCTAGGCTGGCTGAGTCACTTCGTAAGGCGGGTGTGAAGCCAGGTGATCGTGTGGCTGCTTACATGCCGAATTTGATGGAAACCGCCATCGCTATGCTTGCAACGGCGAGTGTTGGCGCCATATGGTCGTCTTGTGGCAGTGAGCTTGGACCCGTCGCAGTTCTTGACCGCCTAAGCCAAATCGAGCCTAAAGTGTTGTTCACGGTTGATGGTTATCCCTACAAGGGAAAGGCGTTTGATTTTCTGCCCAATGTCCAGAGAATCGCAGGAGAATTGCCTGCGCTGGAAAAAGTTGTTGTGGTTCCCTACATGAATGAAGAGCCGAAGATATTCGGCATTTCGAAGTCTGCGCTGTATACAGATTTCGTTGCTGGAGATGGTGGACGTGAGCTAAGGTTTGAGCAGGTGGATTTCAATCATCCAGTGTACATCATGTTTTCATCAGGCACCACGGGTAAACCCAAATGCATGGTTCAAGGCTGCGGTGTGCTCATCAACCATGTGAAAGAGTTGATGCTGCACACGGATGTGAAGCGTGAAGACCGAGTTTTCTATATTACGTCGCCTAGTTGGATGATGTGGAATTGGCTGCTTGGCTCATTGGCTGTGGGCGCCACAGTTGTCTTGTATGATGGCAATCCCAATTATCCGGACTGGACTGCTATGTGGCAGATGACGCAGGATGAAAAGATCAGCATTTTTGGCTGCAGCGCCAGCTACATCAATTACCTCAGAAGTGTAGGCGCCAGACCGGGCAAGGAGTTCGATTTGTCTTCGTTGAAGGAGATTAGTCAGACGGGTTCGCCATTATCAGCAGAAGGCTTCGAATATGTTTATCGTGAAATCAAAACGGACTTGCACTTCAATTCGATTGCCGGCGGCACTGACATTAACGGTTGCTTCGCCATCGGCAGTCCGATTCAGCCAGTCTATGCTGGGGAACTCCAGAGTCCAGCCTTAGCCATGAAAGTGAAAGCTTATGATGAAAAGGGCAAAGCTGTGGTCGACCAGCAAGCTGAGCTTGTTTGCGAGGCGCCTGCTCCTTCTATGCCTATTTACTTCTGGAATGACCCAGATGGCAGGAGGTACGAGGATGCTTACTTTAACATGTTTCCTGGGGTTTGGCGGCACGGCGACTGGATTCTAATCCACAGTGACACGGGTGGAATAACCTTCTTGGGTCGGTCTGATTTCACTTTGAAGCCTTCGGGCGTGCGCATTGGACCATCCGAAATCTACAATATCGTGGAAAAGTTTCCCGAAGTAGCTGACAGCATGGCTGTAGGACAAGCTTGGAAAGGCGACGAACGCGTCATCCTGTTCGTTAAGCTGACCCAAGGCTATTCGTTAACTGAAGACTTGAAGAACAGGATCCGCGTAGCTTTGCGAGAGCAGGCTTCGCCTAGGCATGTTCCAGCATTAATCGTTGAGGCGCCTGACATCCCCTACACGTTCAACATGAAGAAGGTGGAAAGCTCAGTTGCCAACATCATTCACGGCAGGCCGGTCACGAACAAAGATGCCTTAGTCAACCCTGAATCGCTTTCTTTTTACGAAAGAATCCTTCCTGAGCTCCAAAGGGATTGACTCCGTTTCTCCTTTGCCTGTGCCGTGATATTCAATGCACGTACAAGACTGATTGCTGGTCGGTGGACTAAACATAGGAGGGCGCGAAAACCCTTGGCTATTAGAAAAGCAACCAATGACGATATTCAGAAGACATGCGACTTGCTTTTCCAAGCATTCAAACCTTATCGGCGCCAATACACTGAGGAAGGATACAAAGCCACAGTTCTGTGCCGTGCAGCTATTAGGAAACGTCTAGACGACAAGCGAACATCTATTCTAGTGGCTGAGCAAGATCGTGAAATCGTTGGGGCTGCATCGGTTACAGTTGCCAAAGGACGCCTACACATACGCAGTATGGCTGTGAGCACGAGATGCCAACGAAAAGGCATAGGCTGGAAGCTTCTCCAAGAAATCAATAGACTGGCAAAACTGGAAAATCTGAAGGTAATACCGCTTGAGTGTTTTGAGCCGCTCACGGAAGCAAAAAGCCTCTAGGCCAAGTTCGGATTCACGAGAACGGGAAGAACCTGCAAGTATCATGGCATAGTTATCTTCGAAATGATAAAACCCGCATCAACGTGCAACTGATCAGTCTTTCGCATTTGATACTTGATGCTAACAGTTCGTAACAACAGTAACAGCTTTATTCTGGTTCATCTAATTCATGCATCAATTCGCCATCAAAACCGCTTAAGAGAGAGAAGGAATACTCATGGCTAAGAGAATCAGAGAGGTAGAACTGAAGATTCTATCAGAACTCATGAAGAACTCCCGGGTAAGCGACAGAAAACTAGCGAAGCAACTTGGAATCTCTCAACCCACAGTCTCAAGAATCAGAAACAGATTGGAAAAAGAAGGATACATCAAGGAATACACGTTCATACCTAATTTCACTAAACTTGGATACAATATAATGGCGCTGACTTTTGTTAGACGAGCAAGTGAGTATGCGAAGCAAGACGTTACTGCACTTTTCCAAGAAGCACAAAAGATGGCACGCAAGACTGGATTCGACACAGTGATGGCCGTGAGAGGAATGGGTTTCGGATACGACGCAGTGATTATTTCATTTCACGAAAGCTATTCGGCTTTTCAAGAACGCCTAAAAGAAATCAAGCAGTTTCCATACATCGACTTGGAGCAAGTGACAAGTTTCCTAGTAGATTTAAACGACAAAGCGCAATACCGCTCCTTGACGTTCTCCCAACTAGCTGACCACATGCTCACAATCAACAAGACAGCACAGTGACCTTTTCAGCTTCAGAAATTGCGCTGTGCAGATTTCGCGGATTAAGCGACACCATGAAAGAAAGCAGAAAAGACTTGAGAGAACAGGAGTTAAACTATGAAGTGACCTTTCTCATAGATGAGTTTCTTGTCAGCGTATATTTCCCCTTTCTTCATATCTTTGAGAATGTCCCAGTGGATGCTCGACTGGTTCTTTCCACCTGACATCGCAATGGACCTGCCTAAAGCCATGTGCATGCAATGACCCATTTTCTCGTCGAAAAGCATATTCTTAGTGAACCTGTTGATGCCAACGTTTGTGCCAACTGCTATTTCTCCTATCCTTTTTGCGCCTTCATCGGTTTTCAGCAGTTGCTTGAGTAATTCTTCGCCTTTCTCAGCTTTGGCTTTCACCACTTTCCCGTTCTTGAAGACTAATGTTATGTCTTGGATTTCTCGTCCAGCGTAAATTCCTGGATAAGTGAACCTGATTTGTCCTTGAGGAGAGTTTTCGATTGGCCCTGTGAAGATTTCGCCGTCCGGCATGTTTATGTGTCCGTCGCAGTTGATCCACGTTCGTCCTTTGACGCTCAACTTCAAATCAGTGTCTTCGCCTACGAAGCGCATGTTCTCAGCCTTGTTGAGAATTTGAACGGTCTTTTCCTGTCTTTTCGAGAGATTCTTCCATTCTTTAACTGGATCTGGCTTGTCCAAGAAGCAAGCTTTAGCAACGAAGTCCTCATACTCGAATAGAGACATTTCAGCCTCTTGAGCGAACGCCAGTGTTGGATAGGGAATGATTGACAAGCCGCCTATTTTCACGTGTTTCGTGTAGAGATCCATGATTTCTCTCTGAGAAGCCATTCTTCTCTTGATTTTCTCTGGTGGCACATTCGACAGTCTTTTCACGTTGGTTTCAGCAAATACATTGATGAGTCCATCGATTTCAGCCATGAAGAACTTGGTGAACGGCGACACGAACGTCAACTGTTCTTCGCTTGCATGCGCATATAGTAACTCGGCTAGACCATCTATGCCTAACTCCGTTACGGGGATCCCGCCTCTTAAGAGGACATGCTTGTACAACTGCTGAAGGAGCGGCGCTGCAACAACATTCCCCATGATGCCGATTTTCTTGTCCTTAGAAACTGGAAGACAGTATTCTGTGGCGAGTTTGGCCAGCTTTTCAACATTGAATGAGGACAGGTTTTCTTTCACCTGTTGTTTCATTTCAGAGAGCTTAGTTGATAAGAGTTTTCTCTGCAGCAGAAAACTGAAGCTTCCTTCAACGTGCCACGAAAAGGGCAGACAAAGCACCATGCTTTAGGTTCTAATCAAGATTCTGGCTTAGGAGCAGTATTTCACAACGCTTTTCAAAACACTAGTACCGTGTTTACTTTCAGAAATAGGTGGAGGTGACTTTGTGCAACAGCAGATGCAACAGATTACACGTTGGATGCCCCTAGTTGTCTTCGTTGTTGCAGGTTTACTGATCGGAGTCGGCGTGGGCTACCTGATGTGGAGTCCCGGGGCTTCCAATTACGCCGTTGTTTCAACATCCAAAGAAGCGACAAGAACAGTCAGAGTGGACGACATCACAGTGACTTATCCATCAGTTGCCTTCGCTAAAGCTGGAACCGACAGCTCCTTAACTATCACGTTGACAAACATGAAACCGTACCCCGTCTTTGTAACCGTTTCATTAGCGTTAGTTCGCAACAGCGGGATCGACACTGCGACAATTAGCGCTTTGACCACCGATTCGTACACGGTGACGCTTACCTCCTACGGAACAGGAAGCGACCTCATCAGCTTCAAGCCAACAAGCACTGGCTATGTGTTCTTCGATCTAATGGTAAACGGGGATCTTGCAGGCAGCATCGCACTCTACGTCGTTCCATCATAACCGAGCTGGAAAGAATCCAAAGGAACCGCGACCTCTAGCTACCGCAATCCCTGTGAGAATCCGTCAAATGTAATAAATGAAACTAGAACGCTGGTCGGCGCTCCTCACGCTGGACGACCACTTCAGCGAATTCTTCATTCAGTCTTTCTTTGGATGAATGGCGTGTTGAGAACCTGTTTAACTTTCTCGGTTATGACTGGTCCGAGCCCGTAAGCTTCTTTCTTCCAGTTCTCTACGTTCAACAGGGCGTTCAAGGGTGTCTGATAAGACTCCAGAAGCGAAATAGCTTTTTCGCGTCCTATAACGGGCAGACTGGCTAAGAAGAACACCTGCTGATCCTGAAGAGTCTCGGTCGGCTTAATCGGATGAACAACTGGCGCTCTCTTCTCCACAATCTGCTCTTGCTTGGCAGCGACATAAAGGAAGTCAACGGTTTCCTTGTAGCTGTTCGTGTGAATCATGTTTATTCCCTGCTTAGCTAGAGCGAACATGGCACCCCACACAGACGCAGGTTGGATCTTGCTGAATCTGTAAACGATGGGCAGGTAACCTTCAACTAGGATGAAGGGTTTTAGGTAGACTTCTTTCAGTTTGAAGAGCTGTTCAAACAGAAAACGCCGCGTTAATGTGTACACGAAGTCCTGCACGGTTTTGCGTTCGATGGCAACTTGATCTGAGACTATGTAATCACCTTTCTGCAGGGCTTCAAACTTGATTTCAACGCCCAATTCAGTCAATCCTTTGACAATCTTAGGAGCACTGCTTGCTTCTCGAGTGTCAACAATTATTGTAGGACGGTCAGTTTTTTCCGGTTCTTTAAGGAATGGTATGAGGGTTTCTGCACCAGACATACACATCAGTTCTCTCTGCAACCTATAGGGGATGTTCTGTATTTTGCTTTTCTCGAATCCTATCTAGTTTTCCACATCCAAAGAGCATGTGGCTTCAGAAGTGCAAGCAGACGACATGACAAACTAGTAAGAGCCAAAGAAGCCAGCAGGCTCACTTAACAAACGTGGCTTCTGTTATTCTTACATCTTGCAGGGGCTTGTCGCTGCTGTCCGTTGCCACATTGCCTATCGCGTCAACAACACTCATTCCCGAAATCACTGTTCCGAAGACGGAGTAATTGCTATCCAAACTAGCCGAATTGTCCTTCAGGTTAATGTAAAACTGGCTGGTGGCAGAATTCGGCTCGCTTGTCTTCGCCATCGCCACTGACCCTCTGATATTGCTGTGTCTGTTCAGAAGCTCATCACGAATTGTTGCCACGTTAATCCCCTTTGCAGTTGCATCTCCGCCCTGAATCACGAAATCATGAACTACCCTATGAAAGATGGTGTCGACATAGACTCCGCGTTCGACAAGATTCTTGAAATTGCCTGTTGTGATAGGCATGTCCTCGTACAACTGGATGGTAATGTCACCCATAGTCGTCTTAAGAAGAACCGTGTTCGATCCAACTGAACTGGGCCTAGTGCCGAAATAGTAAACCAACACCAAGGAAGTCACAACCACAACAATCGTCACTAAAGCTATCATCCTGCGCTTAAAGGCTCTCGCCTTCCTCGCCCGAATCCTCTGTTCACGAAGCTTAGCCATGGTGAAACACTTCTAACATCAAACTCCATGAAAAGATGATTTAGATAAATTTTGCTCACTCACTGGATGCTTGAAAAAAGAAGGGGATCAGTGCTTCGACTCGTCGCCATTTTAGATCTTGCGTTTGCCAAGCACTGATCTGAAGGTTTTGCCGCAGCATTCAAAAAGCCCAATCGTAAGCTCGGTTCTTTTCCCACTCTTGTCTTTCCTGCCCGCCATCTTCCAAGTCTTCTTGGGTTTGCCGAGTTCCTTCTTGCATTTTGGACATTTAGCCATTGTATTCACATCGTTGAATGTTAAAGCGCGTTAATTGCCTAAAACATTTTCCATCCGAAAATGCCTCACGTGCATTCAGGGAAGAGCCAGCGCTTCTTCAACCGCGATAACTCGGCTTGAAACGACCCAGCAAGTAACACAACAAGTCTTTCGCCAGCTGCTCATACTCCTGACACAAAGTCTTCAGGTCTCTGAGACCGACGTCTTCAGATTCCAGCGATCTGCAGTTGTGCTCCAGCTCGTCACACTTAGCTTTAGCCTTTGCACTACTCAAGATCACAGAATCAATGAATTCATCAAGCTTTTCTACCGCGGAATTCAGTTCCTCGATACTCTCTTCAGCCTCGGCATGATCTTCTCCGACTGCTCGCACTTCCAGATCATCTATCTTCTTTTTCAGCGTCGCCACTGTTTCAACAGCTTTCCTGTACTTCTCCTCCACATCTTTGATTGCCAAATCAACTTCCGCTTGAAGCTCAGCAGTTTCAGCCAAGGCTCTTTCCAACCATTGCCTATGCAACGATCAAAGAGTGATCGATCGATAAGGATTTTAAACCTTAGCAAACATGAATGTGCAACTAGTGAAGTTTGATGGACACTATCAGCTCGATGGTTGGATTCCCAGGCGGAAATAGCCAGAGAAAAACCCAAGGCTTCTTAGCCAGACCCAAACAATCTGGCGAGTGTCCAGCAGTAATAGTCATTCACGAAATATGGGGTCTCGTCGACCACATTGAAGATGTCGCAACCCGACTGGCGCGTGAAGGCTACGTAGCCCTCGCCGTCGACCTTTTCGACCGAAAAATCGTAACAAAAATGGAAGAAGGCAGAGAAATCCGCCAAACATTAACTGAAGAAAGAACCTTGGGCGACCTAAACGGCGCCTTCAACTACCTCGAAACCCTCGAATATGTGAATCCCAATCGAATAGGCAGCATGGGCTTCTGCATGGGCGGAGGTCTCTCACTCCAACTAGCTTGTCGAAACAGCCAACTCGCAGCCGCTGTCGTGTTCTACGGCAGAAACCCAACGCCGATAGACCTTGTCAAGAATATTCAGTGTCCAATTCTCGGTAACTATGGCGGAGCTGACATGGGCATAACAGAAGCAGACATAGACCTGTTAAAGCAAACACTCACCAAGTACGGCAAAAGGTTTGACATCAAGGTTTACCCAGGCGCTCCACACGCATTCTTCAACGACACAAAAGAACGCTATCAACCCGAAGCTGCAAAAGACGCTTGGGCGAGAACCCTCAAGTTTCTGAACACTTACCTAAAGGCATGAGCACTTTCACTGAACAGAATCTCATGCGGCTATGTTACGAGAACAAGTCCATTCCAAACTGTCTTATTCTTGGCAGGAATCTCGAAGGGCAAACCTGCGTTCGCCGCTGTCTGCACTGTATCAATGCCTACTGCTTCCATCGAGGGTCTTGCTCTAAACGGATGCCTACAAACCTTCTGTGAACTAATGCCCGCGCAGTCAACGCACAGCTTGCAGGACCCAGCGATGAACCCTGCGGCAAAACGGTAACCGAGCGCAAACGCTTGGGCTTCCACCTTATGGATTATCCGATGGAGCTTCATCTTTGCCGGCGTGAAGGATTCTCTGTAGCTTTCAAGGAATCCATCTCTCTTGTACAAGGCTGCAAGGTCATCTGCCCTCGGAAATTCCTTCTTCATTTTGGCTGTTATGGGAACTTCTATTTGAACCAGAATTGCATGCTTGTACTTGGCTAGGATTTCCCTGAATTCCTCTATGCCTATGACATTGGGCGGACACATCAAGTTCAGACCATAATCGTCGCAAAGGGGCACACAACACTTCAATCGAACTCTTTCGTCAACAACAACCTTGCGAGCATCAAAGGACACACTGCTAGTCGCTCCTGACTCTTTTGCCAGTCTGCACAAACTTTCAAGATTCTGTTCGATGCCAGGCATATGGTGTCCCACATCGCCAGAGCTATGTAGCTTCAATGGGTTTCAGTTGCATCTCATAGAGCTTACGGTACAATCCCTCTCTGCTCATAAGCTCCTCATGACTGCCCGTGTCCACGATTCTGCCTTCATCAATCACCACAATCTTATCAGCGCTTCTCACAGTGGACAACCGATGAGCGATAATCAACGTGGTTCTATGCTCAAGCAGCTTCTTCATGGCGTTCTGGATGAGCAGCTCAGTGTAAGCGTCCACGCTGGAAGTCGCCTCGTCCAAAATTAGAATGCGTGGATCAGCCAACAAAGCCCGCGCGAAAGAGATGAGTTGCCTCTGCCCCATAGAAAGTCTGTTGCCTCTTTCACCTACCAACGTGTCGTAGCCCTGGGCAAATCTCATTATGAATTCATGAGCGCCAACAGCCTTGGCAGCTTCAATAATGTTCTCTTCCTTAGCGTCGGGTTTGCCGTAGGCTATGTTCTCGCGAATCGAGCCGCTGAACAAGAACGGATCCTGAAGAACAATGCCCATCTGGCTTCTCAAGGAGTCAAGAGAAACCTTTCGCACATCGTAACCATCAACAGTTATGCTTCCCTGCTGCACATCATAGAACCTCGCAACTAGGCTGGCAAGTGAAGTTTTACCAGCGCCTGTTGGACCGACCAGCGCCACTCGCTCATTCTCTTTGATGTTCAAGTCTATGTCTTTAAGGACAAAATTGTCCGGTTCATATCCGAAGGACACTTTGCTGAATTTCACCTCTCCTTTTATCTTTGGCAGCTTTATTGCGTCGGGTGCTTCATTGACTTCAGATGTGGCGTCGAGGATTTCGGTTATTCTTTCGGTCGCCGCTAGAGCCGACTGCACGTTGTTGTAGAGCATGCTGATCTCTCGGATTGGAATGAAGAAGCGCGTCACATACGCCAAGAATGCAGCTAACACGCCGACTTCAAGAGCAGCGTTCATTATTGAGGTTCCGCCGAACCAGAGGACAAGGCAGGTGCCAAGTGTGCCCAGTACGTCGACTAACGGAAAGAAAAGCGCAGAAACCTTCGCCGCTTGGATATTAGCCTGAAGGTTTTCCACGTTCACTCGGTCGAATTGTTGAGCGTTAGCCATCTCTCTCGAGAAGGATTGTACCACTCTCATCCCAGAGATGCTCTCGGCAAGGTTAGCTGTGACGCCTGAAATCTTTTTTCTAGTTAATCTGTAGGCTTCTCTCACTCTTCCGCCCAGGAGAATCGTGCCTACCAAGAGTATGGGTATCACTGTTAAGGTTGCCAGAGCTAGCCAAACGTTCAGAACAAACATGATGATCACGATGCCGACCAAGATGAACACGTCGCCAATTGCTGCTTCAACCCCAGATGTCAAGAATTCGTTCAAGGTTTCAACATCGTTCGTGACACGCGACATGATCCTGCCGACGTGGCGTTTATCGTAGAAGCTCATTGAAAGCCTCTGAAGATTAGAGAACATGTCCATCCTCAAATCGAAGATCAGTCTTTGTCCAAGCCAGAAGCGCAGATATGTCTGAACGGAGCTAACAGCCCACACCATAATGTAGATGCCAGCGTAAAGCGCGGAAATCCAGTACAGAGCGGACAGATCCCTGCTGGGAATGATCTGGTCTATAGCGATGTGCAAGATGTACGGACCTGCTAATCCAAGAGCGGCAGAGACTAGAAGAAGAGTGATAATTACTCCGAAATTCAGCCTGTAACGCGCCATGTACTTCAAGAGTCGCTTTATCAGAACGCGGTCTGGCACCGTTCTTTTGGTTTCTTCCTCGTCGATTAGGAAGGCATGGTGGAAACCCATCAGCGCGTGCCTCCTCTCGTGCGTTTTTCGCGTTTCATGACACGATGCTCAACAGGTTGGGCTTGGGTTTCTGGTTTGGCTTGAACTGCGAGTTGGGTGTCGTAGATGCGTTTGTACAAGCCGTTTTTGTTGATGAGTTCGTCGTGGGTTCCGATTTCCATGATTTGTCCATCGTCTAAGACCACGATTTTGTCTGCGTTTCTTATGGTTGAGAGGCGCTGGGTAATGACGAAGGTTGTTCGGTTCTTGAGGACTGCCTGCAACGCTTTTTGAATCTGGTACTCTGTTTCTATGTCCACGCTGGAGGTGGAGTCGTCGAGAATGAGGATTTTTGGGTTCTTTAGCAGTGCTCTTGCTATGGCGATTCGTTGTCTCTGTCCTCCTGAAAGGGTGGAGCCTCTTTCGCCTATTATGGTGTCGTAGCCGTCGGGAAATGAGGAGATGAAGTCATGCGCCTCGGCTGCTTTTGCAGCGTTCACGATTTCTTCCATGCGTGCGTCGGCTCTTCCGTAGGCGATGTTTTCTTTGAGTGAGCTTGAGAAGAGGAAGGTTTCTTGGTGAACAATGCCTACATGTTCTCTTAAAGACGCTATTTTTACGTCTCTGATGTCGAAGCCGTCGATTGTTAGTTTTCCGTCGGTGACGTCGTAAAATCTGGGGATTAGGCTTATTACCGAGCTTTTTCCCGAGCCTGTTGTTCCCAGCAAGGCTATGGTTTCCCCGGGTTGGGCGTCGAAGGTTACGTTTTTGAGCACGGGTTCTTGGCCGTAGCTGAATGAGACGTTTTCGAATTTGACGTGTCCTTGGATTGGTCGAAGATCAACTGCGTCGGGTTTGTCTTTTACTTCGGGGACTGTGTCCATTATTTCGAAGATTCTTTTTGCTCCTGCTAGTGCTCTTTGTAGGAATGAGGTTATGAAGCCTAGAAAGCGCATGGGCATTAACAGCATTAGGAGGAAGGTGTTGAACGCGATCAGTGTTCCTATCGTTATTTCTCCTGATATGACTTGCATGCCGCCGTAGAGCACGGTTAAAACTGTGCCGATGCCTGCCATGAGTTCCATGAATGGTATGTGTTGGGCTCGGAGTTTGGCTGCGATTAGGTTGTTGTTGAAGTAGTCTTGGCTTTTGTCTGTGAATTTCTGTTCTTCTAGGTTTTCTTTTGCGAATGCTCTGACGACTTTTACGCCTGTGATGTTTTCTTGCAGAACTGCTGTTACTATGCCGAGGCGGTTTTGGCCTTCGGTGAAGACGGGTCTTATTTTTCTCGAGAACCTGTATGTGGTGACGATTGCGATGGGCGCTGTTGAGAGTGAGAGTACGGTTAGTTTGCAGCTCATGGTGGCTTCGACTATGAATACGCCGATGAACATGGCTGCGATGCTTATGAATTGGGGGAAGCCCCATGCTAGGAATCCTCTTATGAGGTCTACGTCGGCTGTTACTTTTGACATGAGTTGGCCTGTTGGTGTTTTGTCGTAGAATGTGAATGATTGGTGTTGTAGTGCTTCGTAGATTTGGTTTCGGACGTCGTAGACTGCTTTTTGTGCTACGTATTCTGTTGTGTATCTTTGTGTGAATGATAGGGCGCCTCTTAGTGCTGCTATGCTGAGTATGGCTAGTGTCATGATTAGGAGTGTTTGGGCTGCTCCTTGTGGGATTATGTCGTCGATGATGGTTCTGATGAGTAATGGAACTATGATGTTTAGGGTTGTGACTCCTAGGAGGCTGAGTATGACTAGGAGTTCTAGGAGCCAGTATTTGCGTAGGTAGCTTAGTACTCTGATTGCGGCGCTCATTACAATGCTTTCCTGAAGCTTGTGTGAGTTTCCTCTCTCGGGAAGTTAGGGGTAGAATAGGAATCAGCGATATAATGCTTACTCAATTCATTGTGTTAGCCATTGTTGGCTGGGTGAAGAGGGGGTTAGTACGAGTCTGGAAAATTTTTTTCGGCGTGGAAGTTCTGTTTTTCTGTTTGTGTTTTGGTTTGGGTTTTGTGGGCTGAGCGTGTTTTGGGTTTTGTTTGTGTGTTTTTTGCGTGACGTTCTATGTTGCTATGCGTGACGTTTCATGTTGGCATGCGTGGTGTTTGGGCATGCTGAGTGACGGTGATTGTGAAAGACTGTGCAAGAAGAAGGAGAGAGTCGCTTAAGCCCGTCTTCTACCAATGTTGCCGGGTACATCTTTGGCTGAAGCTGTGTGAACGTCATCGTCAGAGTGTTCCCGGTGACATTAATGTTGAGCATGGTTGCGGGCTGTGTGTTTTGTTGTCGTTGTTCACGCTGAACTGTGCTGTACAACTTCTTCTAATGTTGGCGAAAGCGTGTGCGTGTGGCTGTTTTGAGGTTGTTGTTGACTCTGGTGGGTCTGCCACAACAACTTCTTGGGATGTTGGAGGTGGATTTTGTTCTATGGGTCGTTAGCCTTCCCTTAGATGCTGTAATAATACCGAGCTTTTTCAGGTTTAGAAGTTGTCGTCTCTGGCGCGTGTGCGTTGACTACTTCTTCTATGTTTCAAGCAAGGCTTAAGTCAAGCAGTTCAGTATTGAAGGCATTGACGCGAAGCGGGGCGGGGGTACCCGAGCCAGGTCTAAGGGGGAGGACTTAAGATCCTCTGGCGAAGGCCTTCGTGGGTTCAAGTCCCACCCCCCGCACCATCTGTGGAAAAAAAACGACGGGGGTTTATCAAAGTATGACAACGGTGTCCTTCTCGTGCAATTCCCCTTTTTTCTACCTAGAAAATTAGTGATTGCGACGTGATGACGCGTTTGAGAACGGACTATGCCACGTTTTTCCATAAGACAAACGATGTTTGACAGTTATTGATTCTTGGTCAAAAATGAACACTTATCCAGGTCAAAATCCCACAATGCGCAGTACTCTTGTATACAACGCATGTGTTGCCAGACATACTGTCCTTGTCCGTACTCCGTCTTTCCGACTTGTGCAAGGACAAATGGGCACATTCTATTAAGTTCATATCCTGCGATTGGGCTTAGAATGACTTTGCAGTGTTTACATGCAAAGGCTGTGGGCTGAATTTCTTTAAGGCATTTAGGGCATATTGAGAGTCCTTTTGCTTGAGCCTTTTGTATTAGTGATTTCATCTGAAACGCTCTTTGTCGGTGTTCCTCACAACAGAAGTATTGCTGCAGTTGCTCGTCATAGATGAACTCGTTCTTGCTGCCAGACTTCATGCAGATAAAACACTTAACTCCGCCGAAAAGAGGCATTGTGATTACCACTTCCTAAATTATTTATGCTAAGAACTAGTTATAAAATTACAGAATAATAGCTTTGCCCACCTGCATGTTTCACACATGGTGTAGATGGAAGTAGTTGTGATATGACTGAACATGCCAAGATTTCATGGTTTGAACTGCCAAAATTCGCATTCAGATGGAGCTCCAAAGCTGGACCATTATTGGTTATTCAATATAGGAATCAAACCGTAGGTGCTTTCTTGTTCTGCCATAGAGATCGGGAAAGATGTATCCGAATTTTTGGCTATACAAGCTTTCTCTGTGCAAGATGCACAGGACTGTGTATTGGAGTGGCAGCTTTTTGCTTTGTCTGGCTTATGGGGTTGGCAATTCCCCCCCTTTTTGGGCTATGGTTAGTCCTACCAATGATGATTGATGGGTTTTCCCAGCTTCTGAAGCTTAGAGAAAGCAACAACATTTTAAGGTTGGCAACGGGACTGTTTTTTTCAGTAGGTTTTCTTTCATTAGTGGTGAAATGAATTGCCAGGTATTGAAGAGGACGCTTTGACCGGAGTCTGCTGTCTTGGAATAATAGTAGTGGTAGGTGTTGCCTTAATTTGGGTCTATTACGGTGCTCTGCCTTTCGTTATTCTCGGAATAGTAGTAGGTAGCATAGCAGTCTTGGTTTTTTACGGGTCACGTCAGAGCAAGAAAACAAGCGAAGAAGCAGCTGCACAAGAAAGACTAACCGCACTGGAAAAGAGATTAGAAGAAGAACAATTCGAAAAGGAACAAGCCGCAAAAGGTCTCGTAAAGTTCACTGACAAGAATGGCAACATAAGATGGGGCACACCAGAAGAAGTCAGCCAATGGAAACTTGAAGAGAGCACTACCAGAGAGGTCCTAATTCAGAGGGAGATTGTGAAGATACGATGCCACTATTGTGGCAATTTGTTTGATGAAAGACTTGACAAATGCCCTCATTGTGGAGGAAAACAATAGCAAGGGCAGGCATCGCCACATTTCCTATGTTCAAATCCCGGCGCCCCATTACAACAGACATGGACAATTCTCCCGCAAATCCTCTCTTTCTTATGCCATCATGAGCTGTGTTGTATTTCAGAGATATCCAAAGCTCTTAATCATTTGCGAGGGTTGTCATACCGCTCAAGCCGAAGGGTGCCAATATTCTGTCTATCTCGACCGCTATAGTACTCCCCTTCGAGTGCTTTCCCACCCGCTTGGATAGCAAGCCTTGCTGTTCCTCTGTGAATATGCATTGTGTTCTTTGCATCAGGGGTCGGTTCATTCATGTATTCATAGCTTAGGACAAAGCCTTCTGGGCTTTCGGTGATTATTCCAGCTATCAAACTGTGAGACTTGGAGTAGCGCGTCTCCAAAGTAATGCTGATCTGAGTCCATTTTTGAGATATTCTAAGAGTTGTTGTGTCTTGCTTTGCAGGGCTGTCAAAGGATGAAACATAGTATCCCTTCCAAGTGCCATTCAAATCTGGAACTTTCACAATCCTGACTGTTCTGAGTAGTCGCCACCTCCAGAGATACTTGTCGAAAGTCGCATAGAACAGACCATAAAACCCAAGAATAGAGGGTGCATCAATCCACCAAGGGAGACTGAGTTGCGTGGCTACAAGAGCTCTATTAAGACCTAATGCGGCTAATATGCTGAGAACTGCAATATACAGTGGTATTACTTTCCTCTCATTTGAGTCCGTCGTGTATGGGTGCATGAATTCACCAGTTTTTCCAAAGACTTACTAATGCATCCAAAAACACCTTTACATTTTCCACTGTCCACTGCTCAGGAGAATTTCCGAAAAGTGGCAATTGCTCATTCACACAGCGAAATCCTTCCAGATCCGCTGAAACAAGCCAGTTGACCAAATTACAAAACGTGTCTTGATAGCTAGTTCCGAATTCTCCATTTGGCACGTTGTAGACCAAACATTCAATGAAATAAGAGGGGGCAACAGCTTCAGCAATGACACCTTTGCCAACTAGATGTACCCGAGCGCTCTTGATGACTCGCACCGTTTGCTTGAACCCGCCGTTTGTTTTCGAGTTCTTTGTCACTCCGTTTTCGTAGTGAATCTTGGGGTAATTGATGATCCGGCGATCATCGTTTCTTGACCAAAAGCACATTCCCTCAACATAGTCGTTTGCGTTCAAACTTCTGTACTTTCGATACAGAACACAAACTACCACATCCGCTGGTAATCGTCCATTGCCACCGCTTATTTTCACCGATTTATTTCCCTCTGCAATGGAACCATAATGCTCTTTCAACGCATTTAGAACATCATTCCTAAAATTCATCCAATTGTAAGAAGCAGGTGACAGATTCAATTGCATTTTCTGTTCTTGAGAAAGGTTACTACAGAACGACGAAGTCAACAGCGCAACTACGTCTACATCCATGTCGCCTCTTATGTTAGTGTCATTCTTATATGACCCTTGCAAGAAGACTTCACACTCAACCCCGCTCGTCCAGTTGCCGTAGGAGTTTAAAGCATTCTTGATGGAATCGGAAGTCATTTTTGCTGTTGTCGTAGCTCCTTGGTGAGACCACGTCTCAAGCTGGGATTCTGGGATTCCCATTTTACTAATCTCCTTGAAATCTTTGTTTGTCGAAGGATTTCTTAACTTTTTCCCATGCAGGAACTGTGGTTATGCTTTGGAAGTTGAATCGTGTGGGAAAATGCTCAAGATGATGAAATGAAATGCTCTTCTTGAGGTCACTTGAAGAGTCCGCGCGAATAAAGATGTTGATTCAAAAAGTAGTCCAGTAAACCCACGTATGGGTAGATTCTGCCTGGGTATGAACCACTGCAGGTTTCTATATGCGAGAAGTACAGAAGTCTTATAGCGCAATCAGAAGAACTGATTAGAATCGTGAAAGTTGAGCCGAATGGTCATCATAGACCTTCTTAAGGAGAAAGATACGGGCTTCATAGGTGCCATAGGGGAGTTGGTCGCATGGAAATATCTCTTGCGTCATAAAGGAATTTTCTGCCTCAGTCTCACAGGAAACGCAAAGGCTTTCGCAGGAACATGGTATAACGAATCCGAATTACTAACTGAGGGGTTGAACAAACAACAAGTCGATTACCTAAAGGATCTCGCCCAGCATATTGATAGTTCTGAACCAGCATATGACTTCGTAGGTCCTTTCAGTGGCAAGACCCGATTTCGTTATTTGATAGAGGTGAAGACTACACGCCGAGGAAGGTTGCACAGCACAAGAAAGAAGGCTGAAGAGATTATGTTGGCAAAATCTCTTGGTTTCACACCATTAGTAGTTCACGTAGAGTTTCTTCAAGGTTGGAAGTTTAAAGTGACTTGTAAGCAGTTGTGAATTTCACGCAGAGATATTCAGTAACAAATTGGCGTAGCAAGTATAGTCAAAAATGTGCAGACTACCGGCTTGCATGGACAGGTGGAATTCAGTCACGCCAAGGCATTCCCTGCTCAAGAAAACTTGCCAGACGAATTAGTGCGCCTCCCTCCCCCAAACCCGGCCATGAACTGCGCCCTTTTGAAGTCACGCGCGCTATTCAACTCGACTTCTTTGGCGATATCTTTTCCGCCTTTACGATTGCTCTGCTGACACCTGCAAGAGGCGGCAACAGATGTAACAGTACTTGTTCAGCAGTGCAATGTCTAACTACGCCCTTAGAACTGGTTTCAAACCAACCATCCTTGTCCTTCTGAAAAGACTGCAGCACCCTTCCATCCTTGTTAAGGAATTCGACTATGCATCCATCGTTCCTCACGAACTCACCATCCTGAACTCCACTTCCTCTAGCTCACATGCATTCGGGTATAACTCAAAACTCAGGTTCTTGGTTGATTGGATTAAACTCTAACCCAAAAAAAACTGGCGGAACAAAGCGTGCCCAGCCCAAGCCAATGTTTATAAATCCAATTGAAAACCACTCGTTATGCTTAACTTAAATTCAAAGTCCAAATTTAGACTCTTAGCGAGCCACGGAACGCCCTACTGCTGTAGAAAGTCGGCGCACTGTTATGATACACGAAGACATTGCCGTAGCGGCGATCAGCAAAGATGGCGCCGCCGAGTTTTCTAATGTCAGAAGGTGTTTTCAACCAGCTCGACGTCTTCGTGTCGTAATTTCCAAGTTTCTGCAACTCTCGATATTGTTCTTCCGTTAGAAGCTCAATGCCCATGGCAGCTGCCATATCAACAGCGTTACCTTCTGGATGTATTCCTCGCTTTTCCCTTGCCTCCTGCCCTTCACGGTCGTAACAGACATTTCTGCGGCCTTTTGGACTTTCTGCTGAACAATCATAAAAAATGTATTCGCCCGCCTTTTTGTCATGACCAACAACATCCGGTTCACCGCCAGTTCTTTCCATTTCATTGAGCGACCACAGTTTTCTAGTATTAGCTTCCAGCTTCGCTAGTACTTCAGCCCATTCAAGACCTTTATGGCGGTTCATGTTCTTCTCAAAACGGGCTTTCAACACTCTGAGTAGTTCTTCACGTTGTTCAGGTGACAACTCTTTTTCGAATGCAGTAACTGATGACTTGCGCATAATCATAGCATTCATCCTGAGTTTATAAATTTACATAGCAGTTAGGTGACGTTTGCTTCAGAACTCACAAAAAGTCCATCCAAACATTTTCTTGACAAATCACAACATCATAAGTTAAGCTGGCGATTCAAAAAAAGGGGAGTTGCGGGAGACATCGCCACTCCTCGTAGGGTTCAAATCCCACCCACACCCACACCCCCCCCACCTGTGTATTCATAGATACTGCTAATGAAATCGCCTTTTGGACGGTAACTTTTGAAGGGTGAAGTCTTATTGATGACTGCAAAAGAATATGAGGTGGATGTAAACATAATGAAGAAAAGCACGCGTTGTCTGGTCGTCAAACCCAAGTTATTGGCGGTTGGAAAATGCGGGAAGAAGCCAAATGGTGGATAGATGATGCCCACAGGTCATTGAAGATAGCTGAAGAGAATTACAGGAGTGCATTCTATGAAGTGACTGTGTTTTACTGTCAGCAAAGCTTGGAGAAACTTCTTAAAGGTAGCATCATCTCCTTCAAAAAAGCGCGACCCAGAAAAACGCACAGGCTGATGGATCTGTACCAAGCAGTCGAGAAAAACAGTTAGACTAGATGAGGAGTTGACTGACTTCTTGCACATGATTTCGCCATACTATTTTATGGCTAGATATCCTGATGTCGCTATGGGAATGCCCGTTGAGGTTATAACCAAGCGTTTCGCGAAAGAAAGCTTGGAAAAAACGAAGAGGATTTTTGAATGCTTCGACAAGAAACTGTCAAAAGAGTAATCAGGGACTACATAAAGAATCTGCCGATAAAGGTTGATGAAGCAATCCTGTTTGGTTCCAGCACGAGAGGCAATAGACTAAACGAAAGCGACATTGACCTCATTATAATCTCAAAAGACTTCAAGCGGATGGGCTTCCCGCAAAGATTCCTGATTCTTCAGAAGAACTGGAAGTCAAGAACCGATCTGGAAGCTTTCGGTTTCACTCCTGAAGAATTCGCAAGATTGAAGGACAAAAGCATTCTTCTTCAGGAAGCCCAGAAATACGGCGTCAAGATAACGCCTCGAAAAACCTGAAGTCTCAACGAAGATCCTCTGGCGAAGGCCCTCGTGGGTAAGTCCCACCCCGCACCACCAATGGAAAAACCCTCGGAGAGTTCGTCTGGTGATATATTCGTGCTTGATTAGAGAAACACTAATCGATTTTGACTCAGCATTATGATTTTGATCTTTCTTTGGCGCGTTTCGGGTCACCATAATGTTTAAGCCGACGAATAGACAAGCCAAAAGAGGGATAGACCGTTGGCGAGAGGTGACCTGCAGCCTCCATTAGTGGGCCGCCAGCGAGAAATCGAGTTTCTGCAAGAACATCTCGATGAAGCTTTCGCGGGAAGAGGGACTCTTGTTCTCATCGCAGGTGAAGCTGGAATTGGAAAGACTAGGCTGGCAGACGAGTTTCAGAAATTAGCAGCTCATAGGGGATGCCGAGTTATGGTAGGCAAATGCGTTCCCGGAGCGCTGAGTCCCTACTTGCCCTTTCAAGATGCCCTTGAACGCTACTTTGGCGCGAAGTCCGGCGTGAAAACAAGTCGTTATCAAAGGATAGTTGAGTCCGCCAAGAGAGCCGCGCCGGAACTAGTCGAGTCAACTCCTATTGTAGGAGGCATTTTGAAGGCTACAGCCGCATTTTACAAGGAATATCGGGAAATTGATTTGAATCCAGAGTCTGAAAACGAACGGACTCTACATGCTACATTGGAATTTCTTCGTAAAATGTCTGTTAAGCAGCTAGTTCTAATGATCCTAGACGACCTGCAATGGGCAGATTCGGCCAGCGTTCAATTGCTTCATTTCCTCGCAAGAAACTCCAATGTCCACAGGATTCTTCTCATCGGAACCTATAGGCCGGAGGACCTTCCAATCGAAGAAGACGGAAAAGTTCATCCCCTACTTGAGAGTCTTAGAATCATGAGACGGGAGGGTATTTGTCGTGAGTTAGCCCTAGACCGGCTGGCTCCTGACGAGCTTAAAATGGCACTCGAAGGAATGCTTGGCGGACAAATTGATGACGAGCTTCTTCATAAGATTGCTTCTGAAAGTGGTGGGAATCCTCTTTTTGCTGTGGAAGTAGTTCGTTTGTTAGTGTCCACAAAATCCATTGCTTTCCAAGATGGAGTTTGGAAGACCTTAGGACATGTGCGAATCGATGTTCCTTCAACAGTTAAGGAAGTCATACTGAGAAGAATCGACAGATTACCAAGAGAGAAGAGGCGCCTTCTAGAATGCGCCGCTATTGTTGGAGAATGGTTCGATCCAGGCGTTCTCGAAAAAGCCCTCGGACTCAACAGGTTAAATCTTCTCGAAAACTTAGACACCATTGAAAGAAATTTCCAGCTTCTGAAAGCAAGCGACGGACTCTATCGCTTCAGCCACGAAAAAATCCGCCAAGTAGCATTTGAGGAAATATCATCTGCTCGACGCAGGGAACTACACAAAATCATAGGACAAGTTCTTGAAAGTGGATTACCTGATGAAAGCCTCTATGGTGAGCTTTCAGTTCATTTCTGTAGCGCAGGCGAGGACAGCAAGTGCTTGAAGTATTCACTGTTGGCTGGGCAGAGTTGCATCAAAAGGTTTGCAACAATTGAAGCGATACCTTACTTTCAACGAGTCATTGCAGCGGCGAGAGATGATTCATCTTTTGCCCAAGATAGGATGCAGGCACTGGAGGGACTTGGAGACGCCAATATGGCAATGGGCCTCTTTGACTCAGCCATAACGTTCTACGATAACTTTCTTGAGCTATGTAGCAATTCGAGGGATGGAGCACGGGTTCTGAGAAAGTCTTCTGAATGCTGGCAGCCTACAAGAAAGGCGAATCCGTCTAGAGCTTTGGACTTGCTTAACCAAGCCGAAAGACAGAATGACGTTGAAGCAATCGAAATGGGGCGAATTAAGGAGATTCGAGGAGCTGTAGCCGCTTATACTGGAGCATTGAGCGAGGCAGAATGTTTCTACTCTCAGGCTGAAAAGTTGTTTGAACAAATCGGTGCAACTGAAGATCTCGCCAGAACACTGCTTGACTTCAGCGAGTTATACATTTCATTAGGACATTCGAAGGAAGCATTGGAGAAGGCAAAAAGAGCTGAGCAGCTTTTCTCAAGTTTGCAGAGTCTCGGAGGTGAAATAGAGGCCTTACTTCAGTTAGGAGACACGTACTTTCACTTGGGTTTGGTTAAGGAAGCCCTAGAAAGCTACGCGAGAACAATAGAGATTGCGGCAAGATTCGGACGATACTCAAGGCTATTTTGGGCACATCTTTACAGAGGGCTTGTATACTATAGCATTGATGATTTTGAATCTGCTCGGCTTGAAGCAATAAAGGCTTATGAGTATTCTCTAAAGACAGAATCTCTGTATCTCCGTGCTCTGGTGGCTGTTCTGGCTAACTGCGAAATCCGACTGCATAGAATTGTGGAAGGAGAGAAGCTGTGTCATGAGGCTTTAGAGATACTTGAGTCGATTCCGATGGACATCCATTCACCCCTTCGTGGCATCGTGATTCTTGCCATGGCAGAATTGCATGCGGCTAAGAAAGAGTGGGCTGTCAGCAATGAAAAATTCCGCCTATGCATCGAATGGTTCTGCGGGGGAGTGTATGGCGTTCTGTATGAAGCTATGGCGCGTGCTCGTTTTGGCGAGGCTCTGCAAATGCAAGGACTGAGCTCAGAGGCAAAAGAACAGTTTACCAAAGCTGTTCAATTGTACGAGAAGCTAGGAAACCTAACTCAAGCTCAAAGAGTGAAGAAACTAGTAGCAGAACAAGCTTGAAAGGACTGCACTACATTCAGATACTCCTAGATAGGGTTTCCGAAGAGACTCTCAATGTTCCTCATTCTTATGCCTTGCAATGACTTCTGATTGCAACTGAGAACAAAAAAGGGAATTTGCGGGAGCGCAGTGGAGACATCACCACGTATCGGTGGGTTCAAGTCCCACCCGCCTTCGCACCACTCGACTTCTTAGGCGCTATCCTTTCCACCTTTACAATTGCTCTGCTGACACCTGCAAGAGGCGGCAACAAATGTGATAGTACCTGTTCGGCTGTGCATCGTCTAACTATTCCCTTAGAACTAGTCTCAAACCAACCATTTCTGTCTCTTAGAAAAGATTGCAGCACTATTCCATCTTTGTTGAGGAATTTGAGTATGCATTCATCATTCCTCATGAACTCACCATCCTGAACTCCACTTCCTCTAGTTCGCATGCATTTGCGTGTAGCTCAAGATCTATTTTTTTGATTGGTTGGCTTAAATTTGAACCCAACCAACCGATTACGGCCCCGTAAGTTGGAAGAATAGGTTTTAAGAGAAAAAAACCATAACCCTCAAGCAGAGGTCTGAAAATGAAGGGCATAGTTGTTTACGACACCTCATACGGAAACACCAAGAAAATCGCAGAAACCATCGCAGAGACACTGAAAGAATCTGGAATAGAAGTTGACCTCTTCCACCACAAAGACGTAAAGAAGCTAAACGGAAAAAACTACAATTTCCTCGTTCTTGGTTCGCCAACCAAATTCGGCACAATGAGCTTCGCGATCAGAGGTTTCTTAGGCAAAGTGAAGAGCGAGGAATGGATGAACAAGCCTTTCGCAACCTTCGACACAGAAAACCCCGAAAACGTTGAGAAGAAACAAGGCAGCGCAGCCGAAAAAATCGCTGAAAAACTCAAAGAAAAAAAGATGAACCAACTGCTGCCAGTTCTAAAAGCCCTTGTGCATGAAATGAAAGGACCGCTCAAAGAAGGCGAAATCGAACGCACAAAAGACTACGCGAGGACACTCGCCACCAAACTGAAGGAACAAAAAGCTTAAAGAACGACTTCTATCCAACGGACCAAACCCCATCCTTTCTTGTTTGGATGCGCCCCAACTTAAGGCACAAATCGGTCTGATCACTTTTGCACAGAACACCTAACTACAATGACCACTCTATTGTGTGATTGAATGGATCCAAATATGACGATAGACCATCCGCCAACCCACAACCAAGAAAAAGAGGAACCACAAATGAAAGCGATAGTACGGACAAAATACGGATCGCCAGATGTTCTTCAGCTCAAAGACGTGGAAAAACCCACTCCTACAGACAATGAAGTACTGGTACAAGTCCATGCAGCATCCATAAACAAAGCTGACCTGTATTTCCTAAAAGGACCCTTCGTGATCCGCCTAATGGGAGCAGGGCTTCGAAAACCAAAACGCAAGATACTCGGAACTGACATAGCGGGGCGGGTTGAAGCGGTTGGTGGAAACGTGACGAAATTTCAGCCGGGTGATGAGGTGTTCGGGTGTTGTCGGAGCGGTTTTGCCGAGTATGCATGCACTCCGGAAGATCTGTTGGTGCTGAAACCCCGCAATGTGACATGCGAGGAAGCAGCAGCCATCCCTGTGGCAGCAACCACTGCCCTGCAGGGTCTCCGCAAAGGGCAAATTCAGCCGGGTCAAAAGGTCTTGATTAATGGCGCGTCCGGTGGCGTGGGCACATTCTTGGTACAGATTGCCAAATCGTTTGGGGCTGAAGTCACAGCGGTGTGTAGCACGAGGAATTTGGACAATGCGCGCTCGAGTGGCGCAGACTACGTCATTGATTACACTCAGGAAGATTTCACCAAAAGCGGACTGCGTTATGACTTGATTATTGCCGCTAACGGGTATCATTCAATTCTGGATTATAGGCGTGCATTAAGCCCCAAAGGAGTATGTGTCGGGACCGGAGGTTCCTTGGCTCAGATCTTCCAAATCATGTTATTGGGTCCATTGATCTCAATTATCGGAAGTAAGAAAATGGGTTCCATGGGGATTGCGAGACTAAACCAGAAGGATTTGGCTTTTCTGAAAGAGCTTCTTGAAGCAGGCAAGATAAAGCCAGTCATAGATAGACGTTACCCGTTAAGTGAGGTTGCTGAAGCCTTCCGGTATTTCGAAGAAGGACACGCCAAAGGAAAAGTAGTGATAACTGTGGAACATGAGGCGCGCGGTAACAGCTAATTACATGATTGGGAAGTCTAATCCCATGGAGAGTGATGAATCAATGTCCGAGGCGAGTCGTCTGATTGCGCGTGCACGACAATTAGGACGAGAATCTATGGGGAAGTATCCTTGCGCAGAGGGAACGTTGTTAGCGGTAGCGGATACGTTGAACATGCCCGTGAATGACGACGTGTTCAAGGCGACGACCGGATTATCGAGTACGGCAGGTGGATGCGGTGCGCTCTGTGGAGCCATCGTAGCCCTTGGTTTACGCTTAGGTCGAACTCGCGCTGCCTATGAAAACTCCGATATCACCCAAATTGGGAAGTGGTATCTCACACTTCGCCAAGCGGTGATGCGCGTGCGTAATCGATTTGTGATAGAATACGGAGGATACCTATGCTGCGAAATTCAAGACAAACTGTTTGGTCGCAGCTACGATTCCTTTGATCCTGTCCAGATGAAAGCGTTTATGCAACAACAGCTACGCGCGCGTGAGGTATGCGGGCAGGTCACCGAGAACGCGGCAGGATGGACTGTGGAAGCAATCTTGGAGACCGAGGCAGCTTCAGGTGGAACACAACCCGCGAGCTGATTGAACCGCGCCGGCTTGCAACAAGTCACAATAATCCCAGAAACACATCACCAGCAATCATTAGGTTCAAGTCCCACCACCCTGCGCTGCCTATAGAAAAAATCTGGGGCGATTGCTTCTGTTTTTTTGATTAACATTTGAACATTAATGCTTACTAAACTGATTGAGTATGAAATTGAATAGGGGTTCTTGATTTGCTCAAGGCGGTAAGTACGGTTAACGTTGACGCCTTCATTGAACAAGCGACAAAAATCGCAGACAAATCCAAGAGGAATCCAAACCTCTCCATCGAGGCTAAGCAGGAAGCCCGCGTTTTGCTGAGGCAACTTGAAGAGTATTTAGAAGCCAGTGGTTTGAAAAGCGTCTAATAACCCAAAAAACCTGGGTTTATGACACGCCTATCCCATGCACTTACATCTGGTTGCTGGCTGCCGACTTGCTTAAGGGCTTGTCTCATGATTCCTAGCTTGGCGCTGTTATGTGAGCATTGCCACTAGTTTTCCCTTCCTCATGACTGCGAGTCTGGGAATGTTTTTTTTCTTCATGGTTTTTAGCGCTTCTATCAGAGGGGTATTGGAATCTATTGTCAGAACCGGTGTGGACATTATGTCGGCAGCGGTGGTTTTGTTGGGGTCTTTCCCCCTTTTGAGTATCTTTTCCAAGATGTCTCTTTGATCTATTATTCCACTAACTGTGTTCTTTTCACTGACGAGGACTGAGCTGGCGCCGCTTTTAAGCATGACATCCACGACCTCGCGTATGGTGTTGGAGCCTGACACTTCTATGATGGGTGTTCCCATTGGACCGCCAGAGTCTATCTCTGAAACTAGCGTTCCTCGCTTCCATGTGTCTCTAAGGAGTTCTGAGGCTCTTCCCACGAATTTTCGGTCGTTCGTATAGAACGTGTTGCGCAAGTAGAATGGAGATTCGATGCTTTCTTCTTCAAGTAGTGGTGCCTTGAAGATGAACAGGTGCTTGCTGTCAGCCATCATCATTGTGAGGTAACTTATGGAAATGTGTTTGATTTCATAGAGCTTCGAGAGTCTTTGTGCCGCTTCAAGATTGTCCAAATCGATGGGTGCCATAATGCGGATTTTGACGCCTTTGTCCGCGTATTTCTGGTACGGGTCGGTGTCCTTGAACTTGTTTATTCCAGTTGAGGATGAAACGAGGATCACTTCGTTCTTTGTCGTATCGAGTATTTCTTGGATTTTTGCTTGCGCGTCGGCGGGTTCTTTTATTATTAGTGTTTCTTCCCTTGGTGTTCCTGTCTCGAGTTCGTTTATTCTGTCGTTCACGTTGATGGCGTTGCGCCATGTTTCGGTAAAGGATGCTTTCAGGGTTGAAACGAACATTTTGCTCGTTACCCAGAGGCCAGTGTCTTCCTGCATGGATGTGGAAAGCTCGCCTTTGGAGACCATGTACAGAATGGCTTCTTCGTCGTCTTTAATGACGAAACATGGGTAGAATTTTGAGCCTAAATCGATGTGACGCCATTGTGCATGAGTCTTTTTAGTTGGAATTCTTTTTACTATGTCCTTCATGATGGTGAGGTTCTCGTTTGAGATATTAGCTAGCATTTTGAATTGGACATCTTTCTTGTCTCGTGCTGACTCAACGATCATGTCTGGGATTCCGGCTAAGTCTTCCTGGATTAAGCCCAGACTGGTTGTTAGACCCATGACTTCTTTTTTGGATTGACTTACCATCGCCGAGATTTTGGAGTAGATGCCGTTTTTTCCCGCAACTACTTGGAATCTCGCCATCGGGTATTCTTGTTCTCGCATGCTGATGGATTTGAAGTAGTTGACCAGGTTTGTTTTTTCTGATTCTATGCGGGCAACTTCGGTTCTCCTGTCTTTGATGTGCGATTCTAAGAGGGTTTCTATTGGAAGGGCGATGTATCGTGTGGGGGCTTCGATGGTTAGCTCCACCATGCCTTTTTCTTGTAGGCTCGTTAATGAGCGGTAAGTTTGCGCTCTGTCAATATCGAGGCGCACCGCAACCGAATGTGCCTTCTGTGGTCCTCTTTTTGAAAGTAAGAGATAGATGTCAGCTTCTCTTCTTGTCAAACCCAGTTCGCGGAGAATCTCAAGCACTCTGCCTTCGTCCAAATCGCATCTCTTCTCTTCGGCTTGTATCAAGCGACTGTGACGGAATGCCCCTTATCTTTCCAAAATGATTAATTTAAAGCATCGTATAATTAATGTTGTCTCTTTGAGATAAGGGCTTGACGGAAATATTGTGCTAATATTAGAAGGAGAGATATCAAGACACATGAGTAAATCTAAACGAGCTCGAAAAAGCAAATCGAAGTCGTTGCCTGAGAAGGTAAAAACTACAGGAGATGCTCTGGACAGACAGAGGGATATTCTTCAAGGGATCATGGAAAATGCGGGTGTCATGCTAGCTTACCTTGACAAGGAATTCAACTTCGTAGCGGTCAATTCGGCTTACGCGAAAGGGTCGGGACATACAGTTGAAGAACTTATTGGAAAGAACCACTTCAACCTATTCCCTGACAAGGAAAACCAAGCCTTATTCGAAAGGGTCAGAGACACCCTTGAACCAGCAACATTTATTGACAAGCCCTTTGAGTTTGCAGACCAACCTGAAAGGGGAGTAACATACTGGGATTGGACGCTCGCACCTGTGAAAGATGAAAAAGGTCGGGTGCATGGGCTCATCCTGTCTCTATTCGAGACCACTCAAAGAAAGAGAGCAGAAGAGGAAGTTAGAGCTCTTTCACGTTTTCCCTCTGAAAACCCTAATCCCGTAGTGCGCGTATCAAAAGACGGTGCCGTTCAATACTGCAACGGCGCAGCGTCGTCCATATTGAATGAGTGGAAAAGCCAGATCGGTCAGCTTGTGCCCGAGAGTTGGCGTCAGCTTGTCACAGAGGTTTTCAAATCAGGAACAAAAAATGAGTTCGAAGAGCAGTTTGGCACTCGAACGTTTTCCTTTGTAGTAGTCCCGGTTGTTGAAGCAGGCTATCTTAACATATACGGACGAGATATTACAGAGCGCAAGAAGGCAGAAGATGAAACCCTTCGCGCAAAAAATGAATGGGAGCGCACTTTTGACAGCATCCCCGACTTGGTCGCTATCTTGGACACTAAGCACCAGATTGTACGTACAAATAAAGCAATGGCACAACGGTTAGGCATGAATCCAGATGAGTGCGTAGGTCTCAACTGCTTCAAATGTGTGCACAAGCTCGATGGACCACCCTCGTTCTGTCCTCATTCTCTTTCAATAGCAGATGGGAAAGAACACATTGCAGAACTTCATGAAGAAAATCTAGGCGGAGACTTTCTAGTTAGCACTACGCCTCTGTTTGATCAACAAGGGCAGATGGTCGGGTCCGTTCACGTCGCTAGGGACATTACCGAGCGCAAGAAGGCAGAGCAGGCGTTGCGCGAGAGCCAAATCGATTTGAATCGTGCTCAAGCTGTTGCCAAGATTGGAAGCTGGAGGTTGGATGTTCGACGCAATGAATTGCTCTGGTCCGACGAAACACATCGGATGTTCGGGATTCCTAAAGGAACACCTCTAACATACGAGACTTTCCTCAACACGGTGCATCCGCTTGACCGAGAGTATGTGGATCAAAAATGGCAGGCAGCCATGCATGGCGAGCCGTACGATATTGAACACAGGATAATCGTTGATGGAAAAATCAAATGGGTGCGTGAGAAAGCTGAACTGGAATTCGGCAAGGACGGGTCGTTGCTGGGAGGGTTCGGAACCGTCCAAGATATCACCGAAGTCAAAGAAATGCAGGCGAAACTTGAGGAGTACAGTCAGCACTTGGAGAAGCTGGTAGAGGAAAAGACACAGAAACTGAAAGAAGTCGAACGTTTGGTCACCATCGGCGAGACCGCAGGCATGGTTGGACACGATATTCGCAACCCGTTGCAGAGCATAGAAGGAGCAGTGTATCTGGCAAAAGAAGAACTTGAATCCCTGCCCGCTGACAGCTCTGAAAGAAAGGAGTTAAAGCAAATCCTTGAGATAATTAGGCATCAAACAAACTACATCGACAACATCGTCGCCGACCTACAAGACTTCAGCCGAACCCCTTATCCGCAGCTAAAAGAAGCAAACATTCACGAACTCCTAAGAGAAGCACTATCAACAACCGAGATTCCACCAAACATCCAAGTCCAGAGAAAGATGGAAGACGACATTCAAAGCATAATAGCTGACCCAGTGTTCATAAAACGAATCTTCACAAACCTCATCGAAAACGCGGTGCACGCCATGCCACACGGAGGAAACCTAACAATAGAAGTCTTCAAGCAAAACGAATGCATATACATACATGTAGAAGACACTGGCATCGGCATATCCGAAGAGAACAAACCTAGAATATTCACACCGTTGTTCACAACAAAGGCAAAAGGACAGGGCTTCGGACTGGCAGTCTGCAAAAAACTCGTAGAAGCCCACAACGGACAGATAAGCTTCGAAAGCGAAGCTGGAAAAGGCACGACATTCAAGATTAGACTGCCACAACGAAGGGAGGCGGACTGGTAAGGTGGAGAAACAGAAGAAAAGTATACTCATTATAGACGACGACAAATCCATACTCAACATTTTCACCCGCATCCTCCAGAAGCAAGGATACCAAACGGACACGGCGGAAACAGGACAAGAAGCCTTAGAAAAACTTCAAACGAACACCTACAATCTTGCACTAATCGACGTGAAACTGCCCGACACAAACGGCACCGACCTTCTGGCAAGGATAAACCAAACATATCCAGACATGGTCAAAATAGCAATCACAGGGTTCCCCTCGCTAGAGGACGCCTCTAAAGTGATCGACCGAGGAGCCGCAGCCTATCTAGTCAAACCTGTCAAATCCGAAGAGCTAGTCAGCATAATCGCCCAAAAACTCAAAAAACCGTAAATCACCAAACGCTAATCCTGAACAGTTCTTCTCCACTTATTTGTGAGTCCACTTGTCGGTTTGACTAACTGAATTTCATATTTCGCTGATATTAGAAGACGGTCCAGTCCTTACATGCACCAAGTCAGATTATGCATGCGAGCAAGTAAACAGTTTACCATGAGAAACCGTTGTTGTGGTCTGTCAGTCACACACACTTATGAGCCAACAATCTCATTTCCACCTTGATGTAGACGATGTCCAGCACGGTGCAAACTGACAGCATAAAAGTCCTAATCATAGACGATGACAAATCCGTACTCCACATCCTATCCAAGATCTTGGAGAAGAAAGGATTCAGCGTCGACACAGCCCAAAGCGGCCAAGAAACAATAAACAAACTCTCAACCAAAACTTACTCAGTAGCATTAATAGACGTCAGGCTCCAAGACACGAACGGTTTGGACCTACTGACCGAGATTCACAAGATTGCGCCCAAAATGAGAAAAATCGTGCTCACAGGTTTCCCATCAGACGAGGACCGAACAAAAGCCCTGGAGCGAGGCGCTGACCACTACTTCGCAAAACCCGTTGGCTCAGAAAAACTCATTGAAATCATACGGGACAAAACAGGAAAAGACAGAACCACCAATTTTTAATATGACTCCCTTAATGTTACTGTGCTCAAACAATCGCACGCATATAATACGTCCCATCTTCAACTTCTATGCTACCAGTCGGAAACGTGCCAAGTATCACCACTGGGACTACCAGTAGACTTGAACAGCAAAAAGCATATTGCATAAAGTTTTATTATTCATGACGCAATACCATGTATCTGGGTCTAAATGAGAGAGAAGATGGTTCTAGCAGTCTTTCTGCATGTATTCTTGTTATCATTGATGACGGTCTCCTGTGCGTTGGCTTGGAGCAACGGTGGCTACAGCGCTGATCCCTCAAATCCAGACTACGGAACTCACGACTGGATTGCTCAGCATGCGCTGGACTGGTTGCCCTCTAACGAGAAACAATACATCTTAGATAATCTAGCGGTCTACCTATACGGCACTGAACTTCCTGATAACAACGTGGCGCCCGATGGCATAGGTGACGTCATTAAGCACCACGTTTATTATGATTCATCTGAAGTCATGATTGACGATGTTGCTGCAGCTCGAGCTTCCACAGAATACGCACACGCCTTGAACTTTGCGAACGCACGTGACTACGTAAATGCTTCCAAGAGGGCTGGAGTTATGAGCCACTACATTGCTGACCTGGCTGTTTTTGGTCATGTTATGGGCGCAGGCACTGAATGGGGAGCTGAAGTGCATCATAGCGACTATGAAACCTACGTGAACGACCGGACTTCAAGCTACACAGCGGAGTTCAATTCATACCTGTCTTTCGATGGAAGCCTCACCGTAACGTCAGCCTACGAAGCCGCGAAAAACCTTGCATATGACACCACATTCGACGTCGACGGCGACTTGACCTGCGTGTGGATGGACAATAACTATAATTGGAGCAACACCTCTTTCAGAGACAGAGCGGGTGAATCCCTCAATCTTGCAGTGAATTACATTGCAGATGTTATGCATACGCTCTTTCTAGAATCGCATCCTGAGACCATGCCGATAAATGTTCCAAGAGACTACGCAACAGTGCAACAGGCGATAGACTCAGCGAATTCAGGTAGCACTATCCACGTAGAACATGGAACATACAGCCCCCTCGTAGTTAACAAGTCGCTAACGATTATCGGCGAAAGCGTAGACAACACCATTATCGATGGAAAGGGAACACAAAACGCTATCCGGATAACGGCGGACAACGTCTTCATCAGAGGTCTCAAAGTAAGAAACGCAAACAACGGTATTGAGATATCGAATTCCAACCACGTGGTCATCGCTTCGAACATGATAATGAGCAACGACCGCGGAATCTCTTTGTCAAACTCCAATGAAATCACGATAGCTAGCAATACGATAAAAGACAACAATTACGGCATAGCGTTGGATCTCTCTTACAGAAACACAATCACAAGAAACACAGCTTCAAACAACATCCATGGAATAGACTTGCGTTACTCCCAGAACAACACGATTTCTTGGAACATCTTCGCCTCAAACACCTACAACGGACTTCTCCTATACCACGGTACGCAGAATATCATAATGTCAAACTCCTTGAAATCAAACGGTCAATACGGAATATACATGCAGCATTGCCTAGCTAACATCCTGTATCACAACAATATCATCAACAACACCAACCAGATCTACCAATACGATTCTTCAAACACTTGGTTTTCCAGGTATGAAAGATTTGGTAGCGCGCAGGAAGAAGGGAATTATTGGAGCGATTACGCTGGGCTTGACACAGACGGCGATGGAGTAGGCGAAACTTCCCTTCCCCATCAAGGAGTAGACAACTATCCACTTATGGCACCTTCAAGCTCATATCCCGTAGCCAACTTCAGCCATGACCCACCTGTTCAAATGGCTAACAAAGCAGTAACATTCGACGCCTCGGCAAGCTTCGATGAAGACGGCACCATAAAGTCGTTCATCTGGAACTTTGGCGACGGGAACATCACAGTGACCACAAACGAGACAATAGCTCATAAGTATGCAGGCTTCGGAAATTACACAGCAGTCTTGATGGTCACCGACAACGAGATGCTGTCAGATTCTTGTCAAGCTTCTTTAGCTGTTATAGATGCGCCGTCAGCACGCATCACATTTCATCCTCAGTCTCCACTAATCGATGAAACAGTCACATTCAACGCGAGCGCGTCCGCTCCGAATGGAGGTTCAATCGCAAGCTGCGTATGGAGCTTTGGCGATGCTCAAACTGGCACTGGCATGATCACTGATCATTCGTACACTGACGCGGGCTATTTCACGGTCACTCTGATGGTCTTGGATAGCGAGGGATTAAATGACACCGTATCGCTTACACTACGCGTTTATGCAAAGCCAGTAGCTTTCTTTACATACGCTCCCAGTCGACCTAGTATATCATCAACCGTAACCTTCAACGCATCCACAAGTTACGACAAAGACGGCACAATCGCCAGTTACTTATGGAATTTCGGTGATGGAAACACAACCACGATCAATAACAAAATGATAACACATCAGTACACAGCGTTCGGAAACTTCGTCGTAACCTTAACAGTTATCGACAACGACGCTCTTACAGCTGTTTTCACCGATAACTTAGTCGTTTACACCTATCCCACAGCTGTCTTTACCTACAGCCCAGAAGCGCCACTTGTTGGTCAAATGGTGACCTTCAATGCCTCACTCTCAACTGCCAACACTGGAACCATAGCCAGCTACAGCTGGGACTTCGAAACTGATGGAATCGCAGACGCCAACGGCATGATAGTCGACCACACATTCTCTTCGCAGGGCATCTTCACCACTACCTTAATCATAACTAACGATGGTGGACTGAGCCACACAAAGGCAATCAACCTAACTGTCACAGCTGCCGCAGCGCCTGGAATTTTTGGATGGCTTCAATCACCAGCGGGAACAGCTGCACTGCTTGTCGGTACTGCAGTAATTGCAATCGGTGTTCCAATAATGATATTAAAAAGACGCAATCCACCCGCTCCAGTTCTAGTTCCGCCAAAGGCTTCACCACCCTCTCCGCCGGCTGTTTCGCTTCCCTCCCAGCCTAAACCGGAGAAAGGACCAAAAGCAGTGATCACAGTCTCTAAAACAAACGGTGAGTATACTGTCATGGTGGAGGGACCTGAGGACTATCCTGTCAAGCTCAAACACCAGTTTAAAGTCGACGATAAAGTGAAGCTTGATCTGATAAGGGATTTTGACACAACAGCCTTGATAGCCAATTACTGGCGGATGTCTCGCAGCGGCACGCCAGTGAAGGAGCCACCTAAGGTCCAGACGCTGGATATCACTGCACATCTTGAGCGATCAGGACGGCTCATGTACAGATACTTGACCCCGCTCAACATTGGTCGTTTCTTCAAGACAGTGAGAATCGACCATTTATGGTTAGAGATTGATGAGAGCCTTCTGGAAATCCCTTGGGAACTCATGCATGACGGCGACGACTTCATATGCCTCAAGTATGCAGTTGGTCGCAGAATCCTGACCGGCCAGGTTTATGAAGCAAAGCCTCCGAGAATATTGAAGAAGCCCCATTTCTTGTTGGTTGGCGATCCTAGCGAGGAATTGCCTGATGCCAAGAAGGAGATCCAACTGCTGGCGAAGCATTTGGAGAAATTGCCGAACGTTGAAGTCACAGCGCTCTCAGGATCAGAGATAACAAAACTTGACTTTCTCCAAATGCTAAGCGAAGGCAAATACGACTGCATCCACTTTGCAGGACACGCCGGTTTCAACGTCGAAAGACCCGACGAAAGCTACCTCAAATTCAACGACGCCCTATGCTATGCATACGAAACAAAAAGACTTGTCAACGAGGAGAACCCGCCGGAAATAGTGTTCGTCAACGCCTGCTCATCCGCTAAGGAAGCCGGGCAGACAGCCTACGAGAAAGAGATAGGCGGACTCGCAAAGGCTTTCCTGTTCAAGGGATCCATGGGTTACATTGGGGCGCTTTGGCCAGTTCACGACGAAGCCGTGGCTAGACTCTCCGTGAGCTTCTACACCAAACTTGTCTCTGGTGTGAGCGTGGGAGAGGCGTTGAGGCAAGCTCGTAGAGAATCCTACTTGGAGCACAAGGGAAAAGAAATCGCTTGGGCATCGTTTACGCTTTACGGCGACCCCAACCTCAAACTCTTTTGAAATGTTAAATATCCCAAAGCCCTAGTTGATGACGGGGTTTGTCTTTGGATCCCATGTTCATAGTTGGAGCAGTAGCCAACCTAGCGGGACTAGTCACCTTCTTAGACTGGGCTGTCATAAAATCGAAAGCAAGAAACCGAAAGCAACCATTAGATCAGTCTCTAATTGCTCTGGAAAAACTAGAAGTCAGCCTCAAAGGAATCAGCATAGCAGTGAAGGAGAAGAAAGATTCCTCCGAAATGAAACATTACGTGGATCTGCTTTACGAAGCAAAAGCAGGCTTAATCAACGATCTTTCAAAGCTGGGAGTTGAGATACCCAGAGAAGAGATGCACCGGGTTAGAGGGGCTTCAAATGAGGTGCTACTTGCACTGGTTAATCGTTGTGAGAGTGGGGTTCTCAGGGCACGGAACGAGTTGACGAAAATCTAGCCTCTCACTCATGTCTGCTAAGCTCTTAGATCCATCACCATGGTAGGTCTAATAGCTGAATCGGTGCTTGTATACTGTGAACCGAAATGCAGTTTGGTGTAGTTCTTCCCGGGCCTCCTCCGCGCATGAATTGGGATACCTTGCTAACAATTGCGAGAAGAGCCGAGAGGTGTAGATACGATTCCGTTTGGGTTTCTGATCATTTTACTTCACTTGGCGGTCGTCCCTCTGGACTGGAAGCATGGACAGTTTTGTCAGCTCTTGCTTCATCGACGCGTAAAATAAGACTTGGAACTTATGTGCTCTGTAATCAGTTTCGTCGTCCGTCATTGCTGGCGAAGATGACTTCGACACTCGACAACATTTCCAAAGGGAGACTTGAGTTCGGTATTGGCGCTGGATGGATTAAGAATGAACATGTGACCTTTGGTTTTGATTGGTACAAGCATGCAGTAAGGCTCGACCGCCTAAGGGAAAGTGTGGAGATAATCAGAAAGCTCTGGACAGAAGATCACGTGTCCTACAATGGGAAACATTTCCAACTAAAAGACGCCACCCTAGAGCCCAAACCATTTCAAAAACCACATCCCTGCATTTGGATCGGCGGAAACTCGGAACCGATCAGGAAGCTTGTTGTTGAGAAAGGCGACGGCTGGATTCCAGTTTTGCCTACCGAGAAACAGCTGGCTGATGGTACGGCACAAATCAAACAGAGCATGAGAAATGTTGGCAGGGATCCACACATGCTGCAGGTTGCCTACGGCGGAAGCGGCTGTGCCGTGATAGCAGAAAGCGAAGCCTCAGTTAAGAGACTGGCGAAACCGTTGATTGAGTCCGCAGGCAAACCCATTGAGGAGTTATCATGTCTTATTGGGACGCCTGAACAATGCATACGGAAGATCGAGAGATACGAAAAAGCTGGAGCCCAGATGATTGTAGTTGGTTTCTACGATTTTCCGTCGATGAAAGGCTTGGAACTTTTCGCCAAATCTGTCATTCCACACTTTAGATAACGCAGATCACCATTAACATTCTGAAGTTCTTTCAAGAGGGAAAATGACTTTGAATCAATATTTAGGGTTAACAAGGGATAGATAGCGGCTATGTAGTGAAGAATTTCAAGGTGCTCCTAATTGTCGATGCTGGAAAACACAGAGTTCATCATAGACCAAAGGCTTCTGTCAATTAGAAACACTTACGTGATCAAGGACAAATATGAGCAACAATTAGGCTTCATCAAACAGGAATTCGTGAGCTTTGGACCAAAATTCTGGCTCGAAGACAACACAGGTGCTCACTTAGGCGAAATCGACGGCAAAGTAGTCACCATACATCATGAATACGAGATTAAGGACAAAGACGGACAGGTTAAGGCGAAGATCAAAAAGAAAATCCTCAAACTGTTCGGAAGCGAATGGTGGATGGAAGACCAAGATGGCAACGAGATAGCACGGATAAACGGCAATGTCGTCCGCCACACATACGACATTGTTGCTCCTAACAAAGCCGTAATCGCTAAGGTTCATCTCAAATGGGTAACGATTAGCGACGAATACTGCATAGAGATAGTCCAGCCAGACTTCAGCCCACTCTTAGTTATCGGATACGCTGTTGCCATGGACCATGTTGAACACGGAAACAGAAGCTCGGTGTCCAAAGGAGCCAGAGTCATCACAAAACTCCTTGGACATTAAGAAAAGGGCGCGTCAGGAAACCAAAGAGAGAAAGTGGGGGAACTTCTTGAATTTGGCTGTGACACTTATTTTGATGCTTCTTCGAACCTCTTATTGATCTCGTTCCAGTTGACAATGTTCCAGAAAGTCTCAACGAACTTGGCTCGGTCATTCTTGAAGTCGATGTAGTAAGCGTGTTCAAAGACGTCAAGAACCATTAGGATTCTAAATCCCGGGTAGATGTTTGTGTTATGTTTTTCGATTTGCATTATCAATGGTCTGCCAGTTAGTCGGCAAAGCGTCAACGCTCCCCAGCCTGAGCCTTCTACACTCATGGACGCTTGAGTAAACTCTTTCTTGAATCTTTCGAAACTTCCAAACTCCTTGTCGATGGCCTTGGCAAAAGCGCCTCCAGGCTTTCCACCCCCTTTCCCTGCAGGCGCCAAGTTTTCCCAGAACAGCGAGTGCAGCCTATGACCACCAATGTTCCATGACAATTCCTTCAAAGTAGCCTTAACGTCTACGTCGACGCCCTCCTTGCGCGCTTTATCCAATCTCTCCAGCAAGCTGTTCGCACCGTTTACGTATGTTTGATGATGCTTCTGATGATGAATGGTCAATTGCTGCTCTGACATATGAGGTTCCAAATCCTTGTATCCATATGACAATTTCGGCAAAGAGTAGAATCTGGTTGCTTCCATTTTTGCCATCCCTTTCAGAATTTCTACCTGCCTGTTCTCTTTTAATGCTTTCTCAAGTCTCTCTTGCAGCGCTAAATGTTATCTCTAAGATCCGCAATTAACCTGATTCTTAGGAAGAATCCGCATACACAGAGGCAGAACACTTGAAGAAAATTGGAGTCGTCACAAGCGGCGGCGACGCTCCAGGAATAAATGCAGCCATACGAGCCATCGTCCGCACCGCTTATTCCCTGAGCTTAGAGGTTGTCGGCTTTCAAAGAGGCTGGGAAGGCGTCATGTCAAACGATTCCAAGACACTAACGCCACGCTCAGTCGGCGGAATTCTACACTTGGGCGGCACAATTCTTCACACTCACAGGAGCCCCGCATTCGAAACAAGAAAGGGAGTAAGAAAGGCGGCTAAAACGCTTTCAGACCTTCACATCGACGGATTAGTCGTCATCGGAGGCGACGGTTCCTTTAGAGGCGCATGTGATTTGAGCAAGGAATCAGAAAAGCTCATCGTTGGCGTTCCAGCAACGATTGACAACGACATCTATGGAACAGATGAAACAATAGGCTTCGACACAGCTGTTAACACAGCGGTCATGGAAATCGACAAGATCCGCGACACAGCCATCTCCCATGAGCGAACCTTCATCGTTGAAGTCATGGGAAGAAAGCGAGGCTTCCTAGCTCTCGCTGCCGGTCTCACATCAGGTGCCGAAGTCATCATAGTTCCAGAAATTAGGGCTACCATAGAGACAATAGGTCAGACACTAAGGGAAAACTCGAAAAAAGGCAAAAGGTCGAGCATCATTGTAAAGGCAGAAGGCGCAGGAGACGCACGGACTCTTGCCAAAAAAATCGAGACACGAGTAGGTTCAGAGGTCAGAATCAGCGTCTTGGGTTATGCTCAGAGAGGCGGGAGCCCAACAGCGAGAAGCAGGTTGCTAGCCAGCTTATTCGGAAACAAAGCAGTTCATCTGCTGCTGAAAGGACAAAGCGATAGGATAGTTGGGCTTCAGAACGGACACGTCGGCACCCTAAACATTGAAAAATCCTGCAACACTACAAAGCCGCTCGACATGAGTCTTCTTTTACTAGCCAACGTGTTGGCAACTTGAAAGAAAAACGTATAAACCCTGATTCGCCCTTATGTCATGGAGTGTGAAAAAAAATTGCCAGAAGAAGACTTTCCTGAATGGTTCCGTAGACGCATGCGGCGACCCTTTTCAAGAGACTGGATGTTCGGCGACGTGGACGATATTTTCCGTGAAATGGAAGAAATGATGCAAAGAGAATTCAAAGAATTCACCACAAAGTTGCCAAAAGACCTTACCCGCGAACGCCGCTTACCAGACGGATCGACTGTTAAGGAATGGGGGCCTTTCGTTTATGGTTACTCAATGACCATAGGTCCGGATGGAAAACCGCAGATAAGAGAATTCGGAAACGTGAAACCATCGTTGAAGCCTGAGACACCGTTCGGATCAAGACGCCCTTCAGTAGACATCAAAGAGGAAAGGGAACCACTTGTAGATGTCATAAGCACCGACAATGAGGTTAAAGTTGTGGCTGAGGTGCCTGGTGTCGAGAAAGACGACATCAAACTCTACGCAGCCGAAAAAACTCTGACCATTTCTGTTGACACACCCAAGCACAAGTATTACAAGGAAGTCGACCTTCCCACAAGCGTCAATCCAAAAACAGCCAAATCCGTCTACAAGAACGGTGTCCTTGAGGTTACATTGACTAAGGCTAAGGAAGAGAAAAAACCGAAAGGCGAACCCATAAAAATAGAGTAACCAAGGCAGACTTCAACTTTCTTGCTGTCGTTGTTGCAGTAGAAGAGGTCCCACTGTACAAGATCTTCCTTCCATTTAGTGTTAAATAAGATCTCAGGAGTCAGTTGCCAAGCATGCTAGCTAAAGGCCTCTACATGAAGTATCTTATGAGACGAGCTTTCTGCTTTGGATAAGCTTATTAACTGTGATCGTTCTGATATGTGAAGCATACAAGGACTTTGGGTTTCGTTGAGAAATCGTGTTCTTGTTGAATCAATACATAGGAGTTGAAAAGTTAGATGGCGTACGGACGCGAGCCCAGAGAGATGCACAAGGCAACCTGTGCGGATTGTGGCAAGGAATGCGAGGTTCCTTTCAAGCCTGATCCAAACAGACCGGTTTACTGCCGCGACTGCTGGGCTAAAAGACGACAATCAAGACCGAGAAGATATTAGAAAAAGCTTGCGCTCAGCTAATAACTTCTAGAGTTCTCCAACAAGCTTCAACATTTTTTATCTTTTTTCTTTTCTCATTTGACATAAGCATCGAAAGTGTGAAAAGCATTGCCAACTAGAGACTCTCCTGTAGAGATGAAAGAAATGGTAACTACTCAAGAGATAATGAAGCTTGCATTGAAAATGTCAGGTTTCAGAAAGATTCCTTCAGATAGCGCCATCTACGTAAACGGAAGAGGCATAAAGAAAATTCTGTTCGGCATAGACGCTTCAGCTCCTGAGCTGTTACTTGCCAAGCAACTGCGGTATGACGCTGTAATTGCCCATCATCCTCAAGCTGACTCAGCGATTGTAAACTATCACAAGGTGTTTGAACGACATGTGGAACAAATGGTTGAGGCTGGTGTCCCACGGAAAGAAGCAGAACAAGCCGTGCGCAAGAAGCGCGACACATTGGAAGTTGAAAACCATACAAGAAACTATGGGCACGCGGTTTCAGTTGCCCGTTTGTTGAAGATGCCTTACATGAATATCCATGCTCCCCTCGACGAAATCGGTAGACAGAGAATGACAAAACAGGTGAAGATGACAACTGGTCGAAATCCAAACACTACGGTTGGCGACGTCGTGGCTGCCCTGCAGAAGCTTGCCGAGTTCAAGAACGCGCAGACAGACATCAAGATTCGGCTGGGAAAGCCCTCTAACAAAGCTGGCAAAGTCGTTGTTTCGCATGCAGCTGGAACAAACGGGGGCTATGAAGTGGCGAAAACATACTTCAAGCATGATGTTGGAACGTTAATATACATCCACATTAGCTCAGCTGACCTTGAACGCCTCAGAGCGGACGGCGCGGGCAATCTTATCATTACTGGGCATGTTGCCAGCGACTCGGTTGGAATAAACCCGTTTCTAAGAGCGCTTGAAGAAAGAGGAGTCTCTGTCACGCGAATTGGAGTAGTCCCTTAGGTCAGCCAGCTGTTCTAAAACGTGACATTAAATTCTTCTACTGCCCCTCTTCATGATGAGGGTTGGTCAATCATGAGAAAGCGGCGCATGGCGGTTGCCTCACTCGTCGGCATCATTGGTGTCATAGCTGGAGTTACCTTTTACTGGATTCAGGTTGGCTCACTAAATCCCATAGAGCATGAGACAAGCCGCTGGGCTGTAATAGAAGATTCCAATAGAGACAGAATAGCTATTGAGCCTACGAGCGATCAAGTCTGGTCTGCGCTTGTCTTGTTGCAGCAGAAGGGAACACGCAGTCTCATAGGTGGCATCGTTGAAAGACATGGCAACAGGTGGGGTTTTCGTTTCAAGCCTGACACGGTTAGGATAGTCGAGTTCACCGCTGAAGGACTTCAAGCCACGCTTAAACTCATAAGTTCAGACATTGATTATTGGGTTAACCTTGGCTACGCTTATGTTAGTGCCAAGGTTGTTGATGTTCATTCGCCGTCTTAGGGTCGGCGCGTCAGGTTTTCTTCTTGATCAGAAGCCAGTTGTTTTCCTTGAAATTAACCAGAGCATAGTTGCCTTTCAGCCTCGACCCATCTAAGGCGAACTCAATTATCTTATTAGTGCGGTTCTTCAACGTGTATGTTCCTTTGTCCCAGATTTCCACTGAGCCCGCGCCGTATTCGCCTTCTGGAATAGTGCCTTCGAAGTCAATGTAGCTCAATTCGTGGTCTTCAACCTGCACAGCCAATCTTCTGATGCCAGGTTGAGTCGGCGGTTCCTTGGGTACAGCCCAACTCTTCAGCACGTTGTCCATTTCCAAACGGAAGTCGTAGTGCAGATGAGTCGCCTGATGCTTCTGTATGACAAATCTGCTCGAAGCCGCTGACATCTTTGGTCCTCTCTACGAGTGAAGAGAGCAACCTTGCCATAAATAACTACCTTTATACCCATGACTCATGGACGTGAGAGCGGCCACTGCACTGACATACCGATATGCATATAAGGTTATATCGGGACCGATGTATACACTAAAACATAACGGGGCTTCCAATCGTGAACAAACTAGTCGCAGTCTGGGTGACTGTGCTTATTGGCGTAGTCGTAGTCTCTGTTGCAGCCACAAACTACTACTTCCGTGCCTCACTTAGAGAGCGAGTCATAGTGTCAACAACAACAAGCCTCTACGACACAGAACTTCTCGACGCGGTGGAAAAAGAATTCGAAGCTAAATATCCCATCGACCTCAACTTCATTTCAGTAGGCACCGGTATAGCCATCCAACACGCACAAAGAGGCGACGCAGACCTCATACTCGTTCATTCACCTCCAGACGAGAAGAACTTCCTAACTGGTGGAACTGGCGTCAACAGAAAAATTATCGCCTACAACTTTTTCGCCATAGTGGGACCAGAAACCGACCCAGCTGATATTCAAGGGGCGACGCCGCTTCAAGCATTATCCAAAATCATGGAAAACGGAAGAAACGGCACTGCAAAATGGGTCTCAAGAGGCGACAACTCAGGCACACATTCAAAAGAAAAAAGCCTGTGGGCTGCTGCAGGATTCAGCTATGCAAATGTGTCTAAAGAGAGCTGGTACATCAACGCTGGCTCCGGCATGGGAGAAACCCTGAAGAAAGCCGATTACTTTGAGGCTTACACATTAGCCGACACAGGAACCTACCTGAAATACTATAAGGATGGCTTAATAACGCTCAAAGTCATGATGGAACAAGAAAAGGACTTGCTAAACGTGTACAGTGCCATAGCGGTCAACCAAACACTGCATCTATCCGTCAACTTCAATAACGCAATGACATTCATAAAGTGGCTCATCTCGGAAGAAGGTCAGCAAATCATCGAGGACTTTGGCAAAGAAACCTACAATCAAGGCTTATTCCTAGCAGCTGTGAAACTTCTAAAGGAGAACACGGACTCTACCATCGCCCAATGGATTAAAGATTACGCGTACTTCGACGGCACCGAGTGCCCAAGCCAATATCGGGTCGGCTACTCAGAGCTATATCCATGAGAGAGACATCGTGACCAATGAAATAATCGAGGGCTTAATCGAAGCTTTTGAGCTCATTTTCTCGGGCAACCCAACAGTAATCGACATAACAACACGATCCATCCTAGTATCCGTGGGCGCTACAGCACTCTGTATGCTTTGGAGCGTTCCGACTGCTGTAATTCTGAGCATGAGGCAGTTTCGCGGAAGAATTTTCATCAAAGGCATGTTTCACGCATTGTTAGGAATCCCTACGGTAGCTTTCGGTCTAGTCCTCTTTTTGCTTCTTTCAAAATCTGGCCCATTAGGTTTTCTTCGGATTCTTTACACGCCAACAGCCATAATCTTCGGCCAGGCTATACTCATCACGCCAATAGCTGTCAGCCTTATCATGAATGCCATCGAATCCATCGACCCTGAAATAAAGAACTTAGCCAAAACACTCGGCGCTTCGGAACTTGAAGCTTCACTCGCTGTCTTGAAAGAATCGACAAGCGGAGTAGGCCTAGCGGTTATCGCAAGCTTCAATCGAGCCATCGCAGAATTAGGCGTCGCCCTCATGATCGGAGGAAACATAAGCGGCTTCACCAGCGTTCTCACAACAACAATAGCCCTAGAAACCAACAAAGGCGAAATAGTGCTAAGCATAGCCCTAACAATCATACTCCTCCTAATTGTGACCGGACTGAGCCTTTTCATAAATCTAGTTCAAAGGCGAAAACCTTGACACGCTTAATCGAACTTGTCAATGTGACCAAAGAATACGGAAGCATCACGGCGCTAGACAAAGCTAATCTGCAGGTTGATGCCGGAGAGTTCTTCGGGCTAATCGGACCTAACGGTTCCGGCAAAACCACGTTGCTTCGCATACTGGCAGGCATAGAAACCCCGACACGAGGTGAGATACATTTTCAAGGCAAGCACATAAGCTCCAGTGCACAAGGCGTATTGACAAAGAACATCACAATGGTGTTCCAGAAAACGTTAATGTTCACAGGAACAGTCTACGACAACATCGCGTACGGGCTTGGACTAAAAGGACATTCCAAGAAGGACGTAACAGCAATAGTCAAAGAAGCCCTAGAAACCGTTAGGCTCGAAGGCTTCCAGAAGCGCTCAGCCAAGAAGCTTTCAGGAGGCGAACAGCAAAGAGTGGCAATAGCGAGGGCACTGGCGCTCGACACACCAGTTATACTGCTTGATGAACCAACCGCGAGCATAGACCCGAAAAACGCCTCTATAGTCGAAGAGGTCCTGCAAACGATGAGCAAGCAGAGAAAGACGATGATGATAGCAACACAAAACATGGCGCAAGCAGGAAGCCTAGCTAATAGAGTCGCGGTGCTCAATCGAGGCAGGATAGAGAAAATCGGAAGATTCCAGGAAGTCTTCAGCTCACCGTCAAGATTTCTCGCGGATTTTGCGAGACTTGAAAACGTTTTTTCGGGCGTTGCCAGAGTCACTGATGAAGGCACTTCCGTCGTAGACATCGGAGCAGGACTGGGCATTGTGACAACGCTTGAAAGATCAGGCGGAGTAACGGTGTACGTGAGACCCGAAGACATCATTCTTTCAACGCAACCAGTGATCTCAAGCGCCAGAAATATGTTCAAAGGAAGAATAACTGAAATCTCTGATCTGGGCTCAATAGTCAAATTGAGGGTTGACGTTGGCAAAGACTTCACTGTTCAGGTGACAAGAAAATCCTTCAATGAACTGCACCTGAACCTGAACTCAATCGTCTATCTTGCGTTCAAAGCCTCATCAGTCCAAGTTGTTTAGTTGCTTCTGGTTCTTGCCTTCCAGCTTTTGCAGTTCATATAATATAACGAGGCTTTCGCCAAGCGATATGTTCAATCTGAGCGCCAGATCTTCAGCAGGTATTTGTGGCTGTCCAACAAGCACGACATCTCTTACATACGCTTTGTGATGCGTAAACATTGCCATAGTCTTGACAGTATCGACAAGTATCTGCCATAATGGGTTGTTAACATACTGCTGCCAACTCATGGTTCACACGAATCCTTTCGACCAGCCGAGGCATCTTACTATGTCTGAGGGGCATTGTTGTATTTGTGTTGTGCCGATGTTCAAAAATGTTTATTAGTTCAGGTAAGCTCGATGTTGATCAGTAATACTTAGGCATATTAAGTAATACCGAGGTCACTAGACAAATGGGCGCCTTGCATCAATCAGGCAAACTTCACTGTCCCTACGCTATGTGCAGCAAAACCTTTGAGAAACCCATAGTCTTAACTGATAACACCAGCCTGATACGAGAAACCTACTACGCCTGCCCACACTGCAGATCAAAAATCCAGATAACAGTAGACGACCCGAGCAACCCAAAGCTGGCTCAAGTGGATGATGTATTCCGCATCGGCCAAAGGGCACCCACACAATGTAAACATGGTTTAGGGTACCTCAGAAACGTGCCAGACAACGCCGACATCCCGGACGAATGCGCCATATGCCCAAAGGTAATGCAATGCTTCATCAAGAAACACATTTGAAACACGCCAGCAGAATGAAGAAAGGTTTAACTCAAATCTTATCTGTCCCTCACGCACTCTTAACACAACTGAAAAGAAGCAGTTCGGGGCTGTCGGCTAGCATGGTCTAGGCTAGGAGACAAGAAACACTCTCCAATTGGGCTCTCTTGACCCCGGTCCAAATCCGGGCAGCCCCACCACACACCATTTCTTGAGACGCATTACAAATTCAAATGCCTAGGCCGAAAAAGCTGGTTGTCCGCACAGAAAAAGGGATTAAACTTGCGATTGATACGGAACCCAGGGGCGTACCTGACACGGACGGTAAACCACGGAAAAAGCCCAACTCCTTCAAACAGCCTCATTTTCAAGCCATTCTATGAATAAGAACTACAAAGCAGCCTGATTCCATGCTCGACGACTCTTTCGGTGCCTATCGAAGATTATAGGAGATTTTCTATAATGTTCTTCCAGAACAAATGTCAATATCACCATAAATAGCCGTAACCACGCGAGGCTTGATTGCATGTTTTCTGTCTCCAACTCTTAAATATGCACAGATATCCTTAACGAATATTTTACAATAGAAAAACCGAGATTTCCGGTGCAGTCTTTGGTTCAAGTGGAGCGAAAATTCAGTTTGGCGCATCGAAGTCGTGTGGATATAATAGCAAACATTCTACGCGCAGCCAATAGCGGAGCTAGGAAAACTCACATAATGTACAAGTGCAATCTTAGCTTCAAGCAGCTTCATGTCTACCTGGCTTTTCTAGGCGAACGAAAACTGCTGAAATGCTCAAGAATTAAAACGGGCGAAAGAAACGATTCTTACACGTATGAGACTACGGGCAAGGGGAGAGCTTTTCTGCAGGCGTACAGCAGCATACGCACGCTCCTATCAACAAGCGAGTTTGAAGCAGAAGAGTAAGAGGGCACCTTTCACAAGGGAAGCAAGCTCGTAAAAAGGAGCAAGCTATTGTTTAGTTGCCTCTTCTTGTTCGATGTTTCTAATCTTTTTGAGAAAGGTTTTCAGTTGAGTTGACAGCTTTATTCTCTTGGTCTTTTTGTCGTATTCTAGAAAATCGTAGGCAGATAGAAAGCTGGAGATCAACTCGACTTTGGATTCCTGTGTACTCGTCTTTTCAGCTACCTCAGTCAATTTGTGCCAGCCGCCGTTGTCGAGGACTTCGAAGATCTTGTCAATTGCGATCAAAGTCTTGGGGGTCCTCCGTACTGTGTGATGTCTTATAATTTTGCAAAGGGATAAATGGCTTGTGAGGATTTAATTCATAGAAACTCTCTAGAAAAAATGGAAGAAAGCTCTAGAACATTTCCCTAGAAGCTCTTTTCTCTGGTCTTTAAATAGGATAACGACGGTGTAGTTACACACTTCTCTTTCGGCTGGCGCACAGACCGAAACGGTGAGGCTCGCAAAGAGAGGAGTTCAGCATTTGCCAAGAAACGAAAACAGAAGCAGGCAGGAGCTGTTGCTGGTTGAGTTTAAGGCACCTAAGGAACTGGTCGATGCGTTTGACGCGATGTTGAAGTCGAAGTTCTCCAACCGAAGCGAAGCCATCCGATCCCTAATGAGAACATTCGTGGAGGCAGCAAGCAAGAGAAGTTGATTGGCGAACGGTAAGCGCAATGCCCATCCGCTCCAGCCAAGGAGGGATTTATAGAGTGGAAACCACGGAAAAGAAACAGTTCATAGATGAGTTCAAGAGTCAATGGAAAACTATGTGGCGCAATCGCCTGGACGATAAGGTGCGAGCTGAGGGAATAGCTGACAAGGACTATTCTCTATTGTCTATTGACCGCGGAACTGTGATAATAGCAACTCGGAAGTTCAAGCTTCTGGATTTCAAGGAGATCTTACAGCAACATGATCTTTCAGGTGTTGGAGAGGTTATGCATCCTGAACCTTCTGTTGGTGGATGGGGGAAATTCCTCAGAACTGCTTTGATCCCTCAGAACCCTAAGAGACGAAGAAGGCAGGCGCCACTTAATCTTGATAAGAGTGTTGGTCAACAGATGAAGAAGGGCGGGAGAGGATGGCTTCACGTTGGAAGATGATGTTCTTTATTGCATTTATGTGTACAACACGTGATGGGCCCTCTATTTGGCTTCAGACATGTCTTGTATTACTTGATGGGCTATGATTCCGAGGTTCTTGCCTTAATGATGTATGTATAGCTTCTAATGTTTTTGTTTGTGTGCTTCCGTTTTTGTTGTTGCGATGAATGATGTCTGTAGCGAGTGCGCTGATGCTCTAGATTTCGGGTTGGTTTGATGAGCAAGTATAGGGACAGGTTGCAGATTGTTGCTGACATATTGTCTATTGTTAGGGTCAGGGCTAAGAAGACTAGAATTATGTATCAAGCTAACCTGAGCTATAGGCTGCTTTGCCGATATATGGATGAAGTCTTGGATGCGGGTCTAATCAGGCCTGAGGATGGTGACTGCTACGTTCTTACGGCCAGGGGTGAAGAGTTTCTTAACAAACACGGGGAGTATTCGAAGCGTTGTCAGAGTCTGGAGAAGCATCTTAACAATGTTAACGTTGAGAGGGCGACCTTGGAGAAAATGTGCTCAAGCAAGCGCGCGCTAAAGGCAGACAGGCGCGCGCGACCAAAACTGATCTTAGAAGGGAACAGGCTAAGTAGAATGCCTGGCGCGCGCTAAGGAGGAAAAACCATGGGTGCATTGAGATCTTCTTTTTTCTTCTCAATTCTGTTTCTTGTGATGGTGCATCCCATTGTTCCTGTGGTCTATTCGGAGATTAGTGAAACTGAGGTTGTCTCAGCCCTGACCAGTGCCGAAGAGGCTGCTGCATCTGCATTCGTGGCCGTCTTGGAAGCTGAGCGAGCTGGCGGGAACGTTTCAAAGCTTCTGGTTCGATTGAACGATGCTGCCGAAGGTCTGAGCAAGGCTGAAATCTCGTATAGACTTGGAAATTATGAGGCCGCCATCAGCTTCAGCGCCATTTCCTCAGGGATTTGCACGGGCGTCAGAAGTGATGCAGAGGAATTGCGACTTCAAGCTCTTGGCCCAAAACACATGCAGGTTTGGCTGAGGATGATTGAATCGGTTCTTGGTGCAGCTATTGTCGGGATTGGGGGTTTTTGGTCGTGGCGATTGTTCAAGCGGCGATATTTTGAACGGATTTTAAGGATGAAACCAGAGGTGAGCTTTGATGAATCTTGAGGAATATCGAATAGGTTTCGCGACGGGTATCATGGTTTTAATGTTGATCGCGGCAGTTCCTTCGATCAGTCTGTACGTGTCTTTCCCCAGCGGAGAGCGCTTTTCCGAGCTATGGCTACTGGACAAAGATCGCGGAACCGAGGACTATCCCTTCGACGTTCACGAGGATGAACCGTACAGCATTTTTGTTGGCGTGGGCAACCATATGGGTGAGTCATCCTATTACTTGATCTACATCAAGCTTCGCAATCAGACGCAGCCTCCGCCTAACGTTGTCGCATCTCAGCCCAGCTTGCTGACACCGGTGTCTGAATTCAGAGCTTTCGTTCCTCATAATGGGACGTGGGAAGCTCCAATAACATTCCGAATTCTAGACGCGGACGTGGATGGTGATTCCGCCTTTTTGAGTCGTCTATCGATTAATGAAGTGGCTTCTCCAGTCAATGCTTCTGCACTTTGGAATCCGAAGTACAAGGGATTTTATTTTCAGTTGTTTCTTGAGCTTTGGCGCTACAACACGATGTCGCAGAGTTTTCAGTATCACGGGCGCTTTGTCGGAATTTGGCTAAACATGACAAGCTCATAGTGTTGGTCAGTTGTTTCTGGCACGCGCACTATGCCCTGGTTGTGTTTTGGGTGGATTGGAAGTTTCTCTTCTAGAAGATTCAGCTTTTTGTTATAGAATCTTCTACCTTAGCAGTTTAAGTGAAGCGATAATACGAGTTCTCGTGATTGAAAACATCTCCGAAAAATAAATGGGAGCGTACATGCACTTCAATGCGTCGATACATACATCATCTTTCTCGCATATGATAGTCTTGCATGGGGCGGAACGAATCAATGAAGAATAGCAGAGAAGAGATCGTTCCTGTTATGTCGTCCAACGCCCAAATCGAAGAACTATCGCACATTGGCGTTCACGGGTGGCGCCCAGTTGTGGAAGTAATCATTCCCACGAAGAATGAGGCGGACATGCTTGACAGGGTCTTGCTAGGCGTTAAAGAATATGCGGACAGAATTGTCGTTGTGGATGGACATTCGCACGATGGGACCCTTGAAATTGCCAAGACAAATGGAGTTGAGACAATGATTCAAAAGGGCGTTGGCAAGGGCGCGGCTTTGCGCGAAGCCTTTCGCATTGCCAAGGGAGATATCGTTATCATAATGGATGCCGACGGATCCATGAGACCTGAGGAAGTGCCTTTGTTCCTGAAAGCCATAGCTTCAGGTGCTGATGTGGTGAAAGGATCACGGTTCTCCGACGGGGGGTTCTCTGAAGACATGACCCTCATTCGTAAGATTGGAAATCTGTTCTTTCTATTACTAGTCAATTCGATCTGGTCTACGCGCTACACAGATTTGTGCTATGGCTTTAAAGCATTCACAAAAGTGGGCCTAGAGCGATTACGCCCCTTCCTAAAATCGATCAACTTTGACATTGAAACGGAGATCTGTATTAGGTCCAATAAGCTTGGGCTAAAGGTTGTTGAGGTCCCAAGCGTGGAACTCAAGAGAGTTCACGGAAACTCCAATCTCAAAACAATGCTTGATGGAGCGCGCATTCTCAAGAGAATTCTGCACGAGCTTATTCAGGTATCGTAAACAACAACCCGGCACATATCAGATTTCTACGGTGACCACGTTGCTTAGAGTTGGGATAATCGGTCTAGGCCACATGGGTTTGCTGCATTTGCGGAACACCAAGTTTTTGCGTGACGTGAAGGTGGTCGCTGCAGCGGACAAGTCAAGGCGAGGGCTTTCTGAGGCAAAGGATTATGGAATAAAGAATGTGTACGAAGACTACAACGATCTCCTCAAATTAGCCGATTTGGACGCTGTGGTTATTTGCTTGCCGAATTTTCTTCATGAAGAAAGCGTCATTCGATCCGCTGAAAGAGGAGTAGACATATTTGTTGAAAAACCATTGGCCCGCAATGTTCAGGAGTGCAAGAATATCGAGAGAGAAGTCAAGAAGCACGACGTCAAATTACATGTTGGCGCTAACTACAGGTATTTTGACCACGTGCAGAAACTGAAGAAGGAATATGACAAGGGTTCCATCGGTGAAGTTCAAATTGCCAACTTCGAGCATTTTGTAAACGGACCATTTGCTCATCCTTTGAACCCTGTTCCAATAGCAGACTGGTGGCTGGACAGAGACTTGGTTGGAGGCGGCGTATTGCTTGACCAAGGATATCACATGGTGGACCTGTTCAAATGGTTCTTTCCAGATCCAGAGCTGAAGTATGCTAGTCTTGGAAATCGGTTCAATCTAGACGTGGAAGATAGTGCAGTCATAATGCTAGAATCCAAGCATACGTCGACCACGGGAATAATCAGCGTCGGCTGGTTCCAGAAGATGGTGTTTCCACAGTTTAACTTTCGAATTAACCTTCATGGCACGACCCGTTTCTTGTCCAGCGACCACTTCCAGCCGAGTAATCTCTATCTTCACGCGGCAAAGGAAGCCTTCAAAAACATTTCGCGAAGAGCAGTAGGAAGGAGAATTAGGCCATTGTCCTACACCTACTATTATGCCTCGTATTACGAGCAAATGAAGGAATTCGTAGAAAGCGTCGAGCATGACAAGAACCCTAACATTCTTGGGACTGTAGAAGACGGATTGGAGATAGTCAGTCTAGTCCAACAGGCTTACGAGCTCTCGTCATATGAATGATCATACGCGATAGATGAAGACAGAAAGCTGATCAAGATGAAGGCTCTTGTGAGCATCGCTCAATCCAAAGACTTCACCGAAGAAAGCATCAGGGACGCAACCTTCAGTGCCATTGCACTAGGCGGATTCGAATTGCCGAGAAAAGTAAGATCGGCTATTCTCAAGGTCAATCTTCGGTACTATTGGGACTACTCCACCGGTGAGACTACAGATCCCAGAGTTGCTTCAGCTCTTATTGACTACCTACGTGAACAGTATGGCGATGACATAGACTTGTCAATCGCGGAGGCAGACGCTTCTGCCATGAGAACGAAACATGCCTTTCGAATGCTTGGTTACACTGAACTTGCTAGGCGAAAATCAGCTAAACTAATCAACCTGTGTGAATGTGAAAAAGTGACTCGGCAAGTAACAGTCAACGGTGAAAGGTTTGAGTTGCCAATTGCTCAGCCAATGCTAGAAACAGATTTGTTAGTAAATGTTCCCAAGTTGAGAACGCATCGTCTAACCACGGTGTCCTGCGCGCTGAAAAACATGTTTGGAGCTATAGCCAAGCCGAGGAAAATCGAGTATCATCCGCATCTTGATGAAGTGATAGTCGGCATAAACAAGCTGATTAAACCCCATTTAGCTGTTGTTGATGGCATAATAGCGCTCGGAAAAGACCCCATCAAAATGGGTTTAGTACTTGCAGCAGAGGATCAGCTGGCTATAGACGTTGTTGCAGCTAAGATAATGAGATACAATCCGCACTCGATAAGGCACTTCACCCTAGCAGCAAAAGAAGGTGTAGGGGCACTTAACAACATCGAAATAGTTGGGTTCAAAGATTTTAGAACGTTTTGTCGGATCTTCCCAAAGGAAAACTATTTCTTAATCAACAAATTATGGGACCTAAAACTCGCGCTTCTGGACGCATATTTGAAGATCTCCGGAGACACGCGTCCACCTATACTAGACAAATAGAATGTGCATTCTATGCTCTAATTGCTGATATGTTAAGGAGACTAGAGCGTCTCTTCTGAGTCCTTCTAACAACAACGAATCGAAACGTTTCCCACGAGAATAGTTCACGGCAAAAGGCGCGGACAGCTGGGTCGCATATAAGAACAATCCGAATCCTTAGAATCTTAATAGCCGTCGAAATCGCGATTCTCTTTGGCTTTGCATTTGCGAGCTTCAGAGACTATCAGGACGCTTGGATTCTTGAAGGTTTGGAGATTCCATTCGCTGCATTGGCCATTACATATGTAATCTATATTTTCGCTGAAAAAGACATTAAACGGCTTCTATTCTTTTCTCTGCTCTTCAGATCAGCTTGGCTGATCATACCTCAGATAAAGTATCCCTGGTTTCAGGGAGTAGCGGTAGATCAGCATATTCATTATAGATTGGCGGAGGACATATATGACTCTGGTTTCATTCCGAGCGGAAGACTATACTCTGGCACACCTCTAATGCACGTGTTTTTGGCTGCGTATTCTTTGACAACTGGTCTGCAGGTAGTTGACTCCTTCAAGTACCTTCCAATCCTGTGGTGGGGAGCATACCCTCTATTAGTATACATGCTAATGAAGAAATCGAAGCTTGGAAAAGATAATCCGTCAATCCTGAAATATGCCGTTGTTGTTGCATGCATACCTGCAAAAGTGACTCTTTCGTATGTTGTCGTAAGCACACTTTTTGGGGCATTTCTGGTATTCTTGCTCTTGTATCAAATCGTCTCTATACTGAAGACCAACGCGTCGCAATACTGGCTACTGGGCATAATTTGCAGTCTTGCTTTGGTGTCGGCGCATACTTACTCCTCAACGACGTTGCTTTTTGTCCTGTCTTTTGTATTTCTTTTTTCGACTTTTGTAATCAAGAGCTTTCGACTTCGTCTCTTAAGGGTCACATTCCTAATGTTCCTAGTTGTTTTGAATCTTGCTTGGCTGTTGTATCAAGCTCCTGTGCTCTTTGGCAGTGCTCGGGAAGTGATTCTTACCTTTTTGCACTCCATACAAGGGTTGCGGACAGGACCTGCGGTTACGGGTTTCAAGCCCAGGTTCTTTGAATTGGACATTTTGAGCGTCGTGAGAACGCTTGCAGTCTTTCATGGAGCTGACCTATTCTTTCTGTTCTTGATGATGATTGGGGTCGTTTTTTGGGCAAGAAAACTCCGCTCATCGTCGCCATTCAGGTTCTTGTGGCTGTACGTAGTATTTGCTTGGGTGTATTACTTCATCCAGCTGCTATTTGGAAGGGGATACACTGAGATAGTTGAGTACAACAGGATTATTGAACATACGCTATCCTTGTCTCCGATCTTTGCTGGTTTGGTGCTTTACCATTTGGAAAAGAAAGCGCGCAGCCTAATGCCCGCGATAGTAGCCATTTCACTGCTTATGGTTTTGGCTCCCATACAACTCTACCCATGTCAACCGATAATTCCGCCAAGAACAGTCGGTGAGGGCATTCTGTCCTCTGTTGAGCCCCTCGTTGATGTTGGTATGGTGAACTCTGTTTACCAACGAAGTTTGATAAGATATGCTGAAAAGCATATCGAGAAGGGTTTTATTGCGTCTGAGCTCGCAACTGCCTACCAAGCCATTGGACTTTCAAACCACAATTTCTCGGAAGCCCACATAATGCATTACTACCCCTTCTCAAGGTTGATAGATAATGCGACGAAGAAGAGAGAATACGACTACTTTCTCATACATTTCGCTGGAAAGGCGGGTGTTATCATGCAACCAGCGGAAATAAGAACGACGACCCTTATAAAGTCAGCAATACTAAATTCAAGTGTTACCTACAATAATGGCGAATCATACATACTTCAAAGACCCTTTATGTATGATGACGGCTGAAATCGAGAGGTCATCACAATGCCGATAAAGCTATGGGATCTCGGTTTGCTGCTTGCAATCCTGTCAATCATTTTGCTTTCATCATCTCTTGTATCCACCGAAAAATCTATGCGGGCACGTCTTGAACTGGTTGCAAAGATTGCAGGACTAGCTTTCTTGGGAGTTGCCTCCTATTTAATGTGGGAATCCCTAGTCTGAATTGGCGCTGACTGAGCCAGTTTATGCGTGAACAATGAAGAAGAAAGTTGGATTCTAATGAAACTACGGGAGATTCTAACGACTCAGATAGTCCGGCATGTGCACGAAATCGTGGAGAAAGAGAATCCCGAAACCGTCGAAAGTCTGATTATCTTGGTGCAAGAGAAGTATGGTTTGTCTAGGAAAGAAATTATGGATATCGTGTGCCGCGCAGAACTTCATTTCACAACTCATCCGACACGGTCATCAGATTTTCAAGACTATGTGTTCAGTGCAAACGCCCGCTGGTATTGGTTCACGATTTCCCTCTCTGTGTTGACTGCAGCAATCGTCTTGGTGCTCCCAGAAATCAGCCCCATTGTCTATTTCAGATTCCTGCTAGGCTCAGTTTTTGTTCTCTGGATGCCAGGATACGTCTTTGTCAAAAGTCTCTTTCCCCAGAAGAAACTCGAAGAACTGGAACGCATCGCCCTAAGTTTAGGAACAAGCGTTGCATTGGTTCCGATGAGCGTGTTGGTCCTTCACTATACGCCTTGGGGGATAAGAACAGGATCAGTCATCACAATGCTACTAATACTGACATTGGTCTTTTCCACACTCGCGATTTACCGAGAGAGGGAGGTCAGCGCGATTAGCGGTAAGCGCGCTGCAGAACATTCGGCTAAAGCTCGGAATACGGAGGCAATTCAGGCTTGAAACGATATGAGAATCCGGCAATAATCCTTGGTGGAGGAATGACTGGCTTAGGAGTTGAGAGAAATCTAGGGAGGAACGGGGTAGATGTCTACCTCGTTCTCGAGAAGAAAGACATAGCGATGTACTCTAAGTACTGCAAGAAGTACTTCATTATCCCCCGAATCCATCGAGACAAAGAAAGACTAGGGGCCTTCTTTACGGAACTCGAAAACCATCTGGATTATCCTGCAGTAGTCTTTCCGACATCCGATGTTTCTGCTCTAAATCTGTCTTACATACAAGAGGAAGAAGAAAAAGACAGATACTATTTTTCAATTCCGCCAAAGGATGCTCTTGAAACCTTAGTTGAGAAGAAAAGATTTTACATATCTCTTGTCAGCAAGGGAGTGCCGCACCCAGCAACTTTTTTTGGCATAGACGAAATCCGTGAAAGAAGCAATGAGCTATCATATCCAGTTTTCATGAAACCCTCGGTTTCTCAAACGTTTCACGAGATTTTCGGCACAAAAGGTTTCATAGCTGATACCGAAAGAGACCTGCTGCGATACTTGGCGTTAGCAAATCGATACAGAATTGACATTATGATTCAAGAGATAATTCCTGGCCCACCCACCAACCACATTTTCGTTGACGGATACGTGGACGGAGATTCGAACTTGCGATCACTTTTCGCTCGCCGCAGATTGAGGATGTGGCCGTTATCATTTGGAAACAGCACCGTGTGTGAAAGCATCCCGATCTCGCAAGTGACTATTATCAAGGAAACAATTGTAGATTATCTGCACTCAATTGGATACAGCGGCATCTTTAGCGCAGAGTTCAAGAGAGATGAACGTGACAGTCTCTACAAACTTATAGAAATAAACGCTCGAAGCTGGTGGTATAATTCCTTTCCAACAAGGTGCGGGATCAACATAGTTCTCATGGCATACCTAGACAAGATTGGCAAAAAACTAGACTACATAGAGGATTACGAAACAAGTGTCAAGCTGATCTACCTAATCGACGACATCAAGTCCTCATTGGCATTATTGGCAAGAGGTAAATTCAGTCCTCGAGACTGGGCTTCTTCTTTGACCGGAAAAAGAGATTGGGCTCTCTATGCAAAGGATGACCCGCGGCCTTGGTTGATTAATTTCCCATACCTTGTATTCAAGTAACATCGACGTCGAGTCCGTTGATGTCTGCGCCAGGCCCAAAGTCTGATGTGCGTATACATGTAGCGGGTTTCTGTTTCGGCCTTAGGTATGCACTTGGAAGTGTGAATATGTTCATGCTGTTTCTGGCAATGGCTCTATTTGCGTGGATTCCTGTTTTCACAGTCTATTGTTTCTATTATTTTCGCGTGCTCAAAACCCGTAAGAGGCAGACCTATGTTGATTCAATCGCTGGAATAGTGAGCAAACCAGAAAATCTGCGTGATATGCCCAAGGTCACTGTAATAATTCCGGCGCGGAACGAAGAATCAGCTATGCCCTCTAAGATTCAAAGTGTTGCCAAGCTTGACTACGATACGGACAAGATAGATGTTATAGTTGTTGATGACAACTCTGATGATCAAACCTGCAAATCCACCTTGGATGCTTTTGAAGAGTTTGGATTGAGAGGAGAAATTATCAGGAATGCTCATCGCTCAGGGACGAACGCGTCATATAACGCAGGGATATTCAAAGCCAAGAGCAATATGGTTCTTCTGACTGATGCAGATGTAGTGATTGAAAAGGACTCTCTGAAAAAAGCCTTGACCATAATGGCAAATATGAAGGATGTAGGCGCGGTTACGGCTAAAATGAGACCAGTCTCAGACGACAAGACAAGTGCAACAGCTATGGAGAGTACTTACATCAGTTTCATTGAAAAGATGCTGACTGCGGAAAGTGCCATTCATTCAACATTTCCAGGATACGGTGGTTTTATTCTCTTAAGAAAGGAGGCAATTGCGCCGATTCCTGTTGACTACGGCTCAAAAGACGGTAACATAGCCCTGTCTACGTTAAGGAAAGGCTTCAAGTACATCTGCCTGCCAGACGTTTTTTTCTATGAGAAAATATCGGAAAAACTCGATTCTCAGATCAGGCAAAAAACTCGGAGGGCAGCTAGGATAGTGCAGTCAATTCTGGTGAACCGCGACATGGTGTTTAAGAAACAATACGGACAATTCGGAAAGCTGATATTCCCTTTGAGGTTTGCAATGCACATAATATGCCCAGTTCTTATTGTCATTGGATCCTTAGCGGTTTTTATCTTGATTTTTGATCTTTCAGCTGTTTTGGGACTCGTGTTCTTAAGTGCTGTTTGTCTCTTTCTATGCTTGGGAACGCGGACGAGAAATCGTTTTCTCCGCTTCTGTTCGAGCTTTGCCTTTCATCAATTCTATCTAGCGCTAGGGCTTATTCTAGCTCCCAAGAAGATGAAAGTGTGGAGTTCAAACTCACAAAGAAGGTCCTAGATATGGGAATAATGGATCTGTCGGCCGAAGAGATTGAGGATCGGCTGAGAAATGGAAGGATTACAGTAAGCGTTGTGGGTCTTGGTAGGATAGGCTTGCCTACAGCATATGTGTTCGCAGACGCTGGGGCGAAGGTGATAGGAATTGATATAGACGAGAATATTGTCAAGAAGATCAATCTTGGTCAAAGCCCTCTGCGTGACGAGCGTGGATTTGACGAACTTGCGAAAAAAGTCAATGACAAAGTGATTGAAGCTAACACCGACGTCATTTCAAGCGTTTCTAGGTCTGATATAATAATCGTATGTGTGCCAACAACTGTCAACGAGAGTAAAGTTCCTCACTGTCCCGCAATCGTTGATTCCTGTGAGAAAATCGGAAAGGGGCTTAGAGAAGGCAGTCTGGTCGTAATAGAAAGTACTGTCGGGCCAGGAATGGTGGAGAGAACCATAGTTCCGTTGCTAGAAAAGCAGTCTAGAATGAAGGCTGGGCTAGATTTCGGAGTTGCTAGTTGTCCAGAAAGAGCAACCCCGGGTGAAATCCTGAAAAATATGAAGTCGCTTCCAAGGATAGTTGGGGGTATAACGCGTAGGAGTGCTGATGTGGCCGCGACCGTCTATGGCTGCGTCTTGAACACGCGAGTATTAAAAGTCAGCGACGCAAAAACGGCTAACGCTGTAAAATTGACAGAAAACATCTTCCGTGATGTGAACATAGCCCTAATGAACGAGTTTGCGGTTTTGTATGAAAAACTCGGCATAGACACGATTGAGGTTGTCAAGGCCTGTTCGACAAAATGGAACTTCGTAGCGCATTACCCAGGGGCCGGTGTCGGAGGGCCCTGCCTACCTGCAAATGCTTACTATATAATTGATGAAGGACTAAAAGTCGGCTATATCCCTCACCTAGTCCGCATGGCAAGAGAAATAAACGACAGAATGCCAGAGCACGTCGTAGTCTTGACCACAGAAGCTTTAAACAATATCGGAAAAGTTGTTCGCGGATCCAGAATCGCAATACTGGGCGTGTCATACAAGCCTAATGTCCGCGATCTACAGAACTCTCCGTTGAAGCATATTTGTGAACGCTTAGAATCGATGGGCGCTCGCATCTCCATCTATGATCCCTTTTTCAAAGGGGAAAGCGTGTTCCAGAAAAATATTCCCTCTAGTCCGGAGGACGCGGTGACAGGGGCGGATTGCATAATCCTAGGGACTGGACATGCTGAATTCAAGAGTATGGATCTCAGAAAGATCGCTGCAATCTGCTGCGGTCCTACTGCCTTTGTGGACGCGACAAATGCTCTCGTGCCAAAAGAAGTGAAAAAATGCGGATTTTCATACGTGAGTGTTGGCAGACCATAGACAACTTTCTGGAGCGCGGCTAGAAGTCGCCCGTGAAGTTGCCCATGACTTGAATTCAGATGATTATAGACATGATCGCCCGCGTCCAAAATTGCATTGTCCCACATTTTTCTCCTATTTTCCATTTTACTCTTTTTAGTTTAAGAAAACAGGCTGTGCGATTCGAAACTGGGATGTTCATTACTTCGATTGACGTTGATGTTGGAAATGAGAAGCTCGGGGTGACAAATCGAGGAAGATGCGATCGAGATGTCAGCGATAATAACAGCGAACGTTTTGTTGGCGAAGTGGAGCAACGCAATCTGCCCTTCCTGCTCCATCTCTTCGAAGATCTGGAAATCCCTGTAACCTTTGCATTCAGAGGTCAATTGTTCGACGTGGACGCATCTTTTCCGAAGCTTGTGATGCGTTCCTCAATCAGGCATGAGATTGGATCACACGGATATTACCATAAAGCGTTTACAACTCTTTCCCGGAAAAAGGCAGATGAAGAATTGAGAATGACGTCGATAGCGATGAGTAGATATGGTGTTGTCCCAAGGAGTTTTGTCTTTCCTAAGAACAAGGTAGCACATTTGGATCTGTTGAAGAAGTACAGATATGTTTGCTATCGAGGACTCGGTGGCTTTACAAGAGATGACACCTACATAGGAAAAGACAGCGACGGACTATACAATATTCATCCAAGCTTTTTCCTCGGTTGGATTAGCGACTCCTCATATGCAAGAAGAATTGTCGACCTCTGCGCGAGGAAAAAACTCCCGTTTCATGTTTGGTTTCATCCTTGGGACATTGGATACACTGAAGAGCGAACGAAAAAACGAATTGAACGAATGTTGTTTCCGTTGCTAAGACATGCAAGAAGAAGAGAGAAAACCGGAGTTCTGACCTTTGAAACAATGCTCTCAGCAACAAATAAAGCCGAGGTAGCGCTAGGGCAAAACAAGAGTGGTTGCCTGCAGGGTCGCGCGTGCATAACGCGCTAGTTGTACGATTCTATGCATCGGAGCGATTTGAGTTGCAGTGACGTAATATGTACGTGTGGGGATATTATGAGTGGTGATTCAATACAGAAGTTCGAATACGTTCCGTGCGCGTTATGTAGATCAGATGACACAGATTTTTTTGTGGAGGATAGCGGCTTCAATTTGGTAAGATGCAACAGATGTGGGTTAGTCTTTGTTAACCCGAGACCGACATGGGAAGAACTAACCAGAATCTATAACATATCTGTTCAAGCAGGCAAGGGAGTAATCGACAATGCGGGATACATGGATCTCGCATACTTGCATGAACTAAAAGCTAGGATGTTGTTAAGCATCATAAAAAGATACAAGAAGACGGGGAAGATCCTAGACATCGGTTGTGCAGCTGGCTTCTTTCTAAACCTTGCAAGACTACAAGGATTTGAACCCCATGGAGTAGAAGTTTCTAAAGCATTCTGCGATTTCGCGAGCAGTCATCTCAAACTTGATGTATCGTGTGGAGATTTAGGAGAGATTAATTATCCCAGCGAATACTTTGACGTTGTGACTATGTTTGATGTTCTGAGTCATTTGCCCACACCAGTTGAGAATCTCAATGAAGTAAACAGAATCTTACGTAAGGGAGGTTTACTCATGATTGAGACCGGCAATAGAGGTGAACTAAACGCGAAAGCTGTAGAGAAATGGGGTGGCGTATGGGGTACTCCCGGTCACCTGTATCATTTTGGTACAAGAACTCTACTGAGACTACTGGAAACAACGGGATTTGACTGTTTAGGTATAAACAAGTCTCCTATCATTCTCAGTTCAATCATGGAAATAGCACTGAGGAGGATTATTAGTTCCGGGAAAAGCAAAGTTGTCAGTTATGAGCAACTGCGCATTAATGCAGCGCCTATTATTAAAGCAGGTTTTGTGAAAAGTAGTGCGCATCTGTACTTGCTCGCGAAATACCGCTTAGGGAAACTATTTCCAAAATCAAATGTAGACTGCACACTAATAGCTTGTTGCAGAAAAAGCAGAGATGTAGGATCTGATTGAAAGAGCTTAAACTCGATTCGCGAGTTGGTCCCCAACATCAGCTATGATGTTTCACCTGCATTGTAGTTTGCAATGTAGAGGTCGTCAACATGCAAAACTGCGATCAGCCCATTGCCGCTACTCAGTCCCCCGTAAAGCTTCACAAGCTCCAAGTTGATGTCTGACATGTTCGGGTCGTCGCAGGTCTTCACGCCTTCGATTGACAACAGGATCCTTCTTGTCTGTCTGCTAGGGTTGGGGTTTTGTGGGTCTGTTATCCATGTCTTGAATATGCCGTTGTTACCGCTGTCCCTGTAAACGTAACTTTCAAGCCTAAACCATCTGTTCCGAGGGACTTCATGCGCATTGTAAGAAACTCTCGCACTTGCCACAGGGGCTTTCTGGACAACGACATTATTGGGATAAATCAGGTACCCAAATGATTCTGGATAGTCATTGGGTAGATGCCCAAAATGGAAGTCCCACCATGTGTTTGTGCCTCCATCAGAAGAACAAATGTATATGCTTAGCGTGCCACGTGTATCATAATCTCTACATTCCCAAAATTGCCACCAGTAGAAATTCCTTGCCTCCACGATTTTTATCCAACGTGATTCGTAGACTTCGTTGTGCCCCCACAGCGGGCTGCCAAGCCACTTCCATTCATGCCTCACACCATCACCATTATATGTAAATTCGAGGCTTCTGGAACCGCTAACATAATCGGTTGTAATGATTTGTCTTCTTCCAGAGCCGTCGAGTTCAATGTACTCGCCGATGCCCGCGTTGTATTCCCAAAGACTACTCGAGGTTGTAGGCGGTTCAAATCCAGTCCTAGCTATCCACGTCCCGTTGATTGGTGGCGGAGGTGGAGGCGGTGGCGATGCAGAAGCGGCATAGATTGCGTGAAGATTGCGGGTCTCACTTGCCATAAAGGTTACGGTTCTAGGATTAGCCGTTGAATTGTTGTCTAGCCAATACGAAAAGTTGTACATTATGTTTGAAATGGGAGAAGTATAGGGAGAAGGCAGTTCAATTGAGTGGTTTCCAGCTGAGATGACATAGGCTGAGCCCGTTTGATAACCGGTTTTTCCGTCTATCTCGTATGGAACGGACCCTTCGGGAGTGGAGTCTGTTACGAGCAAGGCAGCGCCGGTGGGCAGATAATTAATCGACGCTGATGAATTGATTGTTTTTGACTGAGATGCGAGTGACGATACTCTTGGTACCGAGTCACTCAGCTGGAAGAAGGCCAAAAGACATAGAAGAAATCCCGCCGTAGCCCACAGAGCGTTTTTCTTTTTGTTCTTGAACATTAGAAACGCCATGGTAATTAGTAACGTTCAAAATAGCCCAATGTCTTAAGATTTAATAAATTTTTTTGTGTTTTTGCTGAACACGAATACAAAAGCCGGCGTGATCGTTGAGACCTTGGGTTGATCATTTTTGAGAATGATTGTGCGCGTTAGGAGTAAAGAAAACTTGATGCTAGCGAGCTTCAAGCAGAACTGCTACCAACGCTTCGTTTCGAATTCATAGTGGGTCCGATCAAATTGTCAGTTGACCAAAACCCCTCCTCGTTGATCGAAGAAATAGAGGAGCTAAAGCGTGAGAGGGAGAGATTGATTCGTGAGTTGTGGCTGCGAGAACGTAGGCCTTCGGTTGTGATTGGAGGATTCCTGCTTATGTTTGGTATTGTAGCAACCATTTTATCCATCACGCTATCATCATATATCATGGGTTTTATGGGATTGGCGCTGATTTTTCTAGCTGTCATTTCCCTCTACATCAGGCCAGCAGGATATGTTCAAGCCGTCTCCTTGACATATACGGCGTCTGTCTTACTCAGAATAGCAGACCGACTGCTGAACGCTCACAACATCCAAGGAAAGGGCGTGTACTTGCCGCCTTTGTTGATTAAGGATCTGAAAGACGGATTGGTGTTTGTAAACAGTGATTCATCGATCAAAGTGCCTCGACCAGGAGAACTAGCGGAAGGAAAAGTGTTTACTGAGAACCCAAAGGGGATATGTTTAACAGCCTCCGGGTTGGGTCTCACAAATCTTTTCGAGGAAAAGCTGGGGAGAAGCTTCACCGAAGTTAGTCTAGAATATGTATTGGAAAAGCTGCCTGAACTGTTCACTGATGTTCTGGAAATAGCAGAAACCTTTGAAATAAGCTCAGATCAAGACTCAGTTTCTGTAAAGGCCGAGGGGTCAATTTTTTTTGATGTCTGCAAACAAGCAAGAGAATCTCTTGTTAACTGCAGCTCATATGGCTGTCCTTTTTGCAGCTCAATCGCAATTGCGATTGCAAGATGCCTCGGCAAACCTATACTCGCCGAGAAATCCGAGTTTTCTAACAAAAACAAAAGCTTAGAGATAGTTTATCGAATCATTAAGGACTAGGTTATCGCGTGTGCCGTGCGCATCTTTTGGAGATGGAACATAAGTTAAATTCTTGAGCATTAGACTAAACGCTCAAGCTGAACTGCAAAGGTGCGCACGCTAGAAAAGCCAAAGCGTGATGCCGCAAACGTCTCTTGTACCGAATATGCGCGTGCACAATAGACGTCAAGCCGGCATCTGCACGGAACATCAGGTCGAGATTGTATGGAGGCAAATAACGTAGTAAGAGGCACGTTCGCCATAACTTCAATTCAAATCGTTCAGTATATTGCACAGGGATTGTTTTATGTTGTTGTAACCAAAACTGGCGCCTTGACGGAAACTGATCTTGGACTTGTCTCAATTCTGACTTTTTTGGGTTTCTTAACAATGACTTTGACCAGCCTTTCACTCCCTACAGCGCTAACAAAGTACGTTTCTGAAAACCTCAAGAAAAACGAAAAGATGCAGGTCGTAATCATCCGGAGAACTGTTAACACAAGTGTTTTGGTTTTTGCAACTTTAGGGCTTGCTGTGACAATCTTCTTGTCTGGGCAGATTTCGATGTATTTTTGGAAGACCGAAACCTATGCACCCTTGATAGTTTTCATGTCAATTTACGCCTTTTTTCACACTTTGATGAGTCTCTTCAATGCGAGTTTGCAGGCTTTTTTCTTGTTCGAAAAAGTTGCAGTAGTCAGTTTAGTTTGGGTTGTCCTAAGTAGGTTCCTAGGAGCTTCCCTAGCCTTACTCCATTTTGGTGTATACGGCGTGGTGTTCGGGTATGTCGTTGGATACGGGGCAGCATTTGTCTTGTCATTTTTGTTCGGCCGGGGGCAATCTCCTAGAATTTCTGCTCCAAGCAGCTATATGCCCATGAAACCTTTGTTGAAATTCAGTTTTCCATTGTTCCTTAGTTCAATTATTCTGCTGGGTATGAATTGGGCTGACATCGCGGTGTTGGCGTCCCTAACATCTAACTATGCTGTCCTTGGAATCTACTATCTGGCGGCAAACAGTGTTACTTTCATCTCGGCGTTGTACGTTCCTATTTCTTACACCGTGTTGCCATTACTGTCAGCCCAAAACAGCGTGAAGGATTTCCAAAGTATAAACAACACCTTAACGATCGCTGGTAGATATCTCTACTATCTGATGTTACCCACCTGCGTTGGGCTAGCAATGATAGCTCCAACTGCGATAAGATCCGTTTATGGACACCAATATGTCTACGGCTCGGTTTCCTTCGCCATCTTATCCTTGGCTCAGGTACTAGTGGCCTTCTATATGATCTTGACCACAACACTAACAGCTATTGGAAAGACTTCGGACATTATGAAGATCAATATTGTTTCAGTTCTCTCGTACATTGCATTACTATTAGTGCTTGTACCAATATTCACAGACATTGGCGCCGCTTCCGCTCGTTTTACAATGCAAGTCATTAGCCTTGCACTAACAATTCACGTGCTCAACAAAAATGTGAAGGTGGTAGTCGACAAGGAATCCTTGTGGAAATCAGCTCTTGCGTCTATAGCTATCGTGCCAATTCTAATTCTGACAGAACATATTCTCGCTTCCTTTTCCGTATACCTCATTCTCATTGTGGACGTTCTGGCAGCAGCCAGCGTGTATCTTGTGCTGTTGTATCTCCTCAAGGCTTTGAATCATCAGGATTTTGGGTTACTAAAGCGAACGTTCCCATTCATTGCCAGATACTTGGAGGTCATTGAGGGAATAATGGTTCGAAAGACCTAGGCAGGCCCTGCGTTCACGTCTGGATTTCAGGAACCGAGGAGCTTCAACAAGCTTGCATTCATACAAAAAGCAATGCGCACTCTGATCACAACGCGATGTGAGCAATTGCTGATGACGTGGGCAAACTAATCTTGGAATGATTTGCATGAGAGTCAGCGGTGGAGAAGCTGTCGTCAAGACGCTGATCAACTGTGACGTCGCGATAGTGTATGGCCTGCCTGGAACACACGTGTTAGACATCTACGAAGCTCTCAGAAACGAATCGCAAATCAAGCATGTGTTGACCATGCATGAGATTAACGCTGCTTTCATGGCTGACGCTCAGGGCAGGCTTACAGGACGTCCAGGTGTGTGTCTCTTCACAGGGGGGCCAGGCGCGACAAACGCGGTAACGGCTATAGCCCAAGCTCACGCGGAAGCATCCCCGGTCGTACAAATAACGGGCCACTGCGGTACGAATGAAAAAATCCAGCCTCCACTCGGAGTTGATGATTGGAATTTCCTGTTGAAGATCTATTCTCCGATAACAAAATGGAGCGTTCAGATTAACAGAGTGGAAGAAATAGCGCCAACGTTGACCAAAGCTTTCGAGACAGCTTCGTCAGGCAGGCCGGGGCCCGTCCACGTTGAAATCCCTCAGGATATCCTGCATCAATCGGTTGAGTTTCAAAATCCCATAAAAACAGCTTCAGGGATTGAGCATGCGACAGACGAAAAAACAATTGGGAAAGTTGCCGATGCATTGACTTCGGCAAAGCGTCCTGTCGTGATAGTTGGAAATGGTGTACTGAGGGAATTCTGTTGGGAAGATGTTATGAAACTCGCTCAGATTATAGATGCTCCCATAGTTACAGCTCCGTTCCATGCCGTCAGCGCGATCCCTCACGATTTTCCATTATTTGTTGGATATGATTGGGGATTTACTCCTCATCCGCTAATTGATTTGCTAGTGGGGGAGTCTGATGTTGTGATAACCTTTGGTCTCGATCTCAGAGAAAGGTTGACATGTATAAAGGTGAGGGATCATGCTGTTATCCACGTACATAATGATGTAGCCCCCCTTGATGGTGAAGAAAGCATCATTTCGGCCTTTAGACCTCTAATCGATGTTTCTGGCAGCGTGAAGCAAACACTCAAACTGCTTCTTAGCACGATCACGCCTGAACGATCAGTTGAGAGGAACACCCAAGAAAGGGTCTTAAACATCAGGAAAAAGATCAAAGACGATGTTTCTTCAAGTATCAAGTGGGGACGCAAACCAATGCATCCAGGAGAGGTTAGTGCACAATTGAGGCGTGTCTTAGGTGATGACACTATCATCACACTCGATGTCGGACAAAGCTCTCATTGGATGAATACCGTATACACAGCAAGAAAATCGAATACTGTACTCGCTCCAGGCAGATACGCTTCAATGGGCTTTGCCTTGCCTGCAGCTATTGCAGCGAAATTCACCTTTCCTGAGAGAGAGGTTGTTGCTGTTATGGGTGACGGCGGCTTTCTAATGTCATGTATGGATTTTCCGACCGTTGTGAAGCACAGATTAGCAATTAAAGTAATCGTTATGTCTGATCGTCATTATGGAGCCATTTGGCGCTCTCAGAAGGAATTATACAAGGGCCACACGTTTGCCACAGACATTCAAGTTCCGGATTTCGAAAGATACGCTGAATCATTTGGGGCACGAGGCTTCAGTGTTGATGACCCTGGAGAACTGACAAAGGTCTTGGAGGAGGCACTCAGTCTAGATGAGCCCGTCATAATTAGCGTTCACACCGACCACGACTTCCCTATATATATACCAGGTAGAATGCGTCGAGCCATGATGGGGACAAGCATAGGGCAAAGAATTCGTGCATGGCGCATACGCACGCGCAACCGCGAATCCCAACGGAAAACCTCCTCTACATAAGCTTAGTTCCCGAGTGAAAAACGTTTCACTTAGGGAACAAGAGGCATAGAACTAGGATAATGAACATCCACAGTAAGGTGCCAGTTGTGAAGCTCCCAGTTAAGGAAGCCTACGTTCACACTAGGCGAATTGATCCTACAGGGACTTGCGGCGAATCTGTGACATCAGAGAATGTAATTGCGTCCTTAAAAGGAATCTATGACAGAGTTTATGTGTTGTGTCAGGACTCGGGCAGCAGTAAATCATTCTTTGACTTTGCTCTAGATCGAAGGGTTCCGAGATTTTCGGATTTTGCAGATCATCATGTGATAAACTATCCTTACGCAGCGGCGTTCAGAGACACAGGTCTGTTACATTGTTTGATGAAGGGGCAAAGGGTATTCTTTTATAGGATAGAACAGCCTTATGATAATTTTTCTTCACGCGTGAAACGTTTCTTGAGTAATCTTCTAGCTGTGACAACGTCAAAGTTGTTAACAACCTCTCGCGTTTTGTACGATGCTTCTGCTTGGACCTCCAGGGTCGCGTATTTGCCCACGCCCATTAGTCCTGAATTCTTTTCTCCATCCCATCAAGAGAAAAGACTAGACAATCAGCTAATCTATCTGGGGAATCTGAACTCGAGAAGATTTCCAATGGAATATATGAAACTGGTCTTCAAAGTTATATCAAACGCTGGGGGAAAGATGGAAATCATCACATCTTGTTCAGTTGAGAACCGGGTCTATGCCGACTTCATCAAGAAGTATTGTCTACGGCGGGGTTTCAAGAAGCAGATCAACATCCGCGTCCGCAATCTGACGATAAACGAGAAAATTCATGCTTACCGAACCTCGAGCGCGTTTATTTTTCCCTCTTTATCTCCAAGTGCGATTGACCCTCCAGTGACTGTGCTCGAAGCCATGGCGTCAGGTTGCATCGTTATTTCGACAGACTTGCTAAGTCTTCCCTACATCTTGGGAAATGAGCGAGGCATTGTGTTGCACAACAAGAGATTAGACTCCGAACTGGAAGAAGCTGTGTTGAGGGTTCTTTTTGGCAGCGACTTTTCTAAAGCCATACGTGAGAAAGCCGTGGATTACGCAAGACGACGCCACACTGTAGAATCTGCCGCTGAGATAATTCGAAGGTTGTGCCGTGAACAGGATGACATGTCGAGCGCACAAAACAACCTAGATTAGTTGAGTGCTAGTTTTTCGGTCATTTAGCCCGCGCTGTTCAAAGTATTGCTGGTATGCGAACTCACAGAATTCGTACCAGAAGTTGCGTACAAAAATGCACGCGGTTGCATGATTAGTGATTTAACAAGAGAAGAAATAGTCATTGGATAGTGGAAAGTTGCGGTTAGTAGTTGTCACTCCGCACTTTTGGTCCGATGTTGGGGTTGGAAACGCTGTTAGGGAACTTACCAATGAACTGGTGAAGCTTGGTGTTGACTTGGCTGGTCTCATACATGCCGACCCGTACGTAAGCAACACGTACCCGTCTACACCAATAATATCTGTTGAAACAAAAGAGAACTTTTTCACAGGTCCGTATAGAGAGCTCCTCATTTCCAGAAGGGCGGCACACTCACTGAAGCTACTAGTGAAAAGCAACCATGGAGACGATTGTGTAGTTCACAGTCACAGCCTCTACCCAAGTGCGCTCATAGGAAAAGGCTGCAAAGAAATGGATGCTGCCTTCATCACGACTGTACACGGTATTAATGCAGGTGAGATTGAGAGATTCAGGAAGGAAATGCCGGTGCACCCTCAAGAACTGCGCTACAGACTCATCCACTATATGGTGTTTAGCGAACGCAGAGCTCTTATAAGACGAAGCAGAGGCCACTTCATAGCTCAGTCTCACGAGAACGCCAGTGTTTTCATGAGGATGGGTCTTTCTCGATCTAGGGTACATGTGATACCCAATGGTGTCAACCTTAACTCCTACAAGCCCTATGATTCTTATGAAGCAAGAAAGAAGCTGAAGTTGCCTACTGAGAAACCATTGGTTCTGACCATTTGTGCCATTGAACCAAGGAAGGGGGTTCACACCCTGATCAGAGCTGCACGCACAATTGTGGACGAGGAGCCTGAGGCATACTTTGTGATCGTTGGTGGGGTTAAAAAGGCTCACAGGTGGTATTTGGCCCACTTAAAACAGCTCATAAGTAGGTTCCATTTGAAGAAGCATTTCATGTTCGCGGGCTTTGTACCTAAGGAGGATCTGCCCTTCTACATTAATTCGGCAGACGTATTTGCACTGGCCAGTAGTGCCGAGGGAGGGACACCGCTCGTTGTTTCTCAAGCCATGGCGTGCAAGCGAATTGTGATAGCCACTCAAAATGCTGCAGCAGGCTACTTGCCGCCGAGTCTTATTGTCCAGAATGGGAATTCTGAAGACCTCGCTCAAAAGATCTCTTTCTACTTGTCGAATACGAAAGATCGCAAGCTGGTTGGTGAGGAATTGTACGAGAAGGCCGTCAATGAACTCTCTTGGGCCAATATTGCAGAAAAGACCCTTGATCTGTATCGAAAAGCAATGGGAGACTGCTCAGCATAGCAGGCGCGTCAAAAAAGCAAGTCGGAATGTTGTCAGATGGATTAGGGCGCTTTTGGAATACTGACATACTTACATCTATGGAGATGATTGAATGGAAAGGTTCTACTGTGTGGATTGCATGTCGTGCTGGAAAACTGAAAACGTCGTCAAGTGTCCAAAGTGCAGGTCCAAGAACTTGGTACGCTTGACTGAAGTTCTAGAAGAGTGAAAGAACAAAATCGCGGAGCGTGCAAGTGAAACGCTGCACTCGTGGGGGATTTCTTGAGAATTTGCTATCTATCAGAGGGAATTAGCGTACACGACCAACGGTTCCTCTTTTCTTTGGCAGAAAGAGGTCATGATATGCATCTGGTTTCGTTTAGTGCGCGTTCGCTCCTGCCGGCTTTGACCGAGAAAACTGGTGTACATGTTCACTACGTGAAGTCCCCTTCGTACATGGTTCCACCTAACCCTCTGCTTTTTGGGAAGATTGTGAGGCGAATCCAGCCTGATGTAGTTCACAGCGGTTTTGTTCAGACATACGGACTTTGTGCAGCTATAGCGAACTATCGTCCTATTCTGCTGATGCCTTGGGGCACTGATATTCTCATATGGTCTAGGAAGGCCTTTTTGTGGAACTGGGTTACGAAATTCACCTTATCTCGGGCAGACATGATTACGTGTGACTGTGAACTTGTGAAAGGAGAGATTTTGAGACTTGTGGATTTTCCTGAAGACAGAATCGTCGTGTTCCCTTGGGGGATCGACCTGACGAAGTTTAATCCTCGTACAAGAGATGATGGGATAAGGGAAAAACTGGGTTGGAAGGACAATTTTGTTGTTATTCATGACCGGCAGTTCAAAGAGGTGTATGGAGTCAATTACCTTATAGAAGCCATTCCAAGGGTTGTAAAAGAAATCCCAAGTGCAAGATTTCTTTTCTGCGGGACTGGACCGCTGGAAGACAAAATGAAAAGAGAGGTAGATGAGCGAGAACTTGCCAGTTACGTCTATTTTGCAGGTCTTGTTACGAATGAAGAGCTTCCCATGTACCTCAACTGCGCTGACGTGTACGTGTCGTGTTCTCTATCTGATGGAACCTCTGTTTGCTTGTTGGAAGCTATGGCCTGCGGTTTACCAGCAGTTGTCAGTAACTTACAAGCTAATTTGGAATGGATTGTAGAGGGAGAAAACGGACTACTGACACCTCCTAGGAATCCAGAAATCCTCGCTCAAAGGATAATCGAGCTTGTGAAAAATGAAGAACTCAGAAAGAAATTCAGTGAAAGAAACATTGCCATAGCTGAAAAAAGAGCAGACTGGAGGAAGAACGTTAGCATTCTAGAAGGTATCTACGCAAAGTTGGTGGATGTGTAGGTCCAGAGCACACGTTTGCGTTCAAACTGCGCGTGCGGGCGGGACAAACCGAATAGGTTCAGAGACCTTTTCTATTCATCAACCGATATGAACAGAATGAGTGATTCTCGCAAAGCATGGAGGTAGCGAAGAACACGTTGAATATCGATCTTCAACAATGCACACTGCGAATAGGGTCGCATGAATATGCAAGTGCTTCCGATGTCCTTCAAGCATTTCTCGAATCATATGCAACAAAATCATCTCTTGTACTCGATGCGGGTTGTGGGTCAAGCCCATGGCATCTCGTGCGGCTGGACGCTGCTCACGGTGTAGCATTAGATGTTGATCGTGAGAATGCGAGGAAGGCGATGACGGAGTTGAAAGAGCGTCAGAAGCTTAATCTTTCAGTTGTCGTCGGAGACATCGAGAATCTGCCTTTTCGAAAGGAAATGTTTGAAGTAGTGATCAGTTGCGACGTTTTGGAGCACGTAGGAAAGCCCGAGAAGGCGATTCAGGAACTAGCTTTCTCCGTGAAGAAGGGCGGCAAGTTGCTAGTCACCACCTCAAACCTGTTGAATCCTTTGGTTTTCGTTGATGAGGTTCTTCCCGGATCGATCTCGGACAGGACTCTGCAAAGCTGCGCTTGTGCATACGCGCAAGTGACGGCTGCTCACCTACGCGCACATGCTTATTATGAACGTCATCATCATCTGACTGTGCGGGATATGGCGAGAACACTCAAGAATAGCTGCTTGGCACTGGAAAAACTATTGATGTTTGCTGCTCCCCCGTTCGGATATGTATACAAGTATAAGAGACATCCAATTGAATCTCATCGTGTGTTATGTTGCTCTTGGATTGTGTTTGATAGAGTGACAAATTTGCGTTTTTTGAGAATGTTCAAAGAAGAGATGTTGGTGGTAGCTCAGAAAAAATGATTCGTGTGCTCGCGTGCATAAATTCACACATGCACACACACACTATGGAAGCCGGTTAAGAAACGCGCAAATGAAGTTACGGTGTAATGGAAAATGGTTCTATATAACTTCAGAGAGTTTTCCAAATAAGTTAATAGCTAGGAACTGAGACAACTAATAGGAAATGAAGCCACGACGTTTTCTATTGAAGGTTTGCATGATCTCTTGGTTAGTTGCTTCTCCAATTTTGTCTGTTGTTCAATCTCTTCCGATCAGCTATCCTGATCATGAGTTTCTGAACGGTTTTCACACTGGGACTTGCTTGTGGGATGCCTACGACCCTAACTCGACGGCATATGATGAGTGGACGCCTGCGAGGTTGGCTGGCGTTCTTACGCTAGGTTCAGCCGATGAGAGAGGAGTGACGATTCATGAGAATGGTTCTGTTACTGATGTTTACTATGGAGCGGAATGCGGACCTTGGACTGATGAATCGATTCGTTCAAAGATAGAAAGATACCTGAACATGAACATTGTTCCTATGATTGTTTTCAGTAGGATATTCAACTTTGAAAATCTAAGCGAAACTGCAGTCGGGAATTTCCTTACGAAATTGGCTGGTTGGGTAGAGGCAGTTGATCCAGACAAATTTGTCATCTGGAATCCTAGTGCTGAGAACAACTTCCCAGATGGAATGGAGGGTTGGCGAGATGGCACTCAAAAAATCGATTACCGAGACTTCATTCCGCAGATAGCGATGATAAGACGAGTCAGAGATGAGTTGGGTCTTCAAAACAAGGTGGTGATGGGGATTCAAGCCAATTTGTTGACGCACTATCAAACTGCAGATGGAGAGTGGCATTTTCAAGGTTGGGACGAGTATACAGGGTTCAGAGGCGTTGATGAGTATATAGATGGTTTTGCGCAAGCAGACGTTTTTGGAGTATCGCATTATTTGGGCTACAGAAATCCGGAAGATAACCCTTGTAATCTGACATGGCAGCAGACGTTGCAGAAAAGCTGGGAACGTAGTAGAACAATCTGGCGAAAAGTCTGTGCAGCAGCAAACAGGTTATTGCCTTTCTACTTCTTCGAATATTCTCTAGGTCGAGCTAGCGTGAATCCGATTTGGAAGGAGGCGGTTACGTACACATACACGCAGATGGTTTACAACAACAAATGGGTCAAAGGCATTAGCTGGTACACTGGTCCTTATTTCGAGGAGGATGCAATGCATGAACTCGTGAGCCGGGCAAGGGATTATGACCGCTACGGCTTTCCACCGCCGATTGGCGACGTCAACGGCGACGATGTCGTGAACGTGCTTGACCTGGTCACTGCAAGTGCAGCATTTGGGTTCGAACCAGAAGATCCTGAGTGGAACACGAACGCGGATTTGAACGGTGACGGTTTCGTGAGTGTGTTCGACTTGATAAGAGTTGGAAAAGACGTGGGGACGGTCAGAGTGTTCACAGACGGATTTGAGGACCCCAGCTTCGGGGCTTTCACAGGCACAAACACTCAAGGAAATGGGGGTCTTGAATGCCAATCGTTAGTCAAACGGTTTGGCATCCACGCGGCGCGTGCGTATGCTAATAGCTCCGTCAGTACCGACAGAGCCTTCGCATATTCTGACGTTTCCGAAACGTTGAGCGATGCGCACTATGTCCGCTTCTACATTCGCTTTGCCAATATCCCAAGCACTCACGGTGATTACGTTGATTTTGTTAGAGTACACGGGGCGGCACCGTATCATGCGATGATCTGGCGCTGTGCTCTCTCGTACATAACTGGTAGATATTACCTTGAGATGCAAACTCCGCATGGTAGCTCGAGTTTTCTATACTACGGTTTTTCAGGCATAGACCCGAGTCGATGGTATGCTGTTGAATTCGGCTACAGAAAACATGCAACGCTGGGCTTCTATCGGATTTATGTTGACGGTGTGCTGGAAGCGTCAGATGAGAATAGAAACACTAGTAGCGACCCAAATGCGGTCAACTTCAGATTCGGTTTGGTTGGCGCAGGCGGGACATGGATCAACGAACTTCCCAACTTTTACATAGACCGTCTAGCAATTGACACAGAATATATCGGTCCGGCATACACGTGGTAAGTTCGAAGCCTCAAGAAAGCGCGTTGCTGTTCAAGAATAGAAGAAAGAAATAGAAAATTCGTCCACATGTTCTAGAGTACATAATCCTAGCTGTTAATTAGATACTGTGAGTAAGGGTGCTGCTATGAAGGTGTCCACGCGCATTGCACTAGTCGTGGCCATGATAGTCTGCGCAGTGTCAATGTGGTTGGGGGCAGTGAAGCATGTTGCAGTGGCTGCCCCAATCACCGGGCCTTGTGTCATAATAACATTTGACGATGTGGGCTATCCAGGTCCAAACGCGGCATTGACGGGCTATATTTTGCCTCAAATGAAGAATTACAGTTACAAGGGAGTGGGTTTTGTGATTGGGAACAGGAGTGAGGGTATTTCAGTTGGGAAGACTTTGGCCGATGAAGGCTGGGAAATAGGTTCTCACACTATGTCTCATCCGGATGCGCCTCGCGATATGAATCATTTAAGCTCGTCAGAGTTGACGTATGAAATCGTGTATTCTAAAACGTTTCTTGAAAGTAACATCCCGAAGGCTAAACCGGTTCTCAGTTTTGCTTATCCGCATGGCGATGGCAACGATAACACGACTGTGGTCAGCTATCTGAGAACAGCAGGTTATTGGCTTGCCCGCGATGCAGTAAGTGACATCGGTAAGCCTTGGGGTGGTGTGGCAAGCTACAGTGAACCAGGGGCGCCTATTGAGCCGTACATAATGTATAATGCGAATTATGCAACAGTGGTTCCCCGAGCTTTGAGCGATGCCAAGAGTTCTGGTAAAAATGTTATTTTGTTGTCTCACGCCGGAGACATTTCTTCAGCGAACTTCGCCGCAGTTCTCGCCATGATCCGCGACGCTATTTCACGAGGAGACATCTCGGGAGTTGCAACTTTCAAGGATGTGATGACTCCCACTAACGTTGTGTCCAGTCCTTATGATGTTGTCCGTGGACCTGACAACGCCATATATTATCGAAGCTACAATGATTCTGCTTCAAAATGGAGCAACTGGACCAAGGTTCCTGGAGAAACTCCATACAGGCCGGCGGGAGCAGTCTTCAAGGGTAAGCTTCACATTGCTATTGCAGCAATGGAATATAACGCTATTTATTGGGGAAGCGTCAACCTAACAACGGGGGCATTTTCTGGTTGGACATGGATTCCAGGCGCCACTCCATCAGCGCCAACGTTGGCATCGTCCTCACATCATCTTTATCTGGTTATTCGAGGAACTGACGATTGGATATACTATCGGAGTTATGATGGTTCAAGCTGGAGTGGTTGGACCATGGTCAACCGCGCTGATCAAGCACACACTGAGACAACCAACAGCCCGGCTGCAGCTGTTTTCGGGAGAAAACTCTACATTGCTTGGGAAATCATTACGTACGGATATTGGGGAGCAATTGACCTTACAGACTTAAGTTACTCAGGTTGGAACTACATAGATGGCGGTTTTGATTCTGCACCTTCCTTAACTTGTTCATTGACCGACATGTACCTCGTTTACCGCAACTCATACGCGGCGCCAGACAATCTCGTCTATCGCATCTGGACTGGTTCCACGTGGGGCGGCGCGATTCATGTAGAATCTTGGCCGGCGTATGAGAAGCATCGCGAAAACATAGCGACTAACGGCGAATACAATGTGGGAGAGTACATTTACAAAGATGTGGGCGTAGGCAATGTTGGAACGGTTGGTGTTGGCGATGTGCGGCTTACCGCTGTTGGCTCTTATGCTGCTGGATCAACCGTGGCTGCAGGCAACAGTGACATTGGATTTTCTCTTATTGCGTTTACATCCCGCGAGAAGCATCGCGAAAATGTAGCGACCAACGGTGCATATGATGTCGGAGAGTACATTTACAGAGATGTTAATACCGATGGAGTGGTTTCCGTAGGTGGCCGGGGACCTGACGTGCGGCTTACTGCTGTTCCTCCGTATGCTGCCGGATCAACCGTGGCTAGCGGCAACACTGACATTGGGTCGCGCCTTGTTGCGTTTGCATCCAACAACCCTAGCACAGTTTTCTACAATTCGAAACTTCACCTACTGTTAGTTGAAGGTGGAACTGACTATTGGGGATACGTCAGTGATCCCTCTGGACCCACCCACCCGTTTTCAGGTTGGTCATACAACTACTTTCTTACCGTGAACTCGGCTTACGACACTCCAGGCGGGCAAGGATGGTACCCAAGTGGCAGCTCAGCCTACGCGACGTTAGCTTCAGGTTGGTGGTTTGGAGGCGTGGGAAAACAATACATCTTCACAGGTTGGTCGGGTGACGCCACTGGAGCCAATCTTACAAGCAATCCCATCGTTATGAGTGCACCTAAGAATGCTACGGCAAACTGGAAAACCCAGTACGTCATTATGGTGTTCAGTGGTCACGACGCGCCAACTCCTTCGGCTTGGGTGGACAAAGGCGGCAACTTCACCGCGTCGGTCACTTCCCCCGCAGATACCATTGCCAACAATACCAGATGGGTGTGTACAGGCTATAGTGTGGATTCTGCTCCTCCTGTAGTGGGCAGCAGCTACACTTTTACAAACGTGCAAGCCCCTCATAACATAACATTCAACTGGGCTGCTCAGTACTACCTCAGTGTTTCCACCAACTTTGGAACAGTTGCACCTTCAAGTGGCTGGTACAACGCAGGAGCAAACGTGGCTATAAATGCCACCAAACCTGCAAATCAGACCGCCATATGGAACGGTTGGACTGGAACGGGCAACGGGTCTTACACCGGACTGAACAATCCTGCAACAATCACAATGAACTCTGCAATCAGCCAGTCCGCTTCATGGACTCATCAATTCTACCTGACAGTAATTTCAGAGCACGGCGTACCTATCGGACAAGGCTGGTATGACGCGGGCACAAACGCCACTGCTTCACTCGTTGCTGGCATTGTCAATGGCACGTCTGGCGTCAGATACGTTTTCACGGGCTGGTCTGGAGACGCTAGCGGAACAGGTCTGACAAGTAACCCCATCATAATGGCTGGTCCCAAAACAGCTATTGCGCTGTGGAAGACTCAGTACTATCTGACTGTTTTGACAAACTTTGGGACGGCCAGTCCGGCAAGCGGGTGGTTCGACCAAGGAACCAACCTGACGATATCCTCAACTCCACCAAGCAGTGTGACAGGTGAAAGATATGTTTGGAACGGATGGACTGGAAACGGCTTGGGCAGTTATACAGGTATGGACAACCCTGCCAATGTAACGATGATTGAACCTTTTACGCAGACAGCCTTCTGGATTCATCAATACTACTTGACAGTGACTTCAGCTCATGGAACAACGAGCGGCGAAGGCTGGTACATAGAAGGAGCAAATGCAACCGCCACGCTAGACGTCTCCATTGTGAATGAAACGTCCGTCAAGAGATACATGTTTACTGGCTGGTCCGGTGACGCTAGCGGATCAGGTTTAGCAAGCGACTTGATCTTTATAGATGGACCGAAGACGGCTGTCGCAGACTGGAAGACGCAGTTGTGGATAGTCTTCCAAGAGGACGGCATTCCAAACGGAGTCTCAGCCAACGTAACCGTCAACTCAGTATCACACGCACTGAACTATTCCGACTGGTTTGATGAAAACGCAACTTTGACCTTTTCGTATCAGAACCCAGTTTCTGGAAGCAACAACACGCGATACTTCTTGAGCAGCACATCGGTCGATTCACCGTTAACCGTTGTTGGCTCCGCTAACATCACTGGCTACTACAAGACCCAATATTATCTGTCTGTTGTGACAAGTCCTTCTGGCATAGATACTCCGACAGGCGAGGGCTGGTACGATGCTGATGCGAACGCAACTGCTTCTGTGGATTCTTTCGTAGATATTGTAGCCAATAATTCTCGCTACAGATTTGACCATTGGACGGGCGATGTTAACGGCACCACTAGCTCGATCTCGATTCTGATGGATGGGTCAAAGACGGTAACCGCGGTTTACGTGAAGCAATACTACCTAGTCATGGCGGCGAACTTTGGATCCGTCACTCCATCAACGGGCTGGTTTGATGAAGGACTGAACGTCCCAATATCAGCAACTCCACCGACCAGCGTCGCGGGTGAAAGATATGTTTGGAACGGATGGACAGGAATAGGCAACGGATCCTACACAGGAATGAATTCTTCCGCAACAGTGACCATCAACAGCCAGATTAATGAAACCACGTCGTGGATTCACCAGTACTACCTTACAGTGAGTGTTGATTGGGGAACGTATGGTAGCGGAAATGCAACAGCAAGCGGATGGCACAGCGCTGGAAGCGTGGTCAGCCTATATGCAAATCCAAACTACACGTACAGCGCAGACAAAGAAAAGTACCTATTCGAAGGATGGAACGGAAACGGAACGATAAGCTATACAGGCTTGAGCCCATCAGCAACGGTCACAATGAACAGCCCGATAGCGGAAACCGGTTCTTACACCCATCGTTATTGGCTAGGAATGACGGCGAACTATGGTGCAACCTTGCCGACCAGCGGTTGGAAAGATGCAGGTGAACCTGTGTATATATCAGTAATCGCACCTGACAACAGATCAAGTGAAAGATACCTTTGGAACGGATGGACAGGAACTGGCGCAGGATCCTACACAGGCTTTGCGCTTGGACAATGGATAGTCATCGATGAGCCAACAAATCAGACTGCGTCATGGACCCATCAATTCTACGTTACCGTGATAAGTGATCATGACGCTCCCACGCCTTCAGCTTGGGTGAACGAAGGCGGCAACTTCACAGCTCAGGTAACGTCGCCGGCTGATGACGATGGAAACGGAACGAGATACAGAGCCACTGGATACACTATAGATAGTAACCAGACAGTCGTCGATGGCAGCGCGAGCTACACTTTCATCAGTGTTCAAGCCGTTCACAACATTACGTTCAACTGGATGACGCAACACTATCTGACCGTTACCTCAGCCTATGACACACCTAGTGGTGAAGGTTGGTACGATGCAGGAGCCAACGCAACCGCCGCCTTAGAAGACGGCGTAGTCAATGGCACGTCTGGCACAAGATACGTTTTCACTGACTGGTCAGGGAGCGCCTCTGGAGGGAATTGGAGCGCCAGCAGCCCAATATTCATGAACGCGCCGAAGACAGCCGTAGCAAACTGGAAGACACAATTCTATTTGTCTGTCGATTCGGCTCATGATACACCTGGTGGAGAAGGCTGGTATGATGAAGGAACAAATGCAACTGCCACGCTGGGCGTCGGCACAGTAAATGAAACAGGTGTCAAAAGATATGTGTTCACCGAGTGGTCCGGTGACGCTTCAGGAACAGAATGGAACGGGAGCAATCCAATACTTATGAACGCGCCGAAGACAGCCATGGCGAACTGGAAGACCCAGTTCTGGATAGCGTTCCAAGAAGACGGGATTCAAGATGGCGTCTTGGCAAATGTTACCGTTAATTCAGTGTTGCACGCGCTGAACTATTCTGACTGGTTTGATGAGAATTCAACTGTGGTCTTTTCTTATCAGACACCAGTTGCAGTCGATGATGGCACGCGATACGCTCTGAACGGCACCTCCCAGAGTTCCCCGCTCACAGTATCGATGTCTGTGAACGTGACAGGCTTCTACAAGATGCAGTACTATCTTGCTGTGAATACAAGTCCAGTTGGAGTTGACAGCCCAGTTGGTGAAGGATGGTACGACGCTGGTTCAAATGCTACTGTCTCAACGGCTCAGTTTGATGATATCGTTAGCGGAAGTTCGCGGTATCGTTTTGACTCTTGGACTGGGGCTGCTGGCACGTACTCAAACGCGACCGTTCTAATGAGCACGCCAAAAACAGTCACCGCAAACTATGTAACACAATATTACTTGGCTGTAGACACAGCGTATGGCACGCCCGAAGGGGAAGGCTGGTACGACGAGGGAACTGATGCAGTTGCGTCTCTTTCTGAAGGTCTTGTCAATGGCTTGTCTGGCACTAGGTACCTTTTCACTCGTTGGTCCGATGATGCCTCAGGAACGGACTGGAACGCTAGCAGTCCGATACTTATGAATGCGGCGAAAACAGCAGTCGCAAACTGGCAGACTCAGTACTACTTGACGATGATATCAGACTTTGGAGGAGTTTTCCCAATCAGCGGTTGGTTCAACGCCAGCACATATGTTGCAGTGCTTGCGACTGATCCAGCAAATGGAACAGACACGCGATACGTTTGGAACGGATGGACTGGAACTGGCAGCGGATCCTACACAGGAATTGGAATTGGCCCTAACCACCTGGCATCACTAGTCATGAACGAGCCAATAACCCAGACTGCTTCTTGGATTCAACAATTCAAGCTGAGAGTTGAGTATCTTCCAAATGACCCAATTCTCAACGGATCCCAGAGTGGTGAAGGCTGGTATGATGATGGCTCGACTGCAGTAATAGCAAGTGATGAAAATGTTGATATCGTCGCGAACTCGTCGCGCTACACTTTCGATTACTGGAGCGGCGCAGCTTCGGGAACAAACTTGACGGCAACTCTTCTTATGAACGCACCCAAGAACGTTACAGCAAACTACAAGCTCCAATACTACGTTGAGGTTTTCAGTGCTCATGACACTCCAACACCATCTGCTTGGGTTGATCAAGGCGGCAACTTCACAGCCTCGGTGACGTCTCCTGCTGATGTAATAGCCAACAACACCAGATGGGCGTGTGCAGGCTATAGTGTAGATGCTGGTAGCATGGTGAATGGCACGAGTTACACGTTTACCAACGTTCAAGCTTCTCGTAACATTACGTTCAGTTGGGTTCAGCAGTATTATTTGACTGTGGCTTCAGCTCATGGCGTACCCAGCGGTGAGGGATGGTATGACTCGGGAGAAAATGCAGCTGCAATGCTTGACATTGGCATGGTGAACGGTACATCTGGTACACGATATGTGTTTACGGGTTGGTTGGGCGACGCGTCTGGCGTCAACTTGACAAGCAACCCAATACTTATGACAGGACCGAAGACCGCTATAGCAGATTGGAAGACACAATACCTTCTCACTGTTGACAACGGGGGTCACGGAACCACATCAGGCCAAGGATGGTACAATGCGAGCACAACAGCAAGCTTTGGCGTAAGCCCCACAATAGTGGATCTCGGTCTTCCAACGCAGTATGTCTTTACGAAGTGGTCTGGTAGCTCCAACTCAACCAGTCCAAGTAGCTCAATATTTATGGATGCACCAAAAACGGTAACGGCAAACTGGCTGGCGCAGTACCTTCTTACTGTAAATAACGGAGGTCATGGAACCACTTATGGTCAAGGTTGGTACAATGCTAGCACGACGGCGAACTTCAGTATAAGCCCAACAACAGTGAATGGAACTTCTGGCACGCGATACGTCTTCGCGAACTGGTTTGGTAACTCCAACTCAACCAGCCCAAGTAGTTTAATACTTATGAATGGTCCGAAAACAGTGACAGCCAGTTGGAAGGTACAGTACCTAGTCACTTTCAAAGAGCAAGGCATTTCAATAAGCGCCGTAGCTAACGTTACTGTCAACTCCACACCGCATGCGCTGAACTACTCCGACTGGTTTGATGCGAACGCCAACGTGACCTTCAGCTATGACGATTTGATCAACGATGGGCAACCAACAAGATACGTTTTCGTAAGCGTGAACTCCACTTCTCCAGTGATTGTGACTAGCCCCCTCACAATAACCGCCACCTACAAGACTCAACACTACTTGACTGTGGATCATCTGCCCGCAGACTCAGTACTAGACGGTAACCAAACAGGCCAAGGATACTACGATGCAGGTCTAAATGCATCAATAACCGCGGAACAATACGTGGACATTGTCAACGGCGCCTCACGGTACAGATTTGACCACTGGAGCAACAATGCTTCTGGCACAAACAAGACAACGACCGTTCTGATGGGCAGTCCGAAGACGGCGACGGCGAACTACGTGAAGCAATGGAAAATAGTCGTCAACCAAGTAGGTTCTGGTGCCAACGTGACAGCCACGATAGATTCTTCCAACTCTACTCTTCCACAGAGCTTCTGGTGGGACGACCTGTCAACACACAACATCACGATTCAGCAGATAATCAACGATACATCAGTTAGCGGTCAAAGATACGTTTTCACGCAATGGACTGGCGGAAGTAACTCGACCTCAAACATGATACAGGTGGGAATCTCAAATTCAACAACGTTCTGGGCGAATTACAAGACACAATACTATCTAACAGTTGCCACAAACCCAGACGGAGTTGACAACCCCACAGGTAATGGATGGTACGATGCTGGCATGAACGCCACTGTTTCAACTTCTCAATACAATGTCAACCAAAACTCAAGGCATCGTTTCGATTCGTGGACAGGAGCTTTCGGCACGTATTCCAATGCGACAGTTTTGATGGATGCGCCTAAGACTGCTACAGCCAACTATGTGATGCAGTATTACTTGACTGTCGTTTCAGCCTATGGCACGCCGGGCGGCGAAGGTTGGTATGACGAGGGAACGAATGCAACTGCAACTCTTCAAGAATCAATAGTTAATGGTGCCTCAGGTACGAGATACGTTTTCACGGGTTGGTCTGGCAACGCAACCGGAACGAGTTGGAATGCAAGTGATCCGATTTTCATGGATGGGTCTAAGACTGCTTTGGCTGTTTGGAAGACGCAGTATCTTGTGGGCTTTCAGCGCGTGGGCGTTCCAAATGGCATTGCAGTTAATGTGTCTGTGAACTCGGTTCCGCATGTCCTTAATTATAGTGAATGGTTTGATGAGAGTTTCATGGTGCAGTTTGCCTATGATACTATGGTTTCAGGTGTTGCTGGCGTCCAGTACGTTTTGAACAGCACATCGGCTAGCTCGCCATTAACGGTTGTAGGATCTGCCAATGTGACGGGTTACTATCGAACCCAGTATTTTCTGACTGTCAACACTGATCCAACGGGATTGAACAGCCCGGCTGGTGAGGGATGGTATGACGAGAATGTGGCGGCTCACATCAGCGTGTCTAATGTCACTGGATACTTCTTTGAATACTGGTATTTGGGCGGCCTAGTCGGAACGCCTTATTCAAACAACATGAGCACAACAGTCACCATGAATGGACCTCAGACAGCCACAGCAAAGTTCAGACTCGGCAACTTGTTCGAGGTCGTTCAGGGGACAAGCAATAGCATCTGGTACCGTTCTTACAATGGGAATTGGAGTGAGTGGGTTGGTCTTCCAGGGCAGACGCCAAGCAGTCCCGCTGCAGCTGTATATGGCGGCTATTTGCAGATAGTTG
>Ga0315314_1000153_pt1 | contig 89055 bp, 79 predicted proteins | sample TDP9_MG_FD_203631 | JGI IMG/M metagenome (GOLD analysis project Ga0315314, IMG submission 203631) | Freshwater sediment microbial communities from Lake Towuti, South Sulawesi, Indonesia - TDP9 | ecosystem: Environmental > Aquatic > Freshwater > Lake > Sediment | place: Indonesia: South Sulawesi...
GTTACGCCGGCCAAGAGCCGTGCGTTGCTTGCTGGGGTTAACCCCAGCAAGCAGGTATCCTAAGTCCTTATTACCTGTTACCTATGTTCCCGGTTTAAAGTGTTACCCATGTACCGGTTGACACACATTTAAAGAAAGAACAATCCCGGCGGAGCCGGGGGCTAAACAATTAAAAAAAGAACAACCCCGGCCAAAGGCCGGGGCTAAACATTTTTGAGATTGACGCGCTCCGCCGAGTAAATATAACGCCGGCTTGAGGACCCCACATAAGAATTGCTGGGGCAGGAGGAAAAGGTAAAAGGAATATCGAATCCCCGTTTTCACGAGGACAGGTAACAAACAAGGAAAGCCGAAGAGAAAAAGGATGAAGGGCTTTTCAACTGATTACTGATTACTCGATGCCGGGTGCTCGTGAAATATGGTGAATTTAGAAGTCGAGTATGGAGCGTACAGCGTTGTATCGTGAAAGAAGGCAAAAGCAAATATTACTAAAGAGACAAAAAGGATTGCCACTAACATAAAAACCTCAGAACTTTCTTTGTTTATCTTGCAAGGTTCGGTAGAGGCAAAACAAAAAGAGTGCGAGAATAGCCGACCAGCTAATAATCAAAAATATCCATCCTGTAAGTTTCATTTGTTAGAAGCTCCGGAGTTTTTTCGCCGCCAGACGATAAAGACTAGAAAAGCCAGCAATGCAAATAAGCCGAGAAGGCCGATTCTTGTGGCATTGATGTAAGGGACGTTTTGGGGAGGCACATTTTTAAGTTCGATGACAGGGACGACCTCCTGCACGAACCAGAATCCGAGAATAAACAGTAGAAATGCAGGTGTGATATATTTGATAATAAAGCGGTAAATTCGTGGGATAGAAATATCAGAACCGTGGTGCATTTCCGTCCAGGCATTTTCCATACCAAAGACCCAGGCGAAAAGAAAGGTCTCGATAGTGGCAAACAGGACGAGGCAGAAGGTGCCGCCCCAGAAATCCAATTCATCAAGAACACCCTTACCAAGAAAGAATATCGCGGGCTGACTGAGGATAAATGTTGCAATGCTGAATATTATACAGGCCTTTTTCTTGGAGAGGTTAAATTCATCTTCCATAAAGGCGGTTGCGGGCAAGGCCAAAGAGATGGAGCTGGTTATCCCTGATAAGAAAAGTAAGATAAACCACAAGAAGCCGAAAACGTTGCCAAAGGCGATTTTCTGAAGTACCAGCGGCATTGTTACAAATCCGAGATTGAAGGCACCGGCTTGTGCGATTCTGCTGGTAGCCTCGTGTCCAAAAAAGGCAAAGGCGGCGGGTATAACAAGACTTCCACCAATGATAACCTCAGCTACCTCGTTTGTTGTTGCGGCGGTAAGGCCGGACAGAGCAACATCGTCATTCTTTGTCAAGTAACTTGCATAAGTAAGAATAACACCTATACCGCAGCTTAGGGTAAAAAATATCTGACCTGCTGCAGCAAACCAGACCTTGGCGCTTTTAAGTTTTGACCAGTCGGGGTTCCACAAGAAACCTAAGCCGTTGACAATATTATGGTCGGGTTTGGCGGGGTCAGGAGTGCCGAGCATGAAGACCCTTATAACCAGTAGTGCACCTATCAAAAAGAGGGCCGGAAGTGCGTATTTGCAGACCCTCTCGATTCCGCCGCTGATACCCAAATAGACTATTAAGATATTTAGAAAAAATGTAATTAGAAAGAAGAAATAGCTCGGTCCGAGGCTGCTAAAGAACTCATTTTGGGTCAAACCCTGGTAAGCTTGCAGAAAAGCCGCCATGCTTTGTTCGGTGGTACAGCCATTATACTTACCAAACAATGCGAAGAAGCTATAGCCCAAAATCCAAGACTCGATGTAAATATAGTAGATGAAGATAACCATCGGGCCGAAGATGCCAATAACGCCGAAATATTTGATGAACTTGTTTTTTTCCCAGAGGATGTGAAACATTCCGGGAGCGGTGCTGTGGCCCAGGCCGCCGCCGAAACGGCCTATTGTCCATTCAATCCACATAAGCGGCAGTCCGACCAGGAGCAGGGCGATAAAATAGGGTATCATAAAGGCCCCGCCGCCGTTGCGGGCTGCCTGGACTGGAAAGCGGAGGAAATTGCCTAAACCGATTGCGCTTCCTGCAACAGCTAAAATAACTCCGAGCTTACTATTCCACTTTTCTCGAGCCATAGCATAACTTTCAAATGAAAGGGCTGTTCCGAAAGCCCCATCCTTTTTTGTGCGCGAGGCGTTATGTCAAATTCAGCAAATTTAGATTAAATCTTACAGCGATTTTTGGAAGAATCAATGTCGAAATTAATAGTAAAGCTCATATTTTGGCGAATAAAATTCTTATTCGGGGACAGGGATAAGAAGATAAGTCTTTTTTGCTTCTGGCAATGACTATGGAAAAAATCTTAGAAGAAGTTTCTTTCGCTACTGTCCTGCTATCGCATCATCAATAGCTTTTTTAACGGCGTCCAGAGCCAATGACCCCGGCATCTTTTCGCAAGCCGCATCAATAGTCTGCTTTGCCTGGTCGAGTCTGCCCATCCGATAATAGACATAGCCTAAGAGGAATTCCAGTTGGTCTGAACCGCTTCGTCCCAGCCATTCCTTAATATCGGCTATTCTGTCGTCGAGCTCGTTTTCGCCGCCTAATATAGCCGCAAAGTCGATTTTAGTCCGTGCATATTCAGGAGCAATCTCGAGCGCTCTGGAAAGAAACAGCGCGCTGCTAACATATTCGCCGGCGGCGAATAATGCATGGCCTCTGCCGGCAAAGCAAAGCGGCTCATCCAGCTTATAAATGGACGCCAGGGCAAAAGAATCCGCTGCGCGATAGTACCTGCCTGCCCTAAGGTAATTTTCCGCGGCCTGGAGGTGCTGGTTGAACTTGGCTTGCGAGTAAGACTCGAAACTGGTGTGCGGACCCCTAATGCGCCTTGCCCTAACGGATAGGTCGGCCTGCGAAAGCTTATTTAGTTCATCCAACGGAGAACTTGTCTTTAGCGAGCTTCCACGGTTCGCCCCGTTAGAGCTCTGCACCGAACTTCCACCAGTCTGCCAAAAAGGCTCACTTCTAACGGGGTTCGGTGTTTCTGAAAATTCGAGATGGGATTCCTCCAGGCTTTCGGCGGCTTGACTGGACGGGGCTTTTTCAGGTTCGTAAAGGCGCACTATTTTACTCCAGTCAATCGCTGTCCCCCAGGGAGGGCTAACAGTATCTGTCTTGGTAGTTTCATCTTTATGAGCTGCTTCCGTTGTGGGTTGCAGGCGTGCATCGATGGACCTGGTTAAATCATCGAGCTGCTGTTTTATTCGCTCAAGAGCATCGGAACCAAGTCTGTTACGTTGGTTCTGCAGGTCTGTGCCGGATTCATCAGGCTTACCTTCATCCGCCTGAGGTTCCCAGCCCATAGCTTTCTGCAAGGCGGGCACATTCTGAAACGCCGGACCTTTCACCGCGGCGTCAACTTGCGCAGGCGTTGACACAGGAGTAACCTCGTCCCCGACAAAGCCTGGTTCGATAGTCTGAACTATTTCAGATACCTGGCTTTGCCTGTGTTCCGGATTCCATATCTCAAACCTCTGCTCAAGGGCTTTTCCTGAGTCCTGGGTCTTGAGTCCTGTGTCCTGGGTCTGCTTCTGGTATCGTTCAGCCATCAACTGCTGGTCTTGCGGCGATATGCCTGCCCTGTCTTGAGTAAGTAGCTGTAGTTCCCGTATGCTCTGTACTATTTGTATAGGTTTAGCCGATGTACCAAATTGTGTTTGCAATCCCTGCGAGCCTGAATCGGATGATTCCTGCGAAGTGCCGACCTGTGCAAAAGTATCCCAGTCGGAAAGAGTTTGTTTCTCCTGACCGTTTGTTGTCTTCATTCCAGCCGGATACCGTAGCTGGAACGCACGGTCATCAATCCTTGTTATCGGCCCCAAAACTCCGGAATAGCCCGGCCTTGTAGTGGTTACTGTCTGGCTCGGCAAATAATATGGCTGAATGCTGTATCCGTCGGCATAATGGCTGAAGTCTTCTTCGCCGGCCGAGTCCCTCAAAAAAGAGCTGAGCGTCGATGAACCAAGATTAGCCCTGAAAGTTGTGGTTGACCCATAGGGCACAGTGTCGCGGAAGTGCATCCCGCGGCGGACATTGCCGGTAATTACGAGGTTACCGCTGGTATCAAACGGGTCAGGGCTGCTAATCAGACCACTCTGGATACTGCTCGGCGGGACGGTGCTTGAGCCGGCAGGATTCATTATTGCACGGTTTTCTATCGACCAGCTTGCTGGCGAACAAATAGTGAAGAACACCGCTATCATTGTGATAAAAAGCCTGTTCTTCATAATCTTAAAACCTCCCTATCCGCAATTATTTTCGTAATTAAACAATTCACCCAAGACCAAAAGACTACTTATCGTTGACTAAAGATAAAGGCCGAAGTTTTCAAGTCTTGCGTCTTGTGTCTTTCGTCTTGGGTCTTGTGTCTTGCTTATATTTCGGTTTCTCTGCCCAGCTAAGTTTGGTGGCCAGGGTGTCCCATTGACTGCGAAGGGGATTGTTCACTATCAAAAAATCGCAGCTTTCTCTCTCGACCTTCACCACATCATCAATTGACAGCCCTAACGAAATCTGGCCGTCGATAGAAACAGTTGTGCCTTCGTTGACTCGTATGCCGACGACTTCTATTGTGCTCTGGGCGTTGATAACGATTGGCCGAAAGCTCAAAGAATGAGGACAAATCGGCGTAATAACCACCGCCTCCATCCTGGGCGAGACTATAGGGCCTCCTGCCGATAGGTTGTACGCCGTTGAGCCTGTCGGGGTGGAAATTATTAACCCATCACTGACACAACCAGCTAAGGGCTGACCATCCACTGATATTTTCAGCTCAACCGTTCTAAAAGGCGGCCCGGCTGTGATGAAAACATCATTTATAGCTGCTGAGCAAAATTTCTGTGCTCGGTCTTTTTTTTTGCCCTCTCTGAAAACGCTGCATTTTAGCATCATCCGCTTGTCTATCTGGGCGGTGCCATTTTTTAAACAAGGGAAAAATTCCATAAGCTCATTAACGCTGAATTCCGCCAGGAAGCCGAGCTTGCCGACGTTAACGCCTATGACCGGGACGCTGGCTTTACTCACATTCCTTGCCGTGGAGATAATGCTGCCGTCGCCGCCGAACACTATTGCGAAATCACATTTTTTTAGAATCTCAACCCTGCAATCTTCAATGCCGCAGCTTGCTACTATCTCGGCCTTATCCTTTGCAAAGCCGACAAATTCGTCAATCGCCTCGTTGACTCCTTCTTTTTTCGAGTCACCGAAAATTACTAATTTGGGGAGAGATTTCATATTTCGTGCTTTGTGCTTTATATCTTGCATCTGGTGTCGCGGTTCACGCTTTAAGCATTTCTTTTACGGTTTCTATTATCTTATCGGCATTTATACCCGCTTCTATAAGCTGCTGCGCCCTGGAATTGTGTCCTATAAATCTTCTCGGCGCACCAAGCAAGCGTACGGCCTTTGGCGAACGGTTCTGGTCTGCGAACAGTTCGAGCACGGCTGAGCCGAACCCACAGGCACCGGCGTGGTCCTCTACGGTAATTATGCCCTTACCCTGGTCCAGCAGAGAGACAATATTTTTATCGACAGGAGCGGCAAACCGGGCGTTAATAACATCAACCGCAATGTTTTCTTCTGCTAATAATTCAGCCGCTTTTAATGCTTCCATCAGGACACTGCCGTAACTGACAATCGCGACGGCAGAATCTTTTGTCTGTTTGACAATTATGCTTTTACCCAGCCTGAACGGCTTACTACAAGCCCGCCAGACGTATTGCGGGATAAGATCCTGCTGTGGAACGAAATCCTTCGGATACCTTATAACGACCGGCTTATCTTGGCCCAACGCAAATTCCAGAGCCAGTTGAGTTTCAATCTCATTGGCAGGGGCTGTCAGCACCATATTCGGCATAATCCGCAAAAACCCAATATCCATTAAACCGTGGTGCGTTGGGCCGTCCGAGCCAACGACCCCAGCCCTGTCAACGCAAAAAACAACCGGCAGGTTCTGTAAGGCCACCTCCTGGAATATCTGGTCGAAGCTGCGCTGCAAAAAGGTCGAATAGATACAGACGACCGGTTTTAAGCCGCTTCTGGCAAACCCTGCTGCAATATCCACAGCCGCACTTTCAGCGATACCCACATCGTAGAACCTGTCAGGAAACTTTTGGCGAAATTCGACTAACCCTGTGCCGTCGCACATCGCTGAGGTTATGGCGACGATTCTATCGTCTTTGTGAGCTAATTCCGTCAGATGCTCGCCGAGCACATTAGTAAAACTGCGTCTGCTTGAGTCCGAAGCAGATTCAACAATGTCCCCGTTCATTTTGAATGGACCGGTCGAATGAAATTTGCTGGGTCCCTGGTCGGCCGGTTGAAACCCTTTGCCCTTCTTGGTATAGACGTGGAGAATTGCGGGGTGATTCAGCTCGGCCAAGGCCTGGAACAATTTTATAAGCGAGCCAATATCATGGCCGTCAACAGGACCAAAGTACGGAATATTCAGGCTCTCAAACATCTGACTGGCCGGCAGAGCCATCCTGATACCTTTCTTAATCCTCTCAATCGCTTCATCGACACTTTTGCCTATAAGGGGGGTATGCTCTAAGATATTTCTGGTTGTCTTGCGCAAATCCTCGTAGGTCTGGCTGAGCCGAACTTTGGAAAAGTACTTCGCCATCGCTCCGACGGTAGCGTCTATTGCCATCGAGTTGTCATTCAGCACGATTAGTAATTGCCGTTTGGCTAGGCCGAGATTATTGAGTGCCTCGAAAGAGGTGCCGTTGACGATACTGGCATCGCCGACTATCGCTACAATTTTATCATTCTTGTTTTGTTGTCTCTGGGCTATTGCCATTCCGATTGCTGTGGCTATCGAGGTCCCTGCATGTCCGACGGTGAACTGGTCATATTCACTCTCGGCGGGGTTGGGAAAACCGCTTATCCCTTCAGGACGACGAAGATGCTCGAATTTATCTTTCCTTCCGGTAACGATTTTATGAGTATAGCATTGATGGCCGACGTCCCAGAGCAGCTTGTCCTCTTTGAAATCAAAGACATAGTGCAGGGCTAATGTCAATTCCACTACGCCGAGGTTGCTTGCCAGATGTCCGCCGGTTTTACTGACCGAGTTGAGAATGAACTGGCGTATTTCTTCAGCAAGCTCCTTGAGCTGAGGCACAGTCAGCTTCTTCAGGTCCGCCGGACTGTTGACTCCGCTTAGAAACTTATCTTTTCTGTCCGATTGCTGCATAATGTTATTCAATCAAATAGGCAGATAGCTACGATGAAATCCCATAATTTTGAAAAAATTTTAAGCCCTTTTAGTATAACAGCTTAATCCACAAAGCACCATTGAAAAACAGGATTTTTCGTATCAAACATGCAGATAGCTCTAATTATGGAGCGGTTCGCCTGTGGCGAATCTAACGCGGGCCAAACGATGTTTGTTGACTAATTGTGACTACCAGAGAGCTACAAAAGGTAAAAATGTCGCAAAGAATGAACAGATAATATGATGCATCGTAAAATAACGGGATAGGTGTTAAAAGTGTTTGTAGTTTAAGTTCCTATCACTACACGAGTTAAAGAAAATTTTGAAAATTTTTGTATTTTTGTTTGATTTTTGGGTTGCTTTTGCTTCAACCTTTCTAAGTTTTTCAGCCAAATCAAAGAAAAGACTTGATTTTTTCTTCGATTTAATCGATAATTTTATTAAAAATAACAGTTTTACTCCGAAAAAAGAGATTATGTTGTGAGTAGAAAACGACAAGCACTTGTCACGGAGCGGAAATATCAAGGCAAATACGTAGCGTTTAACCCTTCTGAAGGCAAGAAGATTATTGCATCAGGAAGAGATCCTGCCGTAGTGATACAGAAGGCCCGCAAGAATGGGGTGAACGTTCCAGCTATCGTCTTTGTACCCGAGGAAGGTGTAGCTTACATCTACTAAGAAAAATGCCGATAAAGGACTATCCTCTCACTCCAGTAGCACCAGGCCTTGCTCGCCCTATGCTATGGGTCAGGGTGATTAATCCAACCACAAAAAGAGGAGTTATTGCGCTGGCAATTGTAGATACGGGCGCTGATGATTGTGTATTTCCAGCCAAGGTTGCGAGCCAACTTGATTATAAACTCAAGGCCGTTACCCCTAAAAGAATCAAAACAGCTATTGGAACAGTGAGCGTTTCTATGCACAAATACAAACCGAGAGTGGACATTTTGGAAATGCGACCGGATGGGATGCCTGGGAAAAAGATATTGCACACTATACGTAACACACCTATTGATTTCATTGGAGGTTGCGACGCTTTTCTTCTTGGAACGAGTTTCCTAAGTGATTTTGTTCTTACAATCGATTATCCTCGACAAGTCTTCTCGATTCGCAAACCCAAGAGGTAACATCATTCGTTCATCCATAGTCGAACAGTAAAAATAGGATATTGCCTTCTAAACCCCTATGTGCTTATTAAGTTCTTTGTGGCACGGTAGCATTGTTTTTCCCCGCAATATCAGCCTGTTAGAGGTAAAGGGTGAGAACTTATCGATAAAAAAAGGCCGTAAGCGCGAAGCTTATGGCCCGTTGGTTCGTAATTAGGAATACATCATAGATAAAAAAGTCTTGAATGCATAATCGGCATAGGAGGCACGGGCGGCGGTCGGATTTTAATCGGTGAGTGATATTTTTTTAGGAAATTCTCTTGCTGTGTCAATTTATGCCCAAAAATGTCTGTTTGTTCTTCTGCAAACCAGCAAATCAAAACAGCAAGAATCACTTCTACCGCTATTAACGGTATAATTCCTATTGTCATAATGTATCCCCAAAAGAACAACATATTGTATCGGCCAAAATTCAATTTTTTCCTTAATCAAATTAGCACTATATGAGTGGGCGAATGAGCAGAAAAGTGGATGCCTGTATCCATTCACACAGGTACAAAAGCCGGCACCATTCTGGGACGTAGTGTGAAAATCGATGTTTTCAGTACTGATATGCGGATTTTTTTGAGGAGAAGCTTTGTGTGCGTTGATTAAAGCATATTGCTCAATGCCGGAAATTAAAAAGTGAAATCAAATGCAGATTAGGAATTTTTTAATTATTTTGTTCTTTCCAGCAGGGCCGTTGCCAATTGCCGCAGGGTGTCGGCTTTTTCACCGAACGGCTTCAATATCGCCACCGCCTCGTCGGCCAGCTTCTTCTCTAATTCTCTTGCCTTTTCAATTCCTACCACTGCAGGGTAGGTGCACTTGGCTGCTTTTGCGTCCTTGCCCACGGTCTTGCCTATGTGCTCACTGGAACCACTTACATCAAGAATGTCGTCAGCTATCTGGAAGCCCAGGCCGATTTTCAAGCCGTATTCACATAATTGTTCTAATTGTTTCTTTCTTGCCCCTCCACAGATAGCCCCCATTGCAGCGGCACAGCGGAACATCTTGGCTGTCTTGTTGGTGTGGATATATTCCAAAAGCTTTTTGTTTCCCTGGCCGTTTTGGGCTCTCAAGTCCGCCATTTGCCCTCCAATCATACCGGAGGGCCCGGCATCCTGCGCCAATTGACTAATCAGTTTCACCGCAATAGTCGGCTTGTCAATTTTTTTTGCCAAAATCTCAAAAGCAAGCGTCAAAAGGGCATCGCCTGCGAGGATGGCTGTTGCCTCATCAAAGACCTTATGACAGGTAGGAAGCCCTCTGCGAAAGTCATCGTTATCCATCGCCGGTAAGTCATCGTGAACAAGAGAATACGTATGCACCATTTCAATCGCCGCGGCTGCAATCTCCGCATTTCTGTTGATACTTCCGCTGACAAGCTCACAGCACCACAGTGCCAGCACCGAGCGTATGCGCTTACCCGGCGACCCAAGGGTGTACACCAGAGCATCTTTCAATTCTCTGTCTATTTGCTGGGAGGCTAAAAGCCGCTGCAGAGTATAATTAACAAATTGTGCCTTCTGGCGCAATAGAGCATTGAAACCATTTGTGGGACTGCGATTTTCGATTTACGATTGCCTCCTTATTGTTCACTATTGACAACTTGTTATTGATTATCGATTATTGAAAATAGTAAATGGTAAATAGTAAATAGTAAATGGAAAAATGTTTCTAATTCTTGGCGTTACTGCATCGGGCAAAGGGCGATTGGCCTTTGAATTGGCCCAAAGTTTGGGTGCTGAAATAATCAGTATCGATTCAATGAAGGTCTATCGGCGAATGGACATCGGCACTGCCAAACCGCCTGCCGAGGCACGTCAGCACATTAAATACCATCTTATCGACATAATCGAGCCGGGCGATTCCTTCAGCGTCGCAGCCTTTCTGGATGCCGCTTCCCAGGCAATAGAGCAGATAAAGGGCCGTAATAAGCCTGTTGTGGCTGTCGGCGGGACTGCTTTGTATATAAAGGCGTTGCTATACGGCCTTTTTGAAGGTCCCGGAACCGATAAGCAAATCCGGGCTGAATTAACAGCACGGGCACAAGTTGAAGGTCTGACAAAACTTCATTACGAATTAAGTAAAATTGACCCTGTGGCCGCAGAGCGCATCAGCCCAAACGATTCCAGGCGTATCATACGAGCTTTGGAGGTTTACCGGCTCACAGGCAAACCCATCTCAAGCCTCCAGAAGCAATGGGATAGGCGCGACGTGAAACACGACTGGACGATAATAGGTTTGCGGAGAGAAAAAACCGACGCCAACGGCAGAATAAACAAAAGGGTAAAAAAGATGATTGCCGACGGCTTTGTCAATGAGGTCAAATCTTTGTTAGCTGAAGAAAAACCTTTGAGCAGACAGGCCCGATGTGCTATTGGCTATGCTGAGATAATCGAATACCTGAGTGGACATATAAGTTTGGAAGAGGCGGTCGAGCTTATCAAAAAGAACACCAGACGTTTAGCTAAGAATCAGCGCACCTGGTTCAAAACCTTCAAAGACGTCCATTGGCTCGACATCGAGCCGGACGAACCCCCGGAAAAAATCCTCACTCGCACGAAGATATTATTGAATGATATTTTGACTTAGACGGTTTGCAATTGTCGCTGGGCGCGAAGTATGGTGGCCGTATCACTCAGAACAAGCTGCTTTATCAAGCTGGTCGGAACCAGGCTAATTCCCATATTGAAGATTTTCTCTTCAACCATCGAAGCAATCACCCGAGCAGTCGGCTGGCAGAGTTCGTACTTTGTTATGAGGTCATCGACTATTCTGGACTTGTCCCATCGGCATCTGTTGTTGGTTCCCTCTGTGCCGAGAAGCGATTGGGCATCCGTCAGCTCCCGAACGTCAATCGAGACAACTTCAGTTCGTGAACGCTTAAGCCTGCGTTCGAAATGATGCTCATTTAGCCCGATGGCAGCATCTTCATAATTGGTGGCTGTTAGAACCGCCTTGATTATGGAAAATATCTCACTGCTGGTTACGCTGCGTCGGTTTTGTCGATGATAAAGAAAGTATGTTACCACCTCGGCAAGCTGTTCAGCAATATATACATCCGCCTGTCCAGCCTTATCAAGAGCGTTATTGATAGTCCCCATCACTTTGGTGTGCGAGTATTCCTCGAGGCTGCCATCGGCTTTTATGACTTTAAGCTGCGTTTGCATCACCTTCTTTTTGCCTCCATGCAAAAGTTGCCAATAAAAAGTGAACGGTTATTCTTTTCAAAGTATGCCTAATTTACATCCTGTGCAGAATCCTCGTTACCAATCAAAGAGCATCTGCCGGCCGCTGGGCTCAGTTTCGTCGATTACCTGACTGACTTCCTTAATCAATTCACCTGCATCCTTGAAGTCACGATAGACACTTGCAAAACGGATATACGCCACTTTGTCAACCTTGCGAAGTTGCTTCATTACACTTTCACCGATAATGGCTGATGAGACCTCCTTGTCGAAATTCCTGAGTATATTCTCCTCGGCCTTGTCGGCTATTTGTCGGATTTGCTCTGTCGAGACAGGTCTCTTATAACAGGCCTTTTGCAAACCGCTGATGATTTTTTCTCTGTCATAAGGAACGCGAGAGTTATCTTTTTTCACCACGTAGAGCTTAACACTTTCGCCTATCTTTTCATAGGTGGTAAAACGCCTTTTACACATCAGGCATTGACGCCGGCGTCTAATCACTCTTCCGCCATCGCTTGAACGCGAATCAACAACTTTATCCTGGTCTTCCTTGCAAAAGGGACATCTCATTTCGTATCTCGCATTTCATATTGCATATTGTGTTTGAGATACACTTTTAGCCTCGTGATTCACAACCTGCAAGCCGGCTGTCCGGCCCGCGCAAATCACTGAGGGACGGATACGCTCTTTGAAGCTCATCAAGACAACACTACATATAGTTAACATATCAATTTTACTTTCAACATATAGTATGTCAAAAAAAATTTTGAATGGGCAGTCAATCTTTCTGAATCAGAAGCCGTCAGATTTGATTTTGCCGCTTTTAATTTATGGCTTGATAAAAACTAAGGAGAAAAGACAAGAAAAACTTGCAGCTTTTTTGCCGGGTTTTTTTGTAAAAAAGGCCTCTGCGCAGAGAACGCAGAGGCCAACTCGGAAAGAAACTTATATGCACCCCCCTTAGGTCCGGTACAAAGCCTTCACGTAATGTGAAAGCGTTGCTTTTGCTCCTGCCTGTATGTTACAATTAAAGTCTAATATAAAAACCTTAAAGAGGCAAATCGATACAGCTACTTTTTTTGTTTTTTTTACGGCCCGATAAAACCAAGTACATCTAACAATAATGAACCGATTATTACCCCTTCGGTGAGCTTAGAAAAGGTTCTGAGCGCATCGAAAGGTCTCATTTATACGAAGATTATGAGATTTTTCTCCTTCGACTTCCCCTTCGGCCCTTCGGCTATCCCTTCGACTACGCTCAGGGCTGCGGCTAATTCAGGGCTAAAGGCTATTGTTGCTCAGAATGACCGGTGTGCTTTTATTGAGACCGAAAATCGCATCTGTCGTAGAGGGCTATAGCCTGCTCCCTTATTAACTGTTTTTTGCCTTTTTAATGTCCGGTTAGACCTCTTCGATTTTGGCTTTATTTTTCAGCCTGTCTATAAACTCATCGATGGCTTTTCCTCGCATCTGTCCTTTAAGTGTTTCTACTATCTCGCCCTTTACTTCTTTAAGCTCGGGTATGGCGGCGGGCTTTCTGTCATACACCTTGGCTATATGAAAGCCGAAACGGGTGCGAAAAACATCACTAATCTCTCCAACGCCCAAATTAAAAACTACATCCTCGAACTCTTCTACCATTTGCCCCCTCATAACATACCCTAAGTTGCCGCCGCCATCGGCACAATCGGTATGTTTATCAACCACCACCTCAAAAGCTGCACCGTTTTTCAACTCATCCTGTGCTTCTTTTATGGCGTTATAAGCGGTCTCTTCGTCTGTTTGCCAGTTCACATATTTTACTATATGAGCCACTCTGGCTCGCTCACCGGATTTGAACTGTTCCTTATTTTCCTCATAGTATTCCTGTACAGCAGCTTGCGAGGGCTCGGGTAAATCTTTGCAGGCTTCGTTCAGCCTCTGCTCAACTCTCAATTGCATCTTGATGTACTCTTTGATATCTTCATCATTCTTGAGGCCGAGTGCTTTGTAGAGCTGCTCCTGGTCTGCGTATTGCTCTTTTAGCTTGGCTAAAGCGGATTCGACCTGGGCTTCGGGAATTTTATCACCGTTCTTTTTTGCCTCTTGGTTGATTAGAACCCTTTCAATCACATTCTCTTTGGACCAGTCAAACAGTTGAGCTTCTCGCTCTTTGGGGTCCTGGTCGGAAAACACTCTTTCGTAATCCGGTCTTAAACGTTCAACTTCCTGTTTTATCAATGAATCTTCAATTTTTTCACCGTTGACAATTAGAGTCATTTTTTACCTTTCATTTCGTGTGTATCATAATGTGTATTGTTCCATCTATTATTGCGAGGCCTGCATAGTCCGGCATCAATTAGGAATGAGCCTGAGCTTAATTGGTGCGGGACGGCAATCTCAACCGCTTGCAGAGATGAGATTGCTTCACTTCGTTCGCAATGACTTTATTGTTATGTAAAAACTTTTTTTAAAATTATTCTTATCCTTTTGCCTTTGCGTACCAGTCCGGGTCCTGTGCCAGTTTTTCCCTTGTCTCTAATGTCATCATCTGAAAAGCCGGGTGAGTGCTCTCCCAAGCCCTCTCGCGAAATGAGCTGTTCTTCATTTTTTCTATTTCAGGGGCAACCTCATTAAAATAACTGCCGTAAATATGCAGCGAATCGTTTATATCGACATACCTGCCCACATTCACCGGCTCACCTTTATTTTTGGTTATGCCCTCGGCGATTATTCTTTGAAGGTCGGTGAGGGCATAGACATTCATAAACCAGGCCTTATAGAGGTCTCTGCTGCGCCAGTGTGTGTTCATATTGAGCGAAAGCCGGCCCTGCTGGTTTGCTACCAGCCGGCACCATATCCTCTGAAGGCAAGGCGGGTCGTCCGTTGCAGGGTCAGCGGTCGGCATCCAGGTGATGGCCTGCGCTCGCCGTGTGTGATTAACCTTCGATAGGCAATCTATAATATACTGAATCTGGTTGACCTTTTTGAAAGGCCTGGGGGAATCAGAGTCTCTTATATTTTCCACGGGACTGTATGCGAACAGTCGCTCGTGATAGGTATAAGTCCATTTGCCCGCAGCGGGGTCAATCCAGTGGTCGTGAATGCCGTTGACGACCTCCTGCCGATAGGATTCAAGCTCCTCTGGCCCGCCGGGGAAATTTTTATGAATCCTGGGTTCATTGAACGGGTTGGTGATGGTAATCATAACGGTTGCATCTTTGCTCGGCGGGTCATCAGGCTTATCATATTGAGTTTTAACCTCGAAGCCCCTCTCCCAGACTGCCAGAACAGCTTTCTCCCACGCCTGTGGCAGACAGTCGGCAGTGATTGAAATTACAGGTATATTTCCCGTTACAATATCAGTCATGAACAATTCTTAATGAAAATAACATCATTCAATAGATTATTATTTATTATTCTATGTCAGAGTAAACAATAGCGTTAATAATAGCATCATCCCAATTGATAAAATCATCCAGCCTATCATAGATACATCGCAATTCCTTGGCTGAAAGTTTTCTTTCGAGATAATCTTCTGCCACGTTCTTAACGTCCTCAGTAGTAAGAGCAAAAAGAATTTTGCCTTTTTTCATTGGCCACCCCTTTATAAAGCTAATCGATAATTTATGATATTCTCTCGGGGATATATCCGTTCATCTTTTCAGGGTTAAAGTTTTTAATAAACCGATGTTATTTATTAAACCTACTAAAATATTGGTCGATTTCCGGCCGTAGTTCAATACCTGCTTTTTCAAAACAGTCCAAAAGGTCGCCATAAGCACCGTGACCGCCTAAGAAATCCCAAAATTCCTCAGCCACTTTTAGTTCTTTATCAAGGTCGAGCATTCCTTTTAATGTCCAACGTTCATAAGGTTGTGGCTCATAAGGATTGTATGGAATCGCAATCAATGAGTTTACATTTGCTTCTGGATTTGCGGAAAGAGCGATTGCTACCCATTCAAGCAATGTCCTTTTGAAGTCCTTAAAATCGCTTATATTTGGTTTAACAGTTTTCAAATCGAACAGAAAAATCTTACCATCTATTCTTTCAAGGAATAGATCTACTCTGACAGTTTTCAATTTATTCATTATTCCTTGTCGGCAAACCTGTCTTATTGATTTTATTTCATAATCTTTGTCGGGATTCTTACCAACAGAAAGGTCATTCATTATTTTCTGAATAGCGTTCTGCGCTGATTGGCTGATAGTAGTCCCAAGAACATATTTTGCTTTGGCTTTTTGAAAACTACTTTTTGCTAGTGCAACAGCAACTGGCTCAAAAATCGAAGTTCCAAATGAAGTATTAAGGGAATGAATGAAAGAATAAAGAGCCATGCGGTCTCTGCCGAGTAAGCGGAAATGAAAAGGCATGTTACCAGATTCAGGTTTGTAATTCTGAAATTTATTACGTAAGCAAGTTTTTATGACCTGCTGAATATATTCAACTTGTTGTTTCGATAGTGCCATTTTAAAAAGTTTTTCTAATTTTGAAAATGTGCATCTCGCATAAAAAAGATAGTCTCTTGATAGGGATTGTCTCCTTGCTCGGTTCGCTTAGTTACAGCTCTATGGAATAGTTCTACTATTTTAAGGCCGCTCCTTTTGGCGATCTTTGGATAGAGATTCAATTTATCGTTTGCGACAACAAAAATTTTTGCATCAGCTTTCAAATATTTCTTTACATTACAGAACACGGCAGAGATACCTTCAACATAATCTTGCTGGGCTTTTTTAGATTGTCCTGCCCTCTGGGGGCCAATTTCTAACTCGTCATTACGCTTAAGACCGAATAAATCATAAGCGTAGATGTGTTGTTCGTGATAATCGATTTGACCTACGTAAGGTGGAGAAGTAAAAATACCATCAATTTTTTTACCAGAAATTGGAGTTTTTTTAAGTTCTTTGAATAAATCGACTCTTCGAGAATCACCTTGGAGGACTATTACAGACTTATCAGACCGAAGTTTATCGAAAGTTTCTAGTCTTTTTACAGTATCCATACTATAATTATGAATTTTTACAAGGAGTTCTTCTATTGGAGAACACATTCTATTGTGTTTTTTGCACCAGTACTCCTTTCCTGGTTGAAGTGGAGCTTTAGGCCTCGCTAAATCATAATGAGGGATCAATCTTGCAGAACGAACCGCTCGACTTAACAAAACTTTTAATAAGTCTTGGTATTCAAATTCTTTTATCAACCGACGATAATATATCATTTCAAAGAGAGTGCGTTCCGCAAACCATTCTTTTAAATACTTACTTTTAACTTCTGCCATTAATGATTTTTTAAGGGCATCCATTCTCTCTTTTGGGAAAAGCGAAAGCTGTCTTTCATCTTCGCTACATAAACGAGAGGAAAAAGAAAATAAACGGCGTTCAGCTTCTAATACTTCATCTTTTGCTTTACCGATTTCATATTTTTGTGTTTTCACCTTTGCTATAAGACAATTAAATTCTGATATATCGATGCCGATCGTGTGCATTTTCATTTCATTGCCTTGAACAAGTGTAGTACCGGATCCCATAAAAGGATCTAATATGATATCGTCCTTTTTGAAATACTTTGACAAAAACCACTCGACAAGTTGCGGAATAAATTTTCCTAGATACGGATGCAGACGATGAACGTGTTTTGTTCGTTCGTATTCGGGTAATCCGTAGAAACCAAGTTCTTCAGTTTGGAAGGGACGATGGTGCCTCTGACGGTCTTGTTCCAGCATGTTCAGAAAATCTTTGATCTCTTTCAATGAAACTCGAAGCTCTCCATTACTGGCTTTAGAAATCTTTTCACCCAACGCATTATATTTATTGATGCGACCCCGTTGTATGTAGTCACGTATATTATGAACCGTTTTTCTTGTAACTTTTGCCGCACATCCAATAGTAACAAGATCAGGACATATTCCATTTGGTTTGACTAAATACTTGCGAGGGGCAATTCTCTCTATTATGACGATATCGCCTGCTCTAAGATTATGAACTTTAACGAAATCTTTTACCCATGTTCTTTTTCTAAAAATCCATCGTGGGCGGTTACTTTTTCTTTCGACAGGAATATCCGTAAAAATTGGGTATGGCAATCCTTCAGCGGTAATGGTTATTTGTGAACCTACACCATCCTTTTTTGACGGGCCCCCAAAAACATCATCAGGGAAAAATTGTCTCCCACAAACGCTTATATTTAAGTTGCCATAATTTCGGGCTGCAGATGTCAATTTTATTAAATGAGAATCCATCCCTTATTCTCCGGATAAAACTATAATAAATAATACAAAATAATGTCACTGCCTCATTCCTGTTCAATAATAAATGTGTATCCTTTGCTTATATTTTCAGGTAGTTTATCACACTCTTAAGCAATTATCAATTTTCAATCTACGACATCTTATTTAAGGTTTCCGAGGTCGATTTCTTCTTTGGTTATATTGTACATTTTTTGGTAGCGCTCCGGTATGTCGGCGAGCAACCTTTTGGCGTTGAAGGCGTATTCGCTCTCCGGCCACCTCCGAATTATCTCCCGGCAGTGGTCAACCATATTCTTGTACCCTAACTTTACACCCGGCAGCCTACCCATCTTTCTTTCAGTCATAGCCGCCTCGAAGAGTCTCTGCGCCTGAATCTCCTCTATCTCGCTGAGCTTCTTAAATTCGGGCTTCGGCGGCGCAGCTGGTGGCTCTTTATACTGTGGCTCGGCACGTAGCCTCTTGTCGTCCTCCTCCCACTGGTCATAAATGGTCTTTTGAGGCTCTTTAGGTTTCGAATCTGTACCGGACGTAAAAAAAGTAATCAGAATAATAACACCCACAATTACTACGGCTATCCCTGCTATTTTCAGCCAGAATGTATTCATAATTATCCCACCCCTTTTCCAATTGATAATTGATTATTGAATATTGGTTATTTATAATCGATTTTAGCGTTTAGTTTTGTTTTATCAATAGTAAATAATAAATGTCGAAGGACCGCCTACGGCGGAATCAATCGTAGATGTTTACAGGGCTAATAGAGGCAGTTTGCACGGTAAAGTCGGTTCGCCGAAGCGAGAACACAATGCTGCTGAGCATAGATTTAGGCGGGCTGGCCGAGGACAGCAAAATCGGCGATAGTATAGCTATAAACGGGGGCTGTCTGACTATCGCCAAGCTCGAAGGCGACGTTGCCACTTTTGACCTAAGCGGCGAAACGCTGGCAAAATCGACTCTGGGCAAATTAAAGCCTTCATCGCAGGTCAATGTCGAACGTGCGATGAAAGCCACCGACCGGTTCGGCGGACATATCGTCCAGGGCCACATTGACGGTACGGCAACAATAAAGGCAATCGACAAACACGGCCAATTTGCCGATATGAAGTTTGCCATCCCTGCCGAACTGCTCGACCAGATGGTCGTCAAAGGTTCGGTCGCCGTGGATGGGATTTCCTTGACGATAGCAAGTATGGACCGGAACAGCTTCAGCGTTTCTATAATACCGGAAACGCTGAAAAAAACGACCCTAAGTAGAGTAAAAATTGGTGATGAGGTAAATATAGAAATTGATATAATAGTAAAGACTATAAAAAAGCAGCTTGAGAAGATTTTACCACAGAAGCAGCCCTTAACAACCGAAAAACTAAAAGAACTGGGCTTTTAAGTAACTACTGGCTACAATGGTGTTAGAGAAAATAAGATTATGACTGATTTAAAGCCCATATTGGTAGAAGAAGAACTATATTATTACAGCTTATCTTTCGACATAACAGATGAATTCATTGGTGACGGGTTGTGGTGGTTACAGATATATGATTCAAATAAAAAAATAATATACGATAAAACATTCGCTTCGAGCATGCGAAACTTCGATGACAAGGACGTTACTAATGGTGTTTTGGAAGGATTGACATTATTGAGATTACTATGAAATCTCATGTTCTTATAACAGATAGAGAAACTTTCCCTGTATGCAGGGATAGATTGTTTTGGGGAATAGGGACTCCTGATTCTCCCCCTACTCTCCAAGAATGGACCAACCCATTTAACTCACGAAAACCTTATTTGAAGATGCTTGTTGACATGCTTAGTATTAGTGTTGGCGACATTGTATTCTTATATGAAAGACAGATCGGATTTCACGGCATTTATCGGGTGGCAAGCTCCTTATTTTTTGATTCAACAACAGTGACCAACAAAGATAATCTTTCCGTAGGCAGCCAGTGGCCACTAAGAATAAAGCTACAATGCATCTACTATTTCCCGAAGCCAGTCCCTGAAGATTTACTGTTTTCCACACCCCGTTATGAGAATACATTTTGGATATGGGCTTATAGAAAAAGTCAAGGTGCTCGTGGATGTAATACTATAACTCCGGAAGCAGCAGAGGCTTTGACAGAACTACTTGTTAAACTGAACGGTACGCACTTAGAGTATAACGCGTTTGATCCATACTCCCCGAAGGCGATGGAGAAAGTCAATTTTCCCTTGTGGGCAAGCGACAACAAAATAGTTCTTGAAGATTTCTTGAGAGGATACATTATTACACGCCTACGAGATGGGACGGCCAAAGAAGATGTTTTCGGACCTAAAGATGATATTGAGTGGTATGCTAACAATGTTCCTTATCATATAACTCAGAAGAACATTGACATTTTGGTTTTTCATAAGAACTTCCGGTATACCCCTGCACCATTGCGATACAAATATTCTGTCGTAGAACTCAAGAAAGACACAGCTCAGCCGAAAGATGTTAGTCAACTAATAAGGTATTCGCAATGGGCAGGTGGCCGTCTTGCGAATGGCGAAGCCGAAATGATCCAACCTATTTTGGTTGCGTATGACTTTTCTGATGACGCTATTAAGAAAGCAGCTACGACTGACTTCAATGACAGGGGAATCTTCTTATTTAAGTACAGTGTTTGGAACCAAGACATAGTGTTCGAAAAGGCAAACGCTTGATGACCGGCATAATGATGTGTTATTAGGGTAGAGTATCATATTCAATACAAGGGCAGAACAAAACATGCAAAACTACAAAATCACTATTCTCGCTGATGTGACATCCTCGCTGTCAAGAGAAGACTTGGAATCGAGGTTGGTCATCTCACTTTTTGACATCGAGACAGAGCAGAAGGTCAGTGACGGAGAGAGCGACCGGCTTGAGGTTGAAGATTATGAATTGACAGAGGCAATTCCGATTGAAGAATGAGTCGAATGGACAACAACAATTCGATAGCTGAACAGATGGTAATCGGTATCACGATGGGCGATGCGGCGGGTATCGGGCCGGAGATTATCGTCAAATCGCTGGCTGACCCTGACATCCGCCGGGCTGCGAAGTTCGTCATCTTCGGTATGAACGAGCAGCTTTGCTACGCCGCCGACGCTGCCGAGATTGAGCCGTTCTGGGGCCGACATCAGCACGAAAAAATCAGCCGTGAGTACCCGTATAAAGTTGTTGTCGCCGATTACGATGAGTATTCCATTCCTGCGTGGGTTAAAGGCCCAAGCAAAATGGCTGGTGAGGCATCCATAAGGTTTTGCCTCGATGCCATTGACGCCGCGCGAGAAGGTATTATAGATGCCGTAGTAACCGCACCCATTAGTAAGACAAGCTGGAAGTTAGCCGGCGCTGAATGGCCCGGCCACACTGAAATGCTTGCAGCTCGCTGTAAATCCAAACGAAAGGTGATGATGTTGATTGCCGGTCCGTTAAAACTGGCGCTGGCGACAATTCACGAGGCGCTGTTTGAGGTCAGGCATAAGTTTACCATCGGCTGTGTCTTCGAGCCGATAGATTTATTAGATACGGCATTGAAAGAATATTTTCACATTGACAACCCGAGAATCGGCGTTGCCGCGTTAAATCCACATGCCGGCGAGGGCGGTCAATTCGGAGACGAAGAGCAGCGCATAATAACGCCGGCTATTTTATTGGCACAGCACCAGGGAATAAACTGTCTGGGCCCTTTCCCGGCCGACACCCTCTTTTTGCGTGCCGTCCACGGGGAATTCGACGGGGTCGTCGCAATGTATCACGACCAGGGTATGATAGCTGTAAAGCTGCTCAGCTTCGAGCGGGCGGTAAATGTAACCATCGGAATACCGATTATAAGAACATCACCAGCCCACGGAACGGCCTTCGATATTGCGGGCCAAAACATCGCCGACCCAACCGGTATGAAATCAGCCATAAGCACTGCAATACAAATGGCAAAAACAAAAAAGAGCACAAGTGCAAAAGAGCACAAGAACACAAGCAAAGTTGAGTGCTTGTAACTTGTGCCTTGCGCTCTTATGCCTTATGCTTACCTGATTATGCAGACTAAGCGACAAATCCAGCAGTTGCTTGCATCCGCAGGCATCCGTCCAAATACACGTCTTGGCCAGCATTTTCTCATCGACCTGAATCTGATGCGGCTGCTGGTCGATTCTGCAAATATCAACAATAACGATATTGTGCTCGAGGCAGGCTGCGGCACAGGCTCTTTAACCGAAGCCCTGAGCGAAAGAGCCGGTATGGTCATTGCTGTTGAGCTTGACAAGACGCTGTCAGAAATTGCAAAAACCCAACTTATAAACGCTGAGAACGTCGAGGTCATCAACGCCGATATTCTTGAGAATAAAAACGCCCTCAGCCGTGTTGTTACAAACGCACTTGAGTCGGCTGGTAAAAAATATCATGGCCGAATCCTGTTAGTGGCAAATCTGCCTTACAACGCTGCTTCATCAACGATTCTGAATCTGGTTACAGGTTCGACGGTTGCAGACGCTATGTACGTTACCGTCCAAAAGGAAGTTGCTGATAGAATGACAGCAGCCCCGGCTTCCAGTGATTACGGCATCCTGAGTATCTTCCTGGCCGCTGCCGGTGACATCAAAAACATACGCGTGTTGAAGCCTACGGTCTTTTGGCCTCAGCCGCAGGTTGATTCAGCAATGGTCAGCTTTGTCCGGGACCAGGCAAAGTTGAAGCGTATAGAGAGTATGGAGTTTTTCACTCAGACCGTCCATCTTTTTATGGGCCATCGCCGTAAGACCCTTATGGCCTGCAGCAAATTGGCTCGCGGCAAACTCGCAAAAATTCACAATTGGGATGAAATCTTCGAGCGATGTTCCATCAATCCCGTACAACGTCCCGAACAGCTCGGCGCCGAAGACTACATCGCTATCGCAAATTTGTCCTCCGGCATTCTTACGAGTACCTGACTTGAAAATGGGCAGCTTTATATTGCCAGGTATCAAATCATTGCTATTCGCGAAAAAAATGAGGTTTTTGGTGAGTTCCGCCGAGTTGATGTCCTATCCTGCCCCGGCTGTGAACGTATCAAAACAGACAGGTTACTCCTTATAAACTGTCCGACGTTTTTAATATTTTTCATTCAAATTTTAATCTTGCAGGAAATTATGATTTGATGTATAATACAGCTTCCGGTAATATCAGGCTAAATTAGTGCAAAAATGCTGAATTAATGGAACAAAAGGCTGTTCTTTCGCATCTTGAAGAACAGTGATATGTAGAATGTCTATTAAATTAAGAAGAGGAGTTTTATTATGAGCAAACGAAAAGGTTTTACCCTAATCGAGCTTTTAGTAGTGATTGCTATCATAGCATTGTTGATGGCGATATTGATGCCGGCACTGGCGCGTGTAAAGGAGCAGGCCAGAACAGTTGGCTGCCTGGCGAACCTCAAACAGTGGAACCTTATCTTTGAGTTCTATATGGATGAATATGATGGTAAATTCTTTACAGGTTTCGGCAATAACAGCTATTGGTGGATAGCACAATTGCCGGAACGCTATCAAAGTCGTATCAAAAACAAGGTATGGTTCTGCCCGACGGCCACGAAACCTTTGTATGATGAGGGGGGCAATCGCGGGCAGCGGTTCAATAATTTCTCTGCCTGGGGCATCTTTTACACCGGCCAAAGTGGCCTCACCCCGGATGGTATCGCGGGTAGCTATGGTTTAAACAGCTATCTGCTTGATACACCAGCACCACCAGGCCATACTTTTGAGAATGGTATTCAGAGTGACAATTTCTTCAAAACTCCGCGCGTTAAGGGCGCGGACAATGTCCCACTTTTTGTAGATGCCCTGCGTTTCGACTTGTGGCCGCAGGAAATAGAACTTCCTGCACAGTACGAGGACTCGGCCTGGACCGCCAACCACATGGGACGTTGCTGCGTCAACCGGCACGATGGTTATGTAGGCTGCTCTTTCGCTGATTTCTCGGCGAGAAAGGTAGGGCTAAAAGAGCTGTGGGTGTTGAAATGGCATAAGAGGTTCAATACATCGGGGCCTTATACATTAGCCGGTGGTGTCCAGAACAGCGACTGGCCGGCGTGGATAAGGCCTTACAGAGACTACTGAAAATGGCTAATGTGCAGGATAGATTGGTCCTTTGCAGTTCAGCCTTTTTTGCTGAATGATATTTTTAAAAAATCTATTTTTGGGGTATAATACAAGAAAGATCTAAATATGAGCAGAAGAGAAGGATTTACACTAATCGAGCTTTTGGTGGTGATTGCTATCATAGCATTGTTGATGGCGATATTAATGCCGGCACTGGCACGGGTAAAGGAGCAGGCAAGGTCAACAGGCTGTCTGGCGCATCTGAGACAGTGGAACTTTGTCAGTGCGATGTACACCGAGGATAACGATGGTAAATTCTGGTCGGGCTATGGTTCTACGGGCTATTGGTGGCCGTGGCAATTAGAGCATAAGCTTTTGGATTGGAAGATGAATAAGACCTGGTTCTGTCCAACAGCAAGAAAACCGATAATCGACGAAAATGGCGTTCAGGCACCGACATTTAATATCTTTAACGCCTGGGGCATATTCTGGGGTTCGCAGGGAGGACGCCCTGCGCCTGAAAGCGGTGTGGCCGGAAGCTACAGCATCAATGGATATGTTCTTACTATACCCATCACTGCTACGTTTGAAGGAGGCAGGCCCGCCAGTGACGGCTGGAGGACGCCTAATGTAAGCGGGGCAGGTAATGTGCCGCTGTTCATAGATGCCCTTCGCTTCGACCTGTGGCCTTTAGAAAATACCGGCCCTGCCGAGTATGAGTTCGCAGCCTGGTCTGGAAACAATTTTGGCCGCTGCTGTATCAACCGACACGTGGGCTATGTAGGGTGTTCCTTTCTGGATTACTCTGCAAGAAAGGTCGGGCTTAAGGAGCTGTGGACGCTAAAGTGGCATAAGTCATTTAATACGTCGGGCCCTTACACATTGGCCGGCGGAGCACAGCCGAGCGACTGGCCCGAGTGGATTCAATCCTTCAGGGACTACTGAAAATGGCTAATGTGCAGAAAGGGCCGGGTTTTTAGGCCCGGCCTTTCTTGCTGAATAATATTAAAAAGAAACTTATTTTTTTGGCACAGTATAAGAAAGGGACTATTATGCGCAGAAAAATAGGATTCACACTCATCGAGCTTTTGGTGGTGATTGCTATCATTGCGGTATTGATGGCCATCTTGATGCCGGCACTAAACAGAGCCAGAGAGCAGGGCAAGCGTTCGACCTGCCTGAGCAATCTCAAGCAGCTGACTCTTTCCTGGATTATGTATGCTGATGAAAACGACGACAATCTTGTCAACGGCGATACCGGAGAGTACAGCATACATCCGAATGAGACTCCCTGGGTCTTAAGAGATTGGTCGTCCGGCATGACTGTAGAACAGAAAACAGACGCTATTATAAATGGGGCATTGTGGCCATACGTCAAGAACCTGTCACTCTACAAGTGCCCTACTGTGAGCACAATTGTGCGCTCAGGCCTTCAGGAAGTTATAATGCGGACGTACTCTGTGTCTGATTCTATGAACTGTAAGGACTGGCCCAGTATGGGTGCGGAGATGATAAAGAAAAGAATGGATATTCCCAACCCGGCCTACCGGATAGTTTTTCTTGACGATGGCGGTACAATAACCTCTGCTCTGGGCGGCTGGACCTGTTATGTTACGGAGGAGAGGTGGTGGGACCCGCCGCCGATTCGGCATGGTGACGGCTCGACCTTTTCTTTTGCGGACGGACACAGTGAGTACCACAAATGGACAGACCCGCGCACCATCGAGTTTGGCAAACGTGTGCCGCCGACGGCTTTCTCCGGCACCCAGCCGGGAAATGAGGATATTCACTGGTCCTCCGTGGCTATGTGGGGTAAGGCCGCGCAACATCAGAATTAAAACACAACGGCAGCAGGCGTGTTTCTTGTGCTGATTGATTCTTTGAAAAAAAATGATTATTTGGAGGACAAGGAGAAATTTGATTATGCGTATTCAAAAAGGGTTCACGCCATTAGAAATTAAGATTCCTGCTCGTGAAAGCGGAAGATTTCTAATGGGCCTTGTTAGAAAAAAATTCTCTAACAGGGCGGGGTTCACACTAATAGAATTGTTGGTGGTGATTGCCATCGTTGCACTTTTGATGGCCATCTTGATGCCGGCACTGCAGCGGGTAAGGAAGCAGGCACGAGGAGTTGGCTGTCAGTCTAACCTCAAACAATGGGGCACAATCTTTGCGATGTACACGCACGATAACGAAGGCTATTTCCCCGAGCGCAGGAGCGGCAGTAACGCTTACGGGCGCTGGATGGATTCAATGCGGAAATACTATATCACCACCGAAGACATACGTTGCTGCCCGGTAGCCTCGAAAATCGCCAACCCGGACATGATAACTGGTATCGATTGGTGGGGCGGCACATTTTTGGCCTGGGGAAGGGTTCCTCCCTGGGATGCCGGAGGACAGCGTACAATAGGCTATTACGGCAGTTATGGAATAAACGGCTATGTATATGTGCCGGTGGGAACCGAAGTTTATGGGAAACCGCCCAGCAGATTCTGGAGAACTATTAACGTCAAGGGCGGCAATGAGATACCTATGTTGCTTGACTGCTATTTCTGGTGTGGATGGCCGGATGATGACGACACCCCACCGGAGTACGATGGCCATCAATATCGCGGCGACGACAATGCAATGAACCGTTTCTGTCTCAACCGTCACGATGGAAACATAACTGCCGTTTTTGTGGACTTTCACGTCCAAAAAGTAGGGCTTAAACAGTTGTGGACGCTCAAATGGTCTCGTGCGTTCAACCCTGTTAACCCCTGGACCACAGCCGGCGGTGTTACACCGGGCGACTGGAGAAATTACGGCAACGGCTGGATGGGAAAATTTAAAGACTATTGAAATTGGTAACCGGCTTGGCGATTGGTAATTGGTTTTTTATTTAACCATTTGCTAATTTGAAAGGAGTACCATTATGAACATACAAAGTGAATTTAATCCGTTAGAAAATAACCTTTCCGTTCGAGAAAGGGGAAGATTTCCGAGGGGCTTTGTTGGAAAAAAATTCTCTGACAGGGCGGGGTTTACCTTAATAGAACTATTGGTCGTAATTGCCATCATTGCGGTTTTGATGGCCATCTTGATGCCGGCACTACAGAGGGTCAAGGAACAGGCAAGAGAAATGGTCTGTCGGGGTAACCTGCGTCAATACGGCATAGCACAAAACGTATATTTGGACGACCATGACGACCGCTATCCTTATGCGTGGGTATCTCTGGTTAAGACAGAGCAGCCTGTGGGCGGTTACCAGCGTTTCTGCCGATGGCACGACCCGAGATACCCAGCCGACGGCCCATTTTGGCCTTATCTGCCGGAGGACAAGGTTCATCTGTGCCCGTCTTTCAAAGTTATTGCCAAGTCTGAGGGCACAAGGCACCCCAGCCATGTCGCTTCCAATCCTATTGTTCCTTATTACAGCTACAGCATGAACTCCTGGTTAGGCTCGAAGAGCGGGGACCCACACGGCTCAGCCGCAACAGATTCCAAAGGACGCGGCGGGGTTTACAAACGCTCCGAGATAACAAGAAGCAAATCGGAGGTATTTTTCTTTGCTGCCGAGAATATGTGGACAAGGCCCGGCTGTAACTGGGTGCTCAATGACAATGCCTTGTGTCCCGATGGCCGCGATTGGTTCGGCACCTTCCATGGTACCTCGCAGTCAGACTTAAATGCCGGCACAGTTAACGCCGTCTTTGTGGACGCCCATGTTCAGGAGGTGCGGTCGGCTCTGAAGAAAGACCCGTCTGACAATTCAGAAAAAGAGTTCGGCAGATTCGAGAAATACGGCTGGCCGCATAAACAGCCGTTTCAATAATGCGTTATATTCCACCATAGGGGTGGTTCGCAAATCACCCCTGCCAGGTTCGTGAAAAGAAAAGATAGAAGATACAAAGGGAGTACTATTATGAACAAACAAAGGGGGTTTACGTTAATAGAATTGTTGGTAGTAATTGCCATCATTGCTGTTTTGATGGCGATATTGATGCCGGCACTACAGCGTGTTAAGGAACAGGCAAGGGAGATGACTTGTCGGGCAAACCTGCGTCAATACGGTATAGTTCAGGCATTATATTTGGACGACCATGACGACCGCTATCCTTATTCATGGACCTCGCTGGTCGCGAATGAGTATCCTGTGGGCGGGTACCAGCGTTACTGTCGGTGGCACGACCCGAGATATCCACCTGATGGCCCCCTTTGGCCATATTTAGCGGAAAAGAAAATCAATCTCTGCCCATCGTTCAAAGTCCTTGCCAAGTCCGAGGGCACAAGGCACCCCAGCCATGTTGCTTCCAATCCGGTTATTCCTCAATACAGTTACAGCATGAACTCCTGGTTAGGCTCGAAAAGAGGGGACCCGGGCGGCTCTTCCGCAACAGACTCAACAGGACGCGGAGGGGTTCATAAACGTTCCGAGATAACAAGAAGCAAATCGGAGGTATTTTTCTTCTCCGAGGAGAATATGTGGATGAGGCCGGGCAATAGCAATGTGCTCAACGACAATGCCTTGTGTCCTGATGGTCGTGATTGGTTCGGCACCTTCCACAGTGCACCGAGCGCAGACCTCAATAGCGGCACAGTCAACGCGGTCTTTGTGGACGCCCATGTCGAAGAAGTGCGGTCGGCCCTGGGCGCTGAGGGTGAAGACTTGGGAAAGGAGTTCGGCCGATTCGAGAAATACGGCTGGCCTAACAAACAGCCGTTTAAGTAGTCCTGATTCTCGATACTTGTCGAGCATCGAGAATCCCATACCGAGTATCGAGTTAGATTATCGCTGTTTTGTGCCTGTGGCTGTGGCATTCGATGTTCACCGCCACCGGAAGTGACCCAATATGGCACGCCGCTGTCTCGATGAGAACAGCCAAAGCGGTCGTATCGCCGCCGAGTCCCTGCGGACCTATGCCAAGAGCATTGATTCTCGATAGCAAATTTCCCTCAAGCTCAGCGTAAAATTCATCAATGTTTTTCCGGGCCAGATTCCGGCACAACGCCTTTTTGCTCAACAGACAGCTTAGTTCAAAATCGCCCCCAATTCCTACCCCCACAACGAACGGCGGACAGGCATCGGCGCCGGCAGAGCCGACAACATCAACAATCCAATCAATTATCTGCTCTTTCTGGGCTGTGGGTTTGAACATCCTGAACCGGCTCTTATTCTCACACCCGGCGCCTTTGGTCATAACGGTCAGCTTTAACTTATCTCCCGGCACAATCTCATAGTGGATTATAGCAGGGGTGTTATAAGACTGGCCACCACGGAGGCCAGACCACAGACCAGAATCTTTCGTCTTGGGTCTTGAGTTTTGAGTCTTGTGTCCTGGGTCTTTTTTTCTTATAGGCTCGGCTACAACGCTATTTCGCAGATAGCCTTTGCGGAATCCCGATGCGACACCTGCGTTGATTGCATCGAACAATGTCACCTGGGGCTGGCCACCAACAGGTTTGACCGTCACTTGCGAACCCTGTTCCACAAACACCACAGCAAGACCGGTATCCTGGCATAAAGGTATCTTTTCATCTGCTGCTATTCGGGCATTTTCGATGAGCTGTTCGAGTATTTTTACAGCCCCCGTGTTGGATTCTTTCCGTGCCGATTCTTTAAGAGCAGCTAAAACATCCTCAGGCAGTTCGTATCCGGCTGATATGCAAAGTGATTCGACGGTCTCAGCGATTTTCTTTAATTCGATATATCGCATACTATTGACTATTTTCTATTTACTATTGATTTGGAATTTAGAATCCCGTCTCTTCTTTCAATAGTCAATAGTCAATAATCAATTCCTATATGTTTATATGTTGACATCGAGAGTCTTATACGTTGTATTGCCTACCGCATCGCTGACTTTAATTGTCAGTACATGGTCGCCCTCGGGTAAATCTTTTTTCGCATCTATTTTGATGGTGAAATTCTCATCGGTAGTATCATAGACCAAATCGTCCGGCACAGTACCTATCCAGTCAGCGTTACTGTCGATTGTATATTCCAGCTTCCCGATTGCACTTAGTTCATCCTGAACCTTAATCTCGAATATCCTATACTGTCCGTTGTTTTTAAGAGCGGATGTCGTTATGTCCTTAACAACCGGCCCGGTGTTATCAACTACCACCGGGTCGCTTATCCTGCTGCCGGTCAGCTTGGTCGAAGTGGTATTGCTTCTCTCGTCGCTTGCGGTTATCCTGACCTCGTATCTGCCGTCTTCAACGGTCCTTCCATCCCACTCGAAGTTGGGAGCATCGAGCTCGTCTTTCAACTGGACCCAGTTTGTTCTGCTGACTTTCCGGAAATCTATTTTGTAAATCAGCTTATCGCCGTTGTCGTCTTCGGTATTGTAGCTGATTGTGAAAAATCCTTCTTTGCCGGGCTTGGCAATTCGTTCGACGGTTACCGATGTAACTTTTGGCGCCAGATTCGGGACAGTGCTGGCAATGGCAATCTCCCTTATAAGCGGGCTTTTACTGCCGTCTTCACTTTGCAGCAGGAGTTTATATTGACAGAATCTGCCCAGCGGGCACTCAAGCTGTATCGGCTCTGCGATTTCCACCGGCTCGGTCCAATCCGAAAAAGCAGGGTCGTTGACATCCTTGACGTTTCCGCTGCGAGAAGCTACCTGTACTTTGCATCCTTGCGGAATATCTGCTTCGAGCTGCAGCTTGCCCCATTTCGCTGGCTGACCGGCATCGACAAGGTCGGAAGTATAAGAACCCTGCGAAGCAAACCCGGAGCTTAGTTTTATTAACTTTGCGGGATTTGCCGTCCCGAGATACACATTATCACCGGCCACAGCTATCGCTGTTACTTGTGCCGCACGCTCATCCTCATATATGACCGCTTCCTGCTCGGCGAGGGGGTCTATGCTGAAAAGCTGGGCATTGTTTCCGGTTCCGACAAGCAGTTTTCCACCCTCTTCCGCCAGGCAGAAGAAAATAACGGCCTCGTTAAATATATCGTTTACGAAACCGTCCTCTGTTATCTTGTATATGTAGCTGGCTTGTTCCGGCTTTGCTCCTTTGCGGACCGGAGGCTGTGCCTGGCCGGGTTTACTGTCGTCTGGTTTCTGTGTATTTGCAATTTTAAGTTTGCGTCCACCCTCGCTCCGGCTGGGCTTTGTGCCTTTTTCCGTTTCGGATTCAGGCCGACCGGAAGAAGGCGGTTGGTCGGCAAATTGCGTCTGGGTCTGAACAATCTTGGCGGATGTTGCCGCTGCATAAAGCCCGTCCTCTCCAGATTTTTTTGTCTGGGTGTCAGCTCTTGAGCCTGGCGTAAGTAACAGTGCTGTAATCTCCGGCTGGTCGCTGTCATATAGAACCACTGATTTTTTGGTGCGCGGGTTTATCTTATATACAAGTCCTCGGCCGTCACTTCCGGCGTAGATATAACCATCCTGCCCGCTTGTGAGTGAAAGTATGTTTTTGTCGAGACTGTCGTCAATAAGCTGAGCTTTTTTGCCCAGGGAATTGAGTCCGTAAATTTTGCCTTCCGGCCCGGTCCCCAAATAAATATTACCGCTGTAATCAACGGTTATCGCAAAGATATATTTAGCATCGTTTGGCTCAAAGATAGTTTCCATTTTGTCGGCCTCGAACCGACACAGTCTGCATTTTTCACCGCTTATACCGGCTAAAAGCCTGCCGGACACATCGGTCGCCATAGCGAAAATATGCTCGTTTGACAGGTGCTTCTCGGTCTCGACCATCCCGCTATCGGGCTGGTTTGCGTCGTTTGTTTTTTTCTCTGCTGGGCTCTTGCCTTCTTCTAATGGATAAATCTTTGTCAGCTTATTAAGGCTGTATTTGTAAATGCCGCCGTTAGGGCTTGTGCCGAAATAGACCGTTCCGCCGCTCACAACGATACTGTTTATCGACCAGACATTTCCAAGGTCCTCGAGCTGCTCAATCAGCGTCTCGGCTGCCCGCCCAAGCTGGATGGTTCCTCGTGAGCCAATCACAACTCCTTCGGTCCGGCCCTTCAGCAAATCCGAGCTGCTGGCATGGCGTATAACCTTACTGTTGACCGCTAAACAAGCGGAGCTCAAAACCAGACAGAGTAAAGCCGTAAAGGTTGTTCCGTGATTAAAGTAGATTTTATCTCTCATAGCAACTCTCCATTTTGGTTATTGGTAACTATTTAGCATATACCAATCACCATTTACCGTCCGGCAGAATTGCCGGACCACTATCGTTTCTCTACTGTTATTTTCGTAACCTTTTTGTCTATAACGACTGTGCCGGTTTCCAAACTTTGCTCAATCCAATGTTGATATGGCTGGATTGTCAAAGCCCTTTGAGCGTTTTGCAGGACCAAAGCTTTGGTTTCCGGCAGGTCAGGCAGCTCAGCCTGCTCGAGGGTAACACCGCTGGGGGGCAGAGACAAAAGAAAATACAGCTTTGTTTTACTGATCCCCAAAGAATAATTAAGCGCTTCAATCAAATCCGGCACACTTTGTGCGATAAATCTATAAGGGACGGCTTTGAGAAGAAACCGCTCATAATCCGGTGAGCCGCACACCGTCAGCTCATATTTTCCGGCTGCCAAATCCTCTGGTATTTCTAAGGTACACTGGTATTTTTTCTTTCCCGCCAAAACGGATTCCACAACGACCCCAATCCTGATGTTCTCACCGGCCTTGACCCTGGAATTGGACAAATCCAACGACCATATATGAGAAATAATGTTCTTCGGAGCGATGTGAATATCATAATCGATGGATTCTATACCAACTTCTTTATATGGGTTATTCATAAGCAGCGCAACCGAGCCGACACTTTCCATTATCAGTTCAGACAGACCTTGAGCGGTAGAGACGTTTTTAAAGTTAATTGATTCGGCATCCTCTAAGCCGATAGCTACTTTATATTCTACCATGTGGTCTGGCGGAAAATCACCAAGCTGAAAAGCCGCCCCGGCTACGGCAGACTGAAGTAACAGAGGGGTAAGCAGGCGATTATTTGCAACCCGGCAGTTGTAAACGCGTTTCTCAATGTCGTTGTAGCGGTCTATGTGTATCGTTAGTGGTATCGTTTTGGCCTTTGCACCAATCTGTCCGAGGACCGCCATCGACTCATCTATTGTCAAAGCGCCGACCGTCTCTATCACGCTGGTCAGCTTAAAAGAACGATATATGTTTGATACCACTGTGTGCACTTTCCCAGTGGCCATCGGCAAATCTACGGGGCCGTAGCCGAGATAGTTGTGTCCGAAGCCGTAAACCTTATCACCCCTGACTTCGGTTACCGTTCCTGTCACGGACATAGTTATATCACCGCTTACAAGCGGCACAATAAGACAGGCCCCTGGGATTAATTGAACCTTTTCGGCAGAAACAGCGGGGCTACTTTCACTACCGCCGCCCGAGACGACCATCAGTCCGAAAGGCTTAACCAGCTCGTCCAGTTGTTCACAAACTCCCCTCGGCAAGCCAGATGTAATCAAAGGACACGGCAAGGCATTAGCGCCACCAAGATTACGGCTTCTCCGAACCAGCTCGTTTTTGAATTGTCTGTCAATCTCGGCGAAATTAATCGGCCTGGAAAAATCGAATACAGACCACGACTTTCCTGCACTTTTTTCGGAAGGGCTAACTTGCAGTTCCCTGCCTACTTTGAGCATTTCCTCGATTGGGGTTACGCCGTAAATTGGGTCTTTGGAGTAAATCCACGCTAAAGCCAGCGCCCCGGCCAATCTGCCTTCTATATAGACCGGTGAACCGCTGCAGCCGGCCACAGGACCGGTGTGGATAAAACGTTCATCAGTACCTTTAACCAAAATCGCATCCCTGCCGGGGTCCATCTTGCGAACGACATCCACAACCTCCAGACCAAACTTCTCAATGCCGGCAAGTCCATATTCCGTCAGACAATACGCCTCCATCCCAGGCTTAATCTCATCAAGGCTGATATATCTTGTCGAATCCCAGATGTCTTCTAATACGTTTGCCTGGGCCGCTTTGGTTTCACTTTGCAAAACTGCTGCTGAAAAGATTGCCGAAAAATAAAAAGTAAAAAATAAAAGCCTTCTGTCTTCTGCCTTCTGTCCTCTGTTTTCTGTTTTTAATTCGAACATCTATACCCTTTCGTCTAATTATCAGCTAACCCCCTTAGAAAACAACATCTTACTCCTAACAGGGTAAACACCATTAGAAATAGAACCGACGCAGCCCCTTTTCTTTCTTCGACAGAAGACAAGGCGCCGCTTTTGGCCAGAATTTCTAACAGAGTAAAATTTAACCGATTAACAAACCTATTGCAAGATAAAAGAGATTTTGCTATAATTCTGACTTAAGTTCATAATCAAAGACATAGGTTTAATGGAAATAATAATCGCTATTTAGAATAAAAAAGGGAAACAAATGAAAGCTGAGCATCGGCACGAACTAAAAACCAATGAATTAGCCGAATGGCTGAGTAACCTGCCGCAATGGGCCAAAGAAAATATCACAATTATTATCGTCATCGCAGCGGTGATTATTGGCGGCGCAGCCGTTTATATCTTGGTCAGCTTCAGCAAAAAAACTGTGGCTGACGAGCAGCTTGAGTTTACGGGTCTGCTTAACCAGCTATCGTCCAGCAAAATGCAGGTCCTTGGTGCCCAGGCCCAGGGAAGAGACCTTTCATTTGTACTGCTTCAGCCCGCTAACAGTCTTGGGACTTTCGCCCAGAACGCCAAAAGCGACCAGATGGCTGCTTTGGCCCTTATTAAGCAGGCCGAAACCCTTCGGACGGAACTGCATTATCGGCCTGGGACCATAAGCCAGGAGGATTTTGTAAGCCAGATAAACCAGGCAAAGGCTGCTTACACCGAAGCCATCCAGACCCGTCTAAGGGGGACATCTAATCCATCTTTAATGGCAGCGGCTGAATTCGGCCTGGGACTCTGCGAGGAAGAGCTTGGTAATTTTGAAAAGGCACAGCAGATATATCAGATTATCGCCGCAAACCCTGATTTCGAAGGTACTGTAGCCGTCACTCAGGCAAAGCACCGTCTTGAGACGATGTCCGATTATAAGCAGAAAGTGATTTTCAAGCCGGCGCCAGCTCCCCCCGTTGCTTCAAAGCCGACAATCCAGCCTCCTTTTCTGTCTGCGACAGCAGACAAGGGGGCGGCGGATGCCAATTTAGCGATTCAGATAAAACCCGTTGACAGCAATCTGCCTGCCGAGACTAAAACACAAGAGAACTAAAGTCTTAAAAAACGAATTTCGAATTGACTATTTTCTATTTACTATTGACTATTGAAAAGAAAACTTCACTCAAATTCAATAGAAAATAATCAATAGAAAATAATCAATAGGCAGGCTTTCGACTACGGACTTTAGGCACTTTTTAATTTCGGATTTAGCAATGCCTGAACCATCAGATGCCGAATATAAACCATTGACCCTGTATGTCGGCAGCGCCATTAAAGAGCGCAGACTCGATAAGTATCTCCACAACCGTTTCAGTAACCTCAGCCGGCGTTTCATCCAGGACGCAATCAAGGCGGGTTCCGTCAAGGTTAACGGCAAAATCGCCAAACAAAGCTATAAACTGAGTCCGGATGACAAAATAGAATTAACACTTCCCGAACCGCCCGGCAAAGAGATTTTGCCCGAGGATATCCCGCTAAATATCATTTATGAGGACTCTTGCATAATCGTCCTGAATAAACAGCCAGGAATGCTTGTGCACCCTGCCCGCGGCAATACGCACGGCACCCTGGTAAACGCCCTTGCGTTTTATTCGGATAAGCTCTCGAGCGGACTCGGCGAATTTCGTCCCGGCATCGTACATCGGCTCGACAAAGACACCACCGGCGTTATGGTCGTTACAAAAGACGATACCACCCAGTGGAAAATCGCCAAACAATTCGAGCGCCGACAAGTCAACAAGAGCTACATTGCCATCGTCCACGGCACGCCCGACCTGAGTGCCGACCGCGTAAAAGTGCCGTTGGGCGTTCATCCGAGAATCAGAGAAAAATATTCAATCAGGCCGGAAATCGGCAAAGAGGCAATCACTTTTTACCAGGTGCTTGAATCTTTCCGGGGCTTTTCTCTGCTGAAGCTCGCGCCCAAGACCGGCCGAACCCATCAGATACGCGTCCACCTCTCATATATAAAGCATCCGATTGTTGCCGATGAAATGTACGGCGGCAGCGTTGTTTATCCCTGGCAGTTGGCCGATGCCGAACCCGCCGTCCAGCAGCCGCTCATAAGCCGGGTTGCCCTTCACGCCCATACGCTCGAATTCAAACACCCGAAAACCAACGAAATGGTAAAATTCGAAGCTCCCTTACCCGAAGATATGCAGAACCTTCTCGATATGCTGCGAAAATATCGAAAAGCTTGACAAACTTATCTGAGGCTCTTATCCACTCCCCAGCACGATCATGACGCTTTATTTGAATTTTTAATCTGCCATCGAAAGGCAAATTTCCCGTCATGCCATGATGGTAGAACCTGGATATAAAAGCCAGTATCAAGAGAAAGTCGGTAGTCCCAATCCATAGCTCCCTTTGGTCGGGGATTGAAATTTGCTGGAAGAGCTTTTTGAAAAACAAGAGCAGAACGAAGAATCGCCTTGTCAACATATGGTGGTGCATATGTGAGACCACAATCACAAAGCGTCCAAAGAGTCCCATCTTCGAACTCAAATATAGGAATCTCCAAAGGTTCACCTGAATTGTTCACTGACAAGTACGTATATACATTAACGAGCAACTCTCGCTTTCTCAATCTCCGTCGGACTTGCTCATCTTCTTTTTCACTCGTGATTTGCTTTTTTAGTTTTTCAAGATCAATTGATTGTATAGGAAAGCCAATAGCTTCCATCCAGTTCTGTTGCAAAGCATCGAAGATATTATTTAGTTGCTCGAATTCATTAACGAAATCCTTTAGTTCTAAAAGCATTCGTTCCCTCCCTTCTAATGTCATGAAATCGACAGCTCGTTCCCACCAATAATTATGAGCAAGTAAATTTCGGGTTTGAACTGCTTTTCTGAGGTCTTCCTCGAAGGCAGGAGTAAGTTCCATCACACTTTTAAGCTTGTTTATTAGTTTTCCAAAACTAAGCTGCATATGACCATCTAATAGCTCATCATATCGCCATCTTGTCATCTTCTCAGGAGATGTTGGTGCATATTGTCCACTCAAGAGAATACAAATGCATTTCTCAAAACATTGTGCAAGGTAGAGTGCCAGCCCGTAGTAAGCAAATACTTCGCGTACATGCTCAGATTCTTTGTACATGGAAATTACTCCTGCGACAGTTTTTCCAGGTCTGGCAACGATTTGAGTAAGAATTCATAGATGTTGCGGGCGGTTTCCATTGCCTTTTCAGCTTTTATCTTAGTGATTTCAAATTTAGCTGTCGGATAACGGGGGTCAACGGCATATTCTGACAGGGTAGCACCGGTTTCTATGAATTTCTCCATTTCCGGTAAAATTTCGATGCACAGCTTGACAAGAAATTCTATATCGTGCGTTTTTTCCACGTGATATTCGTTGTACGCAAGAAAGGCTTTTAGAGACTTCTCCGCAGATTGTTGGCAGTGAAAAGCCGCCGCCCAATATACTGGCTCAGTGTCCTTCAAGGTCAGCTCGGCCACACGCAGGTCATCATCAGCCAGTTTGAGCCATTCTTTTACCAGCTCTTCCTTCGGACTCATAAAGAAGCTTCCCTTTTCGCATAACCGTGTAGATAAGCGTGCACTTGACGTTTTCCCATTTCTCTATTTCCGAGCGGGTACACACTACCAGGTCCATTGGAATGATTAAGTCTCTCATATTAGCCCTGCCTTTCAAGGCTAAGTCGTGACGGGATTGATTAGTATCCGGAACGACTATCAGTAAATCGACATCGCTGTCGTCGTCAGGATTGCCCGCGGCGTGTGAGCCGAAAAGATAAATCCTCTCCGGGTGTATTGACTCGGCTAATCGCTTAGTAATTTCATCAATTAGTTCTGTAGAAAGCTCTTTCATAAATACAACCCTCTTGTTAGATTCTATCACAATTTCTGATTCTACTCAAGCTGCGCATTATTTAATTTCGTCAGCGTTACACCTGCGGCAGGTTTACAAGGTTGTCAAAGCTGGATTGGTCTTTGATTTGTTCGGTCTGCTGCCTTGACGACGTACAAATATCAATACAAGAAATAATATCCCTAATAATATAATGGCAAACTTTCTTTTTACAGTATCTATCTTCTCTTGAACCGGTTCTCCCGGACTTATCTTGCGCAGGCCTTGCGCATGTATATCCATATCTCCGCCGTGTTGAATGCAGTTACGCTGAAAAACTCCGGTAATCTCCACCCGATCTCCCTTCGTCTGGTAACTGCCGGTAAATTGAATTTCTTTGGCTAACTTCTTATCCAGCCAAATGCCGATGGCGTTCTGGTCATCACTCAAATTTACCCAGGCAAAATCTCCACGCACCATTACATCACCGATTACCTCACCGGCGTAGACAACAGTTTTTCCGTCATACTCCTTTGCATTATTAATTAATTCTGTGCTGGAAATAGGCTGTGCATAACAGACCATACAGGAGAAAAACATTATGCTGATAGCTGTTACCGGATAAGCGACGGCTCTTTTCATTATTTTCCCTTAATTGCTGCAACGAAAAAACCGATTAAGGTGAACACTGACATAAACTCCAACCTGCCGGCCCACATCTGTACGATGTAGGTAATCTTTAATCCCGCCGGCATACCTGGCGTTGTAATTCCGCACGACAATCCCACATTCGCCGCTGCTGAAGTTGATTCAAACAACGAGTCTAAAAAGGGGTACCCGTAGAGCATCCCCACCAATGCACCTATGCCATATAACACTAAATAGGCTAACGTAATTAATAGCGCGGCTCTTACTTGTTTGTCTTCTAAAAATAATTCTTTAAGGTGGTGCAGCCTCTGCTCTACGATGGCCCGCTCCGGCAAGATGATTCTCTTTAAATCCTGCTGGAGCGCCTTTACGATAATGCCCAGACGCAACATCTTTATTCCGCCCGCAGTGGAACAGCTACCACCTCCAAAGGCCATAGCACATATTAACCCTGCAAGCGCCAGGGCCCCCCAGTCGTTGATAAATTGCCGCGCATAAATGGTCATATACCCTGTAGTAGTGTGGGCGGAAATCACCTGATAAAATCCCTTACGAAACATAACAACTGCGTAGGGGTAACTGCTGATCTGATTTAATCCGATAAGCGTAATCAGGAATATAACGAATATAGTGATACAAAACATGCGGGTCTCAATATTCTTCCATATTTCTCGACGGTTCCCGGTCCAAAGATGATAATGCAAGTTAAAATTCATCGCTCCTAAGAGCATAATGACAATAGTGATAACTTCAAAAAGCAGGCTATGATAATAGAGTATGTTTTGTGATTGAGGCGCAAAGCCTGCCGTATCGAAAGCTGCCATAAAGATACATACGCCGTGAAAGAATGCGTTGGCGGTCTTCATTCCATTAGCAATGCCGACCATTCCCAACACCAGCGTGCTTAAAATTAGATAGACAATGCTTACCAGCCAGATGAAGCGGGCGGTATCAATCACGTTAGGTAACAATCTTTCATCGCGGGCCTCACCCACGTACATCTTAAACGCACCGGATATTCCTTTCACAAAAAAACAAAGCGCGATAACTATGATTCCCTGCCCGCCAATGAACGGGGCAAAATGCCGCCACAGATTGTGAGCATGAGAGAGGTGGTCGAGGTCCTGCACAAGCGTCAGGCCTGTTGTTGTAAGCCCTGACATTACGTCAAAGCAGGCATCCAAATAAGAACCCCAGTGTCCGCTCAGGTATAAGGGTATTGCTCCTACAAGCATCGCTACCAGCCAAGAAAGCGAAACCACAATCATTCCTTGCATCCAGTTCAGGTCTTTTTCTGTAAAGCATAATTTGGTCAAAATCAGACCGATAAGCAAGGCAATCTCTGCGGTCATTAAAAAGTCCAGAGCAGGATTTATCTCCCCAAATAGCAGACCAATAATCATAGGCACCAACATAGTCAGGCCTATGCCAATAATAATCTTACCTGAATAATACCCTATATTCTTAAGGTCTTGGAGTCTGGGTCTAAGAATCATAGTTTAAAAAATATGCCGCAATACAAATCAAAAATGCCGCCAGTATTATTGCTATTGCATAGAGAACTTCCGTGGCAATGCCAAAGACAGAATTATAGAAGGATTTTATCTTCATAATTTACCGGCTAATAAATTTGACAGCCGTGATTCATTGCCGACTGTGGTAAGAGCGATTATATCATCACCGGCCTTCAGGATAGTATTTCCTTTGGGGACGATTACGTCTTCCTTTCTTACTATGGAAAGTAATACAGAATCTTCCGGCCATTGGATTTCCTTTACCTGCTTATCTATCACAGGCGACTCCTTTGGTAAATCCACGCGCACAATCGCCAGTTTTCCCCGTTTAAAACTCAAAAGGGAGACAAAATCCGAAAAGGAAACCTCTTCCTCAATAATCTTAGCAATAATTTCGGTAGAATTCATAGGGACATCCACGCCCAGCTCGGAGAAGGTATGTTCATTATACGGATTATTCACCCGACCCACTGTGCGCTGTACACCGAAGCGTTCCTTAGCCAATTGACAAATAATGATGTTGTCTTCGTCGTCTCCTGTAACTGCAGATACCACATCAGCTCTGGCTGTGCCTGCTTCTTCTAAAATTCGGGGGTCACAACCGTCACCTCTAATTACCAATACGTCTAATTCTCTGGCTATCTCATCGCATGTAGTTTTATCTTTCTCAACAATACAGACACTATGTTTGCCCTGATAGAGACGTTTGGCTAAAAAATAACCCACCTTACCAGCTCCCACAATTACAATATACATATTGCACCTGCATCTTATAAACCGAATTTATCCTTAATCTTCTTTAAGCTCGCTACCTTTACCACAGCCATCAATGTATCCTTGCCCTTTAAGACAGTTTCGGGCTCCGGGATGAATACGCCTTCCAATCTTCTTATTACTGTTACCAGGAATTCACCGGGGACATTTATCTGCTTAACGGTTTTGCCCACTAAATTGTTCTTCACCTCTATCTCCATGACCCCCAGCTCCTTTGTCTCAATCAGATAGGTTGAAAAACGGCTTTCAATAATCTTATCTCTGAGCATAGCGGCAAAAAGTATAGTCCCGCTAATAATATCTAAGCCCAAAGCAGAGTAGATATGCGCACGGTAGGGGTCGTAAACACGGGCGATAACCTTGGGCACATTAAAAATCTTTTTTGCTACTTGTGCCGAAACCAGATTAGTATTGTCTCCGTTGGTTACCGCACAGAAAGCATCTGCTTTTTCAATACCGGCCTTTTTTAACAGACCCAAGTCGTAGCCATTACCTACCACGGTTAGGCCGTTGAATGTGCCTCCCAGGCGTTCAAAAGAAACAGGGTTCCTATCGATAATCACGACATTGTGACCTTCGCCAGCTAATAGTTTGGCTAACTCCGAGCCAACCCTACCACACCCTACTATTACCACGTGCATACTGGTCTCTCTATAAAACCTAACTTATTTTGACACCGCAATGACTGCTATATTCTGTCTTATGCCTATGCTCTTGTCAATTGGCAATCAGCCGACATCTACCAATCCCAGTGAATCGCCAAACTTAGTTAACAAGGCTTGGCGAATGTTTTTGTGCTCTGCTTGTAACAACATCGGGTCCTGCGAGACCAACTCGAAGGCATTTTTTCTTGCCATAACCAGCAGGTCGAAGTCATCAACGATATTTGCGATTTTCAAATCCGGCAGTCCGTGCTGTCGGGTGCTGAACATCTCCCCAGGCCCGCGCAGCCGCAAATCTTGCTCGGCTATCGCAAAACCATCGTTGCTTCTGGTCATTACTTCGAGTCTGCTTTGAGCCGTTTGGCTGTCGGTTTCGGCGAATAAAAAACAATATGACCTGGCCTCTCCTCTTCCGATACGCCCTCTTAACTGATGCAGTTGTGCCAATCCGAATCTGTCCGCGTTTTCTACGACCATAATTGTTGCGTTCGGCACATCTACCCCGACCTCAACTACAATAGTTGACACCAGCACATCGATTTTACCTCTGCGAAACTCTGACATAACTTGCTGCTTTTTGGCCGAGGGCATCTGACCGTGCAGAAGCCCAACGGTAAATTTCGGGAAAACTTCCGCAGAAAGATACTTCCATTCATCGGTTGCAGCCCTAACGTCGTCGTCTTGTTCAACCGCAGTAATCCGCGGATAAACAAAATAGGCCTGTCTCCTTGCCTTCAGACGCTCACGTATAAATTCGTACGCCTTTTGCCGGTTGTGCCGCTCGACCCATCGTGTAATAACAGTGCCTCTGCCCGGCGGCGAGTGCTTGATGACAGAAACATCCAAATCACCGAACGCGGTCATCGCCAGCGTTCGCGGGATAGGCGTAGCCGTCATAACAAGGCAGTGCGGAGTAGTTTGTTTTCGCAGTTCTGCCCTTTGTTCAACGCCGAATTTGTGCTGCTCGTCAATTATAACCAGCCCTAATTCTCGAAATTCAATATCGGCCTGCAGCAGTGCCACTGTCCCCACGACAATATCAATCGCGCCGTTTTTTATCCGGCCAAGAAGCTCGGCTCTTTTCCTGCCGGTTAATCCACGGATTAACAAAATCCTTTTTACATTGCTGTTTTTCAAATACCTTTCAATACTCAGAAAGTGCTGAGCTGCCAAAATCTCCGTTGGTGCCATAATTGCGACCTGAGTTTTATTCGCGACCGCCAGCAAAGCGGCATAGAGCGCCACTACTGTTTTGCCCGAACCCACGTCGCCCTGTAACAGCCGATTCATCGGCTCAGGTCTGCTCATATCCGCAGCGATTTCAGATATGCAGTTGTTTTGGTCTTCGGTCAGTAAAAACGGGAAACGTTTTCTGATTCGACGGTCGATTTCCTCGGTGCAAATACAAGGCCGGGCTGTCGAAAAATGCTGAACCTTATACCGGCGAAGCGCCAGGCCTAACTGCATTAAAAACAGCTCATCGTATTTTAATCTTCGTTTTGCCTGCGCCAGCTTTTTCTCATCCGGCGGCAAATGTATCCAACGAAATGCGTCCTTTCTGCTAATAAGGCTTGCCTGTCTGAGGAAACTCTCGTCATAAAACTCCGGCACAAGCTTATCGGCTGCCTGCCGCACACTTGCGATTATCTTTTTGATTTGACCGCTGGTCAGCCCCTTGCAGGCGGGATAAACACCGCCGCTAAAATACTCAGCCGAGCGGGGATGCTTTTCATCGAGTACCACAAACTTCGGATTGGTCAGTTGCAGTTGATGTTTGTATAAAGTAACTTTGCCTGATGCCGTTATTATTTGGCCGGGCTCTAACTTATTGCGAAGATAACCACCATGAAACCATATAATCCTGCATACTCCTGTGTCGTCACTGATTATGGCTTCAAATATCGGTTGTCTGCGGTAGCTTTGGTATTCTGTTGACTCGACCATACCGATAAAGGTGGCTTGCTCATTGGGCTGCATTTCCGCTATTTTTGTTGACGCGGGGGTAAAATTCCAATCACGCGGAAAATGCTCTAATAGGTCTCCAACGGTGTACACTCCGAGCTGCGCGAAGTTTTTAGCCCTGGCCGGCCCGACACCTTTGAGATACTGAACCGGCATCGACAAGTCGAGCCTGTTTTGTGATTCTTCGCCTGCTTCTGTCGTTATCGTATGTCCAGCCATAAAATATAAGATAACAATTTTTAGTTAGGTTGGATAACAAAATATCGTAAAGGTGGGCAAAGCAGTTCCGCAGCAGGACCAAGAGCTTAATCGCTTCTTTGAGGATAGGCAGATTCCCCAGGCATAGGTCAGCCCTTCAAACTATAGATGCACCCCACATTCTCTCCTGCTAAGTAGCGATATGAAAGACGGATGACCTTGTGCCCGATGAACGGTGAACACTGCTGCGATTGCCGTAAGGCATCGTGCGGAGTATTGGTTTAGAAGCGCTTGCGCACGCCTAACGTGATGCCAAAGTCGGGAGCCCCGTCGTTCAAACCAATCTCCAATAAAGTGTCAAGGCGAAGATTGGGACGGAACTTGTACTCGCCAATCAAAAGGACAGAGAGGGGGTCATCGTTACCTTCGAAGATTGCGGTACGGCCATCAAGGTAGCCGCTGAGGGTAATCTTAGGGTCAAGCTCGTAAGCCAATCCCGCGCTGTAAAGCCACCGGTTATCTGCTTCGTATCCGGATGGGTCCCCGACAAATGTGTAACCGATTTCCCACAGAGCTATAAAGTTTTCATTCTCCAGTCTCCGGGCGAATTCGGCCATAAATGTGAAGTCTGTTTTTCCGGTCCCCAGTCCTTTATCTTCGTCAGCCGTCGGTAATTTTATACTCCCTACCAGGTCGATGTAGGGTAACAGTGCATCTTGAGCGATGGCGTAGTATCGGCCTTTCAATATCATATCGCCCAGGCCCGACCCGCCTTCGCCGCCATCGATGGCCTCCACCTCACCGCCTACAAATGTTGCGCCATCGGCTGAGATGTCCAGGTAGGGAACCGTCAGCGTAACGTCTCCCTTCTCCAGATACCTCTTGATGGTCAACGCGGTGTAGTAGATATCTGTGTCTTTGTCCTTACCGTAATCACCGGTAAGGTAGGAAAAAGACAATCCGTACTGCCATGTCGGCGCAGTATCAGCAAAGGAAAAATCTGGGAAGACAACAAGTGCTCCCCAGAGCCATGCGAGAATGGTTAATGCAAAAAGTCGATATTTCAACTGCGGGGTCCTCTTTCTGGCTTTTCAGGCTTTTCCGGCCTTTCCGGCCTTCCGGGTTTTTCCGGCCTATCGGGCTTCTCTGGCTTTCCCGTGCGTTCCGGTCTTTCGAGTCTTTCAGGTTTCGGTGGTTTTTCGAATCTTTCCTTCTTGCCCAAGCCCAGGAAGCGAATCAGCCGGCTGAAGATGTTTTGCTTCCTCTCCTGTACCCTGATGCGATTGATATTTACGTATAGACCAGCGCCGGTTTCTTCTGTCTCGGGAGCGTCCGAAGCAGCGGCTGCAATTTTATTGCCTTCTCCGATGACACGTCCGAGTTTCAGATCGTTCTCATTGGCAATCTGTCCGAACCCCTTGTCCTCGGCTCGCGCACTAAGCACGCTGGCAAGCGTTTCGTCGAATGTCAATACGCCGTCGCTATCAGCGGCGATTCGCTCGGCCAGGCGTGTGGCAATCATAATGTTGCCCCAGCCGAAACCGCTACTTCGCATCTGCTCCACCTGCTCTTCTGTCAGTTCGGTTTTTTCCACGAGTTCGGTAATGAAGGGCGGCGGATTGGTTGCGTCCGGTGTATCTTCATTCCCAAGAACACGTCCGAGTTTCAGATCGTTCTCATTGGCAATCTGTCCGAACCCCTTGCCCTCGGCTCGCGCACTAAGCACGCTGGCAAGCGCTTCGTCGAATGTCAATACGCCGTCGCTATCAGCGGCGATTCGCTCGGCCAGGCGTGTGGCAATCATAATGTTGCCCCAGCCGAAACCGCTACTTCGCATCTGCTCCACCTGCTCTTCTGTCAGTTCGGTTTTTTCCACGAGTTCGGTAATGAAGGGCGGCGGAACCGTGACTTCCGTATCCAGAGGATTGGGCTGGGCCATAGCCTGTGGGCTCCAGAAGCACAGAAAGCCCGTCAGCAGCAGAATGATGTGAAAATGTGGCCGGAACATTGTCTTGAGCATGAGATTCCTCACATTAGTCCAAAATAATTTTACCGTTGGATTCATTTTGCTTCCCCTTTCTTGTTTGTTGCGATTGTGAACTGGGATTTCTCATTTACACCCTACTACTAGGCTTCCCTGCCAAGAGATAAAATAACATAATCTCAATTAGTAATCAACAATTTTCCGGTAATTCAAAAACGATTTTGCAAAAACCGAAAAGGGGTCAGGGGAAAATCAAAGTTAGTATGTGCCTTGTTTGTCAATTCTGTTGAAGAATGCCCCGATACTACGTAAGAAAGCAAATCTTTTATTGATAATGTTCACAGATTTATTGTTTTCTATAACTTATTTATAATAATGAATTTATGAGATAGAAATTTTTGTCAAATTGAAAGATAACCAGTTTTCTGGTTGTAGGGGAGTTGTAGGCACCGATTTATAACAATGAAGCCATTTTGGGGGGCATCTGTGCGTAGTGCAGTTCGCTTCTGATTGTTTGGTGGGGCTGGTCCAAAAGCTCCTGACGGTCTGATAGTCTCAGAAAAAATATATGGTGTGCCATAATGACCGTACATAGTGTGCTTGCCAGTGTATTATCAAGGGATTTTCCTTGACGTGAAAGTATATAATTTGATATAGATAATATTAGTGAAGTTTGCGTTCGTGCAGTTGGATACCTGCGGCTTTGAGTTTATCCAGCGTTTACAATTCTTGCGGTTTTTTCATATAGGAGGAGTGATTATAATGCGGCACAGAAGTGGAGTAGGAATTTTATGCTTTGCAGTGAAGTATTTTAACATTTCAATTAAAGGCCCAGCCTTTAACAACCTGCATTTATTTTTAAGGAGGACTATTATGTATAGAAAATTGATTTATCTGGTTTGTTTTGTTCTGGCGGCAGGTCTGGTCGGAGGCGTGGCAAACGCAGACCCGCTCCATCAGGACTCTGGCCCGGACGGAATTGTGTCAGTGGAAGCCGAGCACTTTGATAAGAATGTTCCTCTAAGTGGCGCTGAATGGGTAGAGGTCGGGCCAAGGGATGGCTTTACCGGAACCGCCGGTATGCAGGTCTTGGGTCCATCCTTTTACGGCTCCGGCTACGCCGCCGCGAGTCCGCGGTTGGAGTATGAGATTAACTTTGTCAAGACCGGTACGCATTATGTATGGATCCTGGCCTGGGCTGCCAGCGGCAGCGATGATTCCTGCCACGTCGGTCTGGACGGCGAGGAAAAACCCCTTTCAAGCAATTGGTCCGGCGGGGGCAACGCTTGGTCCAACGGCAGGTATCCAGAGACGGGGCGGGCGCAGTTTGAGATAACTACGACCGGCTTGCACGTCCTGGACATCTGGGTACGTGAGGACGGACTTATTGTCGACAAGATAGTCTTGACTACTAACCCCGATTATACCCCGACAGGCACCGGCCCTCCGGAAAGCCACCGTGGCCCCCTCTTGAGTGCTTATAATCCCTCTCCTCCTGAAGGCAAGATATATCTGGATACCTGGGCCAGTCTTAGCTGGTCAGCGGGAACAACTGCGGCCTCGCACGATGTGTATTTCAGCGACAATTTCGCCGATGTGAACGACGGCACCGGCGATGCCTTCCAGGGCAACCAGACCTCGACGTTTCTTGTTGTCGGCTTTCCGGGATTTGCTTATCCGGACGGTCTTGTTCCAGGTAAAACCTACTACTGGCGAGTCGATGAAATTGAGGCTGACGGCACTACAATACACAAGGGCCTTGTCTGGAATTTCACGATTCCCCCCAAGATTGCCTATAATCCTGTCCCGGCTGATGGGACCCCACTAATAGACCCGAATACGAGCCTTAGCTGGACGGCGGGTTTCGGTACGAAGCTGCACCAGGTATATTTCGGTGATAATTTTGATGATGTGAACAGCGGCATTGTGGGTATTCCTCGGGGTTCTGCAAGCTATACGCCCGGCCCTCTCGAATACAACAAGGTTTACTACTGGCGGGTCGATGAGTTTGACGGCATCAAAACGTACAAAGGCGATGTCTGGAGCTTTAAGACCGCAAAGGCCGGCGGAGGTATTCGAGCTGATTACTTCAAAGGTATGGATTTACAGAATCTCGTGATGACGCGAATAGACCCCCGAATCGACTTTAACTGGGGCAGCGGCGCACCCAATGCAGCGGTCGGGGCTGATAACTTCTCGGTCAGATGGACAGGTGAGGTGGAGGCACAGTTTAATGAGACCTACACCTTCTACACTAACAGCGACGACGGCATACGGCTTTGGGTGGAGGGTCAACAGCTCGTTGACAACTGGACCGACCATTCAGCCACCGAGAACAGCGGAACGATTGACCTTGTTGCCGGGCGGGTTTACGCCGTTGTAATGGAATTTTATGAGAACGACGGTGACGCAGTGGCAGAATTGCGGTGGTCAAGTCCGTCCACGCCCAAGCAGCTCATTCCGCAGGCTGCGTTGTCGCCGCCTGTAAGGGCCGGCAGCCCCAATCCACCTGATGGAGCTCCAGATGTTAAAATGATGCCTATTCTTAAATGGAGGCCGGGAGATTATGCTGTTTCGCATGATGTCTATTTCGGCGCCGACGAAGAAGCCGTAAAGAACGCCAACACAAGCTCACCCGAGTACAAAGGAACAAAAAACCTTGGCTCCGAAAGTTATGAGCCTGAAAAACTTGCCTGGTACTCGACATACTACTGGCGCATCGACGAGGTCAATAACGTCAAACCCGATAGTCCGTGGAAAGGTAATGTCTGGAGCTTTACCACAGGTGATTTCCTTGTCGTGGACGATTTTGAAGACTACGACATTGGTAACTATGAGATATGGTGGGTATGGAAAGACGGGGTCGGCTATGCCTCGCATCCTACTTTACCGCCCTATGCCGGTAACGGAACCGGCTCGATGGTCGGCGACGAAACCACAGGTTCTTACACCGAGGAAACCATCGTTCACGGAGGCAGGCAGGCAATGCCGTACTTCTACAACAATAACATGCAGGGCAAGTCCAAGTATTCAGAGGTAGAGTTGACATTGGACACTATGCGTAACTGGACTGAGGAAGGCGTAACGCAGTTGGTGCTGTGGTTCCATGGCGATGGTGCTAACGCCCCAGAGCAGATATATGTAAAGCTCAACGGCTCGAAGGTGGTATATGACGGTGACGCTGCCGACATAACGCGACCGCAATGGAAGCAGTGGAGCATCGACCTGGCATCGTTTGGCGTGAACCTGCAGAATGTTACGAGTTTTAGCATCGGATTTGGCAACGACACGAATCCCACAGCCGGCGGTTCAGGTGTGGTCTATTTTGACGACATTCGGCTGTATCGGACAGCCCCGGAGGTGGTCGTTTCTTCGGAAGAAATATGGTTTGAAGCAGAATCGGCCGACACCCTTGGATCGAGCTGGAGGATTTATGATGTTCCGACATCATCGGGCGGACGGCACATCGGCTCAGAGAACGGCGACGGCAGCGACGGTGACACTGCGCCCGGAGCTGAATGGCTCGCAACTTACAATTTTAATGCTGCCGGTGGAGTCTACAAAGTCCTTATCCGCGCGTTCGCCCCGACCGGAGGTGATGACTCATTCTGGGTTCGTATTCCAACTGCTACGAGTCAGACTTACGAAGACCCTGACCAGCCCGGCACCGGATGGGTAAGATTTAATGGGATAGATGCCCCGGACGGATGGAACTGGGACGAGGTTCACAGTAACGACCACAACAATGCTGTTGTGAATTGGACGCTGCCCGTCGGCCTGAACACGCTTGAAATCGCTAAGCGTGAAGATGGTACGTGGCTTGATACTATCGTAATTTCTAAGATTGACTAAACAACTTTGACCATTGTTTTTTGAAGCCCACTTTCAAAGGCTTCGCCATAATAGCGATAGTGTTACAGATTTACATCAATTCAGGGCCTATGCCGATTGATTTGGTTATAGGCCCCTTTTTATTGATTATCCTACGACTTCTGTAAAATTGAGGTTAGGCATACTTTTCAGGAACGGCAAAAAAACGCTTGCATTGTACGCGGTCTTCGCGCAGACTTTCGTTGTAAAATAGCGAAGTGAGGCCTAACAATGAGCGAAACGTGTTTTTTCTTTGCAGGCGGGGGGACAGGGGGACACATATACCCGGCTATCGCCGTGGCAGAGCAGCTCGTCAAAATCCAGCCGACAGCGAAAATACATTTTTTCTGCAGCACCCGCGATATTGATAAACAAATCCTCGGTAAAACCGGTTTCGACTATACCCGGCTTCCGGCCAGAGGTTTTTCCATTCGGCCGGGCAGATTCATCGACTTTTGCAGCTCGTTTTTAGCCAGCTACAACATTGCGAAAGATATAATTATTAAAAGTGAAAGCGCGGTGGTGATAGGTGCCGGCGGATTTGTGTCCGGGCCGGTCTGCCTGGCGGCGCATAAACGTAAAGTCTCTATCGGGCTTTTGAATGTGGATATTTTGCCCGGGCGCGCAAATAAGATAATAGCACGCTGGGCGGATGAAATTTTCGTGCAGTTCGAAGATACAGCGCAGTATTTTGCCCCCCCTTCTTGCTTTCGCAAGAAAGCAGGGGGGGCTAAAGTCAATGTTGTCGGCTGTCCGTTGCGAAGCGGCTTTGCAAATCCGCAGCCAGATAAAGCGATAGAGCAATTAGGTCTTGATAGAAAAAAAAAGATTCTGCTCATTACCGGCGCATCGAGCGGCTCGGAGAATATTAACATAACCGTCTGCTCACTTTTAAGAAAGTTGGACAATTTTGCTGATAGCTGGCAGATAGTTCATCTTGCGGGGGTTCGTAATTATGAAAAGGTTAAAAGCGAGTATGGCCAGGCCAAAATCGGACATAAAGTTTTAGGATATTTTGATGATATGCCGAACCTCCTGGCTGCGGTGGATTTGGTCATCGGCAGAAGTGGCGCAGTTAGTGTGGCTGAATTCGCAGCGTCCGGGACGCCAAGTATCTGTATGCCTTATCCGTATCATAAGGACAGGCATCAATATCTGAATGCGGGCAAATTAGTCCAGGCCGGTGCGGCGATTATAGTAGATGACCTGCCGGATGAAAAAGACAGAGCGGAGTGGCTGTGGGAAGAGCTGGAAGAGCTGATGAAAGACGAAATGAAACGTCAAGAAATGAAAAAGGGCTGCAAAGCAATTGCAAAGAAGGATGCCGGCTTAAAAGTCGCAGAAAGACTAATTGAAATCACACATTAACAATTGTAGGGTTGCGGTTTGGCGGTCAGAAATCGATGACGTATAAGGAACGCGTGCCTTTTTCCCCCAAAACCGCTTGACAGCAAAAGGCGTAGTTGATAGAAACAATGTTTTAGTCATTAGTGAGGATGGGCTAAGATATTGATGAGAATGCTCTTAAGAAAATGTCAAAGAGCAGAATCGCTGCTTTAGTGCAGGTAACATTGGAAGAGAGAGCTATGAACACAATCATTAACACACGCCGTGATTTCCTTAAACAATCGATGTATTTTAGCGCCTCGCTGGCGGCAGTCGGGCCGTTGGGCAAAGTGTTGGCGGCGAGTCAGGCCAGGCCCGGTTCAAAAATGAAGCTCGGGCTGGTTACCTATCTCTGGGGCAGGGACTGGGACCTGCCGACGCTGATAGCCAACTGTGAAAAGACCGGTGTGCTCGGCGTCGAGCTGCGGACCGAGCACGCCCATAAGGTCGAATCGAACCTCAGCGCCCAGGAACGGCACGAGGTCAAGAAACGTTTTGCTGACAGCCCGGTAACACTCGTTGGTCTGGGCACCAACTTCGCCTTTCACCATACCGACCCGGCGAGGCTTCGCAGTGATATCGAGGGTGCAAAACAGTATATCAGGCTGTCCAACGACGTGGGCGGCTCAGGCGTGAAGGTCAAACCGAATGACCTGCCAAAGGATGCGCCGCGTGAGAAGACGATAGAGCAGATAGGTAAATCACTGAATGAGCTTGGTCGATTCGGCGCCGATTACGGCCAGGCAATCCGGCTGGAGGTTCACGGCTCATGCTCGCCTTTACCTATCATAAAGGCGATTATGGATGTGGCCAACCATCCCAACGTCGGTGTCTGCTGGAATTGTAATCCACAGGACCTTGAAGGCCAGGGGCTTGAGTACAACTTTAACCTGGTCAAAGACCGTTTCAGTGATATAGCCCACGTCCGCGAGCTGAACATCGGCGATTACCCCTACCAGGAGCTGATGAACCTGTTTGTGGCGATAAACTACACCGGCTGGATACTCCTCGAGGCCCGGACTAATCCCGATGACCGTGTAAAAGCGCTGGCTGAGCAGCGCCACGTCTGGGAGGATATGGTCGCGAAAGCACCGAGTTCCGGAGCAGGGCAAAGAAGTGCTTCCGGCGTTAAGATTACCGAACAGGAAAAGACGTTGCGAGTTGAAATCAACGGCGAGCTTTTCACGGAGTACTTTTTTAAAGATGTGCCGCGCCCTTATTTTTATCCCTTAATCGGGCCTACAGGTGTGCCGATAATCCGCCACTGGCCGATGAAGGAAGGAAAGGACGAAGAGAAAGACCACGTGCATCATCGCAGCCTCTGGTTTACACACGGTGACATAAACGGACAGGATTTCTGGGGCGAGGGCGAAAAAAGCGGAAAGATTGTTCACGATAAATTCCTCAAAGTCGCTTCCGGTCCGGATGCAGGTATTATTCAGTCGCAAAACAAGTACGTGGCTCGCGATGGCAAGGTTATCTGCACAGATACGCGAACACACAGATTCTACAATCGACCGGACGGTCAAATAATGGACTTTGAGATAACCATCCACGCCTCAGAAGGCAAAGTGGTTATGGGTGATACCAAGGAAGGCTCGATGGCAATTCGTTTAGCGCCGACGATGCAGCTCAAAGGCAAAGTCGGAAAGGGACATATTCTTAACAGCGAGGGTCAGAGCGATGGACAGACCTGGGGCAAGCGTGCGGCCTGGTGCGATTATTACGGGCCGGTTGAAAACCAAATCGTAGGCGTTGCCATTTTCGACCATCCGCAGAATCCAAAACATCCGACGTGGTGGCACGTTCGTGATTATGGACTGTTTGCAGCCAATCCGTTCGGAGTACATGACTTTGAGAAAAAGCCGGAAGGAACAGGAGATATTACGATACTGGCTGGTGAAAGCTTGACCTTCAAGTATCGGTTTTATTTCCATAAAGGCGATACGAACCAGGCCAAGGTGGCTGAGCATTACCGCGAATACGCGACAGGAAAATAAGCAAAATATACCCTACAGAAAACCTTTGTAAAAAATATAGGAGAAGCATTATGAGCAAATTAACTCGTAGAGATTTTATGAAAAGTACGATGGCTATCGGAGCAGGCCTGACATTGGCAGCTCCGAATTCGCGCATCCGTGGTGCAAATGACGACCTGCGGTTTGCGGTCGTCGGCACGGGCGACCAGGGTGGCGGTCATATCGGGTATTTCAACGAAAAGCAGGGCGTGCGCGTAGTGGCGCTTTGTGATGTGGACAGAGAGCACGTGGAAAACAGAGCACGTGATTTCGAGAAAAAATACGGACAAAAGGTCAAGACGTATATTGACGTTCGAGAGCTCCTGGAGGACAAGAGCATTGACGCTATTACCTCCGCGACGCCCAACCACTGGCATTCGCTTGTAACGATATGGGCCTGCCAGGCGGGCAAGGACGTCTATATCGAGAAGCCCGTCTCGCACAACATCTGGGAAGGCCGTAAGATGGTCGAGGCCGCCCGAAAGTACAACCGCATTGTGCAGACCGGAACGCAAAAACGCTCTTCCGAGGCCCATCAGAACGCCTTTGAGTGGATTCGTCAGGGCAACCTCGGCCCCATTAAGTGGGTTCGCTCTCTATGCTACAAGGCCCGCTTCGAAGGCACAAACGGGATTGTGGAAGGGACGAACGGCCCGAATCCGGTGCCCCAGAGCGTGGACTACAATCTGTGGTGCGGACCAGCCGATATGGAGCCGCTGCGAAGAAAAGACCTGCACTACAAATGGCACTGGGTCTGGAACACAGGCAACGGCGACCTCGGCAATCAGGGAATTCACGAGATGGACCTCGGCCGCTGGGCACTGGGTGACCCGAAGCTGGCGCCGCGCGTGATGAGCTTCGGCGGCAGATTCAGAGTCAACGATGCCGGCGAAACAGCCAATACCCAAATTGTATTCCTCGACTACAAGCCTGCCCCGCTGATATTCGAGGTCCGTGGCCTGGCGCGAAAGAAGGGCGACAAGTCGATGGACGTCTGGCGCCGCACGGGTACAAACATCGGCGTCATCGTGCAATGCGAGAACGGCTATTGGGCCGCAGGCGACGGGGGCGGCTGGGTCTGGGATAACGATGACAAGCGAACCGACAAACAAATCGCCGGTGGCGGCGGCGGCAGCCACCACCAGAACTTCATCGACGCTGTCCGCAGCAGAAAGGTCGGCGACCTCAATGCAGACATCGAGAAGGGCCACCTCTCCAGCGCACTATGCCACATGGGCAACATCTCCTACCGCCTGGGCAAGAAGATGTCGGTCAGCGAGGTCAGGGACAGCATCGACAACGAGTACGTTATGGACTCGTTCGAGAGAATGCTCGAGCATCTCACGGTCAATGAGGTGGACCTGGAGAAAGAGCCAATCACGATGGGTCCGATGCTGACGATGGACCCGGAAAAGGAGATTTTCGTCGGCGAATACAGCGATATGGCGAATATGTACATCAAGCGGAACTACCGCGAGCCTTTTATTGTACCGGATAAGGTTTAATGAAGTTTGCCCTCTGCAATGAGATGTTCGAGGCCCGGCCGATGTCCGAGGTCTGCTCGACCGCGAGCCGATTAGGGTACGACGGGATTGAGATAGCACCCTTTACCCTGTCGGCCTCTGCTGAGGATATCAGTGCAAAGCAGCGGAAAGAGGTTCGGCAGATTATTGCCGATAACGGCCTCCAGACCGTCGGGCTGCACTGGCTTTTCGCCGGGCCTGCCGGCCTGCATATAACCACTACCGATGATAAAATCTGGGGCAGGACAAGGGACTACTTGTCCTGCCTTCTTGATTTATGCAGCGACCTGGGCGGCAAGGTTTTAGTGCTCGGCTCGCCGAAGCAGCGAAGCCTGGTGGCCGGACAAACCAAAAAAGGCGCCTGGAAAAGAGCTGTCGAATTGCTCGGCTCTGTTCTGGATAGGGCAGGCCACCTGGGGCTGACCATCTGTCTTGAGCCGTTATCGCCCGTTGAGACCGATTTTATCAACACGGTCGCCGAAGGGATGAAGATGGTTCGCCAAATCAATCATCCGAGTCTGAAGATTCATCTCGATGTCAAGGCGATGTGCTCGGAGCCGACACCCGTGCCTGATATTATCCGCTCGGTCAGGGCCGAAGACATCGGTCATTTTCACGTCAACGACCCCAACCTTTACGGCCCCGGAATGGGAGATGTTGACTACGCGCCTATTGCAGAGGCTATAAAAGACATCGGGTGGGACAGGTGGCTTAGTGTTGAAGTGTTCAAGTACGACCCAGACCCCGAAACTATCGCCCGTAAGAGCATTGAGTATCTGCGGTCGTTTTTTTAGAAAAATAATGGGGCAAACCTCACCTGCCGCTATAAGCAGCAGGCAAGCATGCGGGCTTTGAGGGATTTCTTGGCGCGGTGGAATCGAACGCGGGCCATCTGAGGCGTCGTGCATGTCAGCGACGCGATTTCCGTATAGGGCAGTTGCTCGTAGTAACGAAGGCGAATAACATCTCTGTGCTGCTGGCTGAGCTGTTCGAGAACATCCGAGACCTGCTGGAGTGTCTCCTGATGAATCTTCGCTTCCAGGATACTGTCGCTGCCTGCTTGCGCATCGTATGACTGACTATCGAGAAGTGTTGCCTTCCCGGAGGATTGAAGCCGGCGCCTTCTAAGGTTATCCTGAATCTTGCTCCAGGCGACCCGATACACCCAGGGCCAGAATCTTCGGCTTTCCCGCAGTGAAGTAACTTGCCGAACCACGGTCAGCAGTGTTTCCTGCAGGATATCCTCGGTCAGGTCGTGATTCCAGGTCGTGCGTAAGACAAACGGATACAGCCGTTCCCAGACGATTGCAGCCAGACCTCCCATGCCTGTCCGGCTGCCCGAGCGAGCCTCGGAAAGTAACTGCTGGACGTATTCGTTGTTCTCACTCATCTATACTGCCCTCACTCATAAAAAGGCAGGTGGCTTGTTGAGAGTAACACAAAATTTCGATTGAAAAATGCCCTTATTCCGCCGCTGCCTGCTCCGCTGTTGAGCTATCACGGATTTGTTCTCCAGAGTCGAGGACTCGCCAGGCCGGTGGTATTAACTCCGGGACGAGCCAGTCGCTTTTGCAGCGATGGCACTTAGCCATATCCGGCCTTCTCATCTTGCCGCAATTTGGACAGGTTACCAGAGTTATCTTCGGCCGGGTCAGTCTGTATGTAATATAGGCGGTCAGGCCAAAGGCAAGCGTTCCAATTATCCAGTACAGTCTTGCATTTTCCGAAAGTCCGAGAGTCACAGCATTTTTACCAACCCGAATGGAAAGCCATATTGCCAGGATTATCGACGGCAATATCGACCACAGAGCCGACATAAATCTTTCTGCGAAATTCTCCCCTCTATCTCCGGCTTTCATTGCTATGAACGAATTGGGCAGGAAAAATAGTGCTCTATGACCGGAAGCCGCCTCGAAGGCCGACGCTGTAAAATAAGAGGCAACACTCAAAATCGGCGGTTGAAGGTTTTCCGCCAGATATTTGCCTATGGTAAGCGCGGGCGACCAGGGAGCCCCAAAGAAAAAAGCCTTGCTGGATTGGACATACGTCGTATAGCGGCCTTCGTATTTTGGAAGCCTGCTGTATTCTGTTTTGATTTCTCTCCCATTTTCATCAAAGACGGCAAGGGCTAAAGCAGTTCCATCACGAGAAAGGCTCACTGCGAACATCCCCAAGTATTTTCTCTCAACTCTGGCCGGCGGGCGCTTAATATAAAGATAAGATGGGTCGCCGAAAGTTACCTTGACCTCTTCAGGATTCTCAAAGAAGTACGTTGTCAAGGACAATGGCCAAACCTTGTAGCCTAACAAATCTTTTGGTTTTCCAGAACCTCTTGAGCCAAAGTACGTCTCCGGTTCAGGCAGCCGGCCCGCAACCCCGGGAAATTCCGGAGTTCTTCTGACAAATTCGAGGGTCTCCTTGTCGAGCAGGTCAATCCGACCCGATTCATCAAGGACAAGCAAATACGGACCGGCATCATAGCCGTAACCGGTCGGTATGATTGGCCTTAATTCGGTCCGCAACTCTGTTTTATTTGGGTCCTTATCAGGAACCCTAATTCGAGGAGGTGTCCAGTCCAAGTAGTTCAATTCAAAGGTGGTTTTACTTAATTGACCTATCTGGATTGGTTTATGAGACGGGAAGTCTTTAACGAGCTTGGGGCCTTTGATTATTGTTCTTTGATTAAAATCAATCTTAAAAAAGCTCCGCAGCTTTTTATCATATAATATTAGCTCACATAATCTTCCCTGTCTCAAAGCAATCCATCTGCGTTCGACCCAGCCGTGGTCGATAATGGGGTCCATAAATCGGCCGAGAGTCTTGCCTGGAGTTTCTGAAACTCCTTCCGGTCCGATGTAGAGTTGTACAATCTTTTCCCTTGTGGTTTTGTCAGGCATTATTTGTATGTCGTTATAGCGGTAAACAATTTGCCCGGACTTTTTATCAAAATACATCCATTCTGTGTCAGATTCGAAGAAATAAACGTTAGAGTGGCGTTCTCCCGGGAACCTTGTTATAAAATAATCGCCAATCCCAAGGGATAAAAGTTTTCTTTCTTCGGAGTATATATTTGCAGATACTCTGGAGTGACTAACGACGTTAGGGTCATTTTCAAACTCGAGCGGTACCAGACCGGAAGGTTCTATAAGAACACCTTTGGAATCATCGGGCATCCTGACAGAAAGAGACATCTGGCAAATAAATCGAAACCAGAACAACGGTATCGACACCAATGTCAGAACAACAAAGCCGGTGGCGAAAACTTTAACCGGATAGTTTAAGGCCGGGCTTTTAATTAGAGTCTTCATAATTATATTCCTAAAGTGATGTTTTCATAAACGTATGCCAGGTGCGAATTAGAGAAGCGGCAATAAACAGCACAAGTATAACCACGATATGCGCGCCAAAACCTTTGATGAGAATCAGCGGGATAAAGATACAGGTCAAGAAAAGTGCGCCTAACGAGGGCGTAAGCGCACTTGAGTTCCAGCCGGTTTGAAGACCGATGCAATAGATGGCAAAAGCCATTAGAAACGCTGTTACGGATATCTCAAAAACCATACCGGTAAATACAGGAATAGGAGGAGAAAAAAGCCGCACTAAAATACCGGCTGTGATAGTCAGAGGTACGAACAAAATCAGAATTACTAAAATTCCCGTGATAACCCTTGTAAGCAATATCCGGTTTCTGCTTACCGCCAGAGTCGATAAAAGTGCGGAGATTTTCCTGGTTCTGTCTAAATACATCTGAGTTGCACCCATAGCACAGATGCCGAATATGACAATGGTAGCGGCCGGTACTCCAAGCCCTATCGAAAACACCGGCGGTTCTTTTGGGTCGTATTGGTGTACCAAAGAAACCGAAATGATGATAAAGACCGCCGAGAAAGCAGCCGCCCCGATGAAATATACGATATGGTCCTGAATTTCTCTTTTTATAAGCGCAAACATCTCTTATCTCCCTTTATCAGCTTTCAATAGATTTCTGCTTAGGCTTAGTACATTCTATAAATATGTCCTCAAGGCTCATCGGCATTTCCGTGCAGCTTGAGGGCTTGAAAGTCTCGAGAACGGTCTGTTTCTGCTTATTCCAGTTGGCAACGGTTATTACCATTTCACGGTCCCTGACTTGCTGATTTATAATCTCCGTCAGATAGAGATTTGACGGTGCGGATTCGGGGAAAATTACGCGCAATTTTTTAACCCGCTCTTTAAGCTCTTCCAGCGGACAATCCACGACAAGTTTGCCGGCAGCGAGTATTCCTATCTTATCGGCGATTCGCTCGACATCGCCGAGGATATGGGAGCAGAACAAAATGGTTCGCCCTTGCTGGGCAATGAGCTCGATGGCAAGCTCGAGGAACTGCCGGCGGGCAACAGTATCAAGGCCCAGCGTAGGGTCGTCGAAGATAAGCAGCTCAGGGTCTATCGCCATAGCCAGCGAGAGATTCAATTGTGCTCGCATACCGATTGAAAGCTCCTTTACCCTGCGGTCGGTAGGCAAGCGGAATGTTTCTATCAGATGGTTAAAAAACTCATCGTTCCACTGCAAGGAAAGGTCCTTGCAGAGCTTAATAAGCCGCCCGACTCTGTAGTTCTGAATAAGGTTATGGCCTTCGGCTACGTAACCGATTCGACCGTGCACTTTTGCGGATAGCTCTGTCGATTCGGTGTCCAAAAGGAAAGTCCGTCCGCGCGTTGGCGGCTCAAGGCCCAGGAGAATCCGGATAATCGTTGTCTTGCCGGAGCCGTTTCGTCCTAACAGGCCGTAGATGCAGCCTCGCGGCACATTTAAACTTATGCCATCCAGAACGCATCGTCCGTCGAAATATTTGACAAGATTTTCCACCTTAATAACGTTCTCATCCATTCGGTCACCCTTTCTTCGAAGGCAAATTGAATTTGACAACCGCGTTATTGAACCACTCCAGCAGCGTTTGACCGTCAACTTGCATATGATATGCTTCAACTGCGATTCGCTCGAGTTCCTCACAAATCAGTTTTTTCCTGACCGACCTGCTCAGATTACTGTCAAGATTCGCGACAAAAGCGCCGGCACCGGCCTTGGTAACAATAATGCCTTCCTGCTCCAATTGGCGATAGGCCTTGGCTATTGTGTTGGGATTTATGGCAAGCTGTCCGGCTAATTGCCTTACAGTGGGCAGCTTTTCATCTTTGATAAGCCTGCCTAAGGCAATGTCACGCTTGATTTGGTCTATTATCTGCTGGTAAACCGGCCTGTCCGATGCGTTGTCTATACGAAATTGCATAACCCGACCTTAACATTTGTACTATTCCAACTATTACAATTATAACATAAACTTACCTTTTGTCAAGCGCCGTTTAGAAAAAAGTAAAAAAATTTTATAAAAATTTAAGTGAGATTTCTTGATAGCCAAAAAGTAGATGAAACCTTATTAGCATGCAGTTAATTCCTGTTGCGGAAACAGTATTTGTCATTCCCGCGAAAGGGGCTGTTGAAAAAGACCAAGAGCAACGCTCTGAGACTGCCACGCGATTTTTCAAATCGCTCGCAATGACATAAAAACGCACTTTTTGTCATTGCGAGGAGCTTGCCCCTTAGGGGCGAGCGACGAAGCAATCTCGACTTTGTCAACAATCCCGCAAGCAGGAATCCAGGCCCTCTCATTTAGGATAAATGCAATTTCTTCGGCTATTTATAACTATAATTGGTATTAGCTCTGATATTTCATCTGATTTTTCGTTTTTCCCTTGAAAAGTACAGGGCAGATGGTATAGTATCAACTTCACGTATAAAAGTGTTTTGGAGGAGATAATCCAAATGATGCAACTTTTCTCATATTCCCGAAAAAAATTAAAAAATTTTGCGCAGGATTTTGAATTTTTTTCGGAGTTAAGAGTGGAAAACCTGCTAAACGGTTAGCCCCGCGATTTAATCGCGGGGTTTCGGGATGGTTAATACCGTTTTATTTATCATGTTTGCCAAAAGGGCAGAAAGGATGGTGATGTATATGATTGTCTGGGAGTTATGAATTGTGAAAAATAAGTCTCAACTTAGCTTACGTATGAAACTTTATTAACATTGCGGTTTTATCTCCGCAGAGAAAGGAGATCAAGAATCATGAAACTTTCTAACAAAATAAAAAGGACAAAGATTTTGGTGATTTTATCTGCAATTGCGCTGTCCCTCATCATTATTGCTCCAGCCAAAGCCATTACCTGGGGCTGGCCAGATGAGGGTCAGCACCCCAATGTTGGGGCCATAGTAGTGAGAGGGGTCCCGTGGGCTGATCCCACCAGTGGGCTGGGCCAGCTCTGTTCGGGCACGTTGATCGAGGTCGAGGGTTTGGAGAGGCGTGTTTTTCTAACTGCAGGTCACTGCACGGATTATCTGGATTACCTGATGGATTCTGGTCAAATCGACATCGACGACATTTACGTGAACTTTGACGAGTACGCCTTGAACTCAGGCACGCTGCTGGATGTGGAGACATTCCGTACACACCCCAAGTACTTTGCCTGGCGCCCTCGATCCAACAATTACGATGTGGGCTTGCTGCTCCTGGTAGATGACGCGGGCATAACTGCCGCCGCTCTGCCGGATGATGGATTCCTTGACGCCAAGAAAAAGGCGGGCGAGCTGCGCGAGGGCAAGGAGGAGGTAGATTTTACCGTGGTTGGCTACGGCACAACCCTTGACTGGCCACCGCCAAAGCGCACGTCTGAAAATATGCGCCGGTATGCCTTCTCTGAGTACCAAGCACTGCTGAAGTCCTGGCTTGTAATGTCACAGAACGCTGCTACAGGGGACGGAGGCACAGGCTATGGCGATTCCGGCGGGCCTACCTTCTGGATAGATCCTGAGACGGGGGAAACCGATATCGTTGTCGCCGTAACGTCCTGGGGTGACGTACCGACTGTTGCCACCGGTATTGCTTATCGTATTGACACAGCGGATGCGTTGGATTTCATTGCCGAAGTGGCTGAGGAATGGCTGGAAGAATAGCCGTAGTGCTGTACTTGCCTGCTATTTGTTGTTACTTCGGGTATATGAATTGCATATTGCTCCGGCTCAACCGAAAAGGGTGTGCTGAAATTCAACCTGTTCGATACTGATGTTAGCACGCCCTTTTTGTTGAATCCAGCCAAAGGAAAGTTCAGCGCCTATGCCTGTATTAAAGTCGGTGCCCCAGGACAGGTTATCGTCTCTCAAACGAGTGGAGTGAATTGGCTTTGTTCGGATTCAGTAGATGGTTGTTTGATGACGGAGCTAAAAGGTACTGGCCGGGGCGCCGAACTACTACCACCGTCTCAAGCAGTTATCACCGATGGCAACTGGCACCGGATAGGGTTTGTGTGGGATGGCTCGTACAGGCATTTATACGTTGACGGAGCTGAGGTTGCGATGGATGCTGCACCATTGTCAAAGCTGGAAGATGCATACGGCGGCCTGTATTTTGGCGTCGGCAGCACTCTCGCCCCAGACACCTTCTTCTCCGGCCTGATTGATGATGTTCGCATCTATAACCGTGCGATAAAGCCATAGAAAATTGCAGCCCTGGCACAATGGTCATTCCCGAAAGGGATGGCCAAGTCCATTGACTATCGCATTACCGAATCAGCGTGTTCTATGTCTTAAACGGTCATAGTCATTTGACTATTACTATAAAGGTTTCCTGAGCCGTAATTCTTGTGGAGTAGCAAATCTGTGGAATTTATCGCTCCGTCGCTAAAGCTCTGGCGCGTCGGCGACCTTCGTAGCAAGGCTATTCGTGCTAATACTTTGTCACAGTTCAATTGATGGGTTGTCATTCCTGCGCAACTTATCCTGAGCAGAACCGAAAGATGAACGCCGATGCACGCAGATAAACCGACCTGCGACGTCTAAATCCTAAACTGGAAACAAGCACTCTTTGTGGGATGCATTACAGCGCAATGGCTAAAACCTGAAATCCGAAACGCACACTAACGCGGGAATGCGATGGATTTCCATTTGATTCAGCCAAGGATATGCAGTATAATACAATAAAAAGAGGCTATGGATATTCTTGTTCGGATAAAGCGTTTGGTGGTTTCGAGGCGAGTTCTTTTCACCGAAAAGGCCGAGCTCGAGATGGCCAGAGATGCGCTGACGCCGGAACTGGTGTACGAAGCAATCCTGAACGCACCGGCAATATTCAAGGTGCTGCGTTCGCGCAATCCGAAGACAAGAAGGAGCGAGAAGCTTTATGTAATCAAGGGGCTGACCTTTGACGGACTTGCCGTCTATACTAAAGGTAAGATATTGAAGAAAGAAGGAATTGACGTTTTCTATGTCCTCATCTCATCGAAAAAAAGCACAGACATCTGAGGCGTTACCTTGTCCGGAGTGCGGAAAGACTCAGATGATTCGCGTCGTGGAAACGTGCCGGCTCGCGGACGGTCTGACGGTCAAGAAGTTTGGGCACTACAAGTGCCACTCGTGTGGCTCGCGTTTCTTTGACGATGACGCCATGCACGTTATTCAAGCAGCGCGTGCGTCGCACCGTTCGTTGGCTAAATCCTGCTGATTTCTCTTTAGCGGGCGCCATGGCAACTATGGCATTCCTCGACGCCGGGTAGGACTTTGTGGGTGAGATGGCGAACGGCACTGACGATATCTGGTGGATTTTAGAAGGCCATGACTATCCCCGCCTGGGGTGGGAGCTGATTGATGACAACGCTGCGGCGACCCCTGAAAACTAATCCTGGCATATACCCTGCAGCGATTGATAAATAGTAGTATAAATGTAATTTTTTCGGCAATTTTTAATGGACTTGGCCATCCCTGACGGGATTATAATTGTTATTAGCCAATGAAAGTTTTGGGGGGCAGTTGGTGGGCAAAGCTGGCCCGCCGGAGGCGGGCTGGCCTGACTGCAAGGTGATTAAAACACGCTTAAGAACCTTTATTCTCGCTTCGAGTCAAAGTAAAGCCTTTTGGGACCGCAGGTCGGGCAATCTTTATCGCTCGTACTTTTGCTTGTTTTCCGTGTGGATGCTCGAGATGGCGCCTCGTACACAGCAGACGGCCGTAAATAGAATCCGCTGCAGGGGATTTCCAGATTCCCGCCGTCTTTTACTTTCACAAAAACCACATCTGAAAAAACGCCCGTTTGGTTTATGGTATCCGGCGGTGTTATACTCAGCTCAAGCTCGTAACCATCGATAAGCCTTTTGTTGCTCAAAACCTTTACCGTGCCGTTTTTTGAGAACACTGATTCAAGCTCAAAGTCATCCTTGTAGTTGTTTTGTATCCGAACTTTCTTTATTACCGGCCTTTTCGCCTCGGCGTTGTGAACGACAACCGGTTGCGGGGCAATACTGAATCTTGGCAACGCATTAAGGCCGATTGTAAGAGTCTTGCATTCCGGATGAGTCAGGCCAATCTCGATACGCCCATTCAAGGTCTTTTCCAGTTTGGCCATATCAACCTTTGGCTGTAGAACAAACCTTGTCGCTTTCACTGAAGGATTGTAGTCGGCAGTTATACAATCGGCGGTCGATTTGAAAGAGCGTATTGAAAAAGGCTGGTTATCAATGCTGGTAAGTGTGATTTGCGGACAGCCGGCGTTCTGGTGTTTCAGCGACAGGCTCAGCGTCTTCGGCTCATAATCAACCTTTGCTACCACCCTGGCATTTATGGTCAGAGCAACCTTCGGGTTTTGGCTGTCGTTGCTGTGCACAAACAACTGTTTCGCTGTGCTGCCATATTCTTCTTCAGCATAATACCTTACTTTCAACGTTCCGCTTTCGCCCGGCGAATATTCAGTTTTGTCCAACGAGAATGGTGTGCAACCACAGGTTTTTTCAACCTGGCCTATTCTTAGAACACCCTCTCCGGTGTTCGTGAATCTGAACTCACAAAAGTGGTTTGTTCCCGGGCCGACATCGCCGAAATCGTGAGTTACTTTTTCAAATGTAATTCTTGACAACGATTTGGCGAAGCGTGGTGTCATTGCCATCTGGGTTTGTTGCTGGAACCAGTCGGAGCCGAGCTCTCGCGGTGCCATAGCCTCTTCTTCACAGCCGGCCTGCAAAAGTAAAAAACAACCCGCAGCAAGAATAATCAAAGTCAACTGATTCGGCTTCATATTCTTACTTATCTCCAAATCACATTGCGATGGAACTCTCGGCTAATCGGCAAGAAATTTGAGCTTAACGGAAAGGGCACCTATAACGACGATTTTTCAGATGTCCTCCTCCGGCCCCATCGAAACTTTATTGAAGATATTATACCCAAATCAGCCGTGAAAGTCAAACTTTTTGCAGACTTTTACCGCCTTTTTCGACACACAAATCGGCTGTTTTTAGGCCTACGGCCTATAATAATTGAGCAAGCCTCTGTTGAAATGTTAATAGAAAAGGATTCCACAGGATTTGTGGAAGAATGACGTAAAGTGATTGCTGATGGAACTTTTGGAATCACTCCTTGCCGAGCTTAACATTCCTGTTGAAAGAAATTATAAAAAATTAGACAGAATTGGGCAAAATTAGGTTTTTTAGTTAATTTGCGTGGGGATTTTGGTTTTTTGGGCGGTAATTGAGGTTTTGCTTTTCTTTGTTGGATTTTGGGGTAAATGCAAAAATTCGTTGTTTGACCTTTTGGGGGATGGATTTTTAGACTGAAAGAAGTTTTGACAAAAAGATAGAATGTGGTAGAAAATAATAGAAGTTTTATTTTTTCGATAGACCCAGTAAAAAGAATGTTCAACACCGTAAATAATAATGTTTCAATAACTCAACTGGCTGACTTGCTGGTTGCTAAGATAAAACCGAAATTAAGTCGATTCAAAACCGAAGAGGATTTAAAAATCGCTTTCGAGAAAATTCTTGAACCCGTCTCTAGAGAATTAGGAATTAAGTCTGAGCCAAAATACGAAAAATCCATTTATCACGGACGTGCCGATGCTCTACATGGACAGGTAGTCATCGAATATGAACCACCTCGAGCATTTAGAGCAAAAAAAGGAATACAGCATGCCTTCGAGCAGCTTGTTGGTTATATTCAGGGTTTATCTGTAGAAACCAAAGAAACTTTGTTTTTGTTTGGAACAAAGTTTGTCGGTGTTGGTTTTGATGGTGAAAAAATCTTCTTTGTCAATTATGTCGGCGATAAAAAACCCAAAACAAAATTAGATGAAAAGGATTTTGCTATTCGCGGCCCTTATGATTTCACGCCGGAAAGTGCCAGAACTTTATTGATACATTTTCGCTCGCTGGCTCTTCTTCCTTTAACTGCGGAGAATCTGGCTGATAAGTTCGGGCCCAAAAGCGATATGGCACCAAAAGCGGTATCAGCTTTCGCCGATGCTCTGGAAAATTGGGGTGGAAAAGAAGAGGATAGGGTCAGAAGCGTTTTTTATAGTGAATGGAAACGTTTGTTTGGTATAGTTTACGGTGAGCAGTTTAATAATTGGCAGGCGAAAGAAACTGCTTTGCTCTCAAAGCTTTATAGGGTTGGCAAAGAGACTGACTTTAAGGAACTGTTGTTTTGTGTTCACACATATTTTGCTCTCCTGATGAAACTCATTACGGCAGAACTCTTGTCTTTAAGAGAAACTTCTTTTCGTTCATCTTTTGCTTCTGAACTGGCTAACGCCAGCGAAGATGAATTAAAGCAAAAACTCGAAGATATCGAAGACGGAGGAGTTTACTCTCGACGAGGGATTACCAATTTTTTAGAAGGTGATTTTTTTAGATGGTATCTTGATGCCTGGTCGCCTCGATTGAAGGAAGCAATTCAAGATATTGCACAGGCATTGTCGCACTTCGACCCTGCAACCAGTACTATAGATCCGGATGTAACTCGGGATTTACTAAAAAAACTCTACCAATATCTGGTTCCTCAGGAAGTACGTCATCGTTTGGGTGAATATTACACACCGGACTGGTTGGCCGAGTTGGTTATTAACGAGGTCGGTTACGACGGGAATACGTTGAAAAGTGTTTTAGACCCTGCTTGTGGCTCGGGAACTTTTCTGGTTTTAGCAATTCAAAAAGCCAAGGCGCATGGAGCAAAAGAAAAATGGCCCGCATTGGAGATAGCCAAAAGAATTGTCTCAAGTATCTGGGGATTCGACTTAAATCCTCTGGCTGTTATTGCCGCCCGTACTAACTACCTTTTTGCATTAGGCGATCTGGCAAATGAACTTTCTAATCTTGAAATACCTGTTTATCTGGCGGATTCTGTTTTATGGCCGCAACAGGTAACAGGAGAAAAGGAGTTTAATTTTGAAGGGGGTGATTACGTTAAAGTCAAAACAGCAGTTAAAGAATTTCTAATGCCCTCGATATGGGTAGAGCAGGGTTCTTTGATGAAACAGGCAGCCGCTCTCATTGAGCAATATGTCAAAAATGGCTTTGAGCCGGATGTTGCGATGAAACACTTAAAGGAGAAAGGCCTATTTTTCCCGCCGAATGAACGAATTGTAGAAAGTTTCTACAAAGATATTCTGGAGCTTGAGAAGCAAAACAAAAACGGTATCTGGGCAAGGTTTCTAAAGAATGCCTTCGCACCAATGGTTGCGGGACAGTTTGACTTTGTTATCGGTAATCCGCCGTGGATTAGGTGGGATTATCTTTCACAGGATTATCGGAATGCCACCTTAAAACTCTGGAAAGATTATGGACTTTTTTCTCTTAAGGGTTTTCAGACACGTTTAGGCGGAGGGAAAAAGGATTTTTCCATGCTTTTCACTTATGCTTCGGCGGATTATTACTTAAAAAAGGGGGCGAAACTTGGATTTTTGATTACGCAGGAGGTTTTTAAATCAAAAGGTGCGGGTGAAGGATTTAGAAGGTTTAAGTTAAATAGCAATGATTTCATTAAAGTTTTAAAGGCGCACGATTTTTCATCTTTTCAGCCGTTTGAGGGAGCAGCGAACAAAACTGCAGCGATTATTCTTCAAAAAGGACGGGAAATTGCGTATCCCTTGCCTTATTTTGTTTGGACGAAGAGAAAAGGCGTAGGAAAAATTCCAACGGATAGATTGCTAAGCGAAGTTTTACCATCACTTCAAAAGAAAAAACTTATTGCCAAACCTCTTAACCTCGATAAGCCAGAAAGTGCCTGGCAAACATTTTCTGATGAGTCCCAATACCTGTCGAAAATAAAAGGCGAAAATTATTACAGCCCTCACTCCGGTGCTTATATCTCCCCTTATGGCGTTTTCTGGTTAAAAATAAAACAAGTTTTATCGGGGGAAAAGTTGTTGATACAAAATTTAGTAGAAAAAGGTAAGACACAAATTAATTCTGTAGAGGATACGATAGAGAGTAACTTGGTTTATCCCGCACTGCGAGGTTCGGATATTCAAAGGTGGGGTTATATTTCGAGTATTTATGTATTGTTAACTCAAGACCCTTCCAAGCGTGAACCGTATTCAGAAGAAATAATGAAATCAGAATGGCCGAAAACATATGGTTACCTTACTAAATTTAAAGAAATTTTACTTAATAGAGCGTCCAAAGCGCTTAAAGACTTAATGGAAAAGTCAGCTTTTTATGCTGTTTTTGGCGTGGCTAGTTACACAATGTCTAATTACAAAGTTGCTTGGAAAAGGATGACAAATGATTTAATAGCTTGCGTTGTTTCTCAATTCAAAACGCCTATTGGATACAAAACAATCATTCCATTGGAAACAACCGCTTTAATCGGTACTGATAGCGAGTCTGAGGCGCATTATCTTTGTGCAATAATCAATTCAACATCAGTAAGGGAATTTATAAAATCATTTTCATCTGCCGGGCGGGGTTTTGGCACGCCATCGGTTATGGAAAATGTTGAGATACCAAAGTTCGACCCGAAAAATAGGCTTCACCAAAAACTTGCAGATATTTCCAAGAGATGCCATCAATTAAAATCTGAGGATAAGGATATTGAGATAGCAAAATCGGAAAAAGAAAATGACGAATTGGTTAAGAAACTTTTCGGAATTTAAGTTTACGCATTCATTTTAACTTGAAAAACACTAATAAAACATTGTACAAAACAGGTACAGGCTGAATGTAATCGGGGGGGCAAATCATGTTCGGAAATAACACACGAAGATTGGAAACTCGTCGAGGCGGAAAAGAAATGTGTATATTGCGGAAGCGAAAATGGTCTGCACAGAGAACATATCGCCCCAAAGTCTTTGGGGATTCGACTGGAGTGCAGGAGCTGCGATGTGATACAGAGGATACATAACCAAATATAGGCATGCGGGGAAGGTAGAAGGAATATCGAATACTGAATACGGAATACAGAATGCCGAACAAGTAAAAAAATAATCCTGTAATAAATTGGGGGATTAGTGAATTAGAGAATTAGTGAATTGGAGAATTAGAATATAAAGAACCCCACGTAAAATGCGGGGGTAAATATTTTTTAGGGTTTGTCCTTGACGAGCAGGCTTTTAATTGATAATTGATAATTGTCCCCGCTATAAGCGTTGGCGGGCACAAGCCCAGCGGGGATGACAATATTATTGATTATCAGGAATGGAATAGGTTAGAGGTTGAAAGGAGGCCATTATGGCAAGGATAGTTCTTACCGCAGCAATCATCGTTTTATTGAATGTATTGGTTGGCTGCCAGGGCGTTGAAAGCGGCAGAGGCCAGCTTGTGCCGGCCCGCACGAGGACTTCGATAGGGGCAGCCGGGGTAGTTACGGTAGCCAATGCCAGTGAGACAGATTTTGTCGAGCAGATAGCGGTTAATCGCCAGGCATATCGGCAGGGGCTCCAATTGCTGGTAGGATACTATACCCGGACCGGCAATAATATGAAGCTCAACTGGGCCAAAGATGAGCTGGCGGCACTGGACTCTATCCCGCAATATAAGTACATTATTGAGGCTGAGGCCGCCGATGCGAATTTGAGGGCCAGCAATTCGATTCCGGAGGCAGATGAGCTCTATCAGGACGCCCAGGAGCTTCAAAAAGAGGCCGGAGCGCTACTCGTGGTAAAAAACAATGACTTACTACGTTTGGCTATTGATAAATATGACCGGCTCATAAAGACATATCCTTCGAGCGACAAGATTGACGATGCGGCTTATATGTCGGGTGAGATTTACGAATATTTCCAGGATTACTCGATAGCCCTTTTGTATTACCAGAGAGCCTATCAGTGGGACCCTGGTACAATTCATCCCGCGAGGTTCAGGGCGGCACGGATTCTGGATAAACGCCTGCACCGCTATGCGGAGGCGCTGGAGCTTTATAGGGAGGCCATCAAAACGGATGGGGCGTATGAAAGGCATCGGCAATGGACAGAGTTCGCAGAACAGCGAATAATAGATTTGTATATGGTCGGGGAGAGCAAATAGCGATGTTGACAAAAGCTTGAGGTGGACAGAAGACAGAAATGTCTGTTAATCTGACATCTGACTTCCGACTTCTGATTTCTGACTTCTGGTTCTCGGGCCTGGCTGAACATCAGGCCCGTTTTTTTATGCAATAAGAGGGACCCCAGCCCTGCGGGAATCCAAAAAAGATGCTGTTAGAATTTGAGAAAAAAGTCGGTGATTTTATCAAAGCTAACGAGCTTTTCGGCTCTGCGGATAAAGTGTTACTGGCTGTATCCGGCGGAGCAGATTCGACGGCGCTTCTGTATGCAATGCACGCGTTAAGCAGTGAGAACGTTTTCAGCGCCGAGCTGCTCTGCGCTCATATAAATCATCAGCTAAGGGGTGCTGAAGCAGATTTGGATGAAGATTTCGTTATTGCGCGGGCAGCCGAGCTGAAGTTAGCCGTAACGACGAAGCGCCTGGATGTGCGAGGGTTCGCCGGTCGTAATAAACTTTCGATTGAGACAGCCGCTCGGAAACTGCGGATTAAAAATTTGGTCGAGATTGCAAAGGCGAACAACTGCGATTGTGTTGCAACGGCCCATCAAAAAAACGACAACGCTGAGACTATTTTACAGCGATTAACTCGCGGCACAGGTTTTCGCGGGCTTGGGGGGATTTGGCCGATGCGCGTCTTTGGCGGTGAATCCATTGGTCTATCTTCAACACCCCTAAACAAGTTTGAGGCGGATACGCCCGCTTCCGAGAGGCGGGGTGACACCCAGTATTATACGAAGTTTGTAAGGCCGTTGCTTTGTGTCCGGCGAGATGAGATTATCGAGTATTTACAAGAGCGGAATCTAAAATGGCGACAGGACCATACAAATGCCGATTATACATACAGGCGAAACTACATTAGACATCGGCTGCTTCCGGCGTTACAGCAAGACTGCTCGAGCTCACTCGTGGAGCGATTATCCGAGCTGTCTGAATCAGCCCGCAGGTTCTATAATCTGGTTCGCAGTCGCACAGACGAGGTTTGGCCAAAAGCCGCTGACTGTTTCGGTGAAAAGGTAACGCTGAATTTGAAAATGCTTTTGGCTCAACCACAACCGGTGATTGTTGAGCTTGTTCGGCGAGGTCTGACAGCCGTCGGCTGCGGCGAGAGAGATTTGACTCAACGTCATTACGAAAAGATATTACGATTAGCAGAGCAAAACGTCAGCGGCAAAAAAATAAAGCTGCCGGGCGAATTTGTGGTTGGTGCCGAATATGGGAATCTGATTTTTTCTCGGACACAGACGTCAGAAATCAGAAGTCAGAAGTCAGAAGACAGAAGTCAGAAGACAGAAGTCAGAAGGTGGGAAACAGAAACCTGTCCTGTGTCTTCTGTTGTCTTGGAAATTCCGGGGCAAACAAGGTTCGGCAGGTATTTGATAAAGGCAGCTATTTTTGAAGCTGATGAGGAGGAATTCGAGAAATTCAAGGCGGGAAAACCCAATTTTATTGAGAGGTTTGACTTTGATAAGATAAAACCGCCATTAGTTGTTCGTCTTCGCAGGCCCGGTGACAGGTTTGCTCCTTTAGGCCTGGGGCAAGAGAAAAAGGTCGGCAAATTCCTTACCGCTGCTCGTGTACCACGGGAAACACGACAGAAACTTCTTATTGTCGCTGACAGTGAAAGGATAATCTGGGTTTGGCCAATTCGAGCAGGTGAGCAAACTAAAGTTAGCGAGGGGACTCAAAAAATCCTTCAGCTGCAAATGACCGATAGTTCTATTCGCCGGCGATACATCACTTGACTCAAGGATGATGAGCTGATGAATTCAATTGATGTGTCAAAGCGTTGCTCCTGATTTTTCAACAGCCCCGAAAAAAGGAAGCGGCAATCTAAAACCTTGAGAGCTTCATCCCGCCCGTCTTCCTATGAGTTTAGCCAGACTAAAACACACTCATTTTACCCAGCCCATCTTTGGTGGGCGGGGTTTACGACGGGCGGGATTAACACAAATCTACTATATCAACCCTCATATCTTGCTTCACAATCCGAAGTCCACAGGATGCCTTGCGGCAGATGCCTTTCGGCAGTCCACAGGATGCCTCTCGGCAATGCCTTTCGGCAGAAGCAATAGGGGGCCATTTAAATCCCGTCTTATTGTGCCGGTCGATACAAACGAATGTCGTCAAAGTACATTGTGCCTGAACCGCCGACTACCGGATTCTTCTTGTTGCCAAGACCGATAGCAATCGTATTGACACTGGCCAGATTCACGCCCTGGTCTGCAAATGCCTTCAGGTCGATATTCCATCGAGTCCAGGTGGCTATCTGCGCTGCATTAGGATTATCGTGATTGACCACCGCACTGCCATTGAGAGCAACATACAATGTCTCAGCGGCGTTAGCTGAATCGCCCCTGAACCAAATCGTCAACGTGGTGACACCATTCTCAGTCCAGTCACGCGGATAAGTCAACGTCTTCTGGGTCTCCGAATATTTGAGGACGCTGTTATCATAGAATAGCGGCATCGATTGTCTGCCTCCGTGAACGATAGTCTCCTCACAATAAGAAGCGGTGTTTTCATCGCCCACAGCAGAGCCGGTCCCGTTGCCGGGATAGGCCGGTTCTTTACCGTGCGCTGCATAGCCAAGCCCATCCTTCCACGCCCACCATATCTCATTGTTGCCAATGTCGTAGTCCTCAAAATCATCCACGATGAGGAAATTAGCTGTCGTAAAGCTCCAGAGGTTGCCTGTCCACGGACTGTCGGGATTTGCGTTATTGACCTCATCAATCCGCCAGTAGTAGGTCGTATTCCACTGGAGTTTTCCTGGGTCATAGCTCTCAGAGCCAAGGGCCTTAGTGCCTTTGTATTCAGGCGAACTTGTGGCGGCATTTTTCACGGCATCTCCATCTGTGCCGAAATAGACTTGATGTGAAACGGCTGACTCTCCCGGCGACCAGCTAAGAATCTGTGTCTGCTTTACATCCACAGCACCGTTATACGGATTCGAGCTGCTGGCCTTCACTGGCAGTGACAGTGCTGCCTGTGGAATGAGCTGCTTTGGAGTGTGGGGGCTTGACCAGCGCAACTGTGCCACTGCATCACCGCCGTTTTCGTACATTTCCATTACAACACTGTACGTTTGCCCTGCGACAAGGTCAATTTTCCCGTTGTTCTCAGTGTTTCCGTGGTCGGTCCAGTTATCAACGAGCTGTTTACCATTTACCCACAGACGTACGCCGTCGTCACTGTTTGTGTAGAAGGTATATTTCTCGGTAAATACCGCCTCAACCTCGCCGGTCCATCTGACCGAGAAGCTATCAGCGCCGACAAGCGGAGCCGGTTCGGCTGCGCCCCAGCTAAAGTCGATTTGAGGGTCTGTACGGGTCAGCACGTGATTCTCGAAATTCATACCTTTGTAGTAATCCGCTCGCACACCTCCGGTAACACCTGCTGTCGTAAAGCTCCAGACATCACCTTTGTATGTGGTAACGCCGTCGAACTCATCGATACGCCAGTAGTAAGTCTTATCTGATTCAAGGGTGTTGAGAGCATAGGTTGTGATTCCCTTGGGTAGTCCTCCGGCGGCGCTATTTACATCGTTAAAGTTATCGCCGAAATATACGGTGTGTAATTTCGCACCAAAACCTGCGGTCCAGCTAAGGTCTATATCGGGGTCTATGAATTTCGCCCCATCGGCAGGGATAGGGTTATAAGCGGTCTTAGGTGGAACCGTGAAGCTCCATACATCGCCTTTCCAGGGACTATTCGGGTCCAAATTATTGACCTCGTCAATTCGCCAGTAGTATGTCGTGCCTGGAACAAAGCCTTCGGGGTATGGAAATCCGGGAAAGCCGGCAACAAAATAGGTTTCGGCCTGATTGCCTCGAAATGCCTCGGCGGCGCCGTTGTTCACATCGTCAAAATTATCGCTGAAATAGACATCGTGCGAGAGCGCAAAATCTCCCGGCTTCCAGCTAAGGTTCACCCACGTATCGGGATGTAGGGCGCCATCGGCCGGGGCGGGCCTCGAGGCCAGTTCGACCTCTCCGAGATAAGGTGGGACATAGTCGCCCTCGTAAAATCTTACGCCGTCTATCCAGAAATCGCCAGGTGTATAAGCTATGTGGAATGTGATGGTCGCCGGACTGACGTTTTGAGTAAAAACGGGAGTTGTTGTGCTGTATTCCGCCCATTCTTCGGTCATAGTGAAGGACTGCTCACCATATCCCGGCCATGGGTCTTGTCCCAGCTCTGGCTTGAAGTTGATATTCAGTGTACCTTTCTTGCACTTTAGAAAGGCGGAAAGGGTGTATTTTTTGCCACTTTGAAAAACGTGTCCTGCGTGCTGCAGACCACTATCCCAGAAATTTGCACCTGCAGCGGGAACGACAATATGAAGACAAAATTCTCCCTGAATGGGGTCTTCGCGAACCGCTGCGTCCTTCAGTTCGTTAACCACTTCTGTGGTAACGCCGCCATAAGTGCTCCAGGGCGAGAAAACACCGTCCTCAAAGCCGCCGTTAGCCAGTATATTTTCGGCTTCTTCTTGTGCGTGGCTTGGACGGAATCCAATGAATACTATCAGCGAAACTGCTGTCAACCAGACTATTTGAGCTCTCATAATACTTTCTCCTTACCATCAGTCGCTCTGCGACTTAACTCAATCGGCTTACACTAACAATTTTTATATTCACGAAATCTATTTTGTACATGCACAGAATAATTTATTGCGATTTGACACTGCCTCCTTCCTTCAAAGGTCCAAAAATAAGCTGTTAATTGGAAAACAAGCTCATTACCGTGAAACACAAACATTACCTACCATATTTGTACCAAATTAGCCATATTTCCGTCAAGGGAAAAAACCAAGATTTTTGAAGGATTTGGTCGTTGTTTGCCAAATTGCCGGAAAACAGCGGATGATTTTTCTTTGTGCCGGAGCGTTCTTCGTGGTTAAATTAGAGTCTGTGAGGTTTGTGTCTGTGCAGTTGTTTGTCCGAGGATTTATGATTTTTATTTGCCCAGAAGAGAGATAATGGCAAAACCACAGCCTAATTCTGCTGATATTGAAAAATGGCTAAGATTAATCAGGACTGATGGTGTCGGCCCTGTTACTTTTGCAAAGCTGATAAAACAATTCGGCTCGGCGGACAGGGCGTTGGGGGCTTCGGTCAGTGAATTAGCCAAAATTGATGGGATTGGTTTCAAAACGGCTGAGCGGATTGCCGCGACACGGGGTAAATTCGACGTCAGCGCCGAGCTTGAATTGGCGGAGAAGCTCGACATCTGGATAATAAATCTGGACGATAAGCGTTATCCGCCTGCGTTGAAACAGATTTACGACCCTCCGCCGGTCCTTTACATAAAAGGGAGCTTGACGCGAGAAGATAATTTGGCGATTTCGATAGTCGGGTCACGGCAGTGCAGTTTGTATGGGCAGGAGCAGTCTTCGCGACTTGCACATTTTTTAAGCTCAGCCGGCTTTACTATTTGTTCGGGGATGGCTCGTGGTATTGATAGCGCCGCACATCAGGGTGCGTTATCAGCCGGCGGGCGGACAATTGCGGTGCAGGGCTGCGGCTTGGCAAGTGTCTTTCCGCCGGAGAATAAAAAGCTGTTTGAGCTTATAGCTGAATCAGGCGCCTGCATCAGCGAATTGCCGTTAGGGTACGAGCCTTTGTCGGAGAACTTCCCGCCCCGCAATAGAATAATAGCGGGATTGTCGTTGGGGACAATTGTAGTCGAGGCGGGGCTGCATTCGGGGGCGTTGATTACGGCAAGAGCCGCGCTGGAAAATAATCGTGAGGTGATGGCGGTGCCGGGTAAGATTGATTCGCCGTTGAGTAAGGGCGCACATCAGTTGATAAAGCAGGGGGCGAAGCTGATAGAGTCCGTTGAGGATGTGATGGAAGGGCTGGGGTATATCGGCGAACAATTGGAAGAGCACGTAAGTATGGCTGCGGAAAAGGCGGCTCAAAGCGTAGAGACACCATTGTTCGACATAAAAACGTTGAAGCTGAGCGGCTCTGAAAAGAAGATTTACGAATGCCTGGATAAAGAGCCTTCGCACATAGAAGAAATAATCGCGGAAACCGATTTGGAGGCGGGAAGTGTTAATGCGGGCCTGGTATCGCTTCGCCTGAAGGGGTTGATAAAGCAACTGCCGGGCAGCTTGTTCGTGAAAAGATAGCCGCGTATTGCTTCAAAATGCTCGCAATGAAGTTTCATATTGCGTATAAAGAAAACTCCGCGTGAAACGCTGGGCTGAATATGCAGGTGCTTATCTTTCGCCGGTGTACCACCTTTTTGGCACATCATCTCCTGTAGTTTCTTCGATAGAAGTAACGTGTCCATCCAGCCATAGGACATTGGCTCTTCCGCCGGTTCTAAAGTCTTCATAAGCTCTTATGTTATGTCTGAAAATGTCCCGATAGAATTTTGCACGAAAACCACCTTGCCTATAATGCGTCAGGTTGTTAGTGCCCGGGCCGTTATTAAAGAACATGTCTGCGCTGTCCTGTTCACATCTTGGTTCAACATGGTCGTGACATATAATAAATTCCGAATGAGGTCGTATCTCGGTTGTATTTTTTCCCCTGGCATACCCATTCAGGCCGAACGCTGCCTCCTGAATCGACTCGGGGTCAACATCATATATTAATTGTGGAACGCGTCTTAAGCTCGGACAGCCGAAAATCTTCTTGTTCTTCAGGTAATCTATATACACAATTCCCCAATAAGCGTCATTATCATTAGTTTTTCTAATGTTACCCCTTGAGTCGTACCACAGAAATCCGTTGGCGTTCCTCGGGTCAGCCAGTTTGCGGTCATTGTCGTCCAAGTACAATAATATAGCTAATCCAACAGACCTTAGATTTGACCTGCACGATGTCTCCTTTGCTATTTCCTTGGCTTTTCGCATAGCCGGCATTAGAATTGCCAATAAAAGAGCAATGATAGCAATAACCACCAAAAGCTCTATCAAAGTAAACCCCGTTAGAAATCTTCCGCTTTCCTGATTGGGGGTTCTTATTTCTAACGGGGTAAACCCCTTTGCTGTGTACTTAGTGGACTTTGTTTTGTAATCCATCGTTGGTTTACCTCCCATAGTTCTTTGAAATTTCTCTTTTGCCACAGTTTAGCAAAACTGTGATGCTTATTGTCCTTCTTAATAATACTAAACGTGTCCGTAAATTGCGACTGAATACACAATGATATCGAATTGCTGTGTTTTTTTCAACACATAAATATCGATTTTCGATTAGCGATGGTCTATAATTGACAACGAACATCAGAGATAAAGATACTGGTTCTTTAGAAATCGGGAAATAAATGATGTTTGTATTTATTAACAGGAGGTGTCCTATGAAAAAGTCATTATTAAAATTGACACGTCGGTCGTTCATAAAGAAGAGTTCGGCTGGATTGGCCGGTGCGGCTTTGGCCGCCAGGACAAGCTCTCTTTATGGGAATGTCATTAAAGAAACGAACAAGTTAGCTGTTCTTGGTGGTGCGCCTGTGCGGACGGAGAAGTTTCCTTCGACCTGGCCAATTTTTGACGAGAACGAAGAGAATGCTCTGTTAAAGGCGCTTCGCAATCGAAACTGGTGCTGTTTGAGAGGTAATTTCGTTTACGATTTTGAAAAGGAGTTCGCCGAGGCGATGGGTTCGCGTTACTGCGTTTTATCCAACGGAGGGACTACGGCGCTTAGCACTTCTCTGCATGTGCTTGGCGTCGGCCCAGGTGATGAGGTTATAACCACGCCGAATACTTTTATCGCAACAATTAACGTTATATGCAATGTGCATGCGCTTCCTGTGTTTGTTGATATTGACGCCGATACCGGCTCGATGAACGCCGAGCTTGTAGAAGAGGCCATAACAGAACATACAAAGGTGATTATGCCGGTTCATTTAGCCGGGTTCCCGGTTGATATAGAGAAAATTATGGCTGTAGCCAATAAGCACAATATCCCCGTTGTTGAGGATGCGTGCCAATCGGTGTTTGCTGAAGTAAATAACAAGAAGGTCGGCACATTCGGGACCACGGGCTGCATAAGTTTTCAGGAGTGGAAATCTTTGGTCAGCGGCGAAGGCGGAGCCATATTAGGAAACGATGAGGAGATTATGCGCAGGTGCGCGGCTTTTGTGAACAACGGAAGAGACCCTAAAAGAGTCAAGAAGGGCTATCCTTATCCCGGCTCTAATCATCGAATGACCGAGTTTCAGGCGGCGGTTCTTACAGAGCAATTTAAGCGTTTTAAGAAACAAGATGCGCTCCGTCAAATGAACGGTAAATACTTAGAGGAGAAATTAAGCGAGATTCCCGGCCTTAAACCCAGAAAGAGGTACTGCGATACGACAAGATTCACGTACGTTACCTTTGAGCTGGATTATGACAAGCGGTATTTCAATAATGTTCCCGCGTCAAAGTTTGCAGAGGCGCTTAGGGCTGAAGGTGTCCCGATTTCAGGCAGAGAAAGGAGATATGGAAGCGGATGCCATAAGGAAGGGATGTTGGAAGAACACCTTAATTCGGATGCATTTAAGGCATCATTCTCCCAGGCCCGGCTTAAAAAGTACAGGCAATCGCTGCATCTGCCGGTTATGGATAATCTCAAGCCCGGCGGCAAAGAAATGCTTTCAATGGATAGCAAGATAGCTTTTCTCGAAGGTAAAAAAGATATGGATGATATTATAGAAGCCTTTGCAAAGGTCGCCAGGAATGTCGATAAGCTGACATAGTGCTTTGTGGCTGGAGTGAGGACAGAAGACAGAGGACGGATGACAGAAGAAGGACCAGGTGAATATCGAACAAGGAATTCTGAATTATAAAGTACATACCAGAGAATAGATTTCCCGGCTGTGGTTTTTAGTTATGGTTCAGATAACAAGTGGAAAAAAATATCATTTATTTATAGTGGTTTTATATAGGAGATAGCCGATGGGGACAATTGATTTACGAAGTGACACTGTTACTTTGCCGACACCGTCGATGCGAGAGGCTATGTATCGCGCTGAATTGGGCGATGACGTGTTCGGCGAGGACCCGACGACGAACCGGCTTGAGGAGATGGCTGCCGAGCGGATGGGAAAAGAAGCGGCACTTCTGGTCGCCAGCGGGACGATGGGAAATTTGGTGTGCACTCTTACCCATTGCAGGAGGGGGGAGGAGGTGATTCTGGGGGACCGGTCACATACGTTTCTTTACGAAGCCGGCGGTATGTCGGCCCTGGGTGGGATACACCCGCATACGATAAGCAATCAGCCTGACGGCACGATGAGGTTGGAGGATATCGAGGGTGCTATTCGCGGCGATAACGTGCACTTTCCACGAACCCGGCTGATATGTATAGAGAACACCCATAACCGCTGTAACGGCTCTGCTCTTAGACCTGAGTACATTGATTCAGTAGCGGCGCTGGCAAAAGAGCGAGGCCTTTCGGTACATCTTGACGGCGCCCGAATATTCAATGCTGCTGTTGCCCTTGGGATTGACGTCAAGGAATTGACGGCAAACGTTGATTCGCTGAGTTTTTGCCTCTCGAAAGGGCTTTCGGCGCCGGTTGGCTCGGTGGTTTGCGGCTCGAGCGAATTCATCGCTGAGGCACGGAGGGCACGTAAAGTATTAGGGGGCGGTATGCGACAGGCCGGCGTGATTGCGGCAGCAGGCATTACGGCACTGGAAGAGATGGTGGATAGATTGGCGGAAGACCATGAAAATGCCCGGCGTCTGGCAGAAGGAATATCGCGTATAAGCGGATTGTCTATCGAGCTTGCAAGGGTGCAAACGAATATCATTTACTTTGAGCTGGATGAGGGTCGAATGACACCTAAAGAGCTGGTAACCGAGCTTAATAAGAAAGGAATCAAATTGCTGGCTGTGGGGAATAGACGGCTTCGGGCAGTAACTCACTACGGTATCAGTGCAGGGGATATCGATTTGACGGTAAAGATTTTAAGTGAAGTAATGAAGGCAGCTTAGTTTGCACTTAGCATCTCATTGCGCACGATTTGGATTTTTATGCGATGAGGGAGTTTAATAAAGTATTTAAATTGAGAACTAAGTGCAAATATTAGTCAGGAGAAATGCAAATGAAACAAATATACGCGAAAACAGTTATAATAATAGTAATCGTGGGGATTGTAAGCATCTTTAGTATTACAGGTGGTCAGGGGGTGCAGAATAATCCGGCTGGTTGGCGGCTGCCGGGGGCGCGGGCCATTATCGAAGCCGGCGGTTATCCGACTATCCAGGCTGCGATAGATGCGTTGCCGGATGAGGGCGGTGTTGTTCGTTTGCCGCCGGGTACGTTCGAGATTAGTGAGTCATTGAAGGTAACTAAGCCCGACGTGCTTATTGAGGGTGCCGGCACGGCCACGCATATCAAGAACGTTAATACCGAGGGTAAGAGTGCTCTGATACTTCAGCACCCAGGTGGAGGTGATGACCGAAAGGCTGAATTGTGGCGGATTCGGTTAGCTAACTTCCGCATCACCGGCAACGAAAAGAGCGGCAACGGTATCGAGGCGAGGCGAATAAACGAAATCTTCATCGATGGTGTTACCGTCAGCTATCACGGTGGCGACGGCATTCAGCTTTATTACTGCTACGAGGACCCGCGGATATGCGATTCGCTGATGACCTATAACAAAAAGACGGGGCTGAATATGATAGGCTGCCACGATGTCATCGTCTCGGCGAACCAGTTTGAGGAAAACCAGGATGCCGTCAGGTTCATCGACGGCTTCAACCTCTGTATGACCGGCAACAACCTCGACGACCATTTAGGTAACGGCATTATAATTGAAAACACCTACGGCTCGGTTGTCTCAGGCAATATGATAGAAGAATGTGCGGGGACGGCTATTGTGTTAGACAGGGACTGCTATGGTATTGCGCTCAGCGCCAATGTTATTGCGCATAATAGCTCCGGCGGGATAGACCTACGCGATGCTCACGGATGCACCGTCAGCGCCAATGCGTTCACGATTTCCGGCAAAGACGCCCTGAGCATCGGGCCAAACAGCGGACGTATCACTGTTACCGGCAATAACTTCTCCAACAGCTACATAGGCGACGGTAAGGTAAAACGCGGGACAGATGATTTGGTTGCAGCCGGTATGGTTCTCAACGGCACATCAGATGTCACCGTGGTCGGTAATCTGTTTTCGGGCGTTCTGCCAAAGGCGATAACGGTCGAAGGTCAGCCGAGCAGGTATGTGCTGTTCGGCGATAATGTTCTTGTCGATGTAGCCAGCGACCACGGAAAATTGGTCGAATCTTTAGTCAAAGATAACCTGGAGTCGTCAAGATGATTGAAACTCGTATCAGGTACTGCGGTTTGTGGTATTGTTTGTGGCAGATAGGCCGGTAAGGTAATTTTTGATGTAAGCGTTCACGGAAAAACCGCATTTTTGTCATTGCGAGCGAAGCGAAGCAATCTAAAATCGTTCGTTTTTGAGATTGCTTCGGCCTAAAGGCCTCGCAATGACACAAAAACGCATTATTTTCTGCGTGAATGGTTACTTTTTGATAAATGAAGGAAGAATGAAGTCAAATGAATGATGTTCAAATCTTTACGACGCCCATTTTAGACGGAATTAAAATCAAGGAGTACAAAGGTATTGTGATTGCGCGGAATGTTCGGGCGGTCAATATTATCCGCGACTTTTTCACATCTTTTCGCGATATCTTTGGCGGGCGCTCGGCCTCATATCAGGAAGTTATGAGAGCAATGCAGGATGACGTTATCTCAGAGGTCAAAGAGGAAGCGAGGAAATTAGGCGCTAACGCCATTGTCGGCTTTTCGCTGGACTACGATAACATCGGCTCCAAAAACAAATCGCTCTTGATGGCTTCCGCCAAAGGCACGGCGGTCGTTGTAGAATAGATAGTGATAGTATGACGATTAGAAATTTGATAGCGGGGCTGGTTTTATCTAGCGTTTTCCTTTTGGGTTGTGTGTCTGCACCGCTGCCGGGGTATTCGGTCCAGACCCTGCCGGAATACGATGCACTCTTTACAAGAACAGAAGGCTGGACAGGTGCGGATGCGGCGTACTCGGTGGCGTTGGCTGATGATATAACGCTCTGGTTATACGGCGATACGTGGATTGGCGATATCGTCGATGGAAAGCACAAGGACGCAACAATGGTGAACAACACGATTGCGCTTCAGCAAGGCAAAGACCCTGCAACGGCATCTGTAAAGTTTTTCTGGGGCACAACAAAGGAAGGAAAGGCGGCTGCCTTTATCAGGCCTGCCGATGGTGTCGGGTGGTTCTGGATATTTGACGGCGTAATGGCCGATGAGAAGTTATACCTTTTTCTTATGCAAATAGTCAAAACAGGTGAAGAGGGCGTATTTGGATTTAAACACATCGGAACATGGCTGGGCGAGGTCGAAAATCCGCACGATGAGCCTTTGACCTGGCGGATTAAACAATACAAAGTTCCTTACGGGCTATATTCGCAGGACGGCAATTTGTTCTTTGGCTCGGCGGTTATGAGGGACGGTGATTTTATCTATATCTACGGGGCCGGCGAGAACTGGAGTAAAGGGATGGGCGGGCGAAGCATGATAGTCGCCCGCGTGCCATATAATAAAATGAAGGACTTCGAGCAGTGGTGTTTCTTTAGCGACGGGAATTGGCAGACCGATGTGGAAGGTGTCACCGGGCTTTTTGATGGTACGGCGACGGAGTGTTCGGTTTGTTATCAGCCTGCGATTAAGCGGTATGTTGTCGTCTATACGGGAAATGGGATGTCGAAAAATATATTGATGCGGTTTTCGCCGACGCCGGCTGGGCCGTGGAGTAGTGCCTATAAGGTTTTCGAATGTCCCGAGGTCGAGTGGCATAAGACGTACTTTTGCTATGCGGCGAAGGCACATCCTGAAATTTCAAAGGAGGATGAATTGATAGTTACGTATGTGTGTAACTCATTTGACTTCTGGCAAATGGCGGCGGATGCACGGATTTATCATCCGCGTTTTTTTAGGATTAAGTTTGACGTTCAAGCCAAATAAGGGCTGAACTTTTGGAAAACTCTTGAAATTATCGAAGGGGAATAGAAAGTGAGGTAATGATTATGGATAAGCTTTACGAAAACTCGGAGACGGGATGCTGCCCGCGGTTTAAACCTGAGCCGTGGGATGAAAAAGAGATAACCTTTCAGGATAAATTATTCGTTAAAGACCACGTCAGGAGCTTCTTTCACATCCCGCTGAACTTCGGCAAAGTGATGGTAAAGAATATGGAAATGATTAAGCAGGCCGGTGCTCTTGTGCCTTTGCCCCTTATGCTCTCGGATGAGAAATCGCTTTGGGGAGCTGATATCTATATCGCAGTGGCCAAGGAGGTGCCGGGGGCGAAAATGAAGAAAATATCAGGGACCTTTTTGACGAAGGTTTTTGAAGGACCCTACAAAAACGCCGGACAATGGGCAAGAGAAATGAAAGAGTATGTCAAATCAAAAGCCAGGGAGATTAAAAAGATGTACTTTTTCTATACCACCTGTCCGAAATGCGCAGAGTACTATGGAAAGAACTATGTGGTCATATTGTCGCAGGTGTGAGTTCGTATTGCGCTGCGCGTAGGATATAGAGGAAGGCGTCAGAAGGTTATTTTGAAGTCTTTGTATTTCGGGTCGGGGGGGATTTCCTCGATTTTCATTTCTCTTATATAGCCGGCAAAATATTCTTCAATGTCCTGAATGCAATCGTCTATATCTTCAGGACGTCCCTGGGTGAGCATCTCAACGGTTCCGTTCGGGGCGTTGCGGACGAAGCCTGTCAACTGACGGCGGTCGGCTGCTCTGCGGGCGGTAAAGCGAAAACCGACGCCCTGGACTCGGCCTGTGAAAATTATGTGTTTGGCAATCATTTTTAATTGACTATTGATTATTTACTATTGACTATTGGTTAACGAGCTTGGTTTTTGGTCCAAAATTCTCGGCTCTTAGCGTAATCGTTTTGGGTTCCTGCTTTTCCATCGGTTACGGCTTTGTCAGCAAGGGGCATCATAGTGGCGATATATTAATCGATAAGACCGGCTGGTGCAAGTGAACAATTCCGGCCAGCGGCAGTATTGAAATAAATTGAGCTTCGCCGGGAGCGGTAATTTGAGTATAATCCGGCTGGTTTTTAATGTGGGCGATTGATTATGGTTGAAAAGACAGAGGAACAAATAGCAAGAGATGAGCAGATTTATCAGCTTACCACGCTTGTGGCTGGGGAGTTTTCGCTTCAGGAGGTGCTGGATAAATTAGCCGAGGCCGCTGTGAAGATTGTCGGGGTAAAGGCCTGCTCGATTCGGCTGCTGGACGAAGAGGCCGGCGATTTGAAGATGCGCAGCACATACGGGCTCAGCGAAGAATATCGCAATAAAGGCGTGGTCTCGAAAAACGACCCCGTGGTTAAAGCCGCCTTTGCGGGCGAGGCGGTCGTGCTGGACGATATGCGGGTTGATGGCAGGGTAAAATATAAAGAGGCAACAATCAAGGAAGGTCTTGTCAGCCAGCTCACCGTTGCAATGCAGTTCAAGGGTGAAGCGATTGGCGTGCTTCGGCTTTACAGCCCGAGGCCCAAGAACTTTTACGAGGACGATATTAACCTTGCCAGGGCGGTTGCTTCGCAGTGTGCGGTAGCGATAACGAACGCCAGGCTGTATGCAGAGAAGATTGAGGGCGCGCGAATAGCTGAGCAGATGCGGCTGGCAGGAGTCATTCAGCGGAGGATGATTCCTGATAAGACTCCGCTGATGCCGGGCCTGGATATAGCTGCTACTTATATTCCCTGCTTTGATGTCAGCGGCGACCTCTATGATTTTCTTCAAGTGAGCAGCAGATGTATCGTTGTGGCGATTGCCGATGTGATGGGCAAAGGGATGCCGGCCGCTCTTATGATGAGCTCGTTCCAGGGCGCTTTGCGAGCTTACGCCAACGCGTTGATGCCTTGCCAGGGCGTTTTGCATGTTTGTGCCCAGACCGAATGCAAGGTAGTTGTGGTCAAAGAGATTATCAGCAGGCTCAACGAGATGGCGAGCCGCGATTGCAGGAATGGTGAGTTTGTTACGTTGTTCTATGCAATTGTTGACGTTGTAGATAAAACAATAACTTATTGCAATTGCGGGCATGAGCCGACGGTGCTGATAAGAGACGGGCGAATTACGGACCTGGAAAAGGGCGGGCTCGTGCTTGGAGTCGATGCGCAGGCTGAATATGAGGTTGAGACCGTTAAGTTAAAGAATGGTGACAGTCTGCTGTTTTATACCGATGGACTGGTCGATGCGGTCAACTTCGATAATGAATTATGGGGCAGAGGAAATTTGTTAGAGGCCGTAAAGAAGTTTGCCTCAGGCTCGGCAGAGCAGATGATTAGCAATATACTCGGATACAGAAGGAGGTTTGTGGGTCTCGCCCGACAGATTGATGATACGAGTATTGTTGTAGTCAGGATAGGTGAGTAGATTAACAGATTATCAGGGTATCAGGTTGCAGTCCACAGGACACCTTACGGTGGATATCGGGAAATCAGTGTATCAGAAAAAGACAAATTTATGCTATGCATTTATCCTGATAATCTGTCATCCTGATATCCACTATCTGGTAACCTGATACCCTGGTAACCATTGACCGAATATAAGATGGCGGATTTGATTATTACAATTGATGGTCCTGCGGCCAGCGGTAAAAGCACAGCAGCCCGGCTTCTGGCTGAGAAATTGGGAGCGAGCTTTCTCGATACCGGTGCGATGTATCGAGCGGTAACGTTGGCTGCGATGCAGGCAGGGGTCGATATGAGCGATGAAGACAAGCTGCTCGAAGTTATGGAAACGAGCGAATTTCAATTCTCTCTCAGCGATGACAAAATGATGGTCTTTATCAACGGGATTGATGTTACCGAGCAGATACGCCAGCCGCAGATAACCGCCAATACCCGCTATATTGCATCTTCGCCGAAAGCGCGGGAGAAATTAGTTCAAATGCAAAGGCAATTCGCGGCAGGCCGGGGGAAAATAGTTACCGAAGGAAGAGACCAGGGCACAGTGGTCTTCAGCGACGCCGATATGAAATTTTATCTGACGGCTGATTCTATCGAGAGGGCAAGAAGGAGACAAGCTGAACTGCGGGCCAAAGGCAGCGATGAATCCTGCCTCTCGAAGAGGGGACGGGATGAAAGCCTTGAGCAAATACAAAAGGACATTGAAGAAAGGGATAAAAGCGACCAGAGCAGAGCGGTCGGGCCTTTAAGGCCGGCCAAAGATGCCATTGTTGTTGACACGACCGATTTGAGTATCGAAGAGGTTGTGGAAAAGCTTTTGGGTTATGTGAAGGAAAAATGCTTAAAGAAGGGCTGAGAGCGAGATGGTTCTGGCTTGCGCGCTGGATTTGCAAAGTTTTTTGCATCTTGTTTTTTCGAGTGCGTACTTACGGCAGAGACAATGTCCCTAAAAAAGGTGCCTTCGTATTGGTCAGTAACCACCAGAGCTATCTTGACCCGATTTTTTGTGTGGGGCCTTTGAAGAGGCCTTCTAACTTTGTTGCGCGCGATTCGCTTTTTACCAATTGGTTCTTCGGCCCGCTGATTTCTTCGGTCAACGCGATACCCCTCAAGCGGGGTGAGGCGGATTTATCTGCGATGAGGAAAGTCATCGGCAGGCTCAAAAAAGGCGGGGGCGTCTGTCTTTTTCCGGAAGGAACCCGTACCCACGATGGTAAGATTGCGCAGTTGAAGCCGGGCCTTGGTCTTTTGTGCAGGCGAGGGGGGGCGGCGGTTGTGCCGGTGGTGATTGACGGGGCCTTTGAGTGTTGGCCGAGGCATAAGAAGCTCTTTTCGCCGGGCTCGATTCGGGTCTGCTACGGCAAAGCGATAAAGGCTGAGCAGGCAAAGAATATGGGCGATGAGAAATTGGCGGAAGTTTTAACTGACACGTTGCGTCAGATGCAGACGAGCTGCCGAATAAAACAGGGCAAAGAACCGTTTCACTATTGACTAATTCTCTAAAATCCTGATACCCTGCTGTCCTGATACCCTGTTTTCTGCCTTCTGACTTCCGTTTTCTGTTCTTGCACCTGATAACCGTTTAACTCCTTCTGTCCTTCATCGTTCGACATTCCTTGTTCGATATTCGATACTGGATACTCGTTTTTCTGGATTCTCGATACTCGATGCTCGATTTTTGATACTGGATACTCGATTCTCGATGGTTATGAGTGGTTAAATGGTTCATTAGTTAATTTGGATAATTTGGGTAATATAGTTAATTGATAATTGACTATTGGTTCTGTCCAAAGAGAGTCGGGGCTTCGACATTGGAAATCCCCCTTTCTGATTGATGATTGATTATTGCCCCCGTTAACGGCTTGCGGGGATTACAATATTTTTGATGATTGACGATTTGCTATCCGGTATCCATCATAACTATTAAATTGTCCAATTATTATTATACAATATTAAGTTTTAATTTTCAAGCAAAATATTTTCTGGATATTCGATTCTCGCCTATCCTGCGTATTCTGTTTTCTAATTGCAACTTGCTCTGGGGACAGGAACAGTTATAATGATACACGTGAAAAATTAGAGGAATCCTTATAAAACGGAATAAACACCAAAACTGCCTTTTCCGATAACAGGGATTTGATGAATGAAAAAGGGAGTTAAAAACTGGTTAGAATCTGCTCAATACGATTTAGAAACTGCCGAGCAAATGTTAAATACAGGCAGGTATATTTATACTATTTTTATGTGTCATCTTGCCGTTGAGAAGATATTAAAAGCCAAAGTAGGAGAGATTACAGTTAAGATACCTCCTAAAACGCATAATTTAAGATATCTTGTAAAACTGAGCGGCCTTGAACCTTCAGAAGAGATTTTTATTTTCCTGAGCGAATTGAGCGATGTTAGTATTCCTACGCGGTATCCGGATGATTTTAGTAATCTTAGAAGCAGCTATGACAAAAAAGCCGCAAAAATCTATCTCAACAAGACTAAGGAGACTTTTGAATGGATAAGAAAATCACTAAAACCTTAGAGAAATTTAAATCTGCACTTCAAGCACAGGGTATTAAAGTCAGCCGAATTATTCTTTTTGGCTCCTGTGCCTCGGCAAAAGCAAAAGAAGGAAGTGATATTGATGTAGCTGTAGTCTCGGAGAATTTCAAAGATATGAACCTATTAAAGCGATTGGAGCTTATTGGACTTGCTCTTGCGAAAGCAAGGATAACCGAGCCGATAGAAGCCCTCGGATACACCGAGGAGGAATTAGCATCAAAAGGCGAAGGCACTTTTCTCGGTGATGAGATTAAATCAAAAGGCGTGCAGGTAATATGATTACATTGTGACTTGCACTCCGGCCCTGTCCTGAGCCCGTTCGGCTACCCCTTCGACCGCGCTCCCCCCTTCGCTAAAGCTACGGAGGGCAGGCAGGGCTTCGGCTAATTCAGGATTGGCTTTGATTGGGTTTGAATTGGGTTTGTTTTCACCCCGCCGAAAGGCGGTTTCATTTTTATATACCTTTGTGTAATAGATATTTACGTTCATTTGGACATCTTTAAAATTGGGTTTGTTTTGCATAATTCTCTGATAAATTCGTACGTAATAATTCGTAGATTGTATTTCGTCGGACGTTTGCGCAGCTCGTTTCGGTTGAGTTAAGCGTGTTTCGTGCTACATTGTCCATAGTTCATAGTTCATTGGTTAATATAGTTAATGTGGATAATTTGGTTAAATGGTTTCGTCCAAGGAAGGCCGAATATTCGATATTGACGATTCACCAACGACTATTCACCATATTTGAAGAGGTATTATACCACAATTATTGTCAGAAATCAAGCGAAATGAACCACTGATTACCACGGATTACACTTATCCGACTGATTTCAATTATCCATCCTCAAAAAACATAGAAAATTCTTGACAAACTTACACAAGAGGGTAATATACATTTCAGATTATCAATTCGTAATATCAATGCTTATACCATCAAGAGCAGCATACTTCGATTGAATCTTTCCAGGAGGTTAGAAATGAAAAATCAAACTATTTTTGTTAATAGTTGCCAGAAAAACAAGATGAATTCGAGTCAAACAACAATGGATTGTGGCGAAAAAGAACGTTCTCCCGAGAAAATTTGCTTAAGAAAAGTCGTTTTGTCAGCCTTAATATACCCCTACCCATTGTCAAGACAAAAAACAGGCTTATTTAAGGTGGATTCTTCGCCGTATGTTAAAGCAGTTGGGACGAAGGGAGCCCGAAGGGCAACCGGAGTACCAACTGCTACGCCATACACCTCGGCCGGGGTGCGGTAGCCCAACGCCTGGTGCAA
>Ga0315314_1000154_pt1 | contig 88810 bp, 90 predicted proteins | sample TDP9_MG_FD_203631 | JGI IMG/M metagenome (GOLD analysis project Ga0315314, IMG submission 203631) | Freshwater sediment microbial communities from Lake Towuti, South Sulawesi, Indonesia - TDP9 | ecosystem: Environmental > Aquatic > Freshwater > Lake > Sediment | place: Indonesia: South Sulawesi...
TAGGGTGTGGTCGTTCTCAATAAAAGCATGTAAACGAAAAGAGCTATATGATAAAATCGGGCCTTTGCCAGATGAGGGGAAGGATAGCGCTTTCAAGCATTTGATTATCCCTCAGCCGTCGGGGAAGCATCAATACAGGCGAGGCAAGGCAAAGGAATTAATCCTTCAGTTACTGCAGAAGAAGGGTCCAATGACAAAACGAGAACTCATGTATGAGTTAAGTATTCGTGGATCAACGGTTGGTGCACACCTGTTGGAGCTCAAAAAGAAGGGTATGGTAATAGATACCAGATCGAGAAACGGATTTGGTCGAAGGCAATCTTCCAAGCAATGGAAGATTACAATTTTAGGTCTTCGGGTAACTCCTTAGGAAACCTGCTGGCGTAGGCCTGCGTGGGTTCAAACCCCACTCCCCGCACCACATCTTTCCCTAGCGAAAATGGTCATTTTTTGAGGAGGTTTTCCGAAACTAACCCGGGATTTTGTCGGAATAAGTCCGGAGATAAAAAGTGGCTTGGTCTCAGTGATCGTTATCCACATACGTTATTGAAGAAAAGTTTAGGCCTGTCGTGAAAAGATAGGTTCGTTTTGACGATTACTTCCATTTTTCCTTTAGCTGTATGTTTAGCCTCTTTGCGAGCCTCTCTCTGCCGCACATAAGGTAATAATATGCCAAACCCTTGTAATTGCCCCATCTGTTTTCAGCAAATCTCTTGATCTCGTCCGTTGACATATCCTTCGTCTCGGGAAAGAATTGTGCGATTATCTTCGCACTCCATACATCGGCTGGAAACACATCATATCTTTTTAGTCTCCAAAGGAGCAGTCCTTCAGCGGTCCCGGGTCCTACCCATTTGATTTTCATCAACTCTTCTCTTAATATCTCACTTGGCAATGACGGCAATCTCTCTAAGTCCAGTTTTCCCTGAGCTACTTGTGTGGAGAGCCATTTGATACGTTCTGCCCTGAACCCGAGCTTCAACTCCCTTAGTTTGTCGAGGCTGGCCTTCGCAAGTTCCTTCGCCGATGGAAATGCATAGTCTTCACCCATTCGTGGCCCGAATTCCCTTACTAACCCATCTATCATCCTGACAGCTCTCTGAAAGGAGGTCCACACCAAGCAGAAGCCTATGATCATGCCCTCGAAAAAAGTGGGCGCGGTCTGGATCTTTAACCCATATAGATCCTCTTTCGCATACTTCATGACTGGATCTCCTTCTATAAGGGAATAGAACTCGCTTAGATCATCATCCACACTGAACATGAAAGAAACATTCTCTGCAATTTCTTTCTCGTCATTCCTATCGACGCTTAAAGGGGAGTCGATGAGAACTGACAATTCAGGTTCATCCACCGTGCCCTTCGATGTTATTGAGAGCTTAACCAGCTTATCAGACCGCAGCCTCAACACCCTAGTGAATGTTCCATTCGAATATGTAGCCGGTGGAAGGACGTACATATGTGTAGCTGTAAGGTGAAAATTGAATGGCGGTTCTGGTCTAAGTACGAGCCTCATTTCTCCACAGTCCCCGTAAACAATTGGTTTTCTGCATTCTAATTTCTTTCCATGTTTTCTGCCCTATCTCCCCACTCTTTTGACAATGGCTTCAGTACTTGCAACCAATTTAAATTCTCACAGAACTTGCCGAAAGAAGGTCAGGCTGAAAGCAGAGTTCCTCTTAGAAGTTAGTGGAATGTCATGCTCACCAGACTCAGACATCCCCGCTCAGCGGAGCCCAACCATCAAAAATTATAGTCATCGTATATAAGCATGAACCTTGGTTCCCTAGTGGCGATTTCGAAACCCTTTAAAACACGATGAGGCTGTATTAAGGTTGGATCATGCGCAATTTGAGCCTCGGTGGCCTAGCTGGTTAGGGCATCGCCTTGGTAAAGGCACAAAAAGGCGGAGGTCGCGGGCTCGAATCCCGCCCGAGGCTCCATCTAAAATCGTTAAAATAAGCATTTTTCTTGCTTCTTTTTGGCAAAGCGCTTGTTTAAATCTTGCTTTATTTTTGCTCTTGTTTTTTATTTCAGAAGAACGTTTATATTTGTCATTTCGCATTCTTTTGTCTTAGTATACAAAGTGGAGGCGAGGTTGGGGTTCGAACCCTCGTTTTTTGTTTTGGGTGGTGAAGTGGTTTAGTGAGGCGTGGTTCGTCTCGGAGCTTGATCTTGGCGGTGTTGGGTGACGGCGAGCCTAGGGGCCACAGGGATCTTGTAAGAGAGACGGGTCTCAGTGACTATGCGGTTTGGAGTGTTTTGGCAAGGTGTTGGAAGAGGGGGCTGGTTCTGAGAACGAAGGAGCCCCTCCGCAAGTTTGAGAGGGTGTTTAAGGGTAGGGCTGGAACGAGTGGACACCTGAGGACCCACCACCTTTACGTTTTGAGGCCGGAGGGCGTGGACCGTCTGGGCATCGACGGACATGAGTTCGTGAAGTTCGACCGGAAGCATTTGGATGTCCGCGGTGGTGGAAGGCTGAGCAAGGCCCAGAAGATCCTTAACTTCTTGAAGTCGAACAGTGACAGAGCCTGGTTTTCCACCGAGGTCGCCGAGGCCCTTAAGAAGGAGGGTGTGAAGGTTCGGGACGTCATGTCTAATGTTCGTAGGTTTGAGCGTAGGGGCTTGGTGTATGTCAGGGGCTATAGGAGCCATGATCGGCAGACGCCGTTTAAGGAGGGCTACCTGCTCACCTGGATTGACCCGCAAAAGCCTAGGGAGCAGGCGGTAGGGGAGGCCGTGGAGAGGACGAACCGAGCCTTGGCCAACAAGGCCTCGACCAGCCCGATTATAGAGAGGGTTCACCAGATCCGAGACATGGTGATCGAGGCTGCTAAGCTGAGGGACCTGGTGGGCTCCGACTTCCTTCAGAATAGGCTGGGCTGCACCATGTATGAGGCTGAGGGGGCGGTGACTCGAGCCCTACAGCTTTACCCAGACATCAAGGAGGTGAAGCTCTTCAACGCCTTCAAGTATCTCTATCACGCTTCGATGGCTGAGGAGGACCTAAAGGCTGCCATAGCCCTAAAGGAGAACTATATAAGGATGGTGAAGGGGAGGGAGAACCGCGTCGGCCACAATTGGGAAGCCTGTGTTGAATGGTTCATCGACCGCTTCACGACAGGCGCTGTCTTCCAAACCCAAAACCATCGAACTCGAGGCATGGACCGGAGAAGGATAACGCTTTATCTCTTGAAGGGTGTGGGTGGAAGAAGGCAGCATGCGGAGGTGGATCGCGTCTGGACCGTCACGCCCGGCGTCTTCGCCCAGCCCATCACCTACGTGCTGGAGTGCAAGCATGGACTAGTTCGGAAACGAGACGTAGACGACTTCCTGAACGTCCTAAGGTGGAGCAAGGAGTTCGGCGTGGACACGCCGGATGGACGGCAGGTGAAGCAGGGCGTGATCGGAGTCTTCGCCGGAACCGCCTTCAACCCAAGGGAGAAGGTTCGACTCAAAGACGAGACAGAGATAAGCCTGTCATCCTACGCCTCAAGAATGAACATCCAGCTCCTTAAAGCATCGGACTTCAACCAGAGGCTGCACGAGAGGGGTTGCCCAAGAGCCTTCACGGTTCAGAAGATATGTAGGATAGCTAAAGACGAGAACGAGGTGCGAGAGGTCCTAGACGTCGTATGGGAAAACGCTAAAAAGGGCGAGGAAATCCTAGTCAAGGTCGCGGAGAAAAACAAGGAACTCTACGAGTTCGAAAGGATGCTTGAGAAAACACAAGATTAACTGTGCGATCATAGTTGTGAGATGAAGTTTTTTCGTTAGAATTTGATTTGGCCTTTCTCCATTAACTCTTTCACTTTGAGTATGGCGTATTGGACGGCGTGGCTTCTATCTGCGAAAACTCCCTTTTTCACGTGTTCGTCAATCCATCTTACGAGTTCAGGCAAGATGCTAACAGTTAGTTTTACTTTAACCATTTTAATCTCTAAGTCGTATAATTTGTGTCTTGTTTAGGGTTTATCTGTAATCATAAGCAAAAGTAAGTAAATGTTATATCCAGCTATGGAGAAAATTTGAAAACGGTGGTGGTTAGTTGAGAAGATCCGTTCAATATTTGATTCTTAGCTTTGTTTTCTTCTTATTGAGCATAATCTTATTCTATTCTTGGACTTTCGAGAAGGAAACATATGAAATGTTACAGAAAGGCGGTTATATAATTTCACGAATGCCAGGTCAGTCAGTCATCTATTTTCTTTTATATGGAACTGCTATAACTGCAGGACTGGGATTTCTTTGTCTTGTGTTGGCATATTTAGAGAGCGTCAAAGAAACTAAGAGTCTGTAAAGATCCTCATTTTCGCTAAATTAATTGGTCTCTAGTTTTAGACCGTTAGGCTAGAACTCTGTCCCTCGTTTGTATAGTCGTTTTTGTCTGCATTGAATTTTCATGGCGAATAGAAATACTGATACGAAGCCAATCTGCCTTCTCACACGGATAAGGCCAACTTTCTAGAAACGCAAATATTTAAAGGGAGCTAGACCTAGCGGATTGGGGTTTATCCATATGCTGTGTGGATATCCCCCGCAAACTCCCCTTTTTTATTTGTTTATTTTTCGGGTTGTAATATAGCCAGCTAGCTTTGCCCTTAATGCGCTGAATCGATTCATGTTAATGCCTCGCTTATCTCATCCATGTGTGTGCCACGTACTGTAGTTCTTAATTTTTTTACCGGGAAATTACAAAAAACCGGGGGGATTCAAACACCCGAATCCTACTAGGACGGGGATCTTGTGCAAATAGCGCATAGTAAGACGAATTTCAGAGAGTTATAAAAATTGAAGTATTTGACCCTTCACGAAAAGATGGTCCATGGTGTCGACAAGCTTCGATGAATATTTAGAAACGCGCGGAGAAGCATAGACATTAATTGACCAATAGTTTCTATGCTCAAGAGATAGCGCTCGAGCCGCTTTACTCATTTTTTCGATAGGTTGAGCGGTTTTTTTCCGACCTCGCCTGACAAGCACCTTTGCTTTAAGTTCGTGGAGTCTAGGCACTTCTGGTATATCAACTGCTATAAGGTGTTTTTGATCCGGTGGGATAGAAGCCTCAGTGCACAGACGATCCTCCGCAACCTTCTCGATTATTCTCAAATTAGCAAGTATATTTCCCTTCAACTGTCTTTTGGCTAAGCACGCTCCTTCTATCTCATTCCTTACATCTTTATGAAGAGTCTTCCATGTAATACCATCCTCTAGAAGCGGTTGATATAAAGGTCCGTAACGTAGGGCTGTGGCTATCTCTGCAACTCTGCTATTCTGCGAAGACTCTATCCGACAAAGCAGTTGATCATCCGTGTTACCAAAAATTACTTTGTATACTTCATCCACTGTTTTTCCTTCAAATTCAATTTCGAATGCCCGGATAAGCATTGCATTTGCTGATCTAGGCACTGGATGCATGTAGACACTAGGGTAGAGAGTGTCCCTTGCATGTAGTAAATGGATTGCATGATGAAGGTATTCTTCATCAAGCAATAGCTTATTTCCGTGGACAGTAAAACCTGAAATCAACATATTAAGACAACTAAGTGTGTTGAAACCATGAGCCGCGCCAGTAAAGAAACAGTCTCTTAAAAGGTAGTCAATTCTGTCAATATCTAAATCTCCGGATATTGCCTGGGACATAAAAGAACGTCGACCCGAAAGCACCTTTGCGATCTCAGATGCAGCAACTGACGTACTATCAAGACCCTCACGAACCCTTCCTCGATCTTTCTTTGTTTCCTTCAGGCAATGGGACTCTAAATCCAGTTGTAATTTGCCCATTATTAGGGCTTTTCCTATTGTCTCATGAGAATCATATTTGGGTCTTGTTGTCAAAGTTCGTGATCCCCAGAGAATACCCCATAGCCTTTCGGCTAGATGAGAATAGGCCCCGTGTCCAATGTCATGAATTAAGGCCGATATGCGCATGACTTCTATGTCATCAGTAGTCATTATGCCCTCATGCATTAAACGTTCACACAATGATTTGCAAGCTATGACAACACCTATCGAGTGATCGTACCTCACATGGTTAGCAGCCGGAAATTGAAGATGCGTAAAGCCAAGTTGTTTCACATACTTTAATCTAAGCATTTCCGGCAAATTCGCGATCTTCGTTTCGTCAATAGAAAATTTGATTTCGCATTGATGAAAAGGGTCGTAGGGCAACTGTCTTTTACCGCCCTGCTTGTATTAGTCTCTTAAGCACACGCCTTAGCTTGTTTCTGTATTTTGTTCTTGTGAAAGCGATTATTTTCTGTCTCTTCTCGTATTCTTCGAATATCCACCTCCCAATGGGAGAGAGCTCTTTCAGCGGAACCACGGTGTCTTGGATCATAACACCCGCATCAAATTCCTCAAAAGGGGAGATGAACGGGATATCGATTGCAAGATACTCATGCGGGATATGTGCTTCAGACGCTATTTCATATTCAAAACGAAGTTTTCCTTGTACGTCAATTGCAAGTTTGCTGAAGAACTGCTGTTGGTCAGGGTCTAAATGTTTCATATGGACAGACCACGTGGCGTCTAATAGGTCTCCTATCATTATACTTGCAACGATATTTCTTTGATGTTCCCCAATACGCCGAAAGAAAGAGAGGAATCTTTCATCATCGAGAAAGGCGAACTTCAGAGGGTCGATTCTCTCTTTCTCAATAGACAAAGCTAACATTTTTAAAAGCATAGAACTTGCTGATCTAACTTTTTCGTTATAATAAACATTAGAGGACAATAACTCGCGTGCGATAATTAAACTCTCTAATGCCTTTATGCCATTTTTTTCAATAACTACACGATCCTCACTTATTCTAATAGAATCTAGAATGCGCGCCAGATCTATAGCGCCATAGGAAATGTTAGTATAGAATGAATCACGAACTATATAGTCTAATCGATCAAAATCGATCCAGCCCCGGAGAAGCGAAGATAGCCATGATTCTCTTCCGAATAACAAATTACATACGTCATCAGGATCAATGCCAACTCTTTCCAGAGCATGCGGAACCATGCCCGAGAAGATTCCAAGATCTTCTTCAAATAGCAGGCCACGAAATTTCCCACGGATTAGATCTTCGGTTCTTCTTCGAACGTTGCATTCAGGGTGATCTTTAAGAACAAAATCTGTAGTATGTGAAAAGGGGGCTCGTCCTATGTCATGCAACAATGCAGCAGCTTTAGCGACAGCTACCTGTTTTCCTGTTATTTTTGATTTTTCTAGGAACCGGGTAACAAGATGCAACACACCCAATGAGTGTGCAAAACGGGTATGTTGGGCTCCAGGATATGCCAGAAAGCAGAGTCCCATCTGTTTAAGATAGTTCAGCCTCTGAAACTCAGGAGTCATAATGAGTTGCTGAAACTCGGGATCGATAGTAATAGCCCCATAAATCGGATCATGTAGAATTGAGGGAGTCTTAGAGCTCATACCGAATCCATCAATTAGTATTTTCTTTTCGCTCTAATTAATCTTGACTCCGCCTTATGAGGAATAGATGGTGCGGAGGATGGGATTTGAACCCAGTAGCGCAGTTTATCTCCTGTAATCCCTTTTTCTATAGTTATCTAATGTAAAGTCTAGTTTCGCTGAGGAACAAAAAATGAGTCCTCGTTTCTCTTACCATCCTCTCACTTTTTTGTGGTAGCCCGGGGGTTACCGCTCCCGAATTGTAATTTATACTGAAATTCCCTTTTTTCTTTTTTGTAATATAGTTAAGGCAGATAATGTCATGATTCTCTGTAATGGGAAACAAGAAATATGTATAGTTTAAACAAACCATGTGATAGTGATGATGTCCTCCGCAAACTCCCTTTTTTGTCTTAGCGCTTTCGGAGAGAAAGAACAAAGTAAACCCAATTTTTTCGCTCGTCATACTCGTCTATTAGTCTACCAAGGTCATATACAGCATTCATTATCTTACCAATAACTGGGATTGCTCCCACTATTTTCATTGTCATTACTTCAATCCATGTTTCCACCTTTGGCTTATGCTGTTCAGCTATTTCCCAAAGTTCCCGAGTGATCTCCTCTTCCCATTTGGCTTTTATTTCTTCTATTTGAGGCTTCTCCCAAGCTTTTAACATAAACTCATCGGTGATCTTTTCGATTTGTCTGCGAGCGTTCGTTATAGCTGGATCCTTTCTCAACTTCAGTATACTGTCTAACTCTACCCTACCGAAGTTCGGACACTGTAGTTCCAATAAAGCGTTTAAAACGTCTCCTTTTAGAACCTCTCGTTTGGCTGCAACAGCTTGCTTGAATTTCAAATCGAATACTGGCAACATGGATTCGCGGATAAGTACTGGCGAAGTTTTTGCATTCGACATGAGTATTTCAACGTTTACGGAGTCCGCTATGGCCTTTGGAGGAAATGAGGGACCAGTTGTGAGAGGATCGATACCAAACTTAAGCAATTCTTGATAAAGTTCCGGGTGATCCCCCCAAGTTAATTTTGGAACTACGGCGACTTTTTCAAGTAACTCATGAAATTCTTGATTCTTCAGATCCTGTTCTATTAATTTATCTACGTCGCAATCCTCTCGGAATTTATGGTATGAAACTTGCTCGATGAACTTTTCTTTCTTCAGTTTCGCCCAGAATTCCCTGGCAGGTTCAAAAATTTTCGGATCATATAATCGATATGACAACCAATCCGGTTCCGGCACCAGATCTGAAATAGCCATTACAACATTATCTTCCACAAATAGTTTTTCATAGAGAAGCAAGCTTTGCCGCATTCTTAATAGATCGAACCATGGACTACTCGTTGCTCCCAGGACCACTGCTTTCACTAAATGATCACCAGCTAAAGATTTCATTCTCAATGGAATAAAAACTTAACCCACACAAAGTTGCAGTTCAAAGTGGATAGATTTCTAAGATCGTTTAGAGTAGAATTCATTCCGAAATTCCTTTTTATTAGCGCGCGTATTATGAGCGTGAGAACTAGCCATATCTGAGATTAAGAGATAATACAGTGATGACGTTTGCCAATACACTCTAATATATTTCCATCCAAAAGAGATCTCCGAGAACAGAACCTCAAGGTCGATCTTTATCGGATTGAGGGGATACCGAGAGACGATAACCATTTTAGGAATTTGAGCAAGATTATAGAAATCGTAAGTCGCCAACTGGGAGTTTTAGTGGTTCCGTATTCTCCTCGAGAAAAAGACTATGGAATGGCACTCGAACCAACAATAGCGAAGACATTCGGTGAAATAGAAAAGCACCTCGTGGCTGATTTAGATATTGTTAGATGGCTTGACCTCCTTGGAGCGAGACGACTTATTGCTCGAAGCTTGAAGGAAAAGAAACCCTTGTTCAAAGATTAGTGACTTTGCGATTTTTCTTTTATTTTTGCTCTTGATCAACTTAAGATAATCGAAGAAGATACTCGTTTAACTGTTTTCTGTGCTGCCTACCTGAGGTCCTATATCTCAGTGTTGTTATTTTGACTCTTTTAAACCCACATTCCTGGGCTATTTTGGCTAAGATTTTGGGAGTGGGCACGTATACGCCTTTTATCCAAGAGTCGCCGACTACGTATAGGGCCTTTCCGCGCGGTTTTATCACCCGACGAACCGACTCAAAATGTGACTTCATCCCAGAGAAGTATTGAGATACCATCTGAGGCCACCTTCTTTTTGTTTTCTTTGCTATTTCGGTAGCGATCTTTTCCACGTCCCTAACTGTTCCTAGGTTGTCCTTACCAACATAGGCCATTGCTTCACAGGAAGTGATCGCGAGCTTCCTCAACCTGCGAAGGTCGGCTGTACCTCGAGCAAAATCCAGCCAAAACATCTCAAGTTGTAGGTGACGAATGAAGTCTACATTATTACAGTAGGGTGGTGAAGTTAGTATGAGGTCGAAGGAATCAGGAATGAAAGGAAGGTTTCGAGAATCGCTGAAGCATACATTGATAGAACTCTTGAGGCGTTCGCTTGATCTTACGTCTTGAACTATCATTCTGAGCTTCTTCTCGAAGGCCTTGAAAACGTTAAAACTCTCCTTTGATCTTGCAAAACGTAGGGCAGGGCTCCTTTTAGCGTTACTTGCTGGGACAATGAGGCTAGCTAGGCACAGAAGAAACAAATTCCTTATTTCTGCACTTTTGATTTCAAGCACCGTCTTCTTTATGGCCATCAGTTTCGCAGCTATTTCTGGACTGAAGTAATCAAAGATTATTGGTGTACTAAGAGGTTCTTCAGATTCGTTTTGTTTTTTCAGTTTATTGAGTATTTCCTCAACTTCTCTTTTAACAGTTGCAAAGTCATAATTTTCAGTTTTGACCTTGGTCACAAAACACAAGAATGAATTTGCTTCGATACCTACAGCATTTACGCCCATATGCCTTGCTTCAACTAATGTGGTTCCAACACCAACAAATGGATCTAGTAGGGCGCGTGGTTTATTCTCGCGAAGAACATGCCTGACGAAGCGGGCGGAGAATCCCTCGGGAAAAAAGAACCACCTGTGAATTGGAAGGCTTAGGTTGCTGCGAAAACCATATTTATTCTGTTGTGGTCGGCTTTGCCGCATAGTTAGAATTTATTGGGTCTCGAGAAATAAGCTTTAGGGAACATTATATCCACGTTATTTCATGGTTTTACTTTTATCCCGAAAAGCCAGATGCCATCATCAACCTTGGCGCATATTCTCTCATAGGATGAACTATTCTGCATCATATTTTCAACGCCTTCTGGAGGGGCTAATTCTCTTCCCTTAACTGGGATCTCTTGTTTTTGGATGAGTTTTGACATTTTCTCATAAACGACATCTCTAAGCCTATAGGTATCTTTTGATCCGTATTCTATGAGCTCAATTCCGTGATTTATGAAGCATCGTCTAACTTCTTCTGACAAGGGGGTACTCACAAAGACTTTGGTCTCATTCTTGAAACGTTTAAACCTCTTTTTAATGTAATATTCCGCCTCTTCCTTAGTTAAAGGAGGTTTTCTTGTACACTCGATAACAAAATGGTTAGGATATAGAAAGTCAGGTTCTCCGAACTCTCTCCAGTAATGTTGAAATATTCTTACTGTAATTGGAAGATTGTATCCAAGATCCTTAAGAGCACTTTTGACTGGCAGTTCAAAACGTAATCCGCTGAGCCAATTGATTGCGCCTTCGAGAAGTTTATAGAGGCATGTCGGGAAACCGCCTTCGTGAATAGCGCTAAAAGCAAACTTGCATTTGCCACAAACCTCTGTGGTTTGCCAAAGTTCCCACTCAATCCATGTAACACTATAACTTTTAAAGTCCCTACCAAACTCTTCTTGCAACCTTTTTAGATATTCTTGGCGAACTGGCCCTTCAGCTGCACATGAAACTACGTAGCATCTGAGTAATGGGTGATAAACGATCAAGTCATCAAAGCAGTGAAGAAAAACTTTGAAGATATCTTCTGTTATTGGACTCTGCTTAAGCATCTTTTCTAGTTTGATCAAGCGGCGTAGCGTGTTCATATTGAAGTTAAGTTCAAAGCGTAGCTTTTGACTCAATTGCAACACCTAAATACTGTAAGGAGGATCCACATAATCAGTTAACCCTTGACGCTCCATGAACTCATACATTGCTTTGGAATAACGGCTACCATCCGAAAAGGTGTCTTTACAATCGCCCACAATAATGTGTTTACAACGGTGACGGGTTGTCCCCACGTTTAGTATTTCAGGCTGACTTCTAAGGAATCCGATATCACAGTCATAGTTTGATCTAGTTATGGTGAGAATGACAACGTTCTTCTCGCGCCCAAGCATTTCATGAACCGTACTGCACGAGACCGGAAAATCATATTCTCGCAACTTACGCCTGAGGTATTGCCTTTGCCCACGATATGGTGCCATTAAAACTATTTGGTTGGCTGGATAGCCGTTTCGAAGAAGCATCGAGACCAGTCGTAATGCCACGTCCGCTTGCGCCCTATTAAGATAGGAGTTGCCCCGCCATTCTTCTTGATCATGCGTTACTCCTAAATAGAAGAGGCTATTCTCAGGATTTAGTGCCTCTCCATACGAGTTCCTTTCCAATGATCCCTGTAATTTCAGCCTGCGATTCATTACATGAACGGGGGCACGAAGCTTTCCTTCATAAAAAAGGCTAGACGTCATTGTTAAGCCCGGTTCCGGAAGTCTATAAGTTATCTCTAGCATGTCGATGGCAGTCGGGTCCGTTCGTCTCAGATTGAATAGTATAGATGGTTCTTTAGTGAAGTTTGGAGATTGTGGGAAAATTTGCTTGTCGTCACCTATTGTAACAATACAATCGAACTGTTGGGAAATGTTTTCTAACGTGATCCATGCTTGATGAGAAGGGATCTGTCCACTCTCCTCTGTGATCAGGGTGTTAAAGCCTCGATTCACAAATTTTGGGAGATGACGTGACGAATAGGTCGTCGTCGCAACAATTTTCTTTTCTTCAGCACCCCTCCAGCCACAAAAATAGGGCATTATTCCAGTACTGACGCTAGGAGAGTAACCCACACGACAAAACGATGAACGAGGTGGCAGTTCCAGCATGTGTCCCGTTTGAAGCAACAGGGATATTATGTAGAAGCTCAATTGGTCGATGGACTCATTCTGGTAGGCAAGACATAAAACTTTTTTGCCTTCATAGGCTTTCAGCACCGCCAAGTAAGCACCGACTATTGATTTTCCCGTCCCAGGAGGACCCTGGATTCCGCTAACTCCATTATTTGTAGAGATTTTCGTTAGTAACGCTTGTAATTGGCTGTCATTAGGCTGCGGGAATCTCATTTATGATCCCTGCCAGCATATCCGCAATAGGTTGGAGATCCGGCCGCCGTCGTTCAATAAGATCAATTGCTTGAAGGTCAGCCTTTGTCAAATCAACTTCGGACCTAAGGAGGGCTATTGGAAGGTTCATTAGTTGCTCAACATGCCCTCCGAATATGTGAACTTTCACCTCATCCCCATCTATTCCTTTTACTCCGCCCCTGCAGTTCACACACGCCAACAACGGAATGCCACCTCCTTCAACCCCCATTACGCGTACGGGGTTTCCCTCAAAGATGCCTTCCGGCTCGTCGCCTTCAATTGTTAGTTCAGAACGTTTCTCATCAAATTCGACAGCCTTATATCTAAAGGAGGCTATTCCCAACTTTTCAAGTTGCTTAGGGGTAAGGTAGGCTGCATAAAATTCGTATTTATGGGTGTTTGCACGTTCTGATAAGACGTGGTAGCGAAACCTCCACGCCCGGCGGCGACGCTCAAGTTTTTTGAATTCGACAGGCTTTCTTCTGTAGAATTGGCATGAATCAAAGTATCCACAGCTTGCACATATTGCTGGAAAAGGAAATTTGGTTCTGACGGGTATGTCTTGCAAGCATTTGATTACATAGTCTTTTGCATCTGCTATCTCCTCTAATCGTCTTTCTGTTGGATACACTTTATGGACACCGTCTGGAAGCATCACTCTTAGCTGGTTGCTGCTGAAGTCTGTGTCGTTTCGGCCGTATCGGTAGTTGATTAGTATTCCATTGGCAACGGTTTGGATGATGTCATGTTTTGAAAGTGTGCTCTCTTTGTAGGTCTTCCACTCCAGGGTCACTGCAGCGTTTTCGTACTCAAGGACAGCGTCTACAATGCCTTCATGATGCTGCTTAGGGTTGGTTATTAATATCTCAGTCAAAATGCGATTGGGCGGGGCATTCTCACTCATTTCATACGATAGGACCTCGGCCATCCTTTCAAGGCGATCTTCTGCTGCCGCAATCCAGATATCAGCATCTGGAAGTCTCGATTTGCAATCATTAAAGATTCTCTTTTTGGTGGGAGCCCAATCCTCCAGTAATTCGTCCTTAATGCGTTTTCTACTTGCTGGTGTGACATTAACCCACAGTTCATGTAGGTCGGGCAGGGCATCTTCCAAGATTCTATGAACCAGCCCCCCAGGTATATAAGACTTAACGTTTTGTGGTATAGCACCCATGATGCGTGGTAACCTAAACTTCCAGCCACACGCTGCAGCCGCTGCGATATCTGAGGATTCCGCCAAATGGAAAGAGACAAAATTGTCTAAGAATTGGGTAATTCTTCTTATCTCTGAAATTTCGCTTGGCTCGGTTTGCTCCATCAGAAATCTCCTTCATGGGCGTACTCAGGGTATTTAGAGTAGACATAATCAACTAATTCTGGCAACTTCATTCCGTTGAATCGTCTTAACTCTAGCAATGCTTGTGTATTTCTTTCAGACAGATTGTTAAATATTTCAAACGCAATTCTTTCTCCGCTGAGCGATAATTTATAGTTTCTACGGATAAGTCCGTCCTCAAATGGTTGCTCTGACTCGAAAACTTCCTGTTCTACATCAATGAACCCTGCTTTCTGAAGTTCTTCAGTGTCCTTTATGATTTCCCAAGAGAAGGGCCCAAAATGCAAAGGCTTGAACTCGTAATATTCATCGCCTATCACATCGAATTCTCGTTCTAGTAGGAAAAGTAATTTTTGAAGTCTGGTGCTACCTTTGATTTCCCCTCCCAAAGCGTGTAACAAGGTTAAAATCCATTTCTGCTTTCTGCTGAGAGTTTCGGGCTCTTTTTCCATAACTTCATCCAAATTCCTTAACACTCTAGCAACGGCGTATCCTTTAGTGGTTAATTTCAAGACTCTTTTGGGCGGGAAAGTCTCTTGCTTCTCTTCCTCAATTAGCCCGGCATTAATGTACTCGTATAATCTAAGCTGGATCGTCGAATAGCTTCCGCCAACATTTGATGCTAATTGACTAAAGTTTTGGGGGCCTTTTAGAAGCTCCAGAAGAACTTCGACGCCTTTTCCTTTGCTTAACGGTGGTTTTTCCATGGCTACCACATTTTTACAATTTTACACTTACTGTAATCTTATCCTCCCTTAAAAGCTTTTCCTGGAGAAAAACCGAATCCGTACTTACGAGTAAGGTGTTGGTTCACTTAGGGTGAATGGGTCCCGCTTAGCCGATCATATTATATCTTTATTGGTACATACAAAAAAAGAGGTGGTATGAAGTATGCCGAAATGGTGGTTGGCGATAGGTCGGCGGGAGCATTGGCAAATCGCGTTTCAATATGGCGGTATCTGGGGTCTCAAGGCAACGGCAAGGCAAATTGCGTTATGGGAAAGCCTCTCACAAGGTGACTACGTTTTATTTTATGCACGTAGCCCAATCAGTGGCATAATTGGATACGGTACCGTGCGTACAATATTTCGGCAAAACAAGCCGCTTTGGCCCGAGGAGGTCAAAGAAAACGAGGTCATCTGGCCTTACCGGTTTGAGTTTGATGTAGAATATTGTCTCCCTCAGGATAGATGGAAAACCAGCAGGGTCATTTCTGATGTTGTAAGAGCTCTTGCTCGAGGTGGTTTTCAAGCTATAAGTAAGGAATTAGCGAATGAATTCATTAACCTGCTTGTTCCAGAGCCTTCTAGACCAGAGGTTGTAGAAAAGAAACCGATTTCGCTTCATGACGAGGTTAAAGCTAAGCTTCTTGAAATCGGGCGCCTTCAGAAGTTAATTGTTGATGGTGAGTATGATATGGATGGCGGGAAGCTAGATGTGGTTTGGAGAAGGATTGAGAGGGCTGTTCCTGCTTATGTTTTTGAGGTTCAGATTGGTGGAGATTTGTATCATGCTCTGGGCAAGTTGAAGCATGCTTTCGACCTTTGGAACAGCAACATCTTTTTAGTGGTCGCTGAGGAGGACGTGAGCCAAGCGAGGGAGCTACTAGCTGGAACGTTCCATGAGATTAGGGGTAAGGTCAAATTGGTTGAGGTTGAAAAGGTCAAAGAGCTCTTTAAGCGCAAAAAGGAATATCGCGACTTTGAGACTGAACTTGGCATTTTATAACTTGGAGGAGGAATTGAAAACCAGGATTCTTAGAATGTAAGTCAAATCCGAGTACGTATGGTCTTTCGTAATCTTTGATTTTTGATAATTTTCTAATATTCATAATGATTTTTTGGATTAATCAAGAATCTTTAGTTTTATAGCTACATCGATCGCGATTAAGAGTGAGGCTAAAGCTAAGCGAATTGAATCTGCGGTTGGAGCTACGAGTGGATGTGACGTTTTATCTCTTATCCACTTTGGTATGAAAACTGCGGAGCTGAGAAATACAGCTGCGTTTTTGCCCAAATCTGATAGAATTGGATCTTCCTTCCAGAGGTGTTGCTCTTTCCAGATCTCCACCAGCTTGGCGTGAGGGGATGAAGGGGCTTTCTCTGTCTCTTTTTTGATCTTAGCATACATTACGTCGGCAAGCTCTTCGCAAGCTGAATTTACATAGTCTAGCGCGTCATTGAACTGATTCCGACTAAAGTACTCTACAGCTCTTAAAGCCGCATTACTAAGTTTTGGAAATTTACTTTCAATTTTTCGAACATTTGAAAGGTAAGTCTCGAACTCAAAGGCCATCCATAACTCACGTGATAGAGTACCGAATAACTCTGTAGCGAGGTGGGAATCAGATAAGATATTGTTGAAAACGAAATCGGGTAAGGCGTAGCCGTATGGAGCCACTTTGATGTATCCTCTTTTGCGGAGCTCGGAAAGATCCGTTCGCACTACATTTATGAGATCTTTAAACTCCTCATACCTCGAGTAGTCATAAGGAGCTTGTCTTGAGAAAATATCTCTCTGAATATCAGACAATAATGTCTCTTCAGATACGCTTCCTCCCCTGATAAACATTCTCTTAATAAGGTAAGAGTACTTTTCGTCCATTGTTCCCATTATGTCGCCCCTCCCACAGAAATTCTTATTTAAGATGGGTTCGATGAACTCCGATAACTCACTGAAAACCTTAGAGATAATTTCTTTACTAAAGGGCACATCACTATACAACTTTGCATCATATATGAGGAGCCCCTCTTTCTTAAGAGACTCATATGCTTGACTTATCGTGAATAATTTAAGTGGATAGTATCGACTCAAAGCTTCTACAACGTCATACTGTGAAGCCTTGTCTCTTTTCAAAAGAGTATCAAGTATGCAGAGCTTGAGTTTTTGACCTTCCCTAACATATTCAAAAATATGCTTTTTAACATCCTCTTGCGAAGTCATTTCAACCATATTTTATATGGATTATCTTCGCTTAAATAAGTTAGTTAAATGCTGTTCCGGCTGACTTTTCGTCGCAGGCCTGAAAATGTATAGGCTAAATTGGAATGATATTCTTAAGCATGCTCTCTCTTTCCCTGAAATCTGGGCAGAGTAATGCTAATTTTTTGTGAAAATGTTTAGAATGATTAAATTCTAGTAGATGCGTGATTTCGTGGTTCATTACGTATTCTATAAGTTCTTTAGGAAGGGCTATTAGTTGCCAGTTGAACACTAGCTCACCTTTTTTGTTGCAGTAGCCCCATCTTTTCGTGTCCCAGATGTAAAATTTGGTTAGACTAATTCCAAATTTTTTTGCATACTTGGTTACGTTTCTTTTTAGATATTGCTCTGTTTGGCATTTCATCCATTGCCTTATTGCTGGCATCGGGTCTTCGTTGTTTGTGAATACCAAGATGTCGTTTCCTTGAACTCTTACTTTGCTTTTTCCGTCAGGGGCTGGAAGAACCTTTATGTTGTAATATTTTCCTCTGTACATCAGTTGGCTGTCGGTGTAGACTTTTTTACGGTTTGTTAGTTCGGTATATTTTCTCTCGATTAGTGTTTTCTTTTTCTGAATGATATCTTCTGCTCTTAGTTTCGTAGATCGGGGCATAATTATCTCGAGTTCGAGGTTTGGTTTGAAATGGAGGTAAACGTATTTTTTGCTGGTTCCTGTTTTGATGGTGTACGGGATTTCTTTGTCTCCAATTATAAGCTTCTGCATATTCATCACTCGTTGTGCTTTATTATGAAGCCTGTAAGCTCTTCCGTCATGGAGAGGATTGTTTTGGCGTCAAGGGTTTCGTAGAACTTTTTGATGGATTTGTCAAACACTTTTCGCTGTATGCTTTGGACAACTTTGCTTTTTCTGTGCCAACCTAGGAAAAGATCAGGCTTGATGTCTTTTAGCAAGTCTTTCGTGAAATCCATTAGCTCTTTTTCCTCTTTTTGTGTTGCGTATTTTTTTAAGACGGCTAGGAGGGCATGTTCTTCTTTTGTTAAGCCTAGTCTTTTTGCTTCTTCCTCGATTATCAGTATTTCTTTGGTTATGTTTTCTAGCTCATGCAGAAGTTGGGTCTTGTCTTGTGTTTTGAGTATTCTTTCTAGTCTTTGGCTGAGCGTTTCGTAGAGCGGGTTCGTTTCTAGGTTTATTTTTATGTGGTAGTCTAGGGCGTGTTTCATTTCCATGATTTTCTGTTCCTTGGAATAACCCTTTTTCTCTAGGTTGCCCAAGTAGTTTTCGTCTATTGTGAGCGTTGGGATTTCTTTCTCTATTTTTTCAATTAGGAGTTGTTCCTTGATGAGTTGTTTTGTTTTTGTTTCGTATTCTAGGAGGTGTTCGTATTTTCTGTTGAAAACTTTGCTGTAAGAGGCGTTTATCCCTAGAAGCCACTGGTAGTCTTTAATGTGAGTCAGAAGAAATGTGTCAGGCGCTATGGTTTCGTATAATCTCTTTAGCTTAACGAGTTTGGTCTTGAATTGCTTGAGTTTTTCTTGGTCTTCTAGTATCTGGAGTGTGTTGAAGAGCGATTCTCGGGTGTCGTCTCTTTTTATGTGTTTGAACATTTCGAGTAGTTCGATTATTGTTTGGGTGAATTCTTTTCTTAGAATGTCAAAGTTGTAGGCGATTCCTTCGATGTCTTCAGTTTCGAAGTTGAGTGCTTTCATTAAGTTGTGAAATATGCCGACATAATCCACTATGATGCCCACGGTCTTGCCTGAGTATGGTCTGTTTGTCCTCGCTATTGCTTGGATGAGTTTGTGGTCTCGTAATGGCTTGTCAAAATACATAACTTGTTCTATGGGTGCGTCGAATCCAGTGAGAAGCATGTCGGTTACTATTATTATTCGTGGGTTCTCGTTGGGTTTTTGGAAAGTGCCTTGAGCTACTTCCTTTACCAGCCTTTCCTTTTCTCTTTCGTCTCTAACTAATCTTTTTAGAAACTCTTCATCGTTGCGTTGGGGAGTGAAGATTGCAACTGAGTATTCAGGCGGCAAATATTTGTCGAGTGCCTCTTTGTAGAGGGCGCAGGCTTCTCTGTCTACAGCTACGAGTTGGGCTTTGAAGCGGTTGGGTTCTATGTGTGTTTTGTAGTGTTCGGCGATGTCTTTGGCGATTTTGTTGATTCTGTTTTTTGATTTTAGGGCTGTTTTTAATGTGGCGCTTTTGTCGAGGACTCTTTCTTGTTCTTCGTCAGAGAGTCCTAACGTTAGGCTGAAAAATTCTTTGTCGAGCTGGTCTTTCGGTATATGGTATTCTGTGAGTCTCGGGAGGTAGCTGATTGGGACTGTGGCGCCGTCTTCTATTGATTGTTTTATGGAATATCTGTCTAGGTATTTTTCTTCGAGTGGGCAGAAGGTTCTGAATGTGCTTTTTCCCAGGGGGCCTTTGTCTATTGGTGTACCTGTGAAGCCGAAGATTATCGCGTTTGGGAAAGCATGTCTCATGTACATTGCGAGTTTTCCGTATTGGGTTCTGTGTGCTTCGTCAATGAAGATGATAATGTTTTCTCTTTTGCTGAGTTCTTCCTCTACTCTTTCAAATTTTTGGATGGTTGTTATGATGACTTCTCTGCTTTCTCTTTTCAGCTTGCCTATGAGGTCTTTTGTGCTTAACGCTTTGGCGGTGTATGGAAGGTCAACGTTGGCGAAGGTTCCCCAGTGTTGGCTTTCTAGGTCGATTCTGTCGACGATTACTAAGATAGTTGGGTTGTTTAATTGGGGGGCTTTTTTGAGTTTCCAGGCGGCGAAGAGCATTGTTAGGGTTTTGCCTGAGCCTTGAAAATGCCATATTAGTCCTGTTTTTTCTTGGCGTTCTAGCACTCTTTGGACTATTTTGTTTGTGGCTGTGAATTGATTGCACATTGCCATTTTCTTTCTGATTTCTTCTCTTTCCTTCTCGAAAATGACGAAGTTAGCGATTAGGTCGAGGAACATTTCTTTGACGAACATTTCTTTGATGGAAGGTTCTAGTTGGTCTGTGAGGTGGGAGTTTTTCCATTGGAAGAATTTGGTTTCTGTTACCCCGTAGCGGAAGTTTAAGCCGTCTGTTACGCATGTGAAGGCTATGTATTTGAAGATTTGTGGTGCCTGTGTTTGGTATCGAGAGATTTGTTTTATGGCTTCGTGGTAATCGATTATTTCTCTGGTTGGAGCCTTTGCTTCCATAACTACTAGAGGCAAACCATTGACAATTAACAGAATGTCAAATCTTACGTCCTCGTAGCCAGAAAATTTGAACTGATTTGTCACGATAAAGGCGTTATTTTCAATATTTTCAAAATCGATAAGTTTTATTGTCTTAGCTTTTTCTCCAGGCTTTAGAACAAGGCTTCTTTCTCCCTTCAACCATTCAAAAAATTCCCTATTGCCTCTTGTATCATTGGAGAATCTTCTTAGTTGGTTAACTACTTTTTCAACATCTTCGTCCGTCTTAATTGATTCCGGGTTTAGTTTCTTTATCGCTTGTTGTAGGGATGGAAGGTCAAAGGGCTCCTCAGAGTCTCGCTTCAGTTCATCCGAAGGAGTATACCTCCAGCCTAATTCGTCAAGCCATTTAATTATAGGCTTCTCAACAATGCTAAACTCTGTGTAGGGCATCGTTCTACCCACTATAAACTTTGTCTATGTTTTCTCTTGTGACGATTTGACCTGATACCAGCCCTTCAAAATCTGTCAATAGAAATGATTGACCTAAGGACAGTTTCTTGAAGAGTAAGTAAAGCAGCGATTCTGACGTAAACAGGGTTCCTTTTGTGGATGTTTCTTTTTCAATATCGCTTAGGTTCTTTATGCGTTGGTTGTATGAGTGAGTTACTAGCGCGAAGTATACTTTTCCAATTCCTCGTTTTTCTTTAATTCTTCTTTTTGCGTCTTGAATGTATTTTATCATCGCTCTTTTGTCTTTTGCATCAAGAAAGTAATCTGGGCGATTCTTGCAATCATAGACTATCGAAAAATCTCTCCCATAGATGATGCCATCAGGATATTCCCCTTCTTTTTTGTAGCCCATCTGCTCTACTTCGAACCCTAATGCTCTTAATGCCTCTGCTATTCTATCCTCATATTCATTTGCCGAAACGGGTTCTAAGATGCTTAGAAAATGTTCGCCGATCCAGTTCTGCCATGATGGTTGGGGTTTTTCGCTTAACAGTGTTTTCCATTCTGATGGCGGGTGTATTCCAAGTTTGTTTAGAGCGCCTAAGACTTTTTCTTGGGGAATAATAAAGAAGAAACCTTGTCTACCTATTTCAGCAATGAGTTGAGCGCTTGATATTCTTTCCATCTTTTGTACAAAATGCAGGTCGAATAGTGGTTCGCCTCTTTCAGTTTCTTCTATGCTTTTTATCACAAGGAAACAGGGAGGCATTGATCTGAAATCTGCTTTCTTTCCCTTTATGTACACGCCTATTCCTGGAATTGTCGAGGCATGTTTAAGATGTCTTACTGGTGCTATTGACATTTTGGGATATGGTGCCACTTTATCCATTTCCCAATAGTTTTCTGCCCAGTCCGTGCATAGAATCACTATGTCATTCAAATCAATTCACCTTAACCCTAACTCTGCCAGTAAGCAAATCCTCCATAAGCCCCTTTTTCAGCCTTTCAAGGAGCTGCTTCTTTTGTCTTTCTTCCTTTATTTTCGCATCAATGCCTGAGAGAATTGTGACAATCTTTTCCTGCTCATTGATCGACGGTATCGGCAGGCTTAACCTAAGAATTGATGTTCCTTTTAGGTTCTTCTGGACTCCGCCTTCTGAAAGTCTCTTGAGAGAATTTGAGCCAATGTTGCTGTCCAGATAATATTTAAGCCACTGGGAAAAGATGTTTTCTTTCATGCGAAATCTGATTAAATAAGCCCCTGGGATATATGTCCCTTCCCGATTGGGAAAAACTGCTGAAAGCCCAACCGTTCCGCTACGCGATATTAAAAGGTCTCCAGGCTTCAATATATGTTCTTTTATTTTTTCCTCGGGAAGAACAGCCATCGGCACTGTGTCAAAATCAATTTCTCCCTCAGCAGTGAAATCGGTAGTTCTTATTGTGCCTACGTTGCCTTCCGCCGAGTAAAGGTCAGCGCTAAAACGAGGACCGTATGCACTCGATTCACAATGCATCGATAACGGCTCGATCTTCCACTCCTCGGGTATTTCGCCCAGCTCTGTCTCTTTAAATTTCTTATGCCCAATACCTCTTGTCATTAATTGCTGCATCAAACCCTTCTTTAATTCTTGAGTTTTCTGGATTATTTCATCGGTTTTCATTATCGCTTCATCAACTGTCAAGAGAATAGAGGCGATTTTCCGCTGCTCCTGAATTGGTGGAAGATGAATCAAAATGTTCGAGAAAACATTCTTCTTAATTGCCCTTCTTCTTTGCACCACACCGGTAGATAGTTTGAAAAAAGCATCCAGCATTTTTGTAGTTCTAATCAAATAATCCATGAAACACCAATCAACTTCTGTTGTCGGTTTCCAAGTAATATATGCTGGACTTAGGAGCCCGACTTCGATATTTCTAAGAAAGTAAATGGCTCCTTCCCAAATTACATAAGGATTGTAAACTAACCATCCTCGCCTAATTATCTTATAGTTACTGACATCATTCGTCGCTACCCTTTTCTCGAACCGCTGCTCTTGAGGAATTAAACCAAAATTTTTGGTTAACGATAATACTGGTGCTTTTTCACCATTTTCAACATCCCTTGCTCTCAAATCGACTTCCTCAAGAACATCCCCTAATTTCACTATCTTCCAATCTTTTGACATTTCTCCGGTCTCTGCGGCTTTATTGCCAACTTTTTTGCTCATATCCTAACTCCTTTAAGTAACTCTTTAACCGCTCATCGACTCTCATCCTTTCATTTTCTAGATCCTCCAATTCCTTCCACACTTCTTTAACATCAACTTTCTTATCTTCACCAAAAACATCAACATAGCGCGTAACACTGAGATTGTGATCGTTTTCTATTATATTTTCAAGAGAAACAACTGTTGCATACTTTTTGACATCCTTGAAGTCTCTATGCGCCTGAACAATTCTATTGACATCTTCGTCTCTAAGTCTATTCATATTCTTGAGTTTCTCGTAATCGTTATCAGCGTAAATGAAAAGAACCTTGCCTTTTCTTTCCGATGGCTTGTTTTTGTGGAAGAATATGAGGCAACCAGGAGCTGGCGTGTTGTAAAACAATTTTTCAGGAAGAGAGACAATACATTCGACTAGATCCTCTTCCAGAACCCTTTTGCGAATCTCTACCTCAGAGCCTCCTCTAAAGAGTACACCTTGGTCTAAAACTATGCCCATCTTGCCTGTTGGTTTCAAACTGGCAATCATGTGCTGAACCCACCCCCAGTCAGCCGAGTTGTTTGGAGCAATTCCGTAAACAAACCTTCCAAATCTGTCATTTTCCATCAACTGCTTATAGCCGTCTTGATTCCACATCGGATTCGCCACAACAATATTGAATTTCCTTAAGCTTCCAGTCTTGTCCAAAAACTTGGGATCAGCAAAAGTATCCCCATGCCTAATCTCGGCCTCCATATCATGAAGTAGCACATTCATCATAGACATAGCCCAAGTGTCAACATTAATCTCCTGACCATGCAAAAACAGTTTTTTCGGGTCTTTGCCCTTGCTGGCTAAGTGGTAATGTGAAACTATGAGCATACCGCCTGAACCAGAACAAGGATCATAAATCTCAATGCCTTCATCAGGGTCTAGAATATTAACTAAGACTCTGACAACTTCCCTTGGAGTATAAAATTCACCCGCCCTCTGAGGGGCTTCCTCATTAAACTTCTTCAGCAGATACTCGTAGGCTCGCCCGAGAACATCAGGCTCAACATCCTTGTTTCCCACCCTATATCTACTAAAATGTTCTACAAGCCTAATCAAACGGTCTTCGGGAATCTCCTCTTTCTTATTAAAATCAGCCCTATTAATAACCCCGTCCAAAATCGGATTCAACTTAGCAATCCTATCTAAAACATTGTTTAACTTCTCGCCCAAATTGGTGCTAACTTTTCTAATCTCACTCCAAAGACAATCGCTTGGAATATCAAACCTGTGAAAAAGTTTCTCCCTCGCCACTTTCTCATCCTTATATTTTGCAGCAGCCTCCTCAAACTCCTCAAGATAAACATCAGAAAGCCTCTTGTAAAACAACAAAGGAAGCATATAGTTCCCGTATTTCTCAGGCCTAACAGCTCCCCTAAGAATATCAGCAGCTCCCCACAACCAACCTTCAAGCTCATCTTGCGTTATCCTCACCGGCATATACTCTGTCAAACTCCTAGTGCTGTCATCCCTTCTCATTTTTCTCCACCTCTACCCTTGTTCTCCCTCCAGAAGATGTGAATCCTCCCAGAGTTCTTGTACTTTACATCTTCCCTTGTGAGGGCTAAATGCATCAAAGACCTCAAAGCCGTCTTATGAGATATCTCCAACTTCTTCGCAACCTCATTAGGGGTCACCGGCTCACGCGACAACATCCCATAAATTGTTTCCTCAAACCTACTGCCCATACAAGAATCTCCAAAACTAATAAATGGTACCAAATATAAAACTTTTAAGTCTTCTATGACCAAAGAAGTATTTGGAAAGACATGTCAGAAGAAATCAATAGACGAATTGAGCAATTCATTCACCAGGGCGAAAGCCTAGCCAATGAGGTAGACGCTTTTAGAAAACAAAGAAAAGACATTGGAGAGGAAATTGCCAGAGATTTTTGGAGCGCGGTAGCAGGCGAGGTTGCAGGTTACGTAACCGAGATACCGGGGACAAGAGGCCTTCTGCGAAGGTATTCCAAAAAGTACCTCGCTGCTCAACGTCAAGAGCAGCTGAGAAGCATAGAGAGATCCTTTCTAGCTACATGTGGTATGTGGCTCGAAAGCGTCAAAAGCTTTCTTAGGACCGTCTCAATAAGAAGAGCAAACCTAACCCCTCAAGGTAACAGTCATCTGCTATTGAAGAAGTTTGATACGGTGTACAGGTACGCGAAACCAGAAACTAGGATAAGACATACCATCTCTATCCTTCGAAGCATCACAACGTATCCTCTAATCTACAACACAGATATTCCTCAAATCCTAGAAAAGGAAAGAGAAAAACGCCTAGAAGAGCCCTACCAGATCTTACAAAAACTGGAGACAAAGCTAAGGGAATGCATCCAAACCCAACTTGAAACCCTGTCTAAGAATTGGTGGAAAGAGAGGGTACCAAACGATGTCCGAGAAAAAGCAGAACTTAGAAAGACCAAGAATGAGCAACAATGGCCATGGCACACCAGCAAGGATCTTTCACCCATCTTCTACGTTGACTTCACAGATTACGTTAAAATAATCACAAGAAAAGACAACTGGGAACAAGTATTCAAAACGATATTCAAAGACAAAGAGGCCATTTCTGTCAAACTAAGAGAACTTGAACCAATAAGAAACGCCATCGCCCACTTTAGAGAACTAAGCCCAAGAGAATTAGAAAAGCTGAAACTACTTTCCGAGGAGATAATTTCCTACATTTCACTGTAAAATAAGAAATTCGCGAATAGGACTCACTCTAAAGGAAACAGGAAGAGTACCCTAGCTAGTATGTCTGACTAACCGTCTTTTTTATATGTCACATCACAATTTACAAAAGTCATGCCTCGAAAAAGGAAGTTTCGCGGGCGCAGAGCCCAAGACTACGGTCTAAGGAAAGAAAAAGCAGCTTTCAGTACAATTAGAAACAGGTTTCCAGCGACCACTTATATTATCGAACATCGCACTACTAGTCGAGGAGCCGCCGACTATAAGGTCTTTAATAAATTAAGCGATGGATCTAAAGGCGCGTGTGTGGCAGTTATTCAAGTAAAGTCCTCTAAAAGTGTAGGTGGAGCGCGCCCAACATCCAAAGACATTGAGCGACTCCGTAAGTCGGCCGCGGCACATGGTGGCCGTTGTGTTGCATTGTTTCTTCTTATTGAACGCGGCCATGCAGAATGGGTACAGGTATAACGCACGAGTACGGCTAACAACGGAAGAGATGTGATGAATTAGAAACCGCATTAAGGAACTAATCAATAAGTTTATTGATAAAAGCTGACATTAAATTCTATATGTGAGTACAGAGAAGGGGCATATGACATCGTTACCAGAACCCTTACAACATTTCAAGGAAGGGGCTGAAGCTCTGCTTAAGAAGCTTGAGGAGAAGCGGGAAACCGCAGTTATACCATTGATGTACAGCATGAATAGGTTTATTGCTAAGCCTGACGTTGATGCGATCTATGAGGCCCCTCCTCGGCTGAGGAGCAGCCTAAGATCGACGTAATCCTCTTTTCCAGAGGCGGCGACCCGGATCAAGCCTACCTGATAGGGACGATGCTTCAAGAGTTCGCCAAGGAGAAGCTAACTATAATCGTCCCGAGGTTTGCTAAGAGTGCCGCGACATTGATCGTGTGCGCTGCCGATGAGATTATCATGCTCCTCCCATCGGAGCTGGGACCCATAGAACCTGTTGTAGAAAGTCCTGAAACGAAACGTTACGTCCCAGTTTTATCGCTTTTAGAGTTTGTAGAGCTGTTAGGAAAGATGGAATTAAGCGTTGAGACTGTCAAGGAGATGCTCGGTAGAATACCAGTAACCGAGCTTGGAGATTACAGAAGGCTAGCCGAGCACACAGCAAGCTTGGCTGAAAAGTTGCTGGCTAGGAGGATGTTCAAAGATCAGCTAGACACCGCTCAGCGCATAGCCCAAGCCTTCAGTGGATACAAGTCCCATAGCGCCTCGATAACCCTCAGATATGTGAAAGAGTTGGGCCTCAAAATGGCCGATTCACCCAAAGACGTTTTAGATACGGTGTGGGCTCTGCATAAGCTTTGGGTAGACACGGTCATAGAATACGAGAACCAGTTTCCTGAAGGGGCGCCTCTTGAGACGCTCAACTTGATCGTGGGGAGAGGAATCATCTTCTGCACTCAGCCTAGCTTAAAGAACGTAGGAAAATGAACAAGGGTAAACCAAGGTTGATGATGTGTACGAGAAGGTTCGAAGTAGACCCGGTGGCCAGTCTCTATTTATCGGTTCCTATAATGATGAGGTCAAAGCTAAATCTCGTTATCCCGGTTATGTTCGATGTGACCGCCAGGGTTAAGGTTACCTTCAAGACCGGTCCTGGATTAATCGTTTGTACGGTATAGTCTCAGCTGAGGGTTATGTATTCTGAGGCATTTTGCGGGTTCCTATTGCTACTTCTAGAATGCTCTTAAACCAGGAATCAGCTATGACGGGCGATTGGCAACTAACGATTCTCCTGATCGTTGCCTTCTTGGTCTACCTCGCGATAAAATCGCGAGTTTGGGACTGATACAACCTAGATACTCGTTTTCACCGATTGAAATCTTGGCCTCAGACTTTACCAAGGAGCGAGCATCCTCGACTGGGACAGAGACTTCAGTTAAAAAATCTGAAGGGACCTGCGAACGTTACTGCAACCACAGAATGGTCGTGCGGTGGCGCCCAACCAACCTTATCTGGTGTATTATTTCCGGGAATTCTTCCAGAGAAAACCAAACTCCACCTATAATTTTATTCTGCCCAAAAAGCAAGCTGCCAACCGGTTTACCCTCCATGTAATCGCAAAGCAACACCTTTTCACTAAAATCGTCAAAGGGCGAATAAGATAGCTTATCCGTTGCGAAAGGGTGAGAGTGACAAAATACAACTGTGAGATTCTTCCCCTCTGCTTTATTGACAACACAGTCGATGAAATCAGAAAACAGCTCAAGGCCCTCCTCATTCTGCACACCATAGTCCTTCACATCAGGAAGCATCAATTCTCTCGCAACGAAGCGTATACCCTCCTTGTCCCTGAAAAACTCGGCGATAATAAACGCGGCAGCCTCCTTGGGGGCAAAGCTGAACAAGTACTTTCGCAACTTCTCAAAATGATGCGGAGACAACTGAACCGTGTTCATATTAACCGACCTACATCAAGCCTGTGAATTGCTGGCTCCAAGCAGGCGATAATTAATTTTAAAAGCGAATTTAAAGTCTTTCTCTGAAAAAATCTAGAATTGAAGCATCCGCTTCTTTATCTCTAAATTACGCTTTGAAAGACCTAGAGTCTTGATTGAAATATGCCGCAAAAGTGAACAGCCAACAAAACGCAACAACCAAGAAAACGAAACGACCAAAAAGCCGCGACAAGTAAACAGTCGACCATAAAAAGGCAACAGCCGCGATAACGCAACATAACCTAAGCTGGTCATGTTGCCTTGTGGTGGCAATTTCGTTTAATTGATTTACTGTTATTTTTCGCGGCACAACTTTTTCAGCTATTCGTTTTTAATGGTTGTTTACTTATTGCGGCATTAGGCATCTTTTCTATTAACTTTTAAGTTTTTCTAAAGCTAAGTTGATTAGTTTCATATCTTCCATTAACCTCTTGCTTGCCCGCTTTAGTCTGAGGCTGAGAACTGAAAAACCGTTTAGCTTAACTCCGCTATTAACGAAGGTCTCCAGAATTTTTCGTTCCCTCCCCGTTAATATATATTCTCTCATTGAAATCTCCAGTAGATTACTGTAATCGAAACAGTTATATATCGCTTTCCGTATTTCAATTACTGAAATCTATAATTGAAATCTGTGGTTGATCAAATGGACCTGAACTTCGAAAACCTCAACTTCGAAAAACTCAGAAGTCTCCTAGAGAACATTTGCTCCCAAATTGCAAATCGTTTCAGTTTACATAATTCAAACGGAAAACCACGTAAGGCTACCATCATTGATGTCCTTGCCAACTTAACATGCGTTGCCTGCATAGCAAGGAAACTTTCTAGAAAGGCTACGTTTGAAAACATCGACGCATTGTATAAGGAATGCCACAGGTTATCAGTTAACATGCTGGTTGAAGAGCTCTACGGCGTGCTAAGCGGAATGGGCTACAGAGTTTCGATTTCAAGTGAGGTCAAGATGGACTATGGCAAGGCTGACGTGCTAATCACATTAACAAATTACGGCATAAACTTACAATATGGCACCAACGAGCTCACGGTCGAAGTCAAAACCGGGCTTTCACTAGCGCTTTCCCAGCTTCTTAGGTACTTTCTTAATGGGCGATGCAGAACACTGGTTGTTTGGAGGGTTAGAAGGCGCCAAGTTTTGGTTTTTGACAGGGAAGAGGTTAAACCGCTGCTCGAGCAGTTTCTGCGAATGTGTATTAGGCGTGGGACGAGGCTTCTAGCCGACCCTCAACCTTCATGCGAGCATGCAAACCCGCAAAAATACTGGTCGCCGACTCAAGAGGAACTTCAGGAAATGTTTAGTGATTTTTCAGAGGCGTTGATAGGTACCCTGTCGCACGTTACAAAGCGCATCCTTGAAAAATTGGGAATCGAAAAAGTGGCTCTTAAAGTTGAGGTGAAACCGTGACCTTCAAAAAACGCGAGTTCAAGGGCATTCAAATAGTCATGGGTAACAACGTTCAGCTTGTAAACCAGTCAAAGTTCCTCGTCCGCTCCCAATCGGATCCGAGGAAGTGGTACGAAGTTACATGGCAACGAGACCGTTGGATCTGCAACTGTGACGACTTTAGCAAACACAACAAGAAATGTAAACATATCTATGCCGTTAACTACTACTTAGTACTAAAAGAAGCGGCTTTGGGTATTAGGAGCTTAAACAACGAATCTTGTTGTCCTTACTGTGGTTCCAGTAGCTACGTAATTAAGCGAGGGTTCAGGTACAACCGCAATGGACCAGTTCAAAGATATCATTGTAAGCATTGTAAAAAGAGGTTCAGAGACGAAACCGCATTCGAAGGTATGAGAAATAGGGCTATCACAATAATTACGGCGTTAGACCTATATTATCGCGGCGTCAGTCTAAGGCAAATAGTCCAACATGTAGAATCTTGCTATGGAATCAAAGTTTCGCATGGCACAGTGTATAACTGGATAAGGAAGTTTGTCAATCTGATTAACGAGTACATTAACACGTTACAAATAGCAACTTCTGAAAGATGGCATGCAGATGAAACGCTCGTGAAGGTTAGTGGGCGACATCTGGTTCTCTGGGCGTTGATGGATAGCGAAACGAGGTTCTTAATAGCGCTACACATCAGCCAGAAGCGAGGAGCTGAAGACGCAGAGATCCTTATTAAAAAAGCTATTGAAGCCTCAACAAATAAGCCGTTGGAAATGGTAACAGATGGTGCTTGCTCCTATGAAGCAGCCATAAAAAAGGAGTTTCTAGAAAACAAGGATTGTGGAAACGAGGCTTTAATCCACTTAAAGGGACCGCTTACGATGGCGCTAAACAACAAAATGGAAAGATTTTTCAGGACGTTAAAAGGACGCTTAAAAACTATGTATAGAATTTACAACGAACAAACAGCTAAAACTTTTACAGATGGATTCTCTGTATACTACAATTTCATCAAACCACACAAGAGCCTAAATAATAAAACACCCGCGCACGCTGCAGGACTTTTCCCAGATAAAGCTAGTTGGTTAAATCTGATCTTAGAGGCAAAAACACAAAATCTTCTACGAACCAAAAAATCGGAAAACCATCTCTGCTCAGAAAAAGATATGCATAGCGAATTAAATCCTCAAATCCGCGACAAGGAGGATAATTAATCTCAGCTCTTTTTGCTGGAGCGTCTAAGGGTGTTTCAGCTCTCTCTTGGATAGAGTCCACCCTACTCTAACCCATCCTGCCTTGGGCTTGGGAGCTACGCGAAGTAGGCTATGCTCCCTGCCAGTTCTTGGCGTGGGCTGCTATGGCTACGGCGTAGACCAGGCTGAAGGTGAGGCTGTTGTGGATGGTGGCGTTGGCTAGCCCCTTCCAGGTGAACTGGTGGTAGTGGAGCCTGGCCTTCACCCTGCCGATGTATCCCTCCACCATGGCCCTGAGCCGCTTGTAGACCAGCCGCTTCCACCCAGGGCCTTCCACGTCGATGCGCCCCTTCACCACAAGTTCTCCCGGCGGGATAGCCCTGTCCTTCAGCCTGCGCCACGAGATGAGGTGCCATATCTTCCTCCCCTCCAGGACGGTGAAGAGGGGCTGGGACTCGAGCTGCTGTCCCCAGCCACAAGCTCCACCTCCAGGTCCTCGCCCAACACCTCCTCCAGGAGCTGTTCCACCAGCTCCTTCTCGTTCCGGTTGGCCGGGGCCTCCACGTGGCCTAGGGGGAAGTCCTCCATGTCCAACAGGAAGAGGCTTCGATATCCCAAGTAGAAGCCCTTTGGGCCTCTGCCCAGGGTTGCCTCGGGATCTCTAAGCCCCTACGGGTGTCGTGGATGTCCCTGCTGGACCACGCTGGGAGGTCCGTGCCGTCTATGGCGGACGCCTGCACCAGCCCAGCGGCCAGGAGGGGGTGAGTGGCCCCCAACCTCATGGCTTCGTGGCGGAGAAAACGCTCTATAGCCTTGAAGCCGTCCTCTCTGACGCGGCGCTTCATCTGACTGAAGTAGGCCTCGGTTGGAAATTAGAGATTCTTCCAGCACTGCACATAAGTAGTAAACGCGGAGCAGAAGACCCAAAGGCACTCATAAGAAAAGGATTGAAAACAGTGAAAAATAGACCATCTGAACTAATTCCAGATGACCTGCATTCTTACAGCGTAGCCATAGAAAAGGAGTTTAAAACTAACGATCACGGCCAGCCGGCTTAAACAATAAAATGGAAAAGTTTCATAGGACGAGTTAAAACCATGCGCCGACTTAACAGCGAAAAGACCGCTAAAACTTTTGCAAACAGTTTTGAGATAACTATGGGGTTCTTAAAGACAAGGGAAGTTGACCTGTTCTCATTGGAAAAGCCGCAATAAAAACTTCACGTAAAGGGCCAAATACCTTTCTTTCTGGTTAAGAATAAGTAAGCGTATCTGATTAGATCCTCAAAACCCGAGCAGGGTGGATATACTATTCCTGCCTTCATCGCTGGGGTTAAACCATTAAGGGCAGAGTGTCTATCCAAAAAGTTATAACGGATCCTGATGAGATCCACACGGCATTGTAACCATGTTTGGGGCCGGAAACCTCCCCACTTCTTTATGCCCTTTCTTCGCATGGTACTATGGAGCCTTTCGATCAGATTGATGTGACCGAAGTCTTCTTTCTTGCTTCTAGAATCGATGATGACATGCCTTAGCACCCTGCGTATCCCGCTAATCTGTGCGCGCAGTTTGTCACATAGGATTCTCCAAGGGGCATATTTAACCCCCTTAAGCGCCAATCTAACCGCCTCCTCATAGGCGTCAGCATCCCGGTCAGGGGTAACCTTTCCAACGTGCCAATAACGTTTATTCTGTTCCATAATATTAATGATCCAAGACTCGGGGTTGATTTTCCGTTTACGTCTAACCATCCCGTTGTCCTTCCCATTGTTTTTCTTTGGAGGCATTTGGGGGGTGTCATCAATAAGCCACGTGTCACACGTAAACTTGTCCTTCTCGACATGGAATTCGAAAAGCAATAACAGTTTGACATATTTTTGAATAATATTTCTGAGGGTTCCAGTAGTCAATGTCAACTTCTGTTTACTGTCTCGGATAATTTCCTCCTTTATCTTTTTTAACCGCGCTCCCTCCGAAGCTAGATCAAGTACTCTACCAATCACCCATAATGGAAACTGTGTTTTAAAAGTGGGAGAATCTGTGAATCTATAACCACAGTCCTTACATTTCCAACGTGGCATGTCATCTTTGCGTTTACTCTGCCGTCGCTCTTTGCGTATCACGTTTGCGCTATGGCAACGAGAACAACGTGGCGAAACAAAAATGTCCAATGTCAACGAGGCATCATTGCTATGATAACCTTTATTGTTATAACGGCCTTTACAACGGTGGTTATACTGGGTATTATCCTCATGCCCGTAACTTAAAAAATCTGAAATCCTTAAATATTTGAACCGTTTCTTCGCGCTAGAAGTCTTTCCTACAACGATTTTGATCACCCACACATAAGGAAATTAGATTTTAACTCCATTGGGTCCCGAAAATTGACAACAAATTTTTCTCCAGAAAAAGTCCCGAAATTTAACGCTCAAATAAAAAACGCTAAAAGACCCCATAAGTAACCTCAACCTTAGGGGGTTGTGGCGAATTGTCGGGACTTTATCTGATTTGTTTAAATTTCGGGACTTATTTCCAGTTCTTGAATTTTGTTCAAAAATCGGGATCTGCGTTCCCTTGTTCCCCGACATATAATCACTCTTCCTCGCCAACTTTTTCTAATGCTCTAAGTCGCGCCGCTTTCAATCGTGCATCCACGATCTTGTCATAGAAACAAGCGATCGCTTGACTCACAAGGTCCGCATTGGATCTGGCGAGACCAAGCGATTTTATCTCTCGGGCCCAGCTTGCAATCTGGCCGCGTAGGCTAATATTGATCCGAAGACTGTCTTCCTTTTTTGAAGTCAAGCTCGCTTTACATCTCCTATAAAGCAACGATGGTGCGCTGTTCCCCAACAGAGAGGGAGGTCGCGCGCGCTTGCGCCTTAAGCGAGCGAATGAGGATTGAAAGACGGGTTCTCACAGTTTTCTTGCTCCTTTTTGCCTAAACCTAAAAGTAAGGGTATGAGATAATTATAGGATCGCAAATGACCATTTGGTCTTGGAATGGTCCATGTGAGGTAACAAAAGATGGATAGGAAAAAGGTAGGAAGGGAAATGGAGGTGCTTCTGATTTTCTTAGAGCATCCGGGTGGCTTACGTTTCATGGAGCTTTGGAGGATTGTCAAGGGTCAAAATCTTTTTGCGAAGGGGACGTTGGCCAAAACATTGAAAAGTTTAATGGAACAAGGCCTAATCGAAAAAAATAGACTGGGCCGTTACACGCTTGGATTCACCGAATCAGTCGCACAACTGATCCAGAAAAGTAGTTATGTTGTTCCAAAGCAGGTAGAGAAATTTCTCTACCTTGTATATAAGGGATATGAGCAATCGGGAGAGAAACAAGCTGAATTATTCGCCCCACTGGCGGCATCATATCTTGAAATGAAGCTAAGACAGATGAATTTCATGATATGGCTTCTCTTTCCATTCCTCTTTGATAATAAAGTTAGGGAAATTTGGTTCAAAGGTTACAAGTATGCCCTAGGTCTTCTCTTTGACAAGTTCGATGAAATATCACAAAAATTTTATGGAATGAAGATCTCCCGTGCGCTTGAGACTAAGTATGTACAAGAGAAATTTTGGACGCCACAATTAGAGTTGCTCTCCCGCACAATAAAGTCAGCAGATAAGAAAACCGCCGATTTGATCAATCAGTTAGATATTAAAGACGACGTAAAGCGGGAACTTAAATCTCAGCTTGCGTCGGAACTTTCTTAAATAATCTTTCAAGGAAGTTCCGAGTGTGTGGAGTTTGCCTCAAAGCTAAAGTAATTTATGCCCTTAATCAAGTGTTTTTCATCGGAGTATCAACACAGAGACAAAGAATCCATTAACTACCTTAGAGTTGCTTGCAAAATTTCTATTTTTGTTTGATTCTGCCTCCAAAAGGCTGGAAGAGAAGCGGAGGCATTCTTTTCAATAAACTCTCTAGTCACTATAAGACTGCGGACGTTAATTCTTAAAGCCTTGTAAGCTACGGTTTTGAGTGTATAAAGAAGGGTATCTTTAGGATTTTCTAGTTCAATTTGAGGTAAACTTTGGTCAAGAACTCTGAGTACCTCGGGAGGTATTTTTTGTATTGCCTCTTCTTTGACTTTTTCGTTTCTTCCATGTTTCCAATAGTCAAACAGATGAAAGCACATTCCAGAGGCTTCTAGATTCGAAATAGTCTTTACGCCACCCGTCTGCTCTAATAAATGATCGATTTTTTTAAGGCTTGCCTTGACGAAAACGAGCTCGTTGACTAAATAATCAGAGAGCCCTCTCCACATGGTGTTAACCACGTTTTTAACAAGATCTTCGATGAGAGGTTCTATAACTATCACACCTGGGAAGAAGGATTGTTTGGCGAAGATTCTAGCAGTTAACGCATGTGCAAATTCATGGAAAATTATCCATCGTAGTGATTCTAAGTCGTATGAGACGACGATGTCTCTGTTTATGAAAACGCAGTCTTGGAAATAATTGTATGTTCCCCCTCTTTGTTTGTCTCTAACCATGGTGCTAAAGGTTTTTGCCTTCAAGATTCGAAGCTTTGGGGATACGTTAAAAACTTCTTTTGCAGCACTAGCTATTTCTTTAATTGTAATTGAACTCAGCTTTCACCACCAAATGTTCTGATCTATGTTTTGGCCCTCTGTTTACTCTTTTCAACATATCGATCATACAAGTCGTCTTTATCGGAGCATTTCTTACAAATACAATGGAAAGGTAGGTCCCTGCTTGAACAAGTTTCATAGTATTTGCAATCGAGGCACAAGAATTCTTTTCCGCAGATGAGACAGCGTTGAGTGAACACCACCTTTTCGTTTAGGATTTCTGAGAGAGCATCCTTTATACTTTCAATGTTGCTAATGTTCCTGATGTAGAATAAGCCGCGTTCGTACTCCAATCCTATTTTCATCAATTGTCCAAATTTCTCTTTTCCTAAGTACGGGAGTTTGAATTCGTCCTTGTTTAATACTCTCATTCGCGTCATCTCAGGCCTATTTTAATCCACCTTCTTCAAATAATTGCTTGATTCCTCATCTAGCCTCAGCCAAGCAGCGATTTTAGATGCCTGATCAGATTCCTTCTTAAGAATTACCTTTAGGAAGGGGATGAACTCCAGGTTCGCAGACCTTTTTGAAACGTGGCATTTTTCCCCGATTTTAGCACAGATGCTTTCCAAAAGGCTTCGTTCAGTTGCGGTCCGCTTCAACAAAGAAAATTTGGTAGGTGGAAATATGATGTTAAAGGGATGAAAAGCTGCGGGAGCGATAGTTGTTGATTGCGCCAGAAGGTCAAAGACGTAACTGAGGAGCCGCCATTCCTCTGTTCCTATCCTTCCCCGGAAGACATCTGCCCTTGATAAGACGTCATAGGCGGCAGCCAAGTTCTCTGGGTCACTATATCGAAGTGGTAGGTTATCGTGAATTGCTAACAGCAAGGTGTCGTAGTCTATGAGAGACTCATTTAAAATTTTCCGTGCTTCTCGAGGAGAAGCAGCCGAAAAAACTCCTCTCAATGTTTCGCGAATGTCCAAGCCCCTGTTCCTAGCGGGTATAGACAGCACATCCTCCTTTCGAAGAATCCTTTTTCCTTCACAAACGGTTTGAAGGTCATTGATAGCCGATCTTACGTCTCCTTGGCTGTTTTGCACGATTGTCTCTAAAGCCTCCTTTTCAGCAGATATATTCTCCAGCCTACAGATTTTCTGTAAAAGAGCTACGATAAGTGGGGGGCGAACCTCACGGAATTTGATTAAATCACAAACCTCTATTATAGGCCGAAGCTTCTGGATATCTGGATCGTTCGCTGTCAAAACAATAGGTATCTGGGATTCGCTGATGATTTTCACTATTGCACCGACGCCTCCGCGGTCTTCTCTGCCAAATATCCCGTCTACCTCATCAAACAGAAGGAGGCTACCTTTGATGCTAAGAAAGTATACATCCAAAGAACTCGTGGAAACCGCGGGGCCGGCAATCTCCATTATCGTTTTCGTTGTTCTTGTATCACTAGCGTTCATTTCGATAACTTTATAATTGAAATCGCGAGCGGCCGCGTGTACCAAGGCTGTTTTTCCGACACCGGCTGGACCGAAAAGGAGGACAGCCTTTTGTTTGTGTTTTTTCTTTAGCCATTTGATGAAAGATACTTTAGCTTCCTCGTTTCCCATAACCTCAGCGGCGTTTTTTGGGCGGTATTTCTCCACCCACATTTGCCTATTCACTTGTGGCTCCGCCCTTTAACTTCATGAAACCTGCAAATTGGGCCAGTAAAGCGCTTAGTTGAATGTCTTCATTTGCTCCTTGGGATAGGCGAAAGTCGTATTCTCCGACAATCCTTGCCAGTTCGGCCTGGTCCTCGTGAGATAGATAGGAAAGCTTGTAGAGTTCTTTGTGAATTTGGCGGATGATATCCACCCCGGATAGGCTATAGGTGGTCATAAGATCGTAGAGCATGTCTCTGGCCTCCATGAATTTTCCATCAAGGGCTTTGCTTAACATTACTTGTACCTGTTTAGGGTTGGCTTGCCCAACAACACGAAGCACCGTCTTTCCATTTATGGAGGCGCCTTCCTCGTACGTAGCTGAAGTTTGAAGTATGTTTATGGCACGTCTAAGATCTCCTTCTGAGAACTCGGCAATAAGATCGGCCGCATCGTTCGATAAATCAAGATTCTCTTTTTCTGTAATATACATAAGGTATTTCACCATGTCCTCCCTTTGAAGGGGGGAAAATCGAAAAATCGCACATCGGCTTTGAATGGGCTCGATTATCTTACTTGAATAGTTACATATGAGGATGAAGCGACAAAAACGTGAACTTGTCTCCATGATTCTCCGCAAGGCGGTTTGGGCGGTGGCGGTCATCTGATCGCTTTCGTCTAAGATGATGATTGCATAGGGGATATCAGCCAATCCTCGCCTTCCGTACCGCGCAAAACTCTTAACCCTTTCCCGGACCATCGTTATTCCCCTCTCGTCAGAGGCGTTAAGTTCTAACGTGAAACTTCGCCAACTTGATCCGAGAAGTTGGCGAGCGATACACAATGCAACGGTTGTCTTTCCAGTTCCGGGCATTCCAGCAAAAAGAAGATGGGGCATAGTTTCAGGAGTCCTCAAAAACGCCTTTAAACTTCGAATCACGTCCCTTAGATTTACCACGTCATCTAGAGTTTGGGGGCGATATTTTTCCGCCCACATCACCCCTTCGTTCCGGCTCATCGACCTCCCCCAACTTAACTTCTAGCTCATATAACTTTAATCACCTCACCTTTTAATATTCTATCTCTTTTAGTTGCTCAAAAACTTGTAACAAGAAGAAAGGCGAGAAGAATACCCAACACCCAAATGCATACGGAAACTTTGCCAAAATTTTTATTAACCAAAATCTTTCCACGGTGACATTGTTCTGTTGTTTTACCCGTAACGATCACATCACTTGTCGATGAAACCATGGAGACGAGGTATGGCTATACCCACCGAGCCTATCTGTAACTATCCTACTTGTGGAAAAGAAATATTTGATGAGACGATAATAGTAGCAAAGCTGAAGAAGAACCCGCCTACTGAACGTTAGTGGGAAATAGAAAAAGGCGAGTTTTTCAAGTATCACAAAGATTGTTTCAGGAGATTGACTAGTGAATCAAAATTGTTCGAATGTGTAGTCTCCGAAATACTCTGATAGAAGCTGAATCCTTTTTTGCTGAGCTAAGCCTTCTCCACAATCAAGCGTTTTTCACTCGGGTCTATACGCATGACCACTTCTTCACCCGGCTTGAAAGGAAACAAGCCGTCTCTCGCCACCTCGGTGGGCACATAGATGAAGAACTTGTCGTATGTTCGCTTTCCAGTTCTGGTCGGCCGGTTGATGAATCTTCCTTTTCCCTCGATCAATTTAGGCACCTATTTTGGTATCACAATAGGCTCCGTAAGGAATTTTCCGAGCCACAGTTTGGTAGCACAAAAGTTTATTAACTCCAGCGCCTTAACCTAAAGACCAACTTGGTATACCAAAAGGTGATGAAGCGTGAAGAAGATAGCCCTCATCGCGGCTAGGCTCGTGGAGGATCCAGAAGCCTACAGGGGCAAATCTAACACCGACATCGAGAAAGAAATTATGGAGGAGACGCTGACCATTCCATACGTGGCTAGGATAGAGAAGGTAACGGTCATCGACATTGGCTAGGCTAATTTGAAGTGTAGGGGAGAATGAGGGAATGAATGAGAAAACCCTTAGGAAGATATTGAAGCAACGAGGATATAGCGATAAAGCCGTTGAAGCCATCCTAGCCTGGTATCGCTAAGCCCACTAAAAGCTGCGGACAAGCGTGCATTATTACAAAAAAGAAGTGTGCGCTATCCAAGAAATCGGAAATGACAAGAGTCTGAACTCCTATTCTTCTCCTACTGCAAATTTTGTTGCAAAATTCTCATTATCAACATAGTTCTATTTTTGGCACCGCATTTTATTCTTTTACTGTTCTTTATTCGACCATGTCGATCTGCTTTCATGGATATAATTGAAGCGATTTGCCTTTTCATCTTTCTCTCTACTGCCAACTATTTTCATAACTAAAATGTTTGGAATCCTTGCTTGAGTGAGCGCTATAACATTTTTGTTAGGTGTTCCAACGTAGAGGAAAGCTGCATCCAAAAGGAATCGGCTAAAAGGCTTAGGAATCAAATTCCATTTGTAGCGATTGCTTGTTTTGAAAATTGAGCCAGGAAGAAGAGTCATTCTGAGTGTTTGAGACGGTGCGGCTAGATGTGGATTCGTCTTCCTTTCATTAACCCATTTCCTTAGTTTTCCTCTTAAGTATGTACTGTTAACTCCCAAAGCTGCGCCAACAAAAGGCGCTGAGCACAGACTTGAACAAAAATCTGAACTTGAACTGTAGTTCAGAACGAAATGATAGAATGCAAATTCGTCTGATTTAACCCCTGAAAATTCGTATTTTGTTCCCGATGGAAATTCAACATTGGGCCAATATTGCATTAAGTAAAGTTGATGGAGCTTTATGTCCACCACATTATACGCTTGCTCTTTCTTGGTTTGAAGAATTGATATCTTACGGCTAAGAAGCTCATGCTCCAGCCAATAATCCACAACAACGGCTACATCGCCATATTCAGTTCTAAATTTTACGCGGTCGGAATTGAGTTGCACATCGTCTTCAATATCTACGAGGAGCCCATGCGTAGGCCACTGATTGAACTCCACCCTAAGATAATATCTAATTCCATTAAAATCGAAGGGTTCCAACTTAACAGTTCCTCCTGTATTCCATTCATTGACGAAATCTTTGATGATAATGTCCTCCCTTTTAGGAAGATTCGATCTTACGACTGATTCAAGCTTCTTTATCCTATTCCTCAACGACCCACTTTCAGAAATTCTATTTCTAAACATTTGTATGAACACGTGCACACTGCCCCCCCATATAATTCTTAAAGCCATCAAAAATTTATAGCTGAGACCCTTTTGAACAAGAGATTCTAGACAGTCACTTTTCCATTAAAATTGGACAAAATTAACATTGGGCATTGGACAACTATGTACTTACATGCATTATACATCCGTTCTTTCCACATGGAGGTGCACAAGAGGGAAATCATCAGGTACAGGTAGAGCATTTATGAGACAAACCTTAGTAGGAAATCTACTACAGCAAAGACAAGCTGAATACCCAGGATAACTTCCAATTCTGGAGGTGCTTTTCCTCTTTTTTTCTCTATGTGATCCCTCTCCGTTATGTAAGCCCAAGTACTTCTAATCAACCCTATCAGGTCATCTGGGACACGATGTTTTCTTAAACTGTTCACCAAAAGACCTATGTCTTGGCCGGTTCCAGGTTTGCTAGGAGCCCGTTCTTTTTCAAGAATTTCGTACACGTTCAACCATACTATTTCTAAACCTTTTCTTAGATTGTGACAGCAATCCGGCATTCGTCCCTCGTCATAAGCTTGTTGAGCACGTCCGAGTTCTCTCCAAGCATCATCCCATCCAAAACGGGATAGAGTTCCGCTGACATATTCCAAGATTTGAGGGGAAATAAACCCAGTAGATACAACTGGGATTTTTTTCTGAACTTCCCTTGCCAATAATTGCAGCTTATCACTTAAATCCCTAACAAAGATGTTTGTTATTGATCTATTGAAGTGATACACCATTTGATCGAAGTTTCTATCTCCGAAGGCATCTGTGCAAAAACTAATTAAATCAATCTCTCCTTGATTTATTTTCATTAGAAATTGGTACAATAGCGATAATCGGTCATCCAGATCAGTCGGCAAAGAGTACCTACCACTCCCGACGAATGACCCAACTGTACCAAGAAAATCCTTATACCATTGATCAATGTCAACGTTCCTATTCAATTTTAGAGAGCTAACTATTGGGCCAATTATTTCATTTTTTCCGCAAAAATCAATCAAAATATTCAAATTTGGTCCGAAACTGGTATAGTCGGAACCTAGAAGAGCATTAGAATATCCACTAAACCTTCTAAGTGACTCTTCTATTTTAGACAGTTCCTCGGTCATTCTCGGTTCCTACCATAAACATTACACGGATACTGATTCATAAACTTCTTGTCAATTTTTTTATTTCGCTCAAAATTCTCTTTAAAAGGGAAAAGTAAAAAACATCAGAGCGCGTGCTAACCCCCATCAAACTCTTCTGTATTTTCACTTGAGTGTACGCACACTCTCGTGAATTGGTTCAAACTTCGTTCATTCTCAATATTTTTCACCTCGATTTTTTTAAAAAAGTACTCCACTCCATATAAATCAAGAGATTGCACGCAATGTCTGTGGGATATTGACTGCAATGGTATTAGAAGTGGAAACATCAGACAGGGTGTCCATAGGTTCTCTTGAACTGTCAAAGTCAATAGCGTATTTCTGCGTATCTCAAAGTGAACTCAAAAGCGGAAACAAGCCTTTAGCGGCTTATGCTTTTTACTACTCGATATTTCATGCGGCACAATTCCGTCTTATAGTGGAGAAGAAGATTGCTTTTGAATCTGAAGAGTGGATTGCAGAAAAACCTGATGTTTCAAGCTTAATGAAGTGGTCTACACCTTGGTCGCACAACAGCGTCCTTAACAAGTTGAAAGAATTTAAAATTGAACAGGATTTCATTGATCTAATGGAAAACGCAAAAAACCTTCGTGAATTCTATAGTTATGGCCCGAAATTAATTCGCAATATAACAAGGAAGACTAGTTATTTTGTCTATCTTTCAGAGTATCAAGAATTGGCGGAAAACATCAAGAGATTAGTGACTAAGATGGAGGAGTGGTATACCAAGGTACCGCAGATAGTTAAGGAATCGCTTCTTAAAAAGGAACAAGCGTATTGTTTCCAATTCGCCTACTTTTTAACCTGGAAAAGTTGTGTGAGTTTTTTATGAAAAGAAATGGTTTTTTAAAATCAATCTGATCTAGAGTATATGTCTTAAGGCAACATTAAGGTCCGTGTAGAGAAGATGACTAAAGCAAATGTATTCATCATTGAGTCTTTAAGCTTCAATGATGAGAAAAACAATAGATTCGAAGGTAAATTTCTATCACAAATCCTACATTTGGGCAACAAAGAATCCATATATTATTATGTCCGGACAAAGAAAGAGTTAGAAAAGTTACTAAAGCTATTTAACAGAAGTAATTACCGATACTTGCATCTATCCTGTCATGGGGACAGAGAATCAATCTCTACAACGTTAGATCGCATTCCATTTTCAGAGTTAGCCAAGCTTGTGCGACCGTATCTGAGAGAAAAGCGATTGTTCATTTCCGCCTGTTCCGCAGTTAACGACGACCTTGCTAAAATTGTAATCCCCTCATCTAAATGCTTTTCAATAATAGGACCCGCCGAAGACATTCTTTTCAGTGATGCAGCAATAATATGGGCTTCATTTTATCATTTAGTGTTTAGGGAAGATCCAAAAAAGATGATAAGAGTAGATATATTGTCAATCTTGAAAAACGTGGCAAACACTTTTGGAGTTTCGATAAATTACTTCTCGATTAGTAAAAGATCCAAAGAAGGCTATAAACGAACGAAAATATCGCCAAGGAGGCGAATCACCGAGCAGCTTTAGAAAAAATGGAGGTTTGCGGGGAAATTAAGAAATCGGGAGATATCTCCACTGTGGGAGGGTTCAAATCTCTCTCGGCTGACGATTCCATAATCCAAAAAATCGGGGAAGTGTACTCTTACGCATGTAATGGTAGCCCGGGGTAGGTTAAAACTGTTATTCAAACTATGAAGTCGCAATTTACATTAACGTGTATAAAACTGGCATGCATGCTCACGGTTTCTTTTTATGCTGTTCCTTGATAATCCTGATCAGTATCGGTTTCGCTGGCTCATCGGTGCGGAGAATCCCAACTTTTCGACCCATCAGACCCTTCAATGTGTTCCGGGCTATCTCCGCCGCCCTTGAGTCCTTTGCGAACTGTACTATTTCGCCTCTAACCTTAACGTAGAGGTAGTCGTCATCCTCATAGAGGCCGCCATAGGTGCCAATGACTTCGCACCACGGGGCTAGATGGATTAAGGTGTTTAATTCTATCACCACTTTCTTTGCCTCACGAATCTCATTCATCACCCCTTCACCTTAAGTTTCTTCAATTCCATATTTCTTTCTTAAGCTCATCATCCACTTGGCGTAATCTTCAAATCTTCCGTGATGAACCCCACCTTCCTCCCATTCCAAATAAGGTTGCTCTTCGACTTCTATTTCCGTTTTCTTAGTGATTCTTACTTCTCCAGACGGCGTGATATCCCAAACCATAGTAACTAATGATCCCAAAATTAACCCGTCGCCTTTAGCAACCACTCTTCCGATTATGAATATTTGAGTTGTCGAATCCAACCCTTTTATAGGCTACATCCCCAAATCGCATGGGCACGTGTATTACGATTCTTCTGGCTTCCTTGACCATCACCCTTTCACCTCCCGCCTTTTCACTACCGCTTTCTCTTTAGGTATCTCAGCTCCACAAGATGGGCAAATTACGCCTCCGCTCTGAGTTGTCCATGTCTTGTCGTATTGCTTCCATTCTCCCTTGCAGAAAGGGCATTTCATCTTCACAATCAGATAGTCTGCAGGTGTAGGCGTCGGTACTTCGGGCGGTAATGGGTCTACTCTAGTGGCTTCGTGTTGGAGTTTAGAGAAGTCCGCTAGCTGATGTCCCTTCTTCCCTCTCCAAACGAAGTAGCCATGCCAAAAACAGTGGTAAAGGCGGTAGGGGAAAGTGTAGCTTTTTCCATCACAAGAAATGCTAATTGTATGCGTCATCGCCTTGCCGTCTCGGCATAGTGGACATCTTCCTTCCGTTTCAAACATCATAGCCCTTTCACCTCTCCTTTCTCATAAATGTCCCGTTGAGTTTTTATGGTTTTGTAAACTTATCGATTAGCCCCCCAAACAAAAACCTTCTCCTACCATCGCGCCACTTTGTCTCTCACTGCTTAAGAGAATTTGAGAATTTTTGACGTATTCGAGCAGTATCCGTTAACCTTTTTGTTAGCGTGCACTTATTTCTTGCTCACTCAGTATTTTTATTGCCTTAGAATCCTCAATTGTGACACCATCGGGCGTTCCACCCACACTTTAAATTTTGGGGCGGATGAGCTAGGCGTCCATGAGGACCAAAAACGTTGAATTCGTTAAGTTTTCACCATGCTTACAACCCACGTTTTCGAGAAATTTTCTGCCATCCATCTCACTTTCGTCTTGGATGTAAGGGTTAAGCCGCTACCCCCTTCATTGATAAAAGAGGACCTTGCGTTCAATAACGGCTCTGGCAGGGCGTGCATACATGGAGAATACTTCTTTCCATCCACATGACGCCCGAAGCTTTCTTAGAGGGGCTGGACAGGGTCTGCTGAAAAGGAAATTATGGCAACAAGAAAGACGAAGAAAGCAAGAGTGCACCAACGGCTAAGTTTATAGCATATGAGTTGGGGAAGAAAGACCATGCCTACAGGTCGATCTTTTGATAGGCTATGGGAGTTTGTGGGCGTACGTCAACATTAACGTATGAAGAGGATTAAATATGCTCTATTTCTATTCACTTGAATATGACCTGCCTTATTTTAAGGATAGCTCTACCAACATATCTGTCCATATATCGTAAGACTTAATAGATAATACTACTAATGGGTATGATTGGCTGTAAGCGTGGATATTCGGAGCGTGGGGAATTTGAATGCGAAGATAAAGATTGAAAATGGGACTCTGTTTGTTGGAGATTTTAAGACAAGCGATGATGAGATCGTTTCCTATTTCAGTGAGATATCTCCGGAAAATTTAGAAGAGAGGTTTGAAACTTCACTGAAGTTAGGCGTAGTCGCGCTTAAAACCATCGGCACTACGGAGAAGATAGACTACATCGAAAAGGAATTCTATAAGTTGAAACATAAGTTTGTGGAGATTCTTAATGAAACCGCGGATGATTTGGAGAAACAGATCAAGGAGAATTTTGGGGAAGAAGGAACATTCTCAAAAATCATTGATGAACATTTTGGAGAGAACGGCAAGTTAGTCAAGCAGATTTTCGACCCGACAACGGAGGGCACACCTTTATGCAAATTGAGACATCTCATCATCGAAAAGATAGACGAAATACGGACGGAATTAGGACTCACAAAAGCGGTTGAAGAAGTTAAAGAGGTAACCCCGATCAAGGGATATGAGTTTGAGGATCTATGTGAAAGTCTACTTTGTGATATTGTAAAGACACATTTAGGTGATGAATTAGAAAGAACTACCGATGTGCCCGGAAGAATTAGTGGGAGCAAGAAGGGGGACTTCGTGGTTACGTTGAGTGGAAGGCCTGATTGCAAGATCGTCTTAGAAACTAAGGATGTAGAACGTATGACCTTATCCAACATCCATGAGATCATGAAAGAAGCTATTGAAAATCGGGATGCAAAATATGGAATCTTCGTGACAAAATGGGTGGAATCTTTGCCAGATAGTGTAGGTTGTTTTAACGAATACCAAGGTAACCATTTAGTTTGCGCTTTAACCAGCAAGGAGCATGAAGGAATTATTCACCCTGAAATTTTGCAGATTGCCGTCTGTTGGGCTAGGATTCGCTCATTGCTCGAAAAGGCAGAAGCTGAAGGCCTCAATATTTCATTAATTCAAGCTAAACTCGGAGAGATGCGTAACAAATTAGAGTTATTTGCAAGAATTAAAAGGGAATGCACTAATGTTGAGAATACCGTGAACCGCGTAAGATCGTTGTCTGATGAGATACGCAATGGAATAAACACAGGACTAGCAGAGATCCAAGACGAAATCGTGAGAGTGATCGGAGACAATCCTTAGCGACTTTCCTGCGTGCCTAACTTCTATAAAAATGTCTTACTAAGTCGCAATTTGATATGAATTTATTTCGGTTAAATAGCGAAAAAACTGTTTTTAAGGAAGACGGTCTAAAAAGTTAAGCTTTGCGTATGTTCCTTCCCAAGTTAGATTTCTTTAAGCCGTATACTCTTTTGTTAACTAGCCAATAAGTGCTACTTTTTACTAACCTCTTCATATTATCATTTGGGTTTGGATGTGAGTGTATGAGCTTGCCTGCAATAGATGAGTGGGACGAATCCTACTTGCAATCTTTAATCCGAGATCAAGTTCAAGAAAACATCCATCTCGACTATAAAGGATCTGAAGCCTTGGACAATACTGAAGCAAAAAAGAACGAAATTAGCAAAGATGTCTCCTCTTTCGCGAACTCTGATGGAGGAATTTTAATATACGGAATGGAGGAAAGCGGACACATTCCAACAAGAATTAATGGTGTTGTGGTGGCACCCGGAAAAAGGGAATGGCTTGAACAGGTTATCAACTCCCGCATTCAACCCAAAATTGATGGATTAAAAATTAAGCAGATAGATCTCACTTCCCAACCTGGTCATGCTGTTTTTGTGATCCAGATTCCAATCGGGTTCACAGCCCATCAGGCCCACGATTTTAGGTATTATCGAAGGTATAATTTCCAATCTGTACCAATGCATGATTATGAGGTGAAAATGGTCATTAATAGGTTTAGAGAACCTGTGATAGAATTAAATGCTTCAACTGATCATGGAAAAGAAGTATCGCTTCCCATAGACGGTGAACTTCAACTTGTTTTGGAAATTGAGAATCGTGGTAAGGTAAGCGCTAAATCCGCATTGGTTAAGATATTCTTGCCAACAACCTTCAGGCAAACAACTAGTGGAGAGTGGTCAGAACTTCCTATTACGGAATATGCGGGACATGGAGTTAGGCCTTTTGAGGTGTTTATTGGTCCTCCCATTTTCCCCCCGATCTACCCTGGAATACGATTCCGCATATTGGGGCCAAACACTTCAGATATCATACGTATCCTATCTCCCGACGAGGTTTATCAAGTCGCCGCTGAAAGTATGGAGCGCCGCATTGAAATTCCGATTTTCTACGAAATATATGCAGAGGACATGGCTGCCAATAAAGGGAAAACAGTTTTGCGAATACAGAACAGCTTTCTACGCGTTATTCAAGGATAACTTAAAGGATAATCACCAATCGGATTTCTCTTAACTACTTTGGCTTCAAATACATACTCACCCGAGTAACAGGTACGCGCTTTTTCTTCTGGAAGTACCGTTACGTAAGTGATTAGATGCCCGGAAAAGGCTTCTTTGCCGGCCTTGGCTACCAGGCTCTCGACCTCACTCTCCGGATCCGGCAGTTCACTTCGTGGCGGGGCCTCCAAAAAAGGGGGAGGTTTGATATGAGCTCACGCTTGAGCATTGGTACATATGGTCTCACCAATTAGATTATTCTTTTAAAGGAAAAATGTAGCTGATTATCAATTCAGTAGCCTGAATGGCTAATGTTGCTGTTTCATATCGAATTTCTTCATGAACACCTTTGTTCCAAGCCTCATTAATCGATATAACTAATCTCTCCAAAGATTTTAGTATCTCCGATTCTTCTTTAGACTTCACATGCTTTATTATGAAATCTCTTCTTTCTTCTGCAGTACTTCCGAGTATTCCTTTTACTATTTCTCTCATGGACACTGAACAATGTCTATAGCGATCGGGATTGTCAGACTCTAAAGCCCGATAAGCCCCTTCATACATTTCAGCAAGTCTGGGATCATATTTAGCGATCGCATTTTTGATTTTATCCCACGGTTCTAACGGTAGTTCTCCCTTAACACGCCTTAGCGTATCAAAAACAACGATAAATGCTTGATATACCTCTTTTTGATGTATGTCGGCATATTCCAATGAGATATCAAGTATTTTCTTTATTTGTTCATTCAACCGTTCTTCTGTAAACATCGCAAATTTCGGTGACTTCCAATGTTCCTCTTTTAATAACTCTTTTTGTCTTTCTGAATAATCAATTATTTGTGTCTTAAGAGTTCTTGCAGTTTGAGGGCTAAAGCGATTAACAACTTCAATCATGTATCGATTGGTCTCCATGTATAATTCTAGCCATTTTCTGAAAGCCTGAAATCTATTTTTTCGTTCATTAATTGGAATACTTCTATAAAAGTCTCTAGCTGTGTCAGTTTTAGCCCTCAGTAAAAGATAATCTTTCATTAACTCCGGAATACTTTTCCTCCAAAATCGAAAGAGTGGCAACTTAAAATGAATTGTATTATTTTTAATGATATAAGATATACCCTTATTTGATCGTTTAGGGTCTCAGGATCGTGCAGCCTCCTCCAAATTCAGATTTCCAAAAATGTAGGAGATTCAGTATAAATTCGCGCTTGAGCGTTGGTAGCCCGGGGGAGACCGTTCCAAAGTTGTAATTTATACCAAAATCCCCTTTTTTGGGTGAAAAAAGTTAAATTGATATAATTTTGATATCTCGGAAATGTTAACGAGCGCTCTATCACACGAGTGACCTATGTCGTATTCCTTAAAGTAGAAATTAAAAACGTCGCAGACATAATTGATACCCTCTTTCAAATAATTCAGAAAGGAAAAACTGATGACTGAATTCTACCTTGGGTGATTGCTTGAATAATCGAGATAGGATTTTGGAAAAGCTTAGGCGCGATGGCTTAGGTGGTATATCTGAACTATCTACTAAGCTTGGGCTCCCAAGGACCACAGTGAGATATCACCTCCTGATGTTGGCGGCTGAAGGAGCGGTTCGGCGAGTTGAACTGCCGGAGCGGGTGGTGCTTTGGAAAGCGACAAAAGAATCTACACTATAATGGAAGCTAAAGTCACCTAAAGCTCCGGTTGTTTTTCTTTTTAATTGATGCGCACAAAGTGTGTTGAAGAAGAGTTTCTTCTTCAACGAACAAATGCCTTTGAATGATCGTATAACATGTTCTTTTGAAGATTGTTGCTATCATTTATATAATATTTATATACTAAGCTACTTCACGATTTCAAGAGCTTTGACGATTTTCTGAGGAAGATTTTCCACTAGATTACGAATGGCTTTAAACATTGTGTCCGTAATGAGGGGCTTCACCGAGTCTCTTTGGAGATCTTTTGGCAATTGATGGAAGACTTGTTCACTCGCAACGCTTGCTAGTATTGTCATTGGATCATCAGTTCTCAGAATGATGTCGATTAAATCTTTCTGGCTCTTTAAAATAGAATCGACGACCATATGCTGCCCATCACTTGTTAGGGCATATACTGTAAACCGCTTGCCCCTAGATGGTGTATAAACCAATCCTTCCTCTTCTAGTCCCCTTAGAGTTTTGTAGATTAATGATTCTGAAAAGCCAAGATCTTTGACTAATTGTGAGGAACGCACCGGATTTGGGTAAAGTCTAGCCAGTATTCTTGAAGCAACTAAGCTATTTATCTGCGCAGGACTTTTTTCAGTAATTTTTCTTACCATCTTATCTCCCTAATAAAAAAGTGCTATAGGAGCTATATAAAGTTATGGGAGCTTTATATTCCAGTAGAACTGACTAAAAAAATAAAAACAACCCTGACTACATTGAATTGTATGTCCCGCTCAGCAAAACTACCTGTCACGAGCCAAATTGCATCTACTTTGCCTAAAGATTTGTTCGACGGCTTAATCCTGATCGCTATCCAGCATCTTCTTCGTGATACTCTTACATTCCTTCTCGAATTAAAGAAACTAGGGTTTCGTAAAATAATCGTACTCGGCAAGAGCTATTCTTCACGAGATGAAGTGATTCAAGAACTTAATAAAAATGGAATATTTGCCAGCGTACATTCTAATGATGAACTAGATGATTCTAATTTCATTTGCAAAGAGGTTTCGAAAATTTATGAAGAATGTATTCAAAATAAAACTAAGTTCCTTATCTTGGAAGATGGTGGATATATTGTACCATCTCTACATAAAGCCTGTCCAAAGTTGTTAAATTTTTGCCTAGGTGCAGTCGAACAGACAAAAACTGGCCATTGGAGAGATGAAGAATTGGAAAAAAGCGTATCTCTTAAAATTCCTGTAATCAGCGTTGCTTATTCTGCGCTTAAACAGATTATTGAGTCACCCGAAGTGGGAAACGCTATCGCGCGCAACTTAGAAGTTCTCTTAGTCAAGATGGGCTCTAGTTTGAGTCAAAGGTACGTAAGCGTGTTAGGATATGGTTGGATAGGCCAGAACACGGCAATAGCGCTTAAGAACCGCCATGCCAAGGTATCCGTTTATGATAAAAGTTACGTTACGACAGTTAAAGCTCATTATGATGCTCGAAGGTATGGTTTTCAAATCGTGGATCGAGCAACTGGCTTAACGTCAGCTGAAATAATTATTGGGGCAACTGGTGATCCAAAGGCATCACTCAAAGCTGAAGATTTTGCGATTTTGCGAGACGGAGTAATTCTTGTGAATGCAACCTCGAAGCAAATTGAATTTGATATCCCTTATTTGGAAAGTTGTTGTACAAATAGAATCGTGCATGCATCGTTAGGCACCGAGTATATTATGAGGAATGGGAAAAAAATAGTGGTGCTAGCTGATGGTTTTCCAATTAATTTCTTCGTTGGGGAAAGTGTTCCTGAATCGATAATTGACATAATAATTGCTGAAATGTTAGTCTGCTTAAGAAAACTCGTAATGGGAAATCTTCAAAATAAAATCTATACTATTACACTTGGGGAAGAAGACAAAATTGCAGAAGAATGGTTGCAAAAACACTGAAAATTAGAATTTGGAATCACTATTATTATTTTCTTTTTTATCTACATTTTTCATTTCGTCTTCTCTTCCCCATCTTCAAACTGACATTTCATTTTTATCAAATCTGGTTATGGCAAAAGCAAGTCTATGTCTAGTGCACACGACCAATGAAACAACTCTTTGGTGGTCTGTCGGAGGGGCCTTTAAAGAAGAACTCTAAAAACGATGGAGATTGGACGGCTTGTTTTGAAAAGAATTAAACCTTTACAGCCATTTCCATCAGTTCTTTTTGCATCCCTTTGTTTTGATATTTTGCATCATTACTTAGATAATCTACAATAACTTGATATTCTGGTGGCGCCATCTTATCCTTCAACCAGTTTATTCCCTTTGACTTAAAAGGAATTAAGGAAAAAAGATTCATACCCAAGCTCTTAGCCCTTTCTAGGGCGCCCTGTTCCCGATCTAGCAAGACAACTACGTCTTTGCACGTTACGTGTAGTTTCTTACCAATTGCTTTCTCCCTCATTTGCGCTTCATATTTGACATGCTCGAGGGCGAGTAATTTACTATCGAATTTGGTAACTAAATCGTCCACGATTGCAATAACATCTCCATCTTCTATTTCGCCTTCTACTAAGGAGTGTTCTCCGTACTTCTCTATCTTATCCTGCAAGTCGGTGACATTTCTGACGCCCTCTAACTTTCGAGTGTAGCAGGAGGGCAGTCCGGAAAAAATCGTTACAGCGACCGCGATTGGAATACCCGCGACTGCAACGCCTACCAATTTATTGACGTGAGGGGCTTCATGCTTAATCAATTTTCCCATGGCAATTCCTATTTTCTTTAGCATCTCATTAGAATTATGATAACTACTTAGGGGTCTTAATTGTATATAAAATGGTGTCCAGAGCCCAGATACCATCACCCAACCTTCAGGTCTATCTCTATACCAAGTTCTAATCATGCCTTGCTGATACAGCATTTTGATTATCTCTTTTCCGTATTTTTCCTTTTCATCTTTCCAAGTCACGTGTGCTGTCCTCCAAACTTTTCATTTGATGCATATGCCTTCAATCTATTTAGCATCTCATTGTATTCCTTCGCCTTTTCACTTGGACTGCTCGAATAAATTACATCTCTACCAACATTCACTAGAATATTTTTGCCTCCTTCCCTTACAACCTTTTCTGGATCGCCTCTTTGGGCACCAATACCTGGAATCAGAAAAACCTTATCTTGTCCTGTTACTTCTCTTATTGATCTTATATCATTTTCAGTCACGTGACCCGTTGCACCCACCACGCATCCATCAGCATCGAACCGTTTCACATCTTCCGCAATTGCAATAAATACAGGCTTTGTCGCCAACATTGATTGCTTAAAATATTTGACAGCTTCTGGATTTGACATTAACGTTAGAACAAGTAGCCCTATTGGAGGGTCATATCCATGGGCTATAGCCACACCTTGTTCAAGGTTTCCAGGCTGGGCGTTTAAGGTTATTGCATCATATGCCCATTTATTTATCCAAAACAAGCATGCTTCAGCAGTTTCCCCAATGTCACCAAGTTTGCAATCATATATGGAAAGAAGGCCAGCGTTCCTGGCATATCTAGACAGTTTTTGGTGTTGTTGCTTTGAAAAACCCCGAACATATTGTTCATTTGGCTTTACTGCAATGCAATAGTCCGACACTTTATCAATAATATCATAGCAAAAATTTAGTCTAGCTTCATTTTCATCCGTATCAAGAAGATATTTCTGAGGAATAACGTCCTTCTTTCGTTGGCTTGGCAAAGCAGGGTCAAGACCTATACAAAGTATGCTGTTTTTCTGTTTTTGCAATTCTAAGAACCTTTCAAGAAAGCTCTTCTTACCCAATGTCCTTATCACCTGTTTATGTGAACAGTTCCAAGCTTTCCTTTCCACGAGAGGAATTTGTGTAGCCTCGCACGTAAGTATAATCTTTTTTTGTGTTAAAAGGTCTAGAATCGCGCTCAATAGGATCATCTTCTATTTTCTTCTGGTTGCGATTTCTCCATTCAACTACGAATACATCTATTGGTTCTCGGCGATTGCGGAAAGTGTATCTTCCGAGCTTTATGCAACGTTTTTTCAGAGAATCTTCCATTACGGACCAAGCTTCTTGAGTTACAGCAATTTGACCCGGATAGAGACCAGTTTTCTCCGTCAAATAGTACGCTGTGATGAAAGCGGTTCCATATGGAGCGCCGTAATCCGCTCTTGGATCACCAATGTCTATTCCCATCTTTACAAATCTAACAAAATTTCGATCCAGCTTATTTTGAAGTTGGCAACTAAAAGATACCGCGTGATCAAGAGAGCTAAAGGTCAAAAGTGCACCGTCACCTCCCAGCGGAATGAAATGTATCGGATTCATTCTCGATGCAAGATCGATCATAGCTTCTTGCATAAGCCTCTGCAAAGTTTCACGTGCGTCATTTGGATCCACCTTTAATTGTTGTGCTAGCCATTCTGATGATGGAACAAATCCGTGCGCATCGACAACAACGCAAGCAAGAGTCTTTGTTCCTTTTAATTTTGAAACCTCTTCCAGTATTTTTTTCCGAAAACCTTCCGGGTCTATTCTGAAATAGTTATATTTTTGAGGAGGAGGCGGAGTAGGAATATCACGCTTCAAAATTGTTAGGATCTGGTTGAACACTCTTCTCAGAGCAAAAGCAATTGAAGACACTCGTTGTCCCGAGTTGACCAGGTTAACGAATTCGTCTAAATCAGCTTTGACAACGCCTAGTTCAGGACACAAGTCAATTAATCTGTTAGCATACCAAGCAACATTCTTCTCTTCGCCGGTATACTGGTCAATCTTTTCTCGTCGAGTATCCCGGGCTAATCGTAAGCTTGAAAATCCTTGTCGTAACATGCTAGAGAAACAACCTACAACTGGCTCATAGAGTAGAAGTCTTCCAAGAGGATATGGAGGTGTATCGCTTAGGTTGATTGGCACTTCGAGTTTTTCTAAAAGTAAGCGTGTCAAAGTTCGCCGCGGATGCGTTTCAAGTATCCTCTCTAACCTTTCTTTTGTAGATGCGAGTGTTTTATATCGATTTAATTTGTCTTCGAGCTGAACATGGGCATTTGCAATGTCTTCGAGAAGAGGTTCGATCGTTCTTCCCTTCGGAAACTTTGTTAGACCTTCTGGAAGAGTTGTAATTTCACGCTCTATTCTATCTATCAACGTGTTTACATGCTCGCGCCATATAGTTAATTCCTCATAACTGCAAATGTAAGTTAGTCTTCTATTGCGACAAGCCGCAAGAGTCCTTAAGATATTAGTTGTTTCATCGTCTCCATCTGAATAAATAGATCTATAAATATCAAGAAGTCCTTCTAGAAAGTCAAGTTCTTCAGGCTCCATATCTTCTAGAACCTTATCTTCAGTCACTTCAAGAGCAGATTTCCATATACCAGACTTCAATGATTTTAAATCTAACAAGTTCTGCGCTCTCCCGAATTCTCTCAGACTGTGAAAGCCGCCATACGGAGCTCGTTTTTTAGGAACGATAACCAGTGGACCGTAGAGATATGGAACCCAACCTAAGAATAAGGGATCAAAGCGTCTGTAATCCCAGTCATGTTGAAGATTAGTGAAGACTTTCTGAACTAACCCATCTCTGGGTTTAACATCATTTAATAGAAAACGTTGTAACGAATATGGTAAGAGTTTAGCTAATTTTCTCTCAGCAATATCTTCAGTTGTAAAGGCACGAGGCCCTTCGAACCAACTTCCAAACTCACTCAAAGCATATGATCGTATGCCTACAAAGGTTTCATTATCTAGCTTTCTAACCTCAAAGTCAGGCTTAATTAAGCCACCGTCAAGCAAAATATCGACAGCGCGACTCAAAAAGTGATACCTTACATCGGGCAACGCAACTTCTAACTCAGTAAAGCTCATGCCGCGTAGATTGTTAGCCTCTGCATATTCACGAAGGACTTCTATTACCCGCTGGCAGATTATCTCAACTGATTCATCCGTATCTCTCCACATAGCAGAGCTGTATTCATTTCGCTCTCTTGTTTCATTGATCTTCCAGTTCATTAATTCTCGTTTGTCGCGTGGCAGGAAAATCAACTTTCTTAATCCCTGTTCTATATCATTTTCTATCACTTTTTTAATTTCACTTCCTAACTTTGGACCCCACAACTTTATCCAATCTTCATACTTTGCTTCAATGTTCTCATGTTTCACACAATTATCAGGTAATAGCCCCATAATGTGAGATATAGCTATTAAACCGAGTTTAACGGTGCAATAGTTAACAAACAAACGATGGATTATTTCGCATTGAACATCTATGAAGAGGTCACGAAAATCGTCTAAAATAATCATATAGTGCGACCAAGGTTCGCCTATTGTTCCAACTAATTTGAGAACATCGTCGCTTTTGAGTTCAACTTTAGGAAATATGATAGGGACCAGATTAAGCATCTTTGTCTCCGTATCATAAAAAACTCGGAGCTTGCATGCTCCTTCTTTTTTCACAGTTTGGGGTAGCAGCAATCGTTCCCATTCAAAGCAATCGTGAAGCTCTATCGTCATGCACAACAATTCCTTTCTGTTTACAGGCGAAGGTAGGAAGTATATCTCGCCTATTGAAGCTATTAATTCTTCAATGTCGGCAGTTTCAAAACCCGTATTATTAAGGTTAAACACAAACCTTAAATGGTCTGTATCCAGAGGTATCGTTCCAAGGATTGCAGTGTTCAACATATTTGCTGCCATGTAGGAGAATTCTTTATCATCCAGATCCATACATGATATTACTTGCGTGTCCTGCAAAGTACCCTCAGTTAGACATGACTTGCGTCTGATGAGCGCTACTGTTTCTACCTTTGCTCCGTAACGCTCAAAGAAAACTCTTAACCTTTTAAGCTGGCGGCCTCGCTGCACTGACTCATCTAATATAAGGACACGTTTACCTTTAAGTTCTTGGCGCCTTTTTTCGTCTGAACGCCAGTGAAAGGCCTCCCAATATACTGTTTTGTCTGCATAGTCAACTGGGATGAGTTCTGTCGCTTCAAAGAATCTTGCAGCTTTTCTATGGTTCATCACTACCCAGTCAGGCTTGAAATCATAAAATTGTTGGTTTACAAACTCCATAAATACTGGTCTAAACCTTGCAACCCACGCGTCCTCGAATCTAAGGAGTAAACTCATGTCAATTGGTTTAGACTTTAGCAAGTCCTCTTTCAAGCGCAACTTTGTTATGAAAGATGGGTCTATCCTAAACTGCCCCCCGACTTTTTGGGCACCAATTTGCCCCCTTCTTATCATACGATATACTGTCATCCGCGAGACATTAAGAAACTCTGCCACTTCTTCTACTGTAAGTAATCTTTCAGTCATACATGTTACTCCTGATTATATTTGTTAACTGTTGTTAATCCTTATTAAGATTTCGGAAGCACGTTAGTACGTTTGTTTCTATATTTTACTGTTGCCTTGCGAAGTAGCAATAGAAAAAGACAAGGCTACGGACTTATTGAGAAAAATTTTATTTGCACATAGAATCATGGCAATTAAATCGCGCGCGAAGCTTAGATTGTCCGCTCAGCAGGGTGAGGCTAAAACGTGAGCCATGGAAAATTGCAGAACTCTGATGAAGGTGAAGAAGCCAGAGTTAACATCAAATGTGTCGTGTCAGAGGAGCCTGCGCGCGTTCTTAATATGGCCTTTAATCTAGGTTTTTCCTTAGGTTAACGGTTTTAAACTCTGAAGTAAAATTAAAAGCTACCTAGGATTTGAAGTCGATTTTCTGGTATTTTACGCTCAAAACGAGTGAAATTTGAGCGAAATTAACCCCTCGAAGATGGTGCGGGGTGTTAGATTTGAACCCACGTACCTAGCGACATCACCGCCTCCATTGAAACGGATTCTCGCGGTAAATTTAAACGTACGTTTAGAGCTAACCCCCGGCGCCATCCAAATCTAGCATTTTAGGGCCTACCGCCATCACCCAGCTCTTCCTCGCCACGGCAACGTCAAATCCGCACCTCGGACACTTGACCATACCTTTAACTGCATCACGACGGAATACTGATATGCCAATCTTAACGAACAAAAATTTCTAACAAACCTACAGCATTTTCGGATCTTACGATGCTATTAGATCCACAACATAACGCGCAAAATAAGTTAAACAGCGACTCCAAAACATAGCTAATGAGCAGAAAAAAGGAGAGTTTGCGGGGGATATCACCACTAGTCGTTGAAACAATTATATCCTCTAACCCTCGTTTGTATACCCTAAAACCAATTAACTAAAAAATTAAAAGAACGACATCTACAACAAAACCTTCATAGACTGGCGATAACGCTGTTGCGCGCGCAGAACGCTTTAAACATAATCCTCCTTACTTTTATTCTGAAATGCCTTTTCGATATATTTTTCCCAGCTTTTCGGCCATTTTTCTTTACTTTCGAGCCATCCTTTAACTTCTCCCCAAATTTTATCCCTCGTCTTGGGATTAACTGCCAAAATATCTATGTCAGCAAAAGGTAGCCTTGGATTATACCTGACGGACAAACGGACGAAATAACCTTCAGTTTCAAGATAGGTGCCAACTATTTCGCTATCGACATCTTGCATACATGTTCCCCTCGAATTACTAGCAGCCTCGACATCTTCTATTTTATCTTAGAGGATATTTTATCCCATCTATTCTTATATTCTTCTGGATGCTTGCAAAGATCTTTTTCGATGTTGAGCAGGTGTCCGAAAGTCTTAGGATATTTTGGGTAGTAACAAAAGTGGCATTGATGTTTTTTGCCAAACCTGGACAATTCTGGTCTAGGTTTCTTTAATACCTCTATAAGTTCCTCGTGGGTGAATACGAACATTTCCTTAGCTCTATGTTCTTTGAAGGTTACAAAGACACAGTTATCGAACCCTTTTTCTTCAATCTGTTTTCCCTCGCCAAAAGTAGCCACTACGTATGGCACATCATTTTCAACATTATACTCTCCAGATTTCACTTCAATCTTCACTTTATCTGCGACCTCAATGTCGTGCTTTCCTTTCATTTGCTTTTCTTTTCCAACTTTGACATCAAGCCCTTCTTCTGCAAGTTTGAGGGCAACTAGATATTCTGCAAACTGAGACTTGATTTTCCAGTCCTTTACCCCAGTCGTATATAGTACATCTAGTGCATTTCCAAGCAAGTTCACCAGTTTCCGTAGCTCTCCCTTTTTCATCTAAACATCACTTCGAAGCAAGTTTCTTGTGCGCGTCTTCACTTTCACGAACTCCTCCAGCTTAGATATAACTTTCTGTACAAAAGTAGTACAAAGTACGCAGAAAGGGGAATAACTGACGTGCTGATTGGTAAAAGAAGTTAAACACATGAACCTTCTTCAAGCATGTGTTCGAGTTGTTGGAGCAGGTATTTTCTCTGGTGGAGAGAATTTCGCCATTGAGCGTCAAGTTCCCTTCGGCGCTCAGGAGAGATTTTCTTCTCTCTTTGTAACTTATTAAGTAAATCCACAAAATCCCTGTATTCGTCGCGATGTGCCCTCTTCCTTGCTTCTTCTATTAAGGATTCCCAGCCCTCTTTCTCCAAAGCCTCTTGGAAAGCTTCCCTGTCTAACTTCTGATTTCTTTCTTTCGACAACCTATGACGCTCAGCATCGTAATAGTTTTCATAGAGTCTTTTCTCTGTAATAAAGACCTGAGTAACACCCTCTTCTCCATAATTAATCGAATGTTTTTGCGGATAGTAGTTATAGGTCGCATCATCATACTCTAATCCGAGTTCCCTACACGCTTCAGCCAACTCAGCAGAGGAGAATGGCTCATTAAGGCGCCCCATTAAAACGAGGTAGCCCGCGAAATACCAAAGAGGATACCCTTCTTGGAACAACTGCTTAATAACTCCTTTGGCTTCTTCTATTCGGAATGTATGTTGAAACATATATCTCACGACAATATTTGACCTACTTAGGTCTTTCCAACTTTCTTAGAGCAGCTAAAAGCAATTAAAGTTTTATGATCTCTATACTGGCAACTACGACCCAAGCGTTGCGCGCGCATAGAGCAAGGTTGCCTTCCAATGCCGTAGCTGTAGATATGATTTGATTGAGAACACCTTATTGTCTTCAGCTTCAAGGCGCCTAATTTCTAGCACTCACATAACCAAAAAAGGGGTAATGCGCGGATTCGTTGGCGATGTATCCAATGCCCGCGGAAAAATCCCAATCTGGTAGGTTTGGGTCGACTATATTCTCCGCTTTGTAACGATGACTTATCCAGCATGAAATACAGAAAAAAAGAGGGTTTTGCGGGGGATATCTCCACGACATTGCCTAAATGCGGGTTTACTGGGCTGGAAGGTTAATTGGCGAAAAGTACATTTAGAATTTTTAAACCTCCCAATTATCTTATTAATTAGTGGGAGCGAAGTTATGCCGACAGATTTGAAGTATGAGCGAGAGGTTCTGTTGAATCTTTCGGTGTTCTAAATCGGTGTTGAAAGTTCGGTGGTAGGGTAGGGCTATCTCCTCGTTTATCTCTCTTATGAGATTCATTATGCGCTGAAAATGGTAGGAAACCTTTTCATTTTCTGGTAAGGGTATGGACTATGATAGACATCCGTTTTACTTCTGCCTCTTTTTCAACCTTAATTAGCTTCTCAGCCTTAAGCATGAGATGCGTGTGCCCCCTGGAGAGGTCGTAATCCGTGAAGCTTGGCGCGAGAGCTGGGAGGAGACAAAGGAGCAGTTTAGGCTTTAACCGACAGATTTAAACGACAGCCCTCGTCTAGCCCGAGGCTCCATCTAAAATCGTTAAAATAAGCATTTTTATTGAACAAGTCCGACGCGATTGGAATGATGGTTGCCAGATAGCCAGAGAAACTATTTTCATGGAATACGAAAAGGTTAAACCGTATCGCACGTGACTGGAAACTTAGGGAAATTCCTCAGTCCTCTTCGTCTGCAATTGCATCGTAGTCCTCGAATCCTCCTACTTCGTCTAGGATAGTCAAGCGACCACACCCTAGACAGAACTCATCTCCTACAGTAATTGTAGCTCCACAGCGAAAGCATCTGTAAGTTCTCGGTTTTCCTTTCTTCCTTTCTACTGTCATAACTTGAATTTCTTCCGGTGTGGGTTTATATCTATAGTCATCCATAGAAACGCTCCAATGATTTCCTACTCTGGGCTGGCCTTTGTCTTTACTTTTCTTGAATTTCCATGGTCGTCTTTTGGCATTGCGCTGCTTTCTAGTGGGGAGAAAATAGACGGATTTAGTTTCAATCTTATCTTTTTTATAGCCACACGCTTTCTTTTTTCATCCATGCGATCACATACCCATTCTTAAATGGGAATTATTTGCAGAGGAATCTCTCCAAAACCGTGATTTATCCATTATGAAGTAACAATTAGTAATCCAAATCAGCTGATAGCATGGCTTGACTGTTTCGACTTTGGTGGTCTGATTTAGGTTCTTTTGACTTCTTGTAAGTTTCAAGTTTGTGTGGCTAAAGTTTGACGTATAATATAGCGCGCGCGCTTCTTGCGAAACTTTAAATAATGAATAAAGTCAAAAAGTCGTTAGGTGGTTTTATGACCATAGGTATTGGAGCTTATGGACCTAGAGCTGGTGAAGCTGTTTTTATGGCGCTTCAAAAGGCAGAGAAAGTTGGTGAAGGATCTATAGGAGGCTTCGCCGTTTTTGCAGTCATTAAGAATGACAGAAAATTGGTTTACTATAAAACTCAGAGAGGCGGGACTGCGACTCTTGTGACGAGGGGGGAAGTAACAGGTGTTCTTCCTCCACCCGATGTTTTATCGGCTAAAATAGCGGGAATCATATCAAGCGGACCTGATAGACCTGAACCCTTGGAAAAAGCTTTGCCAGCAAAAGCAGGTGTCGGTCTCGTGAGCGGGCATAGAATCCCAATCTTGGCGTGTAGGGTCCATGGAAAGCCACTGAATCAGGAAGCTTTAGAGTTGATGGAAAGCGGTTTAAGTGCTAGTGAGGCAGTGGAGAGAGTTATTGAAGAGAACCTCGAGAAGGATGCGGGACTTGTCGCGGTTGACGTAAACGGTAGTGTCGGTGTAGAGAATTCCGCAAGAGTGGAACGAAGAACCGATGTTGCGAAAATTTATAGAGAGAATATGGCGAAGGGTGCAAAAGTAGCCGTCTTAATGAATGAGATACACCCTGTCCCTGGTGTGGCTGAGGTAGCTACAGGTGTAGCCATGGACATCATGACCGAGAAAAGAAAGCCTGATCTCGAGATATTGGTTAAAACAGGGAGTAAAGCAGAATTCGGACCCAAAGATGAGGTGCATGTAGACGAAAAACTTTCGGTTATCAGGTTAATTACGTCGGATAAAGATAATTTGGTTGGAAGGCAGGTCTGCTGTATACCTTACGGAGGAGCTAAAGTAGTTCAGAAGAGTAGGGTTATAGGTTATACGATAACAGAGCCATTAACAATAGTTGAGGACGGGATTATAGTAGATCTGAGTGGTCAAAAGGAGTTTTATGTAGGTGTTAAGTACACATGATTCAATGCATCGCATAGTATAGTTGACAATTAAATAGTCTTTAGCAGAACTCAAGAACCCTTAACATTTAATACAAAGCTTAATGTGGTTTGTTAGGTTGAATTTTGATATAATTATCAAAAATGGAATAATAGTTGATGGTACTGGAAATCCTTGTTATAGAGCGAACATTGGAGTAAGAAAAGATAAAATCGCGAAGATATCTCGATACCTTTCAGATTCCGGTGCTACTATCATCGAGGCTGACGGTGAGGTTGTGTGTCCCGGATTTATAGATATCCATTCCCATTCAGATATGAGTATAATGTCAGATAGAAAGGCTGAACATAAAATAAGGCAGGGAGTCACTACTGACATCGTAGGGAATTGCGGTTTTTCTCCAGCTCCAATAAGGGAAAATACGTTTGAAGATCTAAAAACATACATTAGCCCAGTTGCGGAGGAGGGTTATTCTTGGGATTGGTCAACTTTTGGGGAGTTTTACAACGAATTGGAGTCAAAGGGATCGAGTATCAATTTAGCTCCCTTAGTGGGACATGGAACGATCAGAATAGCAGCAATGGGCTTCGAAGCTAAGACGCCTGACCCAAATGAATTTGAAACTATGAAGTCTCTGCTTACAGAGTCATTAGAACAAGGCGCCTTAGGTTTAAGTTTTGGGTTAGAATACGCGCCAGGGATATATTCAAAAACTGAAGAAATCATTGAACTTGCAAAAATTGTAAGTCATTATGGTGGAGTGTGCACGTTCCATATTAGAAATGAGGGTGATTTTGTATTAGAAGCAGTTACAGAAGTGTTAACGGTGGGAGAGGAAGCCAATGTTCCCGTAGAGATTTCTCACCTAAAAGCAGAAGGCAGGATGAATTGGGGTAAAGTAGGGGAGGCTATCCAACTTATAAATGAAGCACGCGCTAGGGGTATAGATGCGACCTTCGATGTTTACCCATACACAGCGTCTAGCACTTTCCTTACGATAATATTGCCACCTTGGAGTCTTGAGGGCGGAGTCCATGAGCTGTTGAAGAGGTTAAAAGACCCGGGTTTGAGACAAAAGATTAGGGGGGACATAGAGAAAGGCGTGCCTAGTTGGAGCAGCATGGCTAAAGCCTGTGGAACATGGGATAACATCCTAATCAACTATTGTGAGAAAAGAAGCGAATGCTTGGGTAAGACTATAAGCCAAATCGCATTGATGGATGGTAAGGATCCATATGAAGCAATCTTCGATCTTTTACTGGAGGAAGCGGGTGCGGTTTCTGCTGTTTTCTTTACTATGAGTGAAAATGACGTTATAACCGCTTTAAAAAGCCCATTATCTATGATTGGAAGCGATTCAGTTAATTTAAGTAGAGCTAAGCCGCATCCTAGGACTTATGGTACATTTCCAAGAGTTTTTAAAAAATATGTTGATGAGATAAAAGTAATCGGCCTTGAAAATGCTGTGAGAAAGATGACATCGTTACCCGCACAGAAACTTGGGCTATATTACCGAGGCCTTCTGATGCCTGGTTTCTCAGCTGACTTAGTGATATTTAACCCTTCAGAAGTGGCAGATAAAGCCTCCTATGAGGACCCACGCCGATATCCTATAGGGCTATCTCACGTGCTTGTCAATGGGCAAATTATTTTTGAAGATGGACAATTTATACAGAGTTATCCTGGAAAGATCTTGAAGAGGGATGCAGGGTAGGTGGTCGAAAAAGCTAAAAATTCTTGGTTGACAATACACCATCAAGGAGGTTGATAATTGTCACGCCAATACCAGGGCCAAGGGCGCACTATAGATCTATCCCAATATCCTGTTGTGGACAGCCACTGCCACCCATTTCTCCCGGGAAAAGAAGAGAAGGAATTCGACCAGCTATTCAACTTATCCACCCTCTCCATACCCAAGCTCCACGGCGAAAACGTAATCTTGTATAGGAAAGTGATGAGGGAACTGGCAAGGGTACTGGGTTGCCCATTTGAGTTCTGAGACAGCATGTCCGTGACGACGTGAGGATTCACGGAATCATCACTGAGGGGGGTGAGGCTCCAAACATCGTTCCTGAAAAGGCGTCTGCTCGCTTCTACGTGAGGTCGACGGAGCGCTGGTATTTAGATGAGGTAACGGAAAAGGTGAAGAATTGTGCTCGAGGAGCAGCTCTTGCCACCGGGGCCGAATTGGAGATCAGCAGCTTTGAACCCAGCATGGACAAAATGATAAATAACCCCACGCTGAGCGAGACATCCCGGAAGAACTGGGAGCGCTTCACCACCAATATCCTAGACGAAATTAAACCGCTGGGTTCGTCCGATGTGGTAAACGTAAGTCACGTGGTTCCAACGATACAGCCCATGATTTCGATCGCCCCTGAGGGCATACTTCCACATACCAAGGAGTTCGTAGAAGCTAGGGTTTCGGAGAAGGCTCATCAGGCTCTGATCATTGGGGCTAAGACGCTGGCTATGACAGCCATAGATCTGCTGGCCACCCCAGAAATAATTAAAAAATGAAGGAGGAGCTTAAAGAACTGAAGAGAGGACCGCTAAGTAAATGAAATGCCTCTCCCTTTCTCTGTCCTTAGACCTCCCTTCGACTATCCTGAAGGATCGCCTGCAAATGTACGTGCGCACACATGCGCGGGTTATCTTCTTCTATAGTGTTGTTAGAGAAGAATAGTAAACCTAGCGCTTTTTCGTCCAGCCGTGTCACAAAGGGTTCTGATATAAATAAAAAGGGTGGTGATGGTTTAATTCGTTCCTTAGACCCGCAAGTTATGTCGATGTCGGGGGGGCTTCTCCCCCTCCCCAAAGCCACCTGGGCTCCATGAGAGAGGGCACCAGTTTCATCGCTAGTGCACAAGCAATAACGTCCTCTGCTATATAGATGTACATTATTGGGGTGAAAAACCAGATGTTCACCATATCCCAGAAGGGTATTCCGAATTCGATTGAACAGGAGTAACTTCCCCAAATTCCGCCGAGAGCAGCCTCTAAGACGGTGAAGACAACCAGAAGGTATAGGTAGCGTTTCCATCCGCTGGCATTCCATATTTTCTTTGAGAATACGCCAGCGCCAAATGAAAGTATAGTATAGTACGGGAGATTGATGAATGGATATATCGGAAAGCCCACAATGATCCCGGTTATGAGACCCGCCCATGGACCTGAGGCCAACCCCACGATGCTGACAAGCGGTTCTCTAATGTCTATGATGTACGGTGGGACAAGAGGTATCTGTATGCCCAAAGCGGACCACGCGAAGGCAAGTCCACCGAAAGAGGCTATTATTCCTACCTGTCTCGCTGTCAGAAGTACTTTTTTCTTTGGAACCTTAACTTCAGACATCGCCTTTCCCCTTTGCCCACTACTTCTTGCAGTATTGATATATAAATCTAATCGTGGATGCCCAGTAGTCCCTTAACAAGGGTAAGCGTTAAGCCATCGAACGTCCCATAGCCAAGAAACATATCGCTTGTGAGTACACCAAAGAAACACGTTGCCAAGAGAATCGTGATGGCTATGTAGTCGTTTCCAGTGAATTCAAGTTCTTTAACAAACGTCCTATCGCTGATGTTGTAGCTAAAGCCCTTTGACTCCAGAGCGATTGCTATTTCATTTGCACGTTTGAATGAAACGTATATAGCTGGCACAAGCATCTCTGTGAGAAGTGCCTTAAGCTTCTTGACCACGTTATAGCCTCCAGATTTCCATCCCCTAGACCTAAGAGCTTCGCCTATCTTTCGATTTTCATCTATCAGCACCGGCACATATCCAAAGGTCGTGGTCATAGCGATTCCGAAGGAAACCGGAAACTTCATTTTCACAAGCCCAAGCACAATATCCGTCACAGGTGTTATCATGAGTAACAGCCTTACGCATAGGAGGATACCTAACATCTTAGCCATGAGACCTAACATCTGCACCAGTGTCTCAACGTAGATAGGGAGGGAAAACCATTCGGAACGAACTAGCCAGAAAAGGAGGTGTGGGTTTGGTGGCTTCAGAAAGAACATGGTAAGCATACAGTATCCAACTATGAAGAAGATCACCGCCTTGACGAAGGAGGTTATCACATTTCTAGGTACGCCGCAGAGCCGAGCGAGCAAAAGTACCGCTACCAGAACGACGGACAGAAAGATCGGATCGCCCCAGAGAACCTCTAAGACAATCGTTGTCAAAAAGAAAACTATCTTTGTCCTCGGATCAAGCCTATGAAATACCGTTTTTCCAGGTATGTACTCGAAGGCCATTTATCAAACACCTCTAAGCACATTGACCATGATATGTTGCATCTCTTCGACCGTCAAGACGTCTTTGGGAAAACAGTATTCCTCAAGCATTTGACTCAATCTTGTGATTTGAGGCGGCTTCAAGAAGGTCTCCGAGAGCAACTCAGGCTGCGAATAAATTTCTCTCACTCCTCCATCAGCGAGGATCCCACCTTTTTTTAGGAGTATGACCCTCTCTACGTACTCAGCTGTGATGTTCATGTCGTGGGTTATCACGATGATAGTCTTTCCTTCCCGGTTAAGTTCCCTCATCAGGTCCATCATTCCCTTAGACCTTTTGTAGTCTTGGCCCGTGGTAGGCTCGTCTACAATCAAAACCTTAGGCTTTAAAGCGAGGACTGACGCGACGGACACCCTCTGCCTCTCACCTTTACTAAGGTTGAAGGGGTTATCGTCGAGTAAATGTTCAAGCTCCGTTTTCTTAGCCGCTCCCATTACCCTTTCCTTTATCTCCTCTACAGGTACTCCGATGTTCCTCGGACCAAACTCGAGTTCCTCCCTCACTGTCCTCTTAAGTATCTGGTGATCGGGGTTCTGGAAACAATAGCCGACTATACGGGATAGATCAACAGTGGATGCCTTAGTTGTATCGATTCCGTCGACGATTACTTTGCCTTTCGTGGGCTTCAGAAGACCGTTGAAATGCTTTACGAGGGTAGTCTTACCCGACCCGTTCTGCCCAATTATGGCGACGAAGTCGCCCTCATAAATCTTCAGGTCTACGTCTTTCAAGGCTATAGTTGGACCTCTGGGATAAATATGCCAAAGTCCCTGGGTTTCAATTATCACTTTTTTCTCTTCCGGTATGGCTCGCGTATATTTATGACTCGGAGCTACCTTTCTGCTCTCGCTTAAGAGCTTGGAAAAATTTGCGACAGCTTCTTCTAAGGTAATCGGTAAGGTATGCAGTTCGATTCCTTCCCTTTTGAGCGTAGACGCTAACAAAGTGACTTGTGGTGGTTTAAGCCCTATTTTTTCCATTATTTTCGCGCCTTCTTCAAGCACCGTTCTTGGACTTCCTTCTAGGATAATCTCTCCCTTGTCTATCACGACGATTCTGTCTACGAGATTCGCTAGGTCCTCCATCTTGTGCTCAACGATAACCATCGTCTTCGCCTCCGCTTTCGCCAAACTCATGGCTAGGCTGAGCATCCTCGAACTACCCAGGGGATCAAGCTCTGAGGTGGGCTCGTCTAGTACGTATATCGTTGGTTGCATCGCCATAACAGCGGCAAAAGCGCAAGCTTGCTGTTCCCCACCAGAGAGTGTATGGGGGCTTCTTTCCTCATATCCTTCAAGTCGGGCTACTTTAATACATTCCTTAACTCTTCTTTTTATTTCCTCTCGGTCGACTCCGTAATTCTCAGGACCGAAAGAGATTTCGGCTTCAACAGAGGGACATACTAGCTGGCTCGATGGGTCTTGAAAAAGTGTGCCTGCAAAGAAGCAAATGGTCGAAAGATCGTACTCAGTCGTAACCATGCTATGGGTAACTACTCTCCCCCTCATCTTTCCTCCGAAAAAATGCGGTATCAGTCCATTTATGCAACGACAAAGGGTTGTTTTTCCCGCCCCAGAGGGGCCAGTAACCATCAAGACCTCACCCTTTTTGACCCTGAGATTTATGTCCTTTATCGCTGGTCTGGTGCTTCCAGGGTATGAGTAGGTGAGATCTTCTATTACAATCTCATCCCCGCGCACATCCAAAGTGGCTGTCCCGATCGTGCTAGGGCGAGATGTCGGTTCCATCCCCACTTTAGTCATTCCAGATGACCTCATTTCCTGTAATGTCTATACCACAGGTACCCTATCAATAATACTATGAATATCGATAGATACCCTAGCGTATTTGCGATTTCTACGTGTTCTGCGGCTAGCCCCCCGATGGTAAACCCGAAAAGAGACAACGCTATGTAGACCACCACGAAACCCAAAACAGTCAGTATTAAGTACACGTTTCCTTTTTCTATCTTTCCTCCCCCCTAAGTTTGTTTTGCTCTATTGTTCTTCATATTTGCGCATTTAACTTTTACTCAAGGCTTTGTAGCTCCCTCCTAAACTCTCGTTCTTACGCCGAACCATTCCAGCTAGGTGTGCATAGACCTATATCGTGGAAAGTTTAAACAATAAGCGCAAAAATTGATTGAGGTGAGAGCGTGGATAACCCCAAAATAAGTGTCGAGGATATCGTGGCTCTTATAGCAAAGCCTTACCCGGAATTTGAGATAAGACGCGGAAAAACCGCTTTGCTATTAATAGATATGCAGAAGATCGTAGGTGCAGAATTTCTCATCAAGGAGGCCGTTAAGGCTGGAATGCCAGAAAATGATGTTCGAGAAGCCCTGAGAGATTTTGATGAACGCGTTAAGGGAGCTGTAGTTAACGCTCAGAAATTGCTAAAGGCTTGCAGAGAAAAGGGTTTTGATGTTATTCACGTGAAAATAGAGGCGCCTACAGAGGATCCAAGACATACTGCAAAGATAAACCGTAAAGTTGGACTTATAATTCCACCGGGTTCGGAAGCCGGGGCATTTTTCGATGAAGTTAAACCAATTAGAGGGGAACTACTCTTTACTAAGACTAATGGAGGGGCATTTGCAGGGACAAACATCGACTTTGTATTAAGAAATATGGACATTAACAGCCTCATCGCCTGTGGTTTTGTAACGGATCAATGCGTCTTAGCGACAGTTGTTCATGCAGCGGAGCTTGGGTACGATATCATCTTAGTTGAAGATGCTTGTACAGCCTTTACACGTGAAAGTCATGAAGCGGTCATTAAGTCGCTTAAGGATGTAGCTCTCAAAGTTAAGACAACCAACGATGTTTTAAAGATGATACAAGAGGCGCAATAGGAATCTCATCGCCCCCTTTTATCTTTTGCATCGTTATGATCAAAAATGCACTACTTCATGAACTGAATATCCAGCTGCGCAATTAATTGTGAACAGCAACTCGCCCTAGTCTAAGAAGTGTGTGTTATTTCCAACTTTCTCATTCCGGTGAACCAGTGGGTTCGAATCCGGTTCTATGTTATTAATATCTGCTCGCGGTAAATGTAAACGTGAACATGTATCTAACCCCCGGCGCCATCCAAATACGGATACCAATCTCAACGAATAAACACTTTCTAACATACCTTATATAAGCACAGTTCCCACCAGCGCGTGCTTATCCAGCAAACATAGCCCAAAATCGCAATGAAAACAAAATGACAGATTTAAACGACAGCCCTCGTCTAGCCCGAGGCTCCATCTGAAATCGTTAAAATAAGCATTTTTGCCTCTTTTCACTGTCAAATTAGCTAATAATCGATTTTCTTTGACTGAAAAAGGCATTTTGATCAATGCTTTTTACGTATGATAAAAGGCTTTTTCCTCAGTAATTTGTGTAAAAGAGTTTCAGGAAAGCCTCCTTTGGACCAGCAAAGAGGATGCCTATAAACACCACCAGACCTACCACCGTTACACCACAAGAATCACAATTAAGTCCGCCATCAACTTCAACTGCTTAAGTGGGAATTTTGCACGGCCTATTAGGGCGAGCGGTTACGCTCAGAAACAAATGGGGCAATGCGTATGGGTCTTCCTTCTGTGAGGGCTTGAGCGGTTTTCTTTCTAGCGCTTTGTGTGAGCCTCCAGACGGTTCCTCTAGAGACACCCATTCTCTCTCCAGCCTCCTCCTGAGACAGCCCTTCTAGATCGACTAGTCTAAGGGCTTCTAGTTCGGCTGGCTCGATGTAGATGGGTTCTGGATTTCCTTGAGGGGTAGGAGTGAATTTGTCGGTTGTTGGAACCTTTTCTATACTGATAGGCTTTGGGAATCTCCCTCTTCTGCCGCGTCTACGTCTATGTCGCCATCCCATTTTGATCACTTTTAGTATGTCCACCGGAACTTTTATATATTTCTGTGCACTATTCCATAAATGAATGTGTGCATAAACACAAAATAAAGTTTTAGAGGTGAAGAAGTTATGACATGGGGTTGGAGAGGACGAGGAAGAGGCTGGGGAGGTGGAGGCTGGACGGGACCCTGGCCCGGAAGAGGACCATTCAGCTACCTACCGCCTTGGCAGAGACCCGGTTGGCTATTCGGCTTCGGTAGAGGATTTGGACGAGGATTTGGCAGAGGATGGTGGGGCTACCCCTACAATCCGTGGGTCTGCGCACGTTTTCCTTGGCTTCCAAGATGGTGGTGGGCCTATCCAGGATACGGGTACGGACTCCCCTACACAGCGTACGGCCCCGGATACGGCGCAGGATACGGGTATCCCTACATGACGTATCCGCCTGCACAGCAGGTTCCACAGCAATACGGCTACCCGCCACAATACTATGCGTATCCACCATCGCCGGGATATGGGTACTCTTATGCGCCCTACCCCTCGTACCCTAGATATGGGTATCCATACATGGGATACTGGTAAAGTGAGGTGATCTAGACATGTCACAACCAAGAAGAGGTAGAAGATATCGATGTTGGTGGGGTTACCCGCCTCCTTATGCATACCCGTCTGTACAGTACCCTCCGCAGCGGTATGGCTATCCGCAACCATACGCTTATCCGCCTCCGTATGGTTATCCACCAGCTCCTCCTGCGCCTCTTGTGTCTCCAGAACAGGAATTGGAGGCGCTAGAAGTCTACAAAGCGGACTTGGAAGCAGAGCGGGCGGACTTGGAGCAAGAACTCAACGAGATTGAAGCGAGAATTAAAGAGCTGAAGGCTGCTATTGGGCAGGGACCGTGAAGGGATTAAAAGTGGCTTTACCGAAAAAGCGGTTTCAATGCGGCAACTGCGGACACATAATCGAGGTTCCACAAGGAGTTCCGAAGCCAGCTAACTGCCCAAGGTGTGGTGCTTCGGCGTTTATGATCCACAGGCTTGAGCCAGGTCCACCGGGAGGAGGAAGGGGTAGAGGCGGGCCGAGATGGCGACGCACTCCACCTTAATTCCCCCTTTTTTCAAGGCTTAAGACATCGTTAAGAGTTGATGCCTATGGAAGGGCTCAGAATAGCGGTTGCAACTGAAGGGCGTAAAGGCTTAGAAGATAGGGTCTCAGAGGTTTTTGGTAGGTCCAACATATTCACCATTGTAGACGTTGAAAACGGGGAGATTAAAGGCGTGAAGGTGATCGATAATCCTGCGGTCTCATACAAGCATGGTGCTGGCCCCATTGTCACAAAAATGCTGATAGATTCTAGGGTAAACGTGGTGATAGCTGGCGAGCTTGGTCCAGGAGTCTCAGTATTGCTGGATCAATTTAACATAAGAAAAATCGCGGTTAAGCCGGGCACTCAAGTCGCCGAAGCTATCATAGAAGCGTTACGGTAAACATTAACACATGACTGCCAAACTTATCCTAATTCCGGCTATCTTTGCAAAGACCTGAATGGCTCTTGCTATTTGGTCAGTGGAAACAGACTTTCCTCATTCCAATTATGGGTGGTCGTGTTACGTAGCCTCCCAATAATCTCTATAAGACCATTCATCATTAAAGTCATGCGCGCTTATGGAAGCTTTTAGGAATCGCCGTAACCCTCTTTGGACATAGATATGTAGAGCTGCAAAAGTTTTGACGCTTACTCGATAATTCCGGCTAACCTCTTCGCCATCTGCTTTTTCTCTTCAAGGTTCACTGTTCGATAAATTTCTAATCGTTGGGCTTGGGGTGAGCCCGCTCCATGCCATGTCCCAACTCCATGGGGACCCGCCACCCAATTTTGAACAAACTTGGTCATCCTCATCCTCTTTTCAGCTGGGACAGCTGCCTTAAGGTACTTTTTGATGTATCCTGAGGTGTCAGGGTTTATGAGCTCCTTTTCAGAAGGCATCGTCACCGCCAAGCCTCCCGCGACATCTCCTAACAAAGCGATCATCCTCCAAAAGCCTTCGGCAACATTGAGTTTCGATACGTTTCCAAACATTCTGTCAGGCAGATACACACCCGAACCAGAGGGTTCTTCAGTTCCCTTGAACGCCGATGCTAAGGCGCAGGCATGCAAGGTTTCGTTTGTCTGTACCATCTCGGTTATCTTCTCTCTTATGTGAGGGGTACCCGCTGTTCCTAAATATTCAGCCATTGTTTGGGCAGCCCCTATCATTAACTCTCCAAACCCAACCTTGCACGCTCCGCCACAACTCATTCTATGGATTCTTGCAAATCGTGACCACATCGTCATGGTATACTCAACTTCACCGCACATAAAGACCCTTTCCCAAGGAACAAACACGTCTTCAAAAACCATCATGCATGTTTCACGTATACCGTAAATCGGGTTTCCAAGCTCACGGATGTCTTCAGCCAAGAGCCTTTCGGCATCCTCAGGGGTATATTGGCATATATAGGTTAGCCCTTTTGTGCTGTTTGGGATAGCGAAAGCGATGGCATACTCTTCCTCACCTTTACGGAAAGTAACTCCGGGCAAAACAATGGTTTCTTCAGCAGCGATGGCGCCGCTTTGGTGTATTCTCGCACCCCTAACTACAATGCCATCCTCTCGTTTTGCAACCACCCTCAGGTACATGTCCGGATCTTGCTCTTTGGGTCTCTTACTTCTGTCCCCCTTCACGTCTGTCAGTGATCCGCTGCAGGCCACATCGTTTACTTGAATCCACTTCAGATACTCTACAAACCTTTTATTGTAGTTGGTTCCAAGTTTCTTGTCCATCTCGTAGGTTACGCTAGCGAGGGCGTTCAGGACATCGCATGCAGGGCATCTATAGTTGCATGTTCCAAGCACTTGACTTGTTAAAATGGCCATTTCAATCCTCTTCTCCAAGTCTTCCTTGCTTTGAAATATGTGAACACATCTGCTTATGCTGTCCTTTATAAACGGAGAGTAGGCGGTCATCACATTTTCGTACTTTGGGTCTTTAGTCATCTCGTAGATTTTAGCCATCGAGTCAACAACCGTTTTGGTAACGGGATTTTCCAGAATTGAATCCACCCTTTTTCCATTCAAGTATACCTTAGGCTTAAGCTTCTTCACACTTTCTATATACTCTGACGCTGTCTTCAAAATAGAACCTCCAGCTTGGTGAAGGTGAAAAGAAACTTATAAAAAACTTTGCTCTAGTAAAGAATTTTGGCTAGCCCTTGAGACTGCCGCTTTTGTGCTTTAAAAAGCTCTATGCTAAGAGCGTGGAGCGTCACACGTTCCGATTAATACTTCTATAGAGAAAGAGAGCTCTAAGGCGTGCCATGAACTTTGTAAACGTTAACGTTAATAACACGTGTAGAACAACATATGGATGTGGGGACTCTTCTATGAGAGTGGTGCAAGTTAAAGTTCCTGAACCCATGTCTGAAAGGGATGTTAAAGTAGCTGCAGCAATAGAGGCTTTCTCGAGGGGTTCGGTTAGTGTTGGGAAGGCTGCTGAAATAGCTGAAATATCTATTCAAGAGTTCCTCCTAGAACTTAGAAGAAGAGCCATCCCTGCTTATCCATACACCGACAAGGAGGCTTCTAAGGAGCTTAAGTTGTGAGCAGGGTTGTTTTAAACTCCTCCGTTATAATAGCCTTAAGTACTCTAGGATACCTCGACAAATTAAAGCATATTTTCAAAGAGGTTTTAGTTACTAGAGCTGTCTATGAGGAGAGCTAAGTCCATGGGGTTAAACGTTGTTGGAACGTTAAGGGTGTTAAGATTAATGTACGATGCCAAACTCATAGATAAACGTGAGATTCTAAAGGCTTTAGAAAAGCTAAAGAAAATAGGCTTCAGAATAGGTGATGAAGTTATTAACAAAGCATTGAGAGGACTATAAAGCGCGTCGTTTCTCTTCCGTGGTCGTCTCCACATGCAACGAAAGCCCCTAAGAAGACCTTAACCCTTTCTTCTAAACGTCATTGTCAACTAATGTCGTCACCCCGAGCGAGCTTGATTCTTTCACGTTTCCTTCCCAACCTCGATCATATTTTTCTATAATCTACTAAGTTGGAGGCCCACGGGATGTCCACTCGGGAACTCGAGCATCTGGAACAGAGTCCGCTCTTGGGATATATGGCTTGATGTCAATTACTGGTGAACCCTCAAGAGCGTCAAGGTTCTTTACCGTTAAAACACACTCTTCAATTTTCAACAATTCTACTACACATAAACCTATTGGGTTTGGGCGGGATGGACTTCTACAAGCAAAAACGCCAGTTTCCACATTCACTGCATGTCTTCTTGGAAAAACCAGCAAGGTCCGTCTTTCTTCTTCATTATCACGCAAATGAATCCAGTAGAGAATAATCAGATGAGAAAAATCCCTTATGCCCTTGAGCCCAGCGCAGAATTCTGGAAAAATACGTACTTTAGCCTCTTGCTCCCCTCCTTTTTCTACAACTCCAATAAAACGCAGTTCCCCTTTTATGCTCATGTTCGCACCGTTACCTTAGCTTTTATTCCAATAGTAGTTTTCTCATGTAGTATGTGTTTCCTTCATATTCAAGCTCTATAAGTTTGCCTTTTTGCAGGAGCTTCTTGATAATATGCCAGTCTGCATTTGCCTTCTTTAGAAATTCTGCGACCGCTTCCCTGCGCATGGGGTGCACCGCCGTTATGCTCAGCAAATCTTCTTCAACGTTTCCCGTAAAGGCGAAGGCGTTCCCCTCATAACCAATCAAGTACTCGACTCTCTCAGTGCCAAGCTTTTCGATGAAGGCTTGAAAGGCAGCATTTATAATTTGTTCCGCAGGGGGTTTAATCCATCTCTCTGTTGGTGGTCTTGTGGGAATTGCAACATAGGCTTTATTCAGCTTTTTCAGATGTCCTAGAAACTCCGCTATCCTTTCGAATTCGCCTCCATAGTCTATACCATTCACAAGCATGGTTTCGCTAACAATTATTCCCTCAAACTCTATTGCTAAATCAACTATGCCTTCCAAAACCGCTTTTAGCTTTAAGTTTTTATGAGGTCTGTTTATGCTCCTCCATAAATTCTCGCTGACAGCATCCACCTTCAGAGAAACAAAGTCTGCCTCCAACAAGTCTTCTCTTACGTCATCCCGCCAGAGAAGCGAAGCATTAGTTAAAACAGCTATCGGAACTCCAATCTGCTTTAAAAGAGATATTTCGTCGCCCAAGTTAATGTCTAGAGTTGGCTCTCCATCTGGGACGAAAGTTAAGTAGTCGATTCTTTCCTTTTGGGAAGTTGCCTCATCAACTTTTCTTTTAACTTCATGGAAAACGTCTTCGGGCTTGTAGAAATTCTGCCTTTCAGCAGTCATATTTAGGGTTCTTCCCAGCTGACAGTAAATACAAGAATAGGAGCAAGTCTTTGCTGGAACGTTATTTATTCCTAAGCTTTTTCCAAGACGCCTTGATGGAACCGGACCGAAAGCCAGCATCCCTACATTTTCCATTCCAGCCACCTCCCTACCTCAAAACTGAAAGAATTTTCTTCCAAACCTTTTCTATTTCTTGAGCAACATCGCTCTTGGGGGCATACTCCAAAATTGGCTTTCCATTAACCATGGCTTTCGTGACAATGGGATTGAATGGAATTCTTCCAGCAACATTTACTCCGTTTTCTTCACAAAAGCGCATTATTTTCTGTGTGTTATTCTTGTTTATGTCATACATGTTTATGCAGACAAGGGGCAGCACGTTGAAGTGCTTCAGCAACTGTAACGCTCTTTCAAAGTCGTGAATTCCAGACATTGTTGGCTCCGTAACCACCAAGCCAACATCAATTCCTGTAACTGAAGCTATGACAGGGCAGCCGATTCCTGGCGAACCGTCCACTATTATCAGATCGTTGTGCTCTCTCTCAGCCAATATCTTGGCGTTCTGCCTCACCAGCGTGACAAGCTTCCCTGAGTTTGATTCACCCGGACTAAGCATGGCATGAGCCATAAGACCATAGTCAGTCTTTGAAATGTAGGCGTGACCAGAAATTCGTTCAGTTAAAGTTATGGTACTTACTGGACAGACAACGGTGCAGACACCGCAGCCTTCGCATGTAAAGGGGTCAACCCCAAAGTTTTCTGTTATAGCATCAAATCTGCATTTTTCTCGGCACAAACCGCATTCTACACATTTTGTTTTGTCAATTACAGCTAGCTTTGACCCCTTAAATTCTTGTGTTTTAATTATTTTGGGATGTAAAAGCATATGGAGGTCTGGCGCATCCACATCACAGTCAGTTAAAACAGCATTTTTTGCTAAAACAGCGAAGGAGGCGGTTAATGTTGTCTTTCCTGTGCCGCCTTTACCGCTTAAAATCGTTAATTGCTTCATTTGCCAACAAGCTTCCTTATTTCTTCGAAAAGGATCTGGAACTTTTCTGTCCACTCGGGCATTTCTAAAATGAAAGGGGTCCCTCTAGAGTAAAGTTCTGCAATTCTCCTTTGGAAAGGGATTTCGAGCAAAATGGGTATATCCTTCTCGTCGCAATAATCATGGACTTTTTTGTCGCCTATGTCTGCACGGTTAACGATAACGCCAAAAGGAATTCCCATATCCTTCAAGACTTGAACCGTTATCTTCAAATCGTGCAAACCGAAGGGTGTAGGCTCCGTAACAAGAACGCAAAAATCGCTTCCCTTAACCGTTTCTATAACGGGGCACGATGTTCCAGGCGAAGAGTCGAGAATAACGTTCTTGCCCTTTTTAATATGCCTCTTGACTTCCTTTATAACTGGAACAGCCATGGGTTCACCTATCTTAAGCTCCCCATAAACAAGCTCCAAATCCCCAGCTGAACCGAGCTTCAACGTTCCAATCCTACGCTTTTTTTCAGTAATCGCTTTCTTAGGACAAACAATAGCGCAGCCGCCGCAGCTATGACAAAGCTCTGGAAAAATCAAAACTTTCTCTGGACTAACGAAAAGAGCGTTGTATTGACAAAAATCAGCGCATTTTCCACAGTGGTCACACAGTTCTTCATTTACAACTGGAACGCTGACATAAACTGGTTCCGTTTGGCTTATTTTAGGATGTAAAAGTAAGTGCACGTTCGGTTCTTCAACATCACAGTCTAGAAGCTGAGCCTTCCCTATGGAAAGTGCCATGTTTACAGCTACAGATGTTTTTCCGGTTCCCCCTTTCCCGCTGGCTATTGAAATTATCATTTAAGTGACCTGTTGAGGCTTCTAGCTTTTCTAAAACCGTATTACGTTCTTTTCTGTGATTCCACTATGTCTTTATGATAGTTACTATAGAGTGCTATGACTGGGTTATGGCCTAGCAATCGGTCTTTAACTATGAGTGTTGTGACTGGCGCTTTGGAGTTCATGGTGAAGAGCATGTCGTGCCCTAAGCATAGGCCAACGATAACGTTGATATCCGTTCCAGCGTTGTTGAGAAGCTGGGCTTGGAGAACCGGATTGCAACCAGCCTCAAATTTTAAGGGATCACCAATTTTGCATTCTTTCGCCACATTAAGTTTTGTCTTATCGATGCCGCCGCATTTGCATAAAACTGATGCAATTGTAAATCCGGACTTTTCAAGAATCTTTGCAATTCTCGCTGCTTCATCTCGCATTCCAGCGCAAAAAGCTATTCCCATTTTTTGGGCGTGAATCAACTTGCCAAACTCTATCAGTTCTTTGATTCTGGGTCGCACAGCCATGCGCACGCCTCTAATCGATTCGTATGCCTCTTTCTCCGTGATAGTAGCAGGAACATAGATTCTCTTTATGTCATCCAGTCCATACTTTTCAATCACCGACTTAATCGCTTCCTCGCTTGTCTTCATGGGGCAATATTCAGGAAGTATATTTTTGTCAATTTCCTCTAGGGGCACGCTTCGGCAGTAAGCTCCCGGACACTTAGCACATTGAGGAAAGATCACTATCCTCACCTACTCTTTTCACAATTTTTCTAGGCACAAGGTTAGTATGCTTCTATGCAATTATCGTTCTTTCCTTCTCTCATACTCTAAAATTGTTTTTTGTAATGTTGCGACGGCAAGTTTCGGGCAATGGAGTTTTGATTCAGGTAGCCCTCCTAGTTCCTTTAATATGTCGTGTTCTGTAACTTTCTTTGCTTCTTCAAGTGTTTTGCCTTTCACTAGTTTGGTTAAGGCGGACCCAGAAGAAGCTGAGCCTGGACAACCTAGGTATTGAAATTTCGCATCTTCTATCGTGCCATTCGCATCGACTTTCAAGTATAGCTTTACGATGTCTCCACAAGGTCCGGTATAGGCTAGAGCCGCATCCGCATTCTCTATTATTCCAACGTTAACTCTGTTTACATAATACTCAATCGCCTTCTCTGAGTAACCGGACTTTTTTAGCAACTCTAACTCTTCTTTCGTCAGTTTCTTGGGCATTCCCTACCACCCTCAAACAAAATTAGTGATCATGCTTATCGATGGCGTGCGCGATGGCAACCCTCTGTCAATTCCACGAGTTCATTTTTGTTATATGCAGCGATCGCTTCTTTTACGGTGTTCGCATTGGCTCTCAGCACCGCTACTCTGGCGTCTTGAAAGATGCTTAAAGCTCTTGGGCCCATTCCATAAGCGATAAGTGCGTCTGGTTTGAGCTGTAAGATGCAATCAGGCGGATGTCCCGTACCACCGAAATGTTCACTCACATTAGGCACCGTTTGCTGGTTTGAGACACGACCGTTTTCGTCTAAGTCAATAACGGCAAAGTAGGGCGCCCTTCCAAAATGCTCTGACAACCCAGCGTTTAAGCCGCTTTCGTCATCTACCGGAATCACGATTCTAACCGCCACTCTATCACCTCCTTCTTTTTTAAAATCTCGAAACATCCTCTCAAGTTTTTTCCGTCTTATCTCCTCGAGCTCTTTATTGTTTACATTTTCTAGGACGTGAGAAGACGATATCGCTTTTTCAGTGATTTCACGACCAATATTTGTGCTCCCACAAGATGGACACTTATCGGGCCAGTCAGTTATGTAGACGAGTTTTTCCTTAGGAACAACCCATTCCTTGTTGCAATTGTAACATTTGAACCTCATATATCGTCCTCTTTTTAGGCTAGGTGCCTCGTTGCTACCATCTCCAACCACGTCCTCTGCCCATGCCCATTCCAAAATGCCCTCGAACCGTCGGTGCACCGGTCTCCTTTAGTTCTCCTCTCTTGTATTTTTCAATGGCTTCCCTCACGGTTCCAAAGGCGCCTATGACAACCTTTATTCCTGCGGCTGACAACGCCTGAAACGCGTTTGGGCCAACGTTTCCGGTGATCAACACCTTAACTCCTCTGCTTGCCACAGTTTGGGCTGCTTGGATTCCAGCCCCACTCATCGCACCTAGAGCAACGTTTGGAATTGCCTCAAATTGCATGCTTTCCGAGTCCACGATCACAAAGTATGGGCATCTGCCAAATCTCGGGTCTACCTGGGCATCTAAGCTACCGGCAGCGGCAGTTGCGCATATCTTCATTCCACCACCTCCTCACATCTAACCAACTTTTTTCCTGATCAATCTTGGTAAAAGAGTTGGATCTGGGATTCTGCCCTCCTTCCATCCCTTTTTCTTTAAGATCTCTAGGATCTCGTCCTTCATGGTGATCGGGATGTCGGCGATGGTGCGGACAAAGAGGTGAATGTCGTCGGGCATCGTGCCATAGAGGCGTTTATGCAGATCAACGTAGTGGGTGAGCTTTATCGCCCGCCCCTTCGTCGTGTCGTTTGGTCTCATGCAAAGCTTCGCAATCATAACCATAGCCTCTTCCTTAGTTTCAGCTGCACAGAACAGATGCTCCGGTGTGGGACCCACATAAACCCGTTCTCCAGTGCGGGCGTCATAAACATACCAGTCCTCCTCACGATCCTTCCTTCCAAGGAGCATACGCCGGTATTTGGACCCATGTGGCCCAACGATCACTGGCACTCCCAACCTCCAGAAGCCGCTCGCAATCGAAGCAGCCTTTTGCGACATCGCCCCCCAAGCAACCCCAACGGCGCCCACCCGATTGAGAACGTAGTCAGCGATCTCCTCATAGTTTGCTCGCAGACTTCGCTTAGCGAAAATGCTGGCTATCTTAATCGCCGCCCCAGCTATGTGGGGGTTTGAAACGCATGACCCTACGTTTAGAAGGCCTCCAGCGTCGAAGGCGCCTGAATATATTTCGTAGGGGGTCTTTCCCTCCTCGTTCTTGTACATTGCGGCGGACATGGCGGCGCACCCAGATGTGATGACAATATAGCGGCGACTTGCAAACTCCGTGCACATCTCTGCGATTTCCCCTCCACCCTTTGGGTAGTTGGCGCATCCAACAAGCGCCACGACCCCAGGAATCTCACCTAGGACTATGGGTCCACCAACATTTCTTATCTCCACATCTTGTATGGCGCCTCTTCCCACACGAATCTTGTGTTTCTCCTCCTTCAGCTTCTTTTCAGCAGCCTTCACAATAAAGCTGTGTAGAGGCAGGTCCTGAGGACAAGCGCCTTCGCAACGCGCACACCCTATGCATGCTTCATAAAGACTTGCCAGTTTCGCTAAGTCTCCCTTCGCCGCTTCCTCTATCGCCTCAGGAATGGGAAGATCGTTGGGACAAGACCTTCTACAATCATCACATTTTCTGCACTTCTTTGCTCCCTCAACTACGTCTTCAACGCTCGGGATGACTTTGAATTTTTTACGTTCAGGAGCCACTTTCAATGCTGTTCTGACAGCTACCTCACCAACTTTAAATGGCTCAAGAATAAGCGCTCCCGAAACCTTTCCTGTAGCTAGATCCTCCACGATCTCATCCACCGGATCATGCGTTCGGTTTTGCAGCCCCAAGCAGTTTTTCTCGCTTGAAGCTATCACTGGCGCCTTTATCTTCTGCGCCTCAACCAACGCATCTGCTCGAATGCATTGCTCGTCAACGACTACGACATCGGGGATGCCGCTTCTGATGAATCGAAGCTGCCAAGAGATGGGCCCAACGATCTTAGCTTTAGGGTTATACCGGGTAACGTCATGTGCGGTGCAACATAAACCACATACTTCGACCTCACCATACAGCCCATTTGCCTTAAGGTAATCCACAATTTCGATAGCAGGCGGAACATTGTGGCCAATAACTAGGATAACGGGCTTGATGGAATCTACGACTCCAAAGCCTATTTCTGCAAGTGGCGCTTCAGGGTCCGCCTTTGGGAATCCGTAGGCTGCGATCTGCGCCATATCCGCCACCTCCATTCCCACCTGATCTATCATGCCTGCGTGGAGTACTTTCGATTCGAAGTCGATGTTGCTACCCTCTTGCCCCGTGTGGGTCGCCGATAACAAATGGGTAACTTGGGTTTCAAGGTAGTCTAGAACGTCCTCTAAATCTCCGAGGATTTTTGGTCGAATGCCGCAAACTAGACGAGTAACAGGAGCTTCAACTTCGATGTTCACGCCGCCGACATCGATGGGACATCTTCGACCAAACTTTTCTATTAGATGCTCCACCAGGTGGCGAGCATGACCTATGTGAGTTGCAGCTCCGATGCAGCAGGCGAGCAAAACGATTCGAGACTGTTGCGCCGACATGTTCAGTCCGCATGCTCCCCGCTTGTCTCTCGTTAAGTCGCACTTGCCAAAGGTGCAGAGACAGCAAACATCACAAAACGGCATATAAAAGGGCTGATACCTTTGCAGAAGCTTGAGGTCCCACTCCCTGAGGCCAGTTATGGAGGGGAAGGGGGTTGGGCCGACGGGCTCCACCCATGTCTCTTCAAATATCCTGCCGATAGATATCTCCAGGTTCTTTATGACAGCGACATCTGTCTTTAATTCCTCTATTTTCACATGAGCGGCTTTTTTGGACAACTAAAACTCATCTCCTTATAGTTTTTAGTAACTTTTTGTTATGGTTGTAGATGTTTACTTCTAGGGGCATCTGGCCTATGGCGAAGTGGGTAGCGCACGCAAGGCAGGGGTCATAGGCTCTGAAGGCCATCTCCACCCTGTTCAATAAGCCTTCGTTCACTTCGTTACCGTGTATGAGGGCTTTTGCCGCGTCTCTTATGGACATGCATATGGCTGGGCTATTGTTTGTCGTAGCCACTATGAGGTTAACTCGCTTTACCAGAGCTTCTTCGTCTAACGTGTAGTGATGAATTAGAGTGCCTCTCGCGGCTTCAATGATTCCAACCCCTTCACCCGGGCTGCTTGGTTTGTTTCGAACATCCTTACTTGTTATTTCCTCGTCTCGGCTTAGCTCTAAGCATCTTTCAGCCGCATATAACAATTCTATTAACCTAGCCCAATGAAAGGCAAGGGTCGAGTGTACTGGCTTTCCACCAAGGGTCTCGTACATTCGCTGATATTCCTGCTGTGCTAAGGGCGTTGCCATACCCTCTGAAGCGTTCAACCTTCCAAGGGGGCCAACTCGATAGATGCCGCTGTCGGGTCCGCCGATGAAGCCTTTCCATCCTACCTTCTTTAAGTAGGGAAACTTGACGTAGCTCCATTCTTCCACGTGCTCCTCGATCACGTCTAGGTATTCGTGTGGAGCAAACTTTACGAACTCCTTGCCCTGAGGATCAACCACTCGCACTTTTCCGTCATAGAAGTTGACCTTGTTGTTTTCGTCCACCAAACCCATGTAATACGTTTTCAGAGTGTAGGCGTCACTTAGAACCATGTCAACGTATTTCTTGTTCTTCAGCACCACGTCATCAAACAATTTTAATGAAAACTTCGCGAACTCAACGCTGGACTCCGCCATCTTTTCAATCTCTTGTCTGTCTTCCTCGTTCAATGGTTTAGAAATGCCCCCGGGTAGTCCGCAAACCGGATGAGTTGCCTTTCCACCGATGATGGCGGTGATCTTTTGTCCATAAGCCCTATGCTTAATCACTTCTTTAGCGATGTCTAAGCCAACCTTCTTTATCACTCCAAGAATATTCCTTTCAGCAGGTGGGGCATCGGGGCCCACAACAAAGTCTGGCGCACCCAAGAAGTAGAAGTGTAGCGTATGGTCATAGATCATGTAACCGCTATACATGAGTTCTCGAAGCTTTTTGGCGGCTGAGGGAGGGTCAACATTAAAAGCAGCGTCTAATGCCTTGGTTGATGCAAAATGGTGCGCAACTGGGCATACACCGCAAATTCTTGGGGTTATCTGAGGCAGATCCTCGGCCTTCCTTCCCTCACAAAACCTCTCGAAGCCCCTAAGCTCCGGAACCTGGAAATAAGCGTTTTCTACATTTCCCTCTTCATTTAAAAAAATGTTTATTTTGCCATGGCCTTCAAGACGAGTAATAGGTTCTATTGTTATTGTCCTCGCGCTCATTTGATCACCTTCATTTGCGCTTGCATGTCCTTCTTCTGCTTTAGGAAAGCCTCTATTTTCTTCACGATTTCCATAAACGCCTTCGTTGCGGGAGAATTCATATGCTCAATTATGAAGGGTGTCCCGTTGTCAGAGTCGCGACAAATCTCAGGGTCTATTGGAATACTTCCAAGGAAAGGAACAGCCAAATCCTCAGCTATCTTTTGCCCTCCTCCGACCTTGAAAATGTTGGTTTCTGCTCCACAGTTTGGGCAGACAAACCCGCTCATATTCTCGATGATGCCAATAACAGGAACCCCGAGTTGTCTAGCGAAGGTCACCGCCTTTTTGACCACGATCTGCGAAACCTCAGAGGGTATAGTCACTATCACTACGCCGTCCATGTCGGGAAGAAGCTGCATAACACTTAAGGGCTCGTCGCCCGTGCCTGGAGGCAAATCTATAAAGAGAAAGTCCAGTTCCCCCCAGACTATGTCTGACAAGAACTGCCTGATCGCCGTCATTTTTAACGGTCCACGCCAGATTACCGGAGCCTCATCGTTGGGCAGCAGGAAGTCCATAGACACTACCTTAATTCCTAAAGGAGCCATCACTGGAAACACGCCTATAGGAATAGCCTGAAGCCTCTGACCCTTTATGCCAAGTATCTTCGGCACGCACGGACCATGTATATCCGCGTCAAGGATGCCCACATAGTTGGCGTGACCGTGCATAGCAAAGGCCATCGCCAGGTTAACCGTCACGGTACTCTTGCCAACCCCACCCTTGCCACTTATCACAGCTATCTTGTGCCTGATCTTACCCATTCTGGCCTTGAGTCTCTGCTCTTGCTCATAGACTTGTTTTCTTGCATCAGTGCATCCATCAGCCTCGGAACAAGAACCACATTTTCCGTCACATTTTTCATTCATAAGCCATCTCTCCTCAATTTTGAGGACACAACCGCTCTATTCGAGTTGTTTTGCCAAGCACCCAATCCTTTCGCGACATTGACATCGAAGCGTCCTCCTAAGGAAGGAATATGAGGTATCAACTGTTTAATAAACAAACCATATTAATACTTTTTGTTTCTAAAGTAAATTCACCTTATGGAAGCACCGTAAAACTTGAGTAATGATTTAAACACATCTAAAGAGGTAATAATTATGAAGTGGCTGACGAAGCATCTTCGTAAATTGATTTTCGAACTTGAAGAGGTTCGATTCAAACGCTGGTTAGATAAGAACGCGTCTGAGGTTTTGGCTGAGGTAGGCGTTAGGGCGGGGCAGGTGGTTCTGGATTTTGGTTGTGGTTCTGGCACATACACGATTCCCGCCGCAAAATTGGTGGGAGAAGGCGGAAGAGTTTATGCCTTGGACATAAGCAGGAGGGCTCTAGACAGAATGGAGGAGAAGGCCAAACAGGAAGGGTTAAGGAATATAGTGCAGATTGTTGCCTTTGGCGGTGAAGAGATTCGCTTAGAAGATGAGACCATTGACCTAATGCTACTTATCGATGTTCTTCATGAGATAGATAATAGAGAAGCCTTGTTTCATGAAGCCTATAGGATACTGAAACAAGGTGGAGTCGTCTCCATATATCCGATGCATGTAGCAGAAGAAGATGTCGAAAGACTAGCCACCAGTAGAGGTCTTAATTTAGAAGATAGAAAATTTCAAGGGCGCATCCTCATCTTTAGGAAGTAATCCTAAGAATTGAGACCGAGGCTCACCAAATTTCTTGATGGAGATTTGTTCTAAGAGGGTTTGTGGAGTATTTCTTTGGCTGGGAGAGCTAACCCAACTATCCAAAGTATGACCAGTATTATACTGACTGAAGCATGCGCAGCCATGCCAATGTAGGTGAGAATGAGTCCTGGAACCCAGTAGATAACGCCTATGACCAACATAGCGTACCAAGCCCATTTTTCTCCCTTCCTATAGGGTATCAGAGATATGACGCAGAAAAACAAGGAGCCAAACAATGCAACCAACCCAAAGAATCGGTTTACGTATATCATAAAATCAAGCAATTTTGGGCTGAAGTCACGAATCTGCGAAATAGTTGGAGGAAGCAACTCTTCGTTCATCATCGTCGTCCACATGCTTAAGTACCATTCTGGCAAGAGTAAAGCCAATAACCCTTCAAACACGAACCATATCCCGCTTATGAGCAGCAAAGCGGACGCAACATTTGACCTTCTACTCAATGAGTCACCTCCTTTTAATTTTTAAGCTGCAGATCCGCCTGCCCCTCGCCCTTACCAGGGTGAACCAGTTGACATCAGGCTTGACCTGCCTTAGCCGTGCTCTTATGGCATTGGCGTGTAGAATTCGACTTCGAAACTGTCGATGACAGCCTCCCACTTCGGAAAGAGCGCCTGCATCTCGGGATCTGCGCCCATCTTCTCCGGGTGGGCTTCATATGCGGCGAGGCTATCGAACTCGGTCTCGCAAATGATGGTGCGCATGGTATCGCCTCCACCACTAAGGGGGCGGTAGTACCTTGCAGATATCCCCAACACGCGACTCGCGATAGCCATGATCTTTTCAAGAACCTCCGTCGCCTCTGCCATCTTGCCAGGGAGGGCTTTCATAATGCTTCGCACCATTACTTTCATAACTTATCACCTCCTTTTAATTTCAAAAAAGGGGGAAGAAAAGAGCTGGCTAAGCTCATTTCAGTTTGAACGTCCATTTACATCCGTTTTCTTCAAGCTCGCAAGTCATGAGTTCTTTGAGCGGGTGGCGGGGGTGGGCGTGTCTGTAGAGATCCATTTTGCAATAGAACTTTGGGTCAATTTTGAGACCAGCCTTCTTCACTATCTCTCTTGATCTTCTGAGGATCTCGCATTTCTTGAACCTCATGACCGCTTCACGATCCGAGACCCAGGACACTTCAATCTCTGCCAAGGGCTGCCACATCTGCTGCATATACACCATCTGGTTGGCGACCTGCTTGAAGGCCTTACCAGGGGCAACCGTCTTCATCATTTCAAACATCGGACCCATATAGCCCCTGTAACCTTCCAGTGTGTAATCGAGCCACTTGTCCACTGTTCCCTGTTCCTTATGGTAAGCGTAGCTTATAGCGTTCTCCAATATGTAGAAATCAAAGAGGCTGTTATGCTTCTCTTTATGGGGCATCTCCTTAATCTCCAAATCTCTCACTTCCGCCAAATGTTATGTTGGTATACCTCTTATAAGTGTTTGGAATCGATACTATTATAACCAATTAAGTTTATAATGCATACTAAATATTAGAGGGTGGTAATAAATTATGGAAAATTTGACTTTGAAGATAAGGATTGCAGTTCTGTGGCTCTTTATGGCAGTGGCTATGTCGGCCCACAGTGTGTTGTCCTTTATAGACCGAGGCGTTGTAGAGCAAATGTGGGAGATGGAAATTGGACCTGAAATGTTGTTACTTATGGCACTTTTCTGGTTTGTTCCATTGGTGATGGCGTTCCTATCCGTGACTTTGAAGGATTCGGCCAATCGCTGGGCGAATATGATTCTGGGCGTAGTCTTTACGGTTCTTAACATCTTTCATTTTACTGAGGCATCGGCACTTGGAATTCATCAGATACTGATTATTGGTTCAACGGTTGTGGTTACAGCACTGATCGTCTGGTATGCATGGAAGTGGCCTAAACAGAGTCATAGCTCGCGCTCTAAATATTCTTGGCGTGATGATCTTATGTAGTGATCCTCGGTGCTCATCGCGGCGCTAACGGCTTATGTTACCACTCTTAGAGGATTTTAGTTGGGCAGGAGGACGGAAGAGAAAAGCACCATGGCTGAAGTGAAAATATTCGTCTTATTCCTACTGCCCCATATCTCACAGACTTTCAAAGCAAAGTATATTTGACAGTTGTGTTTAAAAAATAAACTATAAATGGTGAACGACTTTGGACGAAGTAGATCGGAAGATAATTTCGCAACTTCAACTGGATGGGCGAACGACCTTCAAAGAGCTAAGCGGAATCGTTGGTTATACAAGTATGGGAGTCAAGAAAAGGGTAAAGAATCTCCTTCAACAAGACGTTATCAAGGTTTCCGCTCTACTCAACATAAAACCGTTAAACCTTTGTGCAGCCATCCTATTCCTTGAAATCGAAACCGCCCATGCTATGCGGAGGCTTCTCGAACGCTTCAAAGACTGCCCCAGAGTGGTTCACATCTTTACCACACTAGGCGGATACAATCTCATCGCCCTCGTAGTAGCAGAGGACCAAGACACCCTTGAAAGCATATCCGTGGAGAAATGCTCTCTGAGAAGCAGCAAGGGAATCCGCAGGTCCGAGTTCTACCCCATAGGCAACATCCACTATTCTCCATTCCTTGCTGTAAGAGAACATCTTACACACAAGGAAAAGACCATCAGTCCGTGCAATGTCGACTGTGGACCCTGCCAGAGATTCAAGACAAAAAAGTGCGTTGGATGTCCAGCCACAACTTACTACCGAGGCACACTCTAGCAGGAGGAAACCAATGGCCAGCCAAATCGCGCTTAAGGAAGCTGACGGCCTAGAAATAATAAGTCTGGCAGATAACACTGTGGATTTCTTATCTACAATCGTGAAGAAAGAAACCAAACAGGTTCGAGAATGGGTTAAAGAACGCATGGGCGAAGAGTGGGTAGAGAAGCATTTTCGACTTCCATTCGCTGAACATGGTTTCTCAGTGTTGATTCGAGTTCTTTGCGGTGGAAAATCCCACGTAGTCTTATTTGACACGGGCGCTAGCCCAGAAGGGGTTGTAACCAACGCAAAAAGAATGGGACTAAATCTTGGAGAAATCGAGTGTATAATCCTTTCTCATGGTCACTACGACCATTTCGGCGGACTGCTAAAGGTTCTCAAAGCCATCAAAAAGGAAAATCTACCAATCATTGTGCATGAAGACATGTTCAGAACCAGAGGCGTACTTAACCCAGACGGAACAATACGAAAATATCCAAAATTTCCATCAGAAAGCCAAGTGGTGCCCGCCAAGTATGAAAAGACAAAGCAACCATATCTCCTTGCAAATGATGGCATACTCGTTACAGGAGAAATCCCCCGCAAGACCGATTTTGAAAAAGGCTATCCTAGACAACGTGTTTTTTCCAGCGGCAAATGGCAACCAGACCCATGGGTTTGGGATGAACGAGCAATTGTAATTAACGTCAAACGCAGCGGTTTGGTGGTAATTTCTGGTTGTGCTCATGCGGGCATTGTTAACACAACCCTCTATGCGCAGCAAATAACGGGAGTCGCTAAGGTTTATGCTACAATGGGCGGTTTTCACTTGGCTGGGAAAGATTGTGAACCAAGGATTAGTCAAACAGTTGAGATGTTGCGGAAGTTTAATCCTAAGATCGTGGCGCCGATGCATTGCACTGGTTGGAGAGGAAAATACGCAATCTTTGGGGCTATGCCCGAAGCTTTCATGTGGAATAGTGTTGGAAATCTTTATCGATTTTAAAACAATGTGTTGATGTTGTAAAGCTGTATCATAAACCGGGCACAGGAAAAGGTCAATAGAAGCATTGAAGAAGCCGAAAGATTTGGCGTCGAACATTCGGATATGCTAGAAGCAAAGGGAGAAGTTCAGGAATGATCAACATAGATTATTTATTTTGTACACATCAGAAAAATGAGGAGGATGGTGAGAAATGAAAACTTGTTTTCGGTTTCTTAGCGAAACTAACACTTTATATTTAGTAGCTGAACAGAAAAAGAGGGAATTTGCGGGGATATCTCCTCCCTTCTATTTTGCATAACCCTGCCGCCCCAATCGCCTCACGAATTTTGAGACTAGTTGAAGAAAAGAAATCGACATGAACGTTTTCGACAGATTTAAACGACAGCCCTCGTCTAGCCCGAGGCTCCAAAACTGCATTAATTGAAGCCTTTTGCTGAACGTTCCTCGTCTTACCTAAGACAAAAATATTAAAAGTGTATAAGCGAACTCAAGGTGTTACGTGTGTCTCAAATGTCCAGACCTGAAC